>ERZ772926.1394-NODE-1394-length-11676-cov-13.982790_pt1 | contig 11676 bp, 10 predicted proteins | sample MGYA00511136_ERZ772926 | MGnify/ENA primary metagenome ERZ772926 (study PRJEB29015, sample SAMEA2737917) | human oral metagenome | biome: human oral; feature: human-associated habitat; material: dental | place: China | collected 2153 ... | reverse complement strand
AACCAGGTAAATTGTTCCGCCTCATGAGCCCTGAACAACAACAAGCCTTGTTTGATAACACCGCAGCAGCTATGAATGGTGTACCTGATTTTATCAAAGAACGTCATGCAAAACATTGCTACCAATGCGATCCAGCTTATGGTGAAGGCGTTGCTAAAGCATTGGGTATGGACATTGACTTTAGTGATGTAAAATAAGGGAATACATCCTATTTAAACAACAGAAAAGACAGTTAATCTAAACAATACTAACGATTGAAAAGAACTTTCTTAACTAATAACTCTCTTACACTTATATAAAAAACAAATCTATAAAAAATCTAAATTCACACAAAAGTTTTATACACTGATACCAATTATCTTATAAACAAGTAAAACCCTTTAAAGGGCCTTTGCTAATCACATCTAAGTTAAGAATCATCAAAGATGTGTAGTAAGGGCCCTTTTACTGTGTTAAAATATACAAATTTCAAAAGAATTTTAGTATAATTATGTAGAGTTATATGATGTATTAAAGTTGCACGTAATGTTATATGTGAATAGGAGGAAATTATGAAATCTAGTAGTTTGCCATGGTATGTGGCGGTGGCTTGCATTGGAGGAAGCCTTTGTGTGGGTTCTGTAGTACAGGCGAATTCTCCAAAGACGGTGAAAGTAAATAGCCCTGTTTCTGCTGCTGTTGTAACGCAGGCTCAACTAGCTCAACCTGTTACTGTTACAGTAGCTAAGAATGATGTAGCTAGTGCTGCAGCAAATAATACAGTAGCTAATAATGCGGTAGTTAATAGTGAATCGGCGAATGATGCGGCAACACAGGTTGAACAGGCAGCACTCAAGCAAAAGCAGCAGTACCAAGCTGACACAGAGACGATGGGGCTGTTATGGATGCGCACCTCTGCGGAGTATAGAGCACTAGCGTATCAAGGGTACAATGTGGCGATGAATGCCGTCAAAATGGCCGTTGTTGATCCATCTCATCAAAGAAAACCTTTAGCTATTGTTCTTGATGCGGACGAAACAGTAGTAGATAATACAAAACTGATGGGTGAAAGCATCGCCAATGGCAATGGTCGTTTTGATGCTCCTTGGTGGCGTCAAGCGGTGCATCAAGGAAAATCGCAAGCCATGCCTGGGGCCGTTGATTTCCTAAATGAAGTACATAAACAAGGGGTAGAAATCTTTTATGTTTCAAACCGCTACGCACCTGTAAACCTTGATGTAACGATACAGAACTTTAAAGAACTAGGATTCCCATCTGTTGATAAAGACCATGTACTACTATTCGAAAAAGACTCTGACAAACAACCTCGCTTTGATATGATTGCCAAAAAATATTATGTCGTTGTATACATGGGCGATAACGCCGGTGATTTTCCAATCGGTACAAAAGGCAAGACTTTAGCTGAAAGAAATGGCATCATCGATGCTCATAAAGAAGACTTTGGTACTACCTTTGTCGTATTTCCAAACCCTGCCTATGGATCTTGGGTAAGTGCATTAGCTAAAGGCTACCAAAACCTAAGCCCAGAAGAACAAAAACAAATAAATAACCAATACCTACAACAATAAGTTCGTACGAGATGACTATCACAATGAATTGATAAATAATGATGGCTGCGTGCGTTAAAAACCGAACTCTAAGCTGTAAGGACTCCTTGCGTATACTTTATTAAAAACGATATAATAAAGTGTACATGCGTCTATAGCTCAACCGGACAGAGCGTCAGTTTCCTAAACTGTAGGTTGGGGGTTCGATTCCCTCTAGGCGCACCAGTAGGATAGAGCTGCAGTTTCGCCTTAACACTCGTAAGAATCTATTAAGGTAGGGCCTTGTGCCGAAATCAAAGGACACAATTTATTTGTGTCCTTTTCCTCTTTATTCTTATTAGAATTCTACTATTAATAGAAAAATAATAGGGTTATTATAGTTGTTTGATTAAAGATAAAACAAATTGATGAATAAAAATTAGAAAGTATTGACATATAAGTAATACTGATATATTATGTAATTAGATTTTACCATAGCGAAAGGTTACAGAATCTACTAAAATAAGACTTTATGTCGAAATCACTACTATAAAGTAGTTATTAACAATAGTATATGTAAATTTTGTTAGTAGTACATATTACTAATGTTTTTTGTGTGGAATTTTGAGCACAGGTCTTATGATCTGTGCTCTTTTTGTTATTGATTTATTATAGCGAAAAGCTACAAAAGTGCTTAACTCCGTTGTTGAGGTTTTAGTACTCTGTAATTTTTCGCTATGATAAAACGATACACGAGCTTCAATTCGTTTAATTTCAGTTTTAGTACTCTGTAATTTTTCGCTATGATAAAACAACATCCAAAATAAAGAAGGCGTCACGATTGTTTTAGTACTCTGTAATTTTTCGCTATGATAAAACTTTGTTTGAGTGTTAATTCCTCTTTTGCTTGTTTTAGTACTCTGTAATTTTTCGCTATGATAAAACTGTTATGCTTTTCTGCGATTTCTGCGATTGGTTTTAGTACTCTGTAATTTTTCGCTATGATAAAACCGCCATACAGGCATGCAAAAATGCTCAATTGTTTTAGTACTCTGTAATTTTTCGCTATGATAAAACTTCATCTAGCATACTATCACCATCTGCAGAGTTTTAGTACTCTGTAATTTTTCGCTATGATAAAACAATCAGTACCACGCTCAGCAGCAAATGCTTGTTTTAGTACTCTGTAATTTTTCGCTATGATAAAACTTGATTGAGATTTTGCATAATTTAGATGTTGTTTTAGTACTTTGTAATTTTTCGCTATGATAAAACCGGTTCACCAGCTACTTCATCCTCACACCAGTTTTAGTACTCTGTAATTTTTCGCTATGATAAAACGCGCCAGATACTTTACAGATTTAGAAAAGTCGTTTTAGTACTCTGTAATTTTTCGCTATGATAAAACGTATACTAATGGATCAAGAAATTGTTGTTCGTTTTAGTACTCTGTAATTTTTCGCTATGATAAAACAGAGCGGGGGCGCATACTCACTCTTTTACTGTTTTAGTACTCTGTAATTTTTCGCTATGATAAAACAAATAGAACCAATCAAAGCGCTAATACCTTGTTTTAGTACTCTGTAATTTTTCGCTATGATAAAACAAAGAACACGTAAAGCTAAGACAGCTGATTGCTTTAGTACTCTGTAATTTTCGCTATGATAAAACACTCCATAGAGTTTCTCTAAGCACGGAACGGTTTTAGTACTCTGTAATTTTTTGCTATAGAAATTTCAAATTAAGAATATCCACTTGTACAAGGTTTTAGTACTTTATGATTTTTACTTATGATAAATCTAGAGTAATAATAAAGCATAAATTTTTTCTAGTTACGATAATTTTGTGTATTTAATTAGAGTCTTAATTCTTAGGGGAGGGTACATATGGGATATATACTAGGGTTAGATATCGGGGTTGCTTCTGTTGGTTATGCAATTATTGATGAAAATTATAATGTCCTAATTAGTGGGGTAAGACTATTTCGTGAGGGTACGGCAGAAGATAATGTAGCACGCAGGGGATTTAGAAGTAGTCGTAGAAGTGTGAGACGTAGTCGGCATAGATTGGATCGATTAACAGAACTTTTATCAAGTGTACTAGGTGTAAGTGGAGTTCAATCTTATACAAATCTCTATGAAGTTAGGGTTAGAGGTCTCAGCAATAAGCTTTCGCCGGATGAGTTGTTTGCCGCAATTATTCAACTAGCAAAACATAGGGGGATATTCTATCTAAGTCCAGAGGATCTTGTCACTGAGGATGGTAGTAATCAGAGTTCAGCGGATATTATCCGTGTTAATGAGAGTAAACTTAAAGAGGGAATATATCCTTGTCATGTTCAGTTAGAGAAGTTGAATACTACTGGAACTGTACGAGGCATTGAAAATAAGTTTACTCATGAATCGTACCGGAATGAATTAATCAAGCTTCTTGAAGTTCAATCGGCATTTTATCCCAAATTAGAAGAGATAATAGATGATGTTTTATGTATATATGACTCTAAACGTGAATATTATGAGGGTCCAGGTAGTTATAAAAGCCCCACACCTTATGGAAGTTATCAATTAGATGAAAGCGGTAATGTTATTAAGATTAACCTAATTGATAAAATGCGTGGTAAGTGTACGTATTTTACTGATGAATTGAGAGCTCCTAAATGGAGTTATAGTGCATGTTTATTTAATTTGTTAAATGATTTAAATAATTTAACGATTCAAGGTGTAAAGATAACTGAACTTCAGAAACAAGAGTTGATTAGAGATTATGTAAATAAAGGTAAATCAGTAACGCTTCCTGCCATTGCAAAGATTTGCGGTGTTAAGAAGGAAGATATTTTTGGCTTTCGTATAGATAAATCAGAAAAACCGATCTTTACAAAATTCGAAGGCTATAATGAATTATTAAAAATTGCAAAATCTGTTAATGAAGAAACTACTATTGAAGGGAAGAAGCAATTAGTAGATGATATTTCTGAAATCTTAACTAAAGAAAAAAGTATAGATACTAGAGTAAAGAAATTAATAGATGATTTAAAACTGTCTACTAGTTTAGCAAAAGAAATTGCAAAATCAGGAGGGTTTACTACATATCATTCTTTGTCATTTAAGGCTATTAATTTGATTCTAGAGGATTTATTAAAAACTAGTAAGAACCAAATGGAGTTATTTACTGGTGCTGGTATAAAACCTTATAATCATAATTTTAATAAGGGCCATCAGTTAAGTGCTAATTTATCTGATTGGATTGTTTCACCTGTTGTTAAACGCTCTATTAATGAAACGATTAAGGTATTTAATGCATTACGTAAATATCTTAAAGTTAGATATGGTGATGATGCTGAGTTTAGTGATGTAGTAGTAGAGTTGGCACGAGAAAAGAATAGTCAAGAGAAGAAAGACTTGATTAAGAAAATTCAGAAGGCTAATGAGGAAAAACGTTATAAAATCATGGAGCTTGTTGAAAACAGGAAGCTAACGAGTGCAGAGTTTGAGCGTATTAGTTTGCTGTTAGAGCAGGATTTTAAATGTGCATATTCTTTAGAGCCTATAGAGTTATCTGATGTGTTTAAAGTGGGTCTTTTAGAAGTTGATCATATTATCCCTTTATCTATATCTCTAAGTGATGCTCAATCTAATAAGGTGCTTGTCTATCAAAGAGAAAATCAAGCGAAAGGACAACGTTCACCATTTCAATACTTCAGTAGTGGTAAGGCAAAAATAACTTTTGAAAGCTTTAAAGAATATGTTACTAAAAACTTGAATTTTAGTAATGCTAAAAAGCGGAATTTATTATATCTTGGAAATCCAATTGAAGATGTGAAAGGCTTTATTGACCGCAATTTAGTAGATACACGTTATGCGTCTCGTGAAACATATAATTTATTAAAATCCTTTTTTGATTATCACCAGATAAATACTAAGGTTAAAGTTATAAATGGTTCTGCTACAAGTTATTTTAGAAAAAGAGCGTACTTACCTAAAAATAGAGATGAAACATATGCTCACCATGCTCAAGATGCTATGATTATTGCTGGATTTGCTAATACGAAACTAATGAAGTTTTTCTCCAAAATAGGTGCATTTTCTGAGAGTTTAAATAATAAGGACTCTATTGCAGAGGTAGATGGCAACATTATTAACTCTGAGACCGGTGAGGTGCTAGAACAAGAGTTATTTGATAAATCAGAGAATGTGTCTAACTATATTAAATTCTTAAAACGTATTGAAAGTATAGAACCGTTATATTCTCATAAGGTAGATCGTAAACCTAATAGAGCTTTATATGATCAACAAATAAAAGCTACACGAAGTTTCGTAGAGGGGAATAAAGAAACGACCTATGTTATTACTAAATATAGTGATATTTATAATACCGGAACAGGGAATTCTGGGGCTAAGCTAAAAAAACGGATCTTAGAATCTCCAGAGGATTTATTAATGTATCATCATGATACTAAAACTTTTGATATTTTTCTAAAGATTGTAGAACAATATGGAGAAGAATCCAATCCATTTGCTGCGTATAAAGAGGACCATGGACCGATTCGTAAATATTCTAAAAAAGGCAATGGGCCAATTATTGAATCTGTTAAGTTCCGAGATAAGCAATTAGGTTCTCATCGTGTCAACAAGAAACAAGATGGACATAATAAATCAGTATTTTTGAAGATAAAGAGCTTGCGGACAGATGTGTATCAAGATGGAGATAATTATCTTGTGCTTAATGTTCCTTATGATATGGTTTGTTTTATAAATGGTAGATATATAATTAATCAAGACAAATATTATAAGTCAAAACAAGCTCAAAAAATCTCTGATTCTGCTAAGTTTGTAATGTCTTTATATCGAGGTGACTATATAACCTATGAAGAGCATGGTGAAATAGTAGAATGTATTTTTAAATGCATTAATAATGAGAAGATGCATAGAATAGAGATTTCTTATGTGAATCGACCAACTGATAAGCAGGTTATGAAGGGGATAAAGACAAGTATTAGGAATTTGATCAAATATAACGTTGATGTATTGGGTAATAAATATAAAGTTACAAATGAGAAATTAGAGTTTGATGTTACGATTTAATGTTGCAGGGAGAGCACATTATGGGGTGGCGAACAATTATTATTGAACAGAGCCAACAGGTCTCATTACATTTAGATAATTTAAAAATTAGAATGCTTGAAGGGGACTATTTAGTCCCCTTACAAGATATTAGTGTAGTTATTTTTAATAACTATAAATTAAATGTTACAACGCAATTATTATGTAAGATGAGTCGGTATCAAATTTGTGTAATCATTTGTGAAAAGAATGGATTACCATCTGTTGTCATGAACCCTATAGCAGGAAATTATGTGACATTTAAAAATCAAGAAACACAACTGAATATGAATCCATCTAGACCAGGTGATTTATGGAGAGCAATTATTGAACGCAAGATTAATAATCAAATGTTTGTTTTGGATCATTATTCATTGTCATTAGATACAATTGAGATAATGGAATCTTTAAGAGATACAATTCAGCCGTTTGATGCGGAAAATCATGAAGGTATTGCTGCAAAAGTTTATTTTAAAGCTTTATTTGGTATTGGTTTTATTCGTGATCGAGAAGAGGGAGATTCTATCAATAATGCTTTGAATTATGGATACTCTATTATTAGAGCCCTTATGGCAAGAGCATTAGCTGCTAAAGGTCTTATATTATCAATAGGGATAAAACATCATAATATATATAATCACTTTAATCTCGTTGATGATTGCATGGAAATATATAGGCCCATCATAGATGATTGGGTCTATTCTTGTATTTATCTGCCTGAAGTTCTATTTTCAAGAGATATAAAACTTAATTTAATTACTATGCTTTCTGAGCGTACGGTACGTCATCAAAATATATCTTATTCAATAGCAGATTCAATGAATAGATTTGCAGATAGCTTCGTTCGATGTATGACTGATGATAATGAAGTATTAGATTTACCATTATTAGATATATGATATTGGTGTGTGAAATGAATAGGTACAGAATGGTGAGAGTATTAATAATGTTTGATTTGCCTATGGATGATACTATTGCAGTTCGTCATTATACCCAGTTTAGGAAGTTTTTGATACGGCAAGGGTATTTTATGATTCAGTATTCTATTTATTGTAAGATTATGCCTAATCGGGATGGTGTAAAGGCTCATATTGAATATATTAAGCGCTATTTGCCTCCAGATGGGGCTGTATATGTTTTGCAAGTTACAGAGAAGCAGTATCAAGGTATGAAACTATTAACTGGGAAGAAACAAATTATCGAAGAGAAGTTAACGATTGATAAAACTATCATTTTCTAGGAGGTGTCTATGAATGGTGAATTGGTATTATCAGGGTATAGACTTTTTGAACCAGTCCATATTAACTTACAGACTATAACAATTGTGGTACCACAAGATGATTTCAGGACCGTACCGGTTATATTTGATTTTATAGAACGATATTTTGATAAAAGGAGATTCTCCCAACAATACCCATTTAATACATTGAATCTTAATAATAGTGTATGTAGAGATGATGAGTTTGAAATTTTGTATATTCCTTCAAGAGTAGATTCAACAGAGCTTTTTAAGATTGCAAAAAAGAGTTTGTTAGGTAAGATAACTGAGAAAATCTATAAAGAAGTTTCAATATCTGAACGGGAAAAATGCTTTAATCAGTTGAATTCTGTAATACTTTCGCCAATTAATGAATTGTTATCTCGTTATAATTTAATATGCGAGAGTAATATGAATGATTTTTGGAGCTTTAGTAAGATTATAAATGTACTATCTAATAATATGGAACTATATGGTACGTTTGATGAACGATCGCAGTATGACTTGAAATATATGCTAGTAGATTTATTTGCTGAGCTAGATATAGGAAAGAAGAAGCTACTCCTATTAGATTTACCTGAACAAGGCTTATCAACAGAAGAATTTCACTCTTTGTTAGGCTATCTTAATAAAAAATGTTTAAATATTGATAATGCTATAGTTTATACACAATCTAGTGCTATTACTAATATATATGAGAAGCCTTTGTGCTATCATATAGTTAAAGATAATCAAATATGGGGAATGGATGATTACGATGAAATTGAAGTTTTATTGCTAGAGGATAGTGAATCTATAAATTTATTGGAGAAAGAGCGTCGGTTTATAAAAAGCTTGTTTAATCGTAGTCTATTTGAAACAGATTATAAAGAGATTAGTGATTTATTTTTTAGTAAATAAGTTGAATTTTAAAATATAGTAAATAGAGTGAGTATATATGAGCATTTACAATTGGATTCAAGAAAAGCTTTTTGACAATTACGAAGAGTGGCGTATGAAAAGTCCCGATTATAATCGAAACGGTTTTAACATAGTTGGCATAGATAATACATTAAAGGCCATGCATGATGGATTTTTCATGTACATGGAGCTATATCCGCCTCATGCTATCGATGGTTGCACTGCGATGAAGGCTCGTGTAGGGAAAACGCAAGATGCAGTAGATATATTCCTGGACATCGATAGTAAAACTTATCGTATGGCTGATGTAAGTTATCCAGATGCGGTGCAGATGATGCGGGCTTTTGTGAAAAAGCGGAGATTGCCTGATCGTAGTTTATATGTAGAAGTAGAGAGTCTAGATTTAGAACAGATGCGATCGACATTTACAGAGCTAGCAATATTATTACTAGGCGATGTAAAACAAGCTAAATCTTTTATGTCCAAGGCAAAATTACATTCTATGGAGAACTTAGAAGATAACTGGTGGAACCTCTATGAGAAATTGCTATTTAAAGGATATGCCGTAGAGCTAAGCTGTAAAAGTGAATTAGAGGATTTTTTTCATAATGTGCAGAAGTTAATACGTAGTAAGACTTTAGATACTAGGGAAGACCTGACTTTTGATACAGCTGCATTCGATGACAGTCAATGTATTATGGATTGGAGTGCTCAACTTAATTCCACTTGGAAAAACCATAAGTTAGTAGGCATGGACATCGGTACAGATAGTTTTGTGCTTATGGTACTTTCAAATGAGGAATTCAAAACAGCCCAAGAACTAGCAAAAGAGCTGTTACATAGAATCGATGTAGCTGAACGCTTGTGATGAAATAGCAAATCTTAACAATCGACCGTTTGCACGGTATAAATGTTATGAATAGGAGAGAGTCATATGAGTATTGTACGTTTGCCAGAATATGAAGCAGAGTTTGAATCTGAAGTATTTGAAATCTATGCATTACCGCGTAGTGATGCGCATGGGGCTAGTCCTTATTTAGAGAAGTACCATAGACCACTGGTGTCTACTGATGCTATCCTAGATACTCGAACTGGCGTGCTTGACCGTAGCGAAGGCATTTTGACTTGGATTATTGAGGGCCTTGACGATAGATGGGGCTATTCTTTTGAGCCGCACGGTGTCTATAAATTGTTAGTTAAGAAAGCTAAGCCCATAGAGGATTTAGGCTATATGCGTCCCTCTTGGAATAATCGCTATTATGTGATCGAGGTGTTAGAGGAGCACGCTAAACATAGCGAATTAGAGGCGTTGTCGGCTTATTTGAAAACCCCTAAATACCTTCATACTGACAGGGGTGACTTCCTGTTAAATCGAGAGTATCAATATTACACAGCGAGAATTGATGATTATGCATTCACCCTTGATGTAGACGAGGGTTCTGATGAAAGCTGCACTGTGGCATTGGCGGCTTTCAATAAAATTAAAAATTTCAAAGACTTTGAACAACGAATTAGCGTGTACATTAGTGAAACATTGCTAGATTTAGCTAATGATTGGCTCGACGATGACGATCAAGACCCGATTTCGGCAGATGTATTTGCGGAGCGCATTACTATGGGCGAATTGGCATTTCGTAATGATGGCTCCATAGAGGTTTATTATGACGATGATGATATTTTCTGGGGACACTGCATCATAGCCAATATTGATGCGGATGGGAATCCTGTTAATGCGGATATTGCAGGATGATAATTTAGCGGAGAGAGACGATGGAAGATATGTATAATCAAGTAAGAAGTTTTTTCGCTAATGACATTGATTTAAATGATTTATACGATTCTGAAGCTGTCGTTTGGATTGATTGGCGTGAGTACGATGAAGATGTAGTGCGCTATTTTAATGACATGATGGATGAGCCTATCGATATTAAAATGGTTAGTAATAGCAAGGCTTATGGTGACGATATTGTATTGAAGAATGGCGATAAAGAGCTGCAAATTCCTTACGGTGATGAGCAAGATCGAGATGTGACCATCAAATATTTCAATGACTTTGTTAAGCCTGCCTATGAGGTGCGTTGGTTTACTGAAAGTCTTGGGAACGATACGCTCGGCTTTACCGTGCTTTCAGGGCTGGAATGGGCGAAATTAAACGATGAATTTGGTGCGGATACGGTTCGTTATTATTTTGAACCTATTGATTTTGAAAGCGACATGTTTAATCTCGGTATGGACGAAGCCTCTGCATTGCTTGCGTTACGAGAAGACAGTGAAGGCGTTAATTCTGACTTTAGTACACAATTAGACTGGATTAGAATCATAAACAAAGAAAAGTCCTTGGCTGAACAAAAAGAGAAGGGGCAAATTGACTTGAAACAGTACATGGTGGCTAAAAAAGAACTACAACAGATTAAGGATGAATTTGTGGCAATTCATGGTGAAATGCAATAAGGGGTAATCAATATGGACTACTTAGAAATATTACGAAATGATGCTAAGCTAGCTGAAGAGTTTGATATGCTGTTTGATTTTTACCTATTAGACGAGTTGGAAGAACGAGATACTGCTGAAGGGCGATGCACCTTCTCTTTACCGGGCAAGGCTTTCGGTCGTGATGAAATCGCTTCTTATACAGAAATGGATGTATGGGAAACCGTTGTTCAGGCGCTAGGCATGCCTTTAGAAGAAAATGTAGCTGCTGAATTACAAAAATTCTATGACGCTGCAAGTCGAGCTCCTTTATATACTTGTTATTTTCATGAGGATGATGGAACCGTTACAGAATCACAAAATCTGTTTTTCTAGACGTATTGTTTAAAAGGAGAATTATATGGCTATTGATGGAGTAAAAATCATAGATAGTGATGATGGCCATGATATTTATAATTTAATT
>ERZ772926.1386-NODE-1386-length-11743-cov-4.384754_pt1 | contig 11743 bp, 10 predicted proteins | sample MGYA00511136_ERZ772926 | MGnify/ENA primary metagenome ERZ772926 (study PRJEB29015, sample SAMEA2737917) | human oral metagenome | biome: human oral; feature: human-associated habitat; material: dental | place: China | collected 2153 ... | reverse complement strand
CTCGACAATCCAAAGACAATTGAGAGGCTAGGACTTTTGTCCCAGCCTCTTTTTGCCATAATTTGAATAGATGGGATAAGTTCATGAAAACATATATAGATAAGTTAGTTGTGAATATGAAAGCAGAAGTTGCTTGGGAAGCATTGAAAATGATAGATAGATGGCTCCCTAGTTTGTCAACAAATCAAGCCATCTACTTTGAAGGTGGAGAAGACTATTTCTACGAAGGAAGAAAAGTACCATATTGTGACAAAAGAAGGGATAAAAATGGCTTGCGAAATAAGCGAGGTCAAAGAGGAAGCCTTTTGGATTGAGATACATGCGAGCCATTCTCTTCTGCATTCGATTTTAAATTGTCAAGTGGTTCCTTTGACTTCTTCGACCTGCCAATTGGTAAGAACACAATCTTATCCAGGCTTTGTTGGATTTTTATTTAATCTATTCTTTAAGCCTAGAGAAGCAGGAGAGACGAGCGAGTATTTGGAAGTATGGAAGAATTACGCCCAGCATCAGCTTCAGACTCTGTGAGAATTCGTCACCCTTTCCTATCTAATAGAGTTCTGAAAACAATTATCGCTAGAAAGATACATCAAATTATGTTATAATGGACTATCGTATATTTTTAGGAGAATAGTAATGGAATTACAACGTGAACAAGAATTTGTCAGCCAATATCATTTTGATGCACGCAATTTTGAATGGGAAAAAGAAAATGGAACTCCTGAAACAAAAGTTGACGTGAATTTTCAGCTGATTGAAAGAAATGAAGAAAAGAATTCAACATCCATGATTGTGATTTTGACTTTCATGATTGTGTTTGATCGTTTTGTAATTAGTGGAACGATCACGCAGACAAATCATATTCAAGGACGTTTGGTGCAGGAACCTAGTGAGTTTGAGCATGAAGAAGTGGAAGAATTGGCGCGTCCTTGCTTGACCATGCTCAATCGCTTGACGTATGAAGTGACTGAGATTGCGCTAGATTTACCAGGTATTAATTTGGAGTTCTAATGATGAAATTAGCGGTTATAACGGATTCGTCCGCTTTTTTACCGGATAACCTTCGTGGAAATGACCATCTTTTTGTGCTCGATATTCCAGTAGTGATTGCTGGAGAGACTTATGTGGAAGGAAAAAATCTGACAGCCAGTGACTTTTATGAGAAAATGGCTGCTGCAGATGATTTACCAAAGACAAGTCAGCCTAGTGTGGCAGAGTTGGAGGAGACCTTGACGCGTCTTGCTGGAGAGGATTACACGCATGTGTTGGGGCTTTTTTTATCCAGTGGGATTTCAGGATTTTATCAAAATATCCAGTATCTCAAGGACGAGTTTCCTGATTTGAAAATCGCCTTTCCTGATTCAAAAATCACCAGTTCTCCGCTGGGTCTCATGGTCGAAAATGCTTTGATTTGGGCTGCTGAGGGGCAGGATTTTGAAGAGATTTTGATTAAGATTCAGCGACAAATTGATGGAACCAGTGCTTTTATCATGGTTGACGACTTGAATCATCTGGTTAAGGGCGGTCGCTTGTCCAATGGCGCAGCTATTTTGGGTAATCTCTTGAGTATCAAGCCGATTCTGTATTTTAATGATGCAGGGGTTATCGAAGTCTTTGAAAAGATTCGGACAGAAAAGAAAGCGATTAAGAGATTGATTGAAGTAGTCGAGGAAAAAACTGCCTCCGCTTCTTATCAGATCATAGTGATTCATGGGAATGCTGAAGAGAAGGCGGAAAGCTTGCGCCAGCAGCTGATAGAGGCTGGTGTGGCAGATGATATTTCCCTTGCTACCTTTGGCAGTGTCATCGGCACTCACTTGGGCGAAGGCAGTGTCGCTTTGGCTTACATTCCGCTTGTATAGCGATTCCGCAGGGCAGCTAGTCAAGAAATAGAGAGTAGAGGTTCGAGATGAGTATAAAAGTCATTATTGCTGGTTTTAAAGGGAAGATGGGCCAAGCAGCCTATAAGATGGTAACAGAAGATCCTGAGTTGTCTTTGGTTGGTCTGTTGGATCCTTTCACAGATGAAAAAGAAGTAGCAGGAGTTCCGGTTTTTAATGCTAAAGAGGAACTGACAGGTCTCCAAGCAGATGTCTGGATTGACTTTACGACTCCAAAAGTTGCTTATGAAAATACCCGCTTTGCTCTTGAAAATAGCTTTGCACCGGTAGTCGGAACGACTGGTTTCACGCCTGATCAGATTGAAGAGCTGACAGAGCTATCTCGTCAAAAGGGGCTTGGCGGTTTGATTGCACCGAATTTTGCTCTGGGAGCTGTCTTGCTTATGCAGTTTGCAGCTCAAGCAGCCAAGTATTTCCCAGATGTGGAGATTATCGAACTGCATCATGACAATAAGAAAGATGCACCGAGCGGCACGGCTATCAAGACAGCTGAATTGATCAGCAAAGTTCGGACGAGTAAGCAGCAGGGAGCGGCTGATGAGGAAGAATCGTTGGCTGGTGCCCGTGGGGCAGCGTTTGACGGTATGCGGATTCACTCAGTGCGTTTGCCGGGCTTGGTTGCTCATCAGGAAGTTATCTTTGGTAGTCAAGGAGAAGGGCTGACTTTGCGGCATGACTCCTATGACCGGGTTTCCTTTATGACTGGGGTAAATCTGGGTATCAAAGAGGTAGTCAAGCGCTCTGAATTGGTCTATGGATTGGAACATTTACTATGAGATTAGAGAAGATGCCTTCTGAGTTTCAGGAGGCTTTGCCAGTATTAGAGAAGATTAAAGAGGCTGGTTTTGAGGCTTATTTTGTCGGTGGTTCTGTACGAGACGCTCTGTTAAATCGGCCAATTCACGATGTGGATATTGCTAGTTCGGCCTATCCTGAGGAAATCAAAACAATCTTTCCTCGGACTGTTGATGTCGGTATTGAACATGGAACGGTTCTGGTCTTGGAAGGCCAGGGAGAATACGAAATAACGACCTTTCGGACTGAGGATGTCTATGTGGATTACCGCAGGCCTAGTCAGGTCTCTTTTGTGCGCTCTTTGGAAGAGGACTTGAAGCGCAGGGATTTTACTATCAATGCTCTTGCTTTAGATCAGAAGGGGGAGATTGTAGACCTCTTTAATGGTGTGGCAGATATGAAAAATTGCACTCTACGGGCAGTCGGAGTGGCTGCAGAGCGTTTCAATGAAGATGCCCTTCGTATCATGCGAGGCTTTCGTTTTCAGGCTGGTCTAGACTTTGATTTGGAAGAGTTGACCTTTCAGGCTATGGCAGACTGTGCGACGCTTTTGGAGAAGATATCGGTAGAACGGATTTTTATCGAGTTTGACAAGCTCCTGATGGCACCTTTCTGGCGAAAAGGTCTGGAGAGCTTGATCAACGCTGCTGCCTACGACTTTCTGCCTAATATGAAAGATTCAGCAGAGGCTTTGCAGGAATTATTAGACGGTTTAGAAGAAGATTTTCAATTTTCTAGTTCTGAGCAGGCTTGGGCTGCGCTTTTGCTGGCTTTGAAGGTAAAAGATGTTCGTAAGTTCTTGAAGCATTGGAAAACGTCCAATGACTTTCAAAAGCGAGTAAATCAGCTAGTGGCTGTTTATGAGATTCGGCAGGAACGGAGCCTTTCTAAGCGTGATTGCTATCAGTATGATTTGGATTTGATTCTGCAGGCAGAAAGTTTGAGACAGGCAGCAGGCTTGCCAGTTGAGTTTGAGGCTATTGAGGCGACACATGCTGCTCTTACCATTCATGACAAACATGAGATTGTGGTGACGGGCAGTCATTTGATCCGAGATTATGGCTTTAAACCCGGACCAGAATTGGGACAAATCCTGACTAAAATTGAATTGGCCATTGTCGACGGAGAATTGGCAAATAGCAAGGAAGAGATTATGAACTTTATTAAGGAGCAAGTTGGATGAGTGACTTTATCGTTGAAAAGCTGAGTAAATCTGTTGGGGATAAGACAGTCTTTCAAGAGATTTCTTTTATCATTCACGACTTGGATCGAATCGGACTGATTGGAGTCAATGGGACAGGAAAGACCACCCTTTTAGATGTCTTGTCTGGCAAATCAGGCTTTGACGGTGATGTATATCCCTTTTCAGCAAAATCTGACTATAAAATCTCTTATCTGACTCAGGAACCAGATTTCGATGAAGACAAAACAGTCTTGGATACTGTTTTGTCCAGTGATTTGCGAGAAATGCAGCTCATTCGAGAATACGAACTGCTCATGGCTGTTTATGATGAAGCTAAGCAAGCTCGTCTGGACAAGGTCATGGCAGAAATGGATTCGCTGCATGCTTGGGAAATTGAGAGTCAGGTAAAAACCGTCCTATCCAAGCTCGGTATCTCAGATTTGGCAGCAAAAATCAGCCAGCTTTCAGGTGGTTTACGTCGGCGGGTTCAGTTGGCGCAGGTTTTGCTTTCCGAAGCAGACTTGCTGCTGCTAGATGAGCCGACCAACCATCTGGACATTGATACGATTGAATGGCTGACAAATTTCCTGAAAAATTCAAAGAAGACCGTCCTCTTTATCACTCACGACCGCTATTTTTTGGACAATATTTCCACGCGGATTTTTGAATTGGACGGCGGGAGCTTGATTGAGTATCAGGGCAATTATCAGGACTATGTCCGACTAAAGGCTGAGCAGGATGAGCGCGATGCTGCCCTGCTACACAAGAAACAGCAGCTTTACAAGCAGGAATTGTCTTGGATGCGCCGTCAGCCTCAGGCGCGAGCGACCAAGCAGCAGGCACGTATCAATCGTTTCCATGACCTCAAAAGTGATTTGGCTGGTCAGACCAATCAGACGGACTTAGAGATGAACTTTGAAACCAGCCGTATTGGGAAGAAGGTTATCGAGTTTCAGGATGTGGATTTTGCATACGGAGACAAGCAGATTTTGTCGCATTTCAATCTCTTGCTGCAAAACAAAGATCGACTAGGCATTGTCGGAGATAATGGAGTGGGTAAGTCTACTCTGCTCAATCTAATTGCTGGTCAGTTGCAACCTCAGTCTGGTCAGGTCATAATCGGCGAGACAGTCCGAGTAGCTTACTTTTCTCAGCAGATTGAAGGCTTGGATGAGTCCAAGCGGGTCATCAATTACTTGCAAGAAGTGGCGGAAGAAGTTAAGGCAGGGAGTGGCACAATCTCCATTGCTGAGCTCTTGGAGCAGTTTCTCTTTCCTCGCTCAAGTCACGGCACTTTGATTGAGAAGTTGTCTGGCGGAGAAAAGAAGCGGCTCTACCTGCTCAAACTTTTACTTGAAAAGCCCAATGTCCTGCTTTTGGACGAGCCGACCAATGATTTGGATATCGCAACCTTGACGGTCTTAGAAAATTTCTTGCAGGGCTTTGCAGGGCCGGTAATTACAGTTAGCCACGATCGGTATTTCCTTGATAAGGTAGCTAGCAAGATTTTAGCTTTTGAGGATGGTCAGGTCAGAGAGTTTTTTGGAAACTACACGGACTATCTGGATGAGAAGGCTTTTAGACAGTTCAGCGTAGCTATTTCCCAAAAGAAAGAAAAGGAAAAGCCAGTCAAGGCGCGGGAGCAGAAGAAGCGGATGAGCTACTTTGAAAAGCAAGAGTGGGAGACCATCGAGGCGGATATCGAGGAGCTGGAGGCACGTATCGCCGCCATTGAGACGGAAATGGAGCAGAACGGATCGGACTTTACCAAGCTGTCGGAACTTCAGAAGGAGCTGGATGACAAGAATGAGCAGCTTCTTGAAAAGTATGAGCGCTATGAGTATCTGAGTGAGTTGGAGTAGGACAGTTACATAGTACATATGTTCGTTGATAAAAGTTTGTGAGGGAGAATGATGGAAATTAGGATTTATAGCCAGCCTAGTCAGGAAATCAAGGATCAGCTTTTTGAGCTGGTTCAAAGCTGCCACGTTACAGATGGGACCTATCGTCTTCCTTATCTGGATAACACCTATAATTTTGATGCGGAAATGCCAGCCTTTTTTCTGGCAAATTTAGATCATCAAACGGTTGGTTTTTTATCAGTTTATGCGGATGAGCCAGGTCAAGCAGAGGTATCTGTCTATGTATTGCCCGACTATCGCAGACGAGGCATAGCGAGTGCTCTTTTGCAGGAATTTTCCAAAATTGCAGAGAAATACGATTTATCCCAAATCGAATACATCAGTGAAGTCAAGTTTTTAGCAGACCATCCGATCTTTGCTGAGAAATTTGACTATGATTTGAAAGAAACGGAAATCTGGCTGGAGCAGGCGGCGGGGACTTTCCCTGAAGAAGAAAAAGAAGGCGTAGAAGTTTTACTGGGGAGAACGGAAATGGTTGCAGAGATTGCAGCTTTTCAGTCGCAGATTTTTGAAATGCCGATGGAGACTGCGCTTCACTATGCCAGTCAAGCGCTGGAGAGCCCAGATAGCCTGCTCTATGTCCTGAAAAAAGATGGTCAAATCGTGGCGTCCTGCTCAGTGGATACAAGTTTTGGTAGCAATTATCTGTTTGCCTTAGCTGTGGATCAGGGCTTTCAAGGACAGGGTTTAGGGAGTCACCTAGTCAGGTCTATCCTGAATGACCTTGCTAGCCGAAATGGACAAGTCTGTCAAATCGTCGTAGAAGCCCAGAATACAGGTGCCCTGAGGCTGTATGAAAGATTGGGCTTTAAACGAAAGTCGGAAACAGTTTATTTAAAGAGAAAATAAAAAGATTAGCCTTCAGAGTAAAGGGCTATGGAGGTCAGGAGATCTGTTTATGATAAAGAGAAAAGAGCCATTCTTAGTTCAGGCTGGTTTGGTGCTAGGCTTACTAGCCTTGGGAAATTTAGTCGGTGATGTTAGTCAGTTCTTGCGTTATCTTTTAGCAAGTCTGGCACTCTTGTTTTTCCTCCATCTAGTGATGGGAATGCTGACGCATACCAAGCAAGTCAAAGAGCAACTAGGTCAAGCGCTAGTGGCCTCGGTCTTCCCGACTTTTTTCATGCAGGGAATGGTGGCTTCGACCTATCTAGCGAGCTGGACTTTTTTGGGAAATTTTGCCCGAATTAGTGCGCAAGTGCTGTGGTGGCTCAGCTTTAGCGGGCTGGTTTTCTTGATGGTCTATTATATCCTGACCTTTGTCTTCCCTTTCAAGTGGGAGAACGTCTTTCCGGCTTGGACGGTCTTATTTGTCGGGATTGGTGTCGCTCCTCTGACCATTGCGGTTCCCCAGCAGTTAGCTTTGGGGCAACTGGTCTTTTGGTATGGACTTTTAGCGACTATTTTGGTCTTGCCAATCGTCCTTTATAAAACTTATAAAATCGGCTTAGCAGAGAATGTTCGTCCAAACGCAACAACGATTTGTGCGCCTATTTCCTTGATGACAGCGGCTTATGTGGCTACTTTTCCTCAGCCAAATCTTGTCTTGTTGAGTTTGCTCTTGATTTCAGGTCAATGCTTTTATGCCTTTATTTTGTGGCAACTTCCTCGTTTGCTCAATCGTCCTTTTTCAGCAGGTTTTTCTGCCTTTACCTTCCCTTTGGTCATTTCGGCTGTGGCTTTGAAGCAATCTTTAAACGTATTAGAATTAGGTTTAGCTGGGCAGATTCTGCTTGTTTTTGAAATTCTGATAGCTCTGCTTGTTGTCCTTTATGTTGCATTCTTATATCTAAAGGATATTTTTGGAAAGTAAAGATTTCTACGATTTTATGCTTTATATAGTAAGATTTGTAATAAGGGAAAAATGGGAGTTTCTCAAATTGCCTTATGTGATAGCCATTGTGAACAGTAGGATTTTGGGTGATAAATTGTGTAAAAAAGGAAAGGATAATGGCTGTTTCTGCGGTCATGAACTTTGAATCTTGTCCAGCCATCTCATCTATTGATAGGAAAAGAGTTTGGATCTCGTGCCCTGAAGCGGAAGCGCCAGCCATTTTTCAAAGAACTATGAAAAAATAGCAAGGTAGAAGCTTAGAACTGAACCGTTGCTTGGATAGAAGCTGTGTAGTAGAAGAGCACAAAAAATATATTTTGAAATAAACTCGACGGCTGTAGATGCAGTCGTTTTTATTTGGTGTCCTATCTCTCTTTGGCCAATATGCAATCTGCTAATGTGCTTGATTATGGTACAGGCGAAGTGAGTCTTGGCTAGTGATTTTTAAGCAATGATTGAACATTCGTTTGAAGTGAGGTGACATGGTGTGGTTCCACTTCAAACGAATATTTTTCTATCTTTATTCTAAGCAGAATCTAATTTTCTGCTGTAAAATAATTTGACAGTTCTTAAAATATTTGATATATTAAAATCAACATATTAACATAAAAAGAAAGGGATAGAAGGGTTTTACAGTATCCTGAAAAATTTAGGATAAATTGTAAACGCTTACTATCGGTGGTTGTCAAATGAATAGAGATTTATTTGATAAAAGATGTAAGTTTGGAATTCGCAAGCTAACGTTAGGTGTTTGCTCTGTTATGATTGGAGCGGTCTTGTTTGGGGCCAATCAAGTATCTGCTGACGGTCTAGCAGAGACACCAACTAGCCCAGCAGGAGTAGTTGCGGTATCTCAACCAAGTGTGGCTCCTCCTGCTACTGAAGTTACGGGAGAGGCAACATCTTCAGAGGTAAATGGGAAAGTAGAAAAAGAAGACAAGGCTCCTGAAGCAGCAACTGCTACTGCACCAGTATCTACAGAAAATGCAGCTACACCCGCATCTCCATCAACAGATACAGGTACCACTTCAGAGAAACCTTCTGATGCAGCTGCTGAGACAGAAGAAACGGTTGAAAGAGACTATTATTCCCGTTCTTTAAAGAATGTCAAACCTGTCTTGGAAAAAGAAGACATCACGATTAACAAAACAGATCACGCCAAAGAGGATCTATCCAGCGAGCTTGATAAAGTAAAAAAATTAAAGAATGCAACGGTTCATTTGGAGTTTAAGCCGGATGCAAATTCGCCAAAGTTTTATAGTGTATTCTCTGCCTCTAGTACCTCGCATGTCAACGAATACTTTACTCTTGCGGTCAATAATGGAACAGCAGTTGTCGAAGGTCGTGATCGCAATGGGCAGCAATTCTATGAAAATTATAACAATGCCCCTTTGAAAGTAACTGCGGGTCAATGGAACTCCATCACCTATACAGTAGAAAGACTAAATCCAGATTCTCCAGAAGGTCGCGTGCGCCTCTATGTCAATGGTGTCCTATCAAGAACCAGCTATCAGTCAGGAAAATTCTTGAGTGACATGCCGGATTTGACCAATATGCAGTTGGGCGCTACAGTACGTGGTAAGCAAAGCCATTGGCCAGGGACTTTTGCCGTTCGAAATCTAACTGTCTATGACCGTGCTCTTTCACCAGAGGAAGTAGCTCAGCGTAGCCAGATTTTTAAGCGGAAAGAACTTGAAGGACAGCTAGCTCCTGGTGCCTCCCTGAGTGAAAAGACAGATGTATTTGAGAGCGGAGCTGGCGGTCAGGCTAATAGTCAAGGAATTAAAAGTTATCGAATCCCAGCCTTGTTAAAGACTCAGAAAGGCACCTTGATTGCGGCTGCGGATCAGCGTCGCCTGCATGCGTCAGACTGGGGGGATATCGGAACGGTTATTCGTCGTAGTACAGATGGCGGTCAGACTTGGGGACCAGAAAAGACGATTGTCAATTTGCGCAATAATCCCAAAGCAACGGATCCGAATCAGGGCTCTCCTGTAACGATTGATGTGGCTATGGTTCAGGATAAAGACGGAACCATTCACGCCATCTATGATATGTTTACAGAAGGGCGGGCTGTTTTTGACCTGCCTGCTAAAAACGAAGAAGCCTATACAACAATTGATGGCAAGGTTTATCAGATTCTTTATCACGAAAATGGCCAAAAATATACAATTCGTGAAAATGGAACAGTCTATGATGCAAACGGTGCAGCGACAACCTATCGTGTAGTGGTCAATCCACAGGAAAAAGACTATCGTGATAAAGGTGACCTCTATGATGGTGATCGCCTGATTGATAATATTTATTTCACGACGAAGAAAGATTCGCCTTTCCGTGTCGCTCGGACTAGCTATCTATGGACATCAGTGAGTAAGGATGATGGACTGACTTGGTCTGCTCCGCATGATATCACTCCTATGGTCAAGAAAAACTGGATGAAGTTCTACGGGGTCGGTCCTGGTACAGGTATTCGCCTTCATACAGGCCCGCACAAAGGACGCTTGGTTATTCCGACTTATTCGACTAACGAATCTTCCCATTTACATGGTTCTCAGTCTTCTCGGGTTATCTATTCAGATGATAACGGACAAACTTGGCATTCTGGGGCAGCAGTCAATGATGGTCGCAGAGTGAATAATGCAGAGATTCAATCCAGCACCATGAATCATCCTTCGGCTCAAAACACTGAAGCAACCGTCGTGCAATTAGCAAACGGTCAGCTGAAAATGTTCATGCGTGGATTGACGCGAGACCTGCAGGTTGCAACCAGTGAAGATGGAGGTGCTACTTGGCTTCCTGAAGTGAAGCGATACAAAGATGTACCTGATGTCTATGTACAAATGTCAGCGATTAGTGCGGTCAAAGATGGACAAGAATATGTGATTTTGGCGAATGCCAGCGGACCTGGCAGAAATAATGGCCATGTTCGAGTTGCCAGAGTGGATCAGGCTGGCAATCTGACTTGGATTGCTCATCGGGAAATCAATAAAGGAAAATTTGCCTACAACTCTCTGCAACAAATCAATGATCAAGAGTTTGGCTTGCTTTATGAAGGAGCGGAAGGGAATAAAAATGACTATACTCTCTCCTTCAAGAAGTTTAACTGGGATTTCTTGCTGAAAAACAGTGTTTATCCGACAGAGGCTAAGGTAGTCAGCGCGAAAAACACAGAAGAAGGACTCGTTGCCCTACGTTTTGATCACGAAGTGCTTGTCAATGAAGCGCCAGTATTTGAGTTAGAAAACGGCAAGGAAGCTACCTTTGTCACCCAGGCGGACAGTAAGACGCTTTTGTTCTATGCGGATGATGATTCGGCTGGTCAGAAGATTACTAAGCTAAAATCAGGCAGCATCGAAAGTATTCATAATTTGGCTGTTTCTGTAATCGGAACGAGACTTCCAGCCGCAGGTTCGGCTCCAGAAGCAGTTACACCTTATATTGCACCGACACCGACGGTTCCAGATCCTGACTTAGTGGCAAGATTTGCAGCTAAGAAGACAGCTGAGTGGACTCCTGTAGGAACAACAGAGCAGCATGGAACAGTCACTACAGTTGAGAAGAACGGTGTCCGCTATAACCAGCTCTCCTCAAAATCTACTCATGATAACAATCAAAATCCAGCTCTCTTCCAGAAAGAAGGCTTGCAGGTAGATCAAGAAGGAAATGCTAGTGTCAACTTAACTTTTGTAGAAAATTCTGAAACAAACCATGGCCGCTTTGGTGTCTTTATGAAATTTAAAGATACGTCAAACAATGTCTTTGTCGGCTATGACAAAGAAGGCTGGTTCTGGGAATATAAAACGCCAGGCAATGGTAACAGCGCTTGGTATCGTCAGACTCGTGTACCAGCACCGAAAAAAGGTTCAACCAATAACTTGGTAGTAACCCTGAAGGCAGATGGTCAGCTCAATGCGACCAATAATGGCGAGCAACTCTTTAATACAGTGACTTTGCCAGCTGCAGTTAAGGAGAATCTCAAGAATGAGCGCAAGATTTTGGTCAAGGCTGGTACTTATCAGGGCACTGAACTGACTTCTGTTTTGATAAAGACAGATAACCAAGAAGGCATGACTCCAACTCAGCCGACAGGAGAAAAGGAAACAGGTCC
>ERZ772926.1383-NODE-1383-length-11748-cov-6.829129_pt1 | contig 11748 bp, 15 predicted proteins | sample MGYA00511136_ERZ772926 | MGnify/ENA primary metagenome ERZ772926 (study PRJEB29015, sample SAMEA2737917) | human oral metagenome | biome: human oral; feature: human-associated habitat; material: dental | place: China | collected 2153 ... | reverse complement strand
ACGACCCTCACGCACTGAAAACTATTATAGATGATGTTAGTCTCACTATCCCCAAGGGTAAGGTAACAGCCATTGTGGGCGCATCGGGCAGCGGTAAAACAACACTCATCAAACTCATGTTAGGCTATTATCCCGTATTGGGCGGACAAATAACTATTGGCGGAACAGATGTGAACACACTCAATAAGAAATGGTGGCGCAGACAATGTGGTGTGGTGATGCAGGACGGTGTCATCTTCTCTGAATCCATTGCACGCAACATTGCCGTTGATGATGGAGAGATTGACAAGGAGCGGTTGCAAAGAGCAGCCGAAATAGCTTGTATTCATGACTATGTAATGGGACTTCCCTTAAAATACAACACTAAGATCGGTCGCGATGGCGTTGGCTTGAGTCAAGGACAGAAACAGTGTATCTTGATAGCAAGAGCTGTGTACAAGAACCCCGATTATATTTTCCTTGATGAAGCTACCAACTCGCTCGATGCCAATAACGAGCGCATGATTGTGGAGCATCTGGATGAGTTCTATAAAGGCAAGACGGTGGTTATCGTGGCGCACCGACTAAGCACGGTGAAGAATGCTGACCAAATAGTGGTATTGGATAAAGGCAAAGTTGTGGAAATTGGCAACCACGAAGCACTCACGGCAAAGCGGGGTGCATACTATAACCTTGTAAAGAATCAATTGGAATTGGGCAACTAACAGCAGAAAGGAATATTATGGTAGACAACAAGATAGAACTTCGCAGCGAGAAAGTAAGACATATCATTGGCGAGATACCGTCAAGGATTGTCCGTTATGGTATCACGATTATCACCATTGTGATATTGGGACTACTGATAGGCGCATATTTTATACCTTATCCCGAAACCATCAGTGCAAAGGTGCAGGTGATAAATGCCCATCAAGGCGCAATAACCATTCCATATAAATATGTGAATACGATAGCAAGAGGAATGACGGCTAACATCGAATTTGAGGGTTACGATGCAGAAACATACGGAGTTGCAAATGGTGTAATAACAGCCACATCGCATACACCCCGACAAACGGCAGAAGGCAGCGTATTCACGGTACAGGTAAGGATAACAGATTGCAAGTATAAACTCGTCAGCGGAATGACAGGCACGGCATCTATACTTGTAAGCAATGAAAGCGTGCTTCAAAGGATTGTCCATAGAATAACAAATATCATATAATTTCCTTTTTAATCTTAATCAAGCGGTTAAAGAAGAAAGGCAAATGTAGTTACTGCGTAGTACAATTATTTTGAGCATCCAACTACACGTTAATTCTTTCTCTTTCACCGCTTTAACTCTTATTGTAGTAATGTAGTAAGATATAATCGGTGAAAGAAAAAGGAAAGATATTCATCAGTTCTTAGTATTGCCCAACAAGAAGATTGGCGTTACAATGGTAGCCTCTGTTTGCAATCTTCTACTTATGTACTTTCTGAACAAATGCGCTTCTGTGCTGTCCAACAGAAAGGACAAGACGATGATGATAGGAAGCGGATAGAGCGGTGCATAACCTTTGAGTTGTCCGTTGATTATGACTTCCTCCTCACCTGCAACCCTCTCATCGGGATACAGGTCGGAGCTTTTTATTATCGTTTGCAGCCTATGGTTGAGTTTCCTCCATACTACACCGAAGAACCTCACAAGCTTCCCCTCCGTCATAGCAATGTCTCCGTTTACTTTTCGGATAATCTGCATATCACTCCCCCAATCAAAGTAACTGCGATGGTAGGCAGTGTTTGTTACTGCTTTTGCGTTATCGTTTGTTTTCATGCCGTTTCCTCCATTTTAAAGATTGATGTGTCCAAAAGTTCAAAAGCCTCTCTCTCCGCTTTAGGTACTCTGAAATGAATATCAGAGAGAAACCTAAGAAAAATGTAAGTATCATAGCTACAAGTAGTTATGATACTTTTCTTTTATACCCATCCTAATTTTCAGAGTATGCACAGAGGGGGCAGAAACTCCCAAAATGCTCTAAAAAGGCTACAATCAGGCTACACATTTTCAAAGCAAAATAAAAATGTAGCCAAGAGTACATACAGAGTACATAAGGAGTATGCGTAAATTACTGCTATTCAAACAAATATATTGAACTTTGCAGCGTGATTACAGAGGTGTTTTTGTTACCATACACCACTTCGGGCAACAATGTGTCCGACAAGCCACGGCTACAGATGGCAGGTGTTAGGACAAGACTTCTGTTCAGGCTACAACTAAAAGCAGTAAAATGTATGAAAGCTATTTTCAGAGCAGTCTTCTATCTCAGAAGCAATTATGTGAACAAGGAGGGCAAGACCCCCGTCATGCTGAGAATCTATCTCAACAACGAACGCCTTTCCATCGGCTCGACGGGCATTGCTGTCCAACAGTCCCAATGGGACAGGGAGAAGGAACGGTTGAAGGGAAGGACAACTGAAGCACTTTCCACCAACCTCGAACTTGACAACATTCAAAGCGGACTCCAGACCATCTTCAAGAAAGTCGAGATGACGGACGAGGTGTCCTTGGAGCGTATCAAGTCGGAGTATCTTGGTAAGAAGGAGGATGTGGACACCCTAATGAGCCTCTTCAACAAACACAACAGTGACGTTGCACGGCAGGTAGGCGTGTCGGTCGAAGCAGCAACCTTACAGAAATACAACGTCTGCAAGAAACACTTCTCAAATTTCCTTCGTGATAAATACGGTCGGTCTGACATCCGCCTGTCCGAACTCGGCTATATCGTGATACACGACTTCGACATTTATCTCCGAACGGTTGTCGGGCAGAATCCCAACACCGCTACGAGGATGATGAAAACCTTCAAGACGATTACCATTCTGGGCAGGAAACTTGGTGTCCTGCACCATGATCCGTTCCTCAACATCCGTTTTCACATGGAACCGGTCAATCGTGGATTCCTCACAGACGAGGAAATCCTTAAAATTGCCAACAAGAATTTCGGCATCGGTCGTTTGGAACTTGTAAGGGACGTGTTCGTGTTCTCGTGCTTCACGGGACTTGCGTACATAGACGTGTACAACCTCGCTCCGGAAAACATCGTCACGCTCAACGGCAAGCAGTGGATAATGACCAAGCGGCAGAAGACGAGCGTGGAGACCAACGTTCTTTTACTCGATATACCCAAGAGCATCATTGCAAAATATAGTGGCAAAACCTATCGTGACGGCAAACTTTTCCCCATGCTGACGAATCAAAAACTGAACAGTTATCTGAAAGAAATTGCCGATATTTGCGGTATCAAAAAGAACCTAACCTTCCACCTCGCCCGGCACACATTTGCCACGATGTCCCTATCCAAGGGAGTTCCCATCGAATCCGTAAGTAAGATGTTAGGACACACCAACATCAAGACAACGCAAATCTATGCCCGCATAACCAATAAGAAGATAGAACACGATATGGATGAGTTGGCTGACAAATTGAGCTCTTTCAATACGGCATTAGGCATTTCCTCAAAATAATGTATATAACCCTAAAATTTTGAATTTATGACAACAAAGAAAGAACTTTCCTACTTCCGTCTGAAGTTGGAAGCGTATCTCGGAGAGCATTTTCCTGAGAGAGTGAATGACAATGCGTTTGTAACCGCTCGAGCAGACGAGGCTCTGACGGCTTACTGCGATGCCGTGGCGCAAGGTTTCTCCTACCCCGAAGCAGAGACGATGGCAAGCGAGGTGCTGTACCACGACTTGCACTTCTCAAAGTATGATACCCTTGTTTCCGTGCTGGAGCAGGAGTTTGAGAAGGAACTGCCAAGTCCGCTACCCGAAAGGTTAGCCCCTCTTTTATTGAACAACAAGGCAATTCAAGCGGTATTTGCCAAATACGAACTTCCGGACGACTTTGCGGCAGGTACAGAATACGACAAACTGTACACCGAGCTGACCGGTACCATCGTGCTGCTCATCGAGGTCAATGGTCTGCCAACGATAGGCGGTGAGAACATGGCTTGATACTTCACCATCGGGGGCTTTTGTAGTGTCAAGAGCCAAGATAAACGCTCCACTCCACACGTCAAGAGTTTTGCAAACACTTGTCTTTGTGTCGTGTGCGCATCTTGTTATCGCTCTTGAAACTATTAAAAGCCTCGATTATGAATAATATAATCATCATGAATCAAGACATTCATCAGCCCGCCTTCATCAAGGCAGACGCATCGTATAAAACCGAGAAGAACAGGCAGCCACCGAGTTCTCCCAAGCAAGTCCGCCGCTTCGGTTGGACACGCTTCATCGAACTCGCTGTTCTGCTTTCCATCGTTATCGGTGCGGTTTACCTCATCTCGAAGATAGTTACGCCGCAAGTCGTAACCGCCGTTTCGGTTATTCTCGGTTTCCTGATACTACGCTTCATTGTTAAAGTTATTCTGCAAGTAACCTTTACAATCCTGCATTGGCTGTTCTGGCTTGCCGTCATCTTGGCAATCCTGCTCTGTGTACTCTAAGGCACAAGGAAAGATATTCTTCGATTCATTCTTCTTTATGGGTGGTTATCTCGATTGAGGTAGCCACCTTTTTCGTTTCCCATACAGGCGTTGCACTTTCGCTTCTCACAGCCATCTATTCCACTTTGATGTGCCATAAGTCGGTGCTGATTTCTTTTTATTCGCAAAGGTAGTAAGGGGCTACGGCTTGCACAAGGTCTGTGCCTTTGGTTTGCACGGAAAATCTCCACACCTACATTTCATTTCGGGTAGTATTTTCCTGCAAAACCTTGTGCCGGCTGCGCCCCCTACCTTCTGATTGCTACAAAAAGGAATCAGCATACTCCGATCTTTGGACGCATAAAAAAAATGTCATTATGGAACAGCAGAAAGTAAATATCACATCTTCGATGAAGAAAAAAGGATATAGCTCCTCCTCTCATTACCGCATAAGTTCGGTGGTTGATGAAAGTGAGCGTTTGGTGGCAACTAAGTTTGTGCAGTGGGATGTTGAGCCTTTGGACAAATTGAGTGGCAGTAAGGTGTATCTTCTCCGTTTGAAACTCAATCGTGGGGAGCGAATGAGCCGTGAAGAAAAGAATTGGCTTGCCGAAGCGGTGAACACTAACACCTACTTCCGTACAGCCGTACCCCTTATGGGTTATCGGTTTGACTTTATGGACGTATTGAAGAAGTATTTGGTCAATCAATACGGACATTGGTCAGAGTATTATGCACCCGACCGCACCAGCCTAAGAAGTTTCCTTTGCGGACAGATAAACCAAATTGTAGAAATCCCTAAATACTAAGCGATATGAAAGGAACAGAACATTTTACGAGAGCAATAGCCGAGTATCTCAACCAACGTGCAGCGACAGACCCTTTGTTTGCTCCCAACTTAATGAAGCCTAACAAGAGCATAGAGGAGTGTGTAACTTACATCTTGAACCAAGTGCAGGCGAGTGGGTGTAATGGCTTTGAGGACGATGAAATCTATTCAATGGCAGTACACTACTATGACGAGGATGAAATTGAAGTTGGAAAGGAAATCACTTGCAGAGTGGCAGTAAATCATATTGTGGAACTCACAGAGGAGGAGAAAGCCGAAGCAAGGCAGGAAGCCATCAAGCAGTACCAACGTGAGGAACTCGCCAAGATACAGAGCCGTAATGCAAGACCACAAAAGAAAGAAACGGCAGGGGTTGCACAACCTTCATTGTTTGACTTCTAAAAAGCAAAGACTATGGAACGATACGATTTAAGCGAAGCACGCATCTATGTAGGTACTTACGGAAAGTATAACGAAGGCTCACTAAGAGGTAAGTGGATAGACCTTTCAGAGTGTTACGACCACGACGAGTTTATAGAAGTATGCCACGAACTTCACCAAGACGAGGAAGAACCCGAATTGATGTTCCAAGATTGGGAGAACATACCCGAAGAACTCATTGACGAGGGGCATTTGGATAGCAACTTCTTTGAACTGAGGGACGAGTTGGAGAATTTGGACGGTATGAATGTGAGTGCCTTTTGGATATGGGTAGAGAATACCGGCAAGGATTTAACCGAGTCCGTCTATTACCTAATGAGACAATTCAATTCCGCTTTTGTAGGCAGATATGTGAACAAAGAAGAGTTTGCAAGGGAAATAGTAAGTATGGAACACGAACTATCCGAGTTTGCAGAACGATATTTCGATTATGACAAGTATGCGGACGAACTCTTTGACGAGGGGTTTTGGTTTGAGAGTGGATATGTATTCCGTGACGAGTAAAACAAGAAAGACAGAAAATGAAAGCAAGAAATAAATATGAGAAGGCAGTCCTTGCCGAGAGTAAGCACCTTCGCCCGATAACCAAGACACAGAGCAAATGGGCATTCCGTGAATGTATAGACCATTTCGCCTACCGACTGCCCAAAGGTCGCACAACGTGTATGGATTGTGGGCATAGTTGGACAATAGAAAAGCCTACGGACACTTGCACCTGCCCCCATTGCGGGGCAAGGTTGCAGGTCAAGGGAACCTTTCAACGCAAGATTAGGCAGAAGCAGTACTTTACGATACTTACCGCTTGCGGAGAGTACCAAGTACTAAGAATGTTTCTTCTTTCCGTGGAAATGGAGAAAGGTTGCAAGGCATCTTCATATACCTTTGAAATCGGTCAGTATTGGTGGAACGCACAAGGAAGAAAAACGATTATTGCCGTTCAACGAACATTAGGCAGATACATTGACACCTTTTCTTTCTGTTCGCCAATGGCAGTACGCAACGACAACGAAGCCTACCGCCATATATCGTACTCACCGATATATCCCAAGTTCAAGGTTACGGACACACTCCGCAGGAATGGTTTTGAAGACAACTTCCACAATATAGTGCCTACTGAACTCATACCAGCATTGCTTTCCGATAGCCGTGTGGAAACCTTGTTGAAGTCGGGGCAAATCCCGCTACTCAAATTCTTCATGCACAATGGTCGAAGAAGCATTGATAGCTATTGGGCATCTATCCGCATCTGTTTGCGAAACGGCTACCATATAGAGGACGGAAGTCTATGGTGTGATATGGTGGATATGCTCAATCAATTAGGCAAGGATATTCACAATGCCAAGTATGTTTGCCCCACCGACCTAAGAGCAGCGCACGACCATTACCAAACCAAGCACAGGGCAAGGCAGGAGCGTGAGAACATTATCAAGAAGCGCAAGGAAGCGATGGAAGCCGAACAAGCATACAAGCAACTCAAAGCAAAATTCTTTGGCATAGAGTTTACGGACGGCATTATCCGCATCCACGTTTTGGAGAGTGTGCAGGAGCATTTGGAGGAAGGCACGGTAATGCACCATTGCGTATATGACGCACACTATTACAGCAAACCGCAGTCGCTTATCTTCTCTGCAACAAAGGACGGCGAGCGCATCGAGACCATCGAGGTATCATTGGAAACAATGAAAGTGGTGCAAAGTCGTGGAGTGTGCAACAAGAACACTGAGTACCACGAGCAGATACTCGCCTTGATGCAGAAGAATATGAGGATGATAGAGCAGAGAGCAACCGCATAACAATCCATTAAACAAGGGAATATGAAAGTACAGGTAGAAGGCATTATTTGTAATTGGGCAGACAAAATACCCAACATCATCGTGAGAGTTATCAACGCCATAAGCATAGCCGAGAACAAGGAGGAGTTGCAGACCGCACTCCTCCAAATCTCCCAAGAAACGGAACTTGACAAGTTCTTTACCTATGGTTACGGAGCGCACCATTTTTGGCTCACCCACCGCAGGCTATCGAATGGTGAACCAATGGAACACAGATTACTAATCGCTGAGTTTTGAAAATATGGAAAGGAAAGTTTACAGAGTACGCACCCAATACGTTTTTGAAGGAGTATTTGAGGTAGCAGCCACAGACCGAGAAGAAGCCGAGCGCAAAATCCTTGAAGATTGTGGAATGGTGATGGGCAGAGGAATACACAGCACACTGCCCGATGAACAAATTAATTGGGCTTTTGATACCCACCCCGAAGAGCGGATAATTGAAACAACCGAAAAACCCTAACACAATGAGCCACGCAACCTTAAAAATTGCGTGGCTTCTTTTCTTTTTCTTTGAACGAGCAGGCGACCAAAGAAAAGAAGCAAAAGAAAGTCGCAGAAAAGAACTTCGTTACTTTTGACAGTAAGTTGAGACGGCTCAAAACTAACAAAGACATCCAATTAGATATATAAAAATTAATTATCAAACAAATCGGCTAAAGTGGCATTGATAGTAATTGGATTCTCTTGTCTTGGATATTCTTCATTTATAGAAACATAAACTACACCATCTGTTTTTTCTTTTATATGCACAAACATCTTTGTTGCCATAACAAGATTAAAATAAGCCTCATGACAATCTATAAAAGAGTCTATATTTGACCTAATACTACTACCTGCTATTGTTATTTTCAAATCATCCTTTTGAACTTCACCAAATGATACATACGGAATGTCTTCTTTTTTCATAATAAAGAACCCAAATGGTCGAATTCCTGCACATAAACCAATATAGGGATTTTCTATTTCATAAATATTGTCAGTTGTAATTATTGCGTAATTCAAATCATTATATTCAATCTTTTCCAAAAATCCTTGTATTTGACTCCGATTTATCTTATACGATGCTAACTTTCTCATACTGTCAAGAACCCGCAGATACACACGATATAACTCAAACATAAAATTCGTCAGAAGAGGAGGCTCACAAAGCCCAATATTTTTATATGGAGAGTAATAAAGAGTCTCCAACCTTTCTTTCGTTTCTACAACATCTTCCTTTATTATGAGATTATCAACTTCTGCCATGATATTATTTTGTGGGAGTGCGATATTAAAGTTATTCACAAAGGACATTATCTCTTCTTTTAGTTTGGAGAATTTTTCACAATCCACGTCAGGATGATTTTGATGGGTTTCTTTGGTATTTAAGCATTGGTCCCGATAATCTGAAAGTAAGGATAATATATCTGCCTTATCAACAGGGAGTAATCGTGGAATCAATTGAAAGATTTCTTTACTATAAAATTCCTCTACATCATCTTTCATCATTTCCATTAAAGTTGCCATTCTTTCATCATCTTCTATCAATATTGGAGAGAATGGTATTTGAGAGAGAGAATCTGTGTCGTCAAAATTTCGATGTTGTAAAGTCCATAACCTAATTACAAGTAAAGACAGGTACTTTATCGCTTTCCTAAATATAAACTTTTCATCATTTACTCCTCCCATTTCGTCTGCAAAATAGAAATTTTGCTGTTGAAAAGCAGGACTAGTACATATCGAATCTATGTTTTCCAGCATCTCAACAATCTCTATAAATGTGCTTGGAATTAAGCCATAGTATTCTGGCTCTGAATGTGTATAAAGGAATATATCATTGAGCCATTTATATCTTTCATTATGGAGTAGTAATGTTCCTATCATCACATGGCGGAGCATAAATTCTTTTTTATCCTGCCATAATATTTCATTAGCTACAAAGCGATATCGCAGACTTGAATAACTTTCAGCGAACTGCCAATATTGTTTAAACCAAGAGTAGTTGTTATATGTTATAGCTTCATTTAGTAATAACCACATCAGCTGATGAGTTTGTAGGCTAATTCTTGACTTTGAGACCTGGTTATATAAGGCTGATACTATATCATTATTTCGATGTAACAAATGGTGTCCATCATCCTCTCTGATGAATCCTTTTAGTTTTTGAATTATTTCCCAGACATGCTTATCATATTCAACTGGTGGTAAAATGTCATTATCATTCTGTTTCTTATTATCATCACCCTGTTGTACAGTTATGTATGAAAACACACTTGACATGGCATCAATATAAAGTTGATGATTGTTTTTAGAATCTGCATAGATTGCCAAGTCAAAAATATCCATAATGTTGGATTTGTCAATTTGTCCTCCTTCTATGTGCCTGAGAAGTTCTCCTGCGTTCTCGTACTTTATCATTAACTGGAATAGCAGGAAAGTAAATCCCATCAGTAGTACCAAAAGAATGGCTTGGATTGTCACAAAACCTATATTCCACCATTCTGCATGTAGCAGAAAAGGAGTAGATACTGCGAATAACAAATTCAGAATAAGAAGGACTTGGAACACCCTATATATTGTCTCTTTCGTAAATCTATTCGCAAGTAATGTGGAATCATATTGTGTATATATCCTACCGATACTCTGCATTATCAAAGGATAGCCAACTCCATAAAGAGATGCTAAAATGGAAAGCAATCCGCTAAAAGTATAATTTGTAAAATCAAAAATCATTTTCTCCTATGTTTTTTATCTGTTTTTCTACTCTACGAATTATTTTATTTGTCTCCCTGATGATCTTATCAATATCTGAGACTTCGGAAGAAATAAGTTTTATTTGTTCGTTTTTTATAGAGTCTTTATTGTTTTGTATGGAATCTTCGTATAATTTCTTTTGATATTCTTTCTGAATAGATATTTCGTGTAAAGAGTTATATCTCCTGTGGGTAACACTCGACAAAATAAATATTAGAACAATTATGAATAAAATAGCACACCAACTCAAAAAAAAATAATGATTCCTTTTCCACCAAGTCTTGTTCTTTAATTTTACTCTGATTTCTTTTTGCTCTACTTTATCCGTTGTTTTTATTTCGTTTTTTTTCTGTGGTTTCATCAAATAAATCATTTATTTCCATTATCTTAACAGTTCGTTTAGTATTTGGAGTAACCTTACCTCTTTCCTTCAATTTACGAATGTAAATTAGAATAACACTAATCAATGCGCTTATTCTTATAATGTATAAACGAAAAGGATTCATATATAATTTTCTTTAAGTTCATTGAAAACTCCTCTATATATAAGAAGTGTTTTATCATTTGCAAAGTTACTATTTCATAGTGAGAAAGTCGAATAAAACAGCTGAAAAACGCCTCTTACGAAGCATAAAATGTCGCAAGAAGCGTATTTAATAATCAGGGTATATAAAACAGAGCAAATTCTACTTTTCGTCGTTTGACAAGACCTCGCAGCACTTTCCCCTTGTATCGGCAGAAAGAGATATATTCACGGAAAATATTCCTGTCGCCGGTTTCAATCTTTCGTAGCAGCCTACTCTTAGGGTGCTTACCATAGCCGAGCAACCTCCCCACACCTACATTATAGGCAAGCAAGGTCAGCAGCAGCGCATCCTTACCATAGCCTTTGAAGTGTTCAAAGCATTTCCAAAGGTCGGCACGAAGCAGCGAGTCTGCCTGCCGTTCCGTCATATCCGCCGTGAAGTGCTCTCCCCGTTGCAACTGATGCCCATACCCAACATACGGATAATTCTTCCAGCCGTGCATGCCTTCAAAATATTTCACAACAACTACTGCACGCTCAAAAGGTGGCAAGTCTGCCAGCCGCACCCTGCGCTGGGCAAGGGTCGGCTGACAGAACAGGCAGAATACACAAAGTAAAATGAAAGAATTTATCGTTCGCATCAATTATGTTCTTAGTGGCGAGAAGATGCAGGCTTATCCTTGCCCTCTTCTCGCTCGTTGTTAAAACTAAAGGTCAGCTGCTGCACCTTACCGAAACTATCCTCCACATATACATCAATTGTCTGGCGGTCAGATGACAGCGAGGTGTAGTATAAGCGGAACACATCTTTTGTTAGCGGATAGCGGTCGTTTGGCTTGAATACCATACCATTATCATTTCTTAGCAAGCCCTTGCCGTCAGACTGAAAATAACGTATCGTATAGCGAGTGTCGGCAAACTCACCGCCTCGCTTCAGCGTGC
>ERZ772926.1381-NODE-1381-length-11755-cov-8.447179_pt1 | contig 11755 bp, 8 predicted proteins | sample MGYA00511136_ERZ772926 | MGnify/ENA primary metagenome ERZ772926 (study PRJEB29015, sample SAMEA2737917) | human oral metagenome | biome: human oral; feature: human-associated habitat; material: dental | place: China | collected 2153 ... | reverse complement strand
CCCTCGCGAAGCGACGGCTGGGCACGGCCGTCGTGCGCAGGGCGGCGAGCTACCGCGCGGTTCTCGGCACCTGTCTTGTGGGGATCCTCGTCGCGTCCGTCCGGGTGGGTATGGACGTGCGCACCGCACAGCGGCTCGGCGAAGGCTCGCTCATGGACTGGCGCGTCGAGGTTGTGAGCGACCCCATTCCCGGCGACTATGGCCTGAGCTGTCACGGCCATGTTGTGGCAGCAGACGGGCTTGCCTCAGACGTATGGCTGAGCGTGCCAAAGGGAGTCTCGCTTCGTGACAGCCTGCGCGTCGTGGGCCGCTTCACGCCAAACGGTGACGATGGACGAGGACGTGCGAGCGCCGCCCAGGGCATCTGCGGGAGGGTCAGGATCGTGCACATCGATGAGCAGCGTCCTGCGAAGGGCCCGATCGGCTTTGTCCTGAAGCTGAGGCGCTTATGTCTCTCGCACATCGACCCGACGTCGAGCGACGAGCGGGCGCTCGTGGCGGGGGGCGTCCTGGGCTATCCGTCTGCCATGGCGTCGCGTGGTCTCAGGGGGCTGTTCTCGCGCTGTGGGGTCTCGCACCTCGTCGCGGTCTCTGGAGGTCACCTCGTCATCCTCTCGTGGCTGGTCTCACGCCTGCTTCTGCGAAGTCGGCTCAATCCGAAAGCCCGCATATCCATTCTCCAGCTCATCCTCGTGACCTTCGTTGTGGCCTGCGGCGTGCCTGTGTCCGCGCTTCGCGCCTGGGCGATGGCGGGCATCGCGGGTGGTGCGCAGCTCGCGGGGAGGCGCTCGCATGGCCTCTCGTCCGTCGCGGTCGTGGGCTGCCTTATGCTGCTGGTCGATCCCGCCCTCTCGGGACGGCTCGGCTTTTTGCTGTCGCTCTCGTCGGTCGTCGCGCTCTGCCTCTTCTCGGCGTATGCCTCCTACCTACTCTCGTCTTTCGCGAGCAGCCTGGCGTGCCTGCTTTATCTTCCCGCCTTGACCTCAAGGCGGGCCCGTAGCATCGCGAAAGGGCTCAGGGACACCCTCGCGGCCACGCTCGTGGCGCAGCTTGCCTGTGCGCCGCTCACGATAGGGGCGTTCTCGGAACTCTCGCTCGTGTCTGCGCCTGCAAACCTGCTCGTGGTCCCCGCGTTTTCGGCACTCATCGGACTGGGACTCGTGTCCTGCCTGCTGTGCTGGGTGCCCCTCGTGTCCGGTGCGGCCCTCTTTGCGACGGATGCCTGCGCGGCTGCTGTCATGGCACCCTTGAGGGCACTTTCCTCCCTGCCGTTCGCAAGCGTGGTTGTGAGCTGGGACGCCGCTGTGGTCGCGCTCGCGATGGCGTCACTTGCCATCCTCCTCTTGTGGCTCTGGCCCCACGTCTCGCCGCGCAAGCTGCTCCGAGGCTCAGCGGTGGCGCTTTTGCTTGGCTGTGTGCTCGTTGTCCGCTGCGTGTTCTTCTCTCCTGCGGGGCTATACGTGCTCGACGTGGGGCAGGGAGACGCCATCTTGGTCCGTGACGGCTCCCGTGCCGTGCTGGTCGACACCGGACCCGATGGGGCCTGTGCCCGCGAGCTTGCCCGCCTGGGCGTCCTGCGCCTCGACGCCATCGTGCTCACCCACCTCCACGATGACCATGTGGGCGGTCTGGATGAGCTCTCGCTCCCTTTGGGCTGCGAGAGGGTCATCGTCGCGAGGGGTGTCGCAGCCTCGATGTCACGAAGGCTCGTCGACGAGGCGAGGCGGCTCACGGGGCGCGACCCCGACGAGATGTCTCTCGGTGACGCGATCAGGGCGGGATCCTTCTCGCTCAGGATGCTCTGGCCAGAGGGTGAGGTGAGCGGCAAGACGAACGCGGATTCTATAGAGCTGCTCCTGAGCCTCGGTGAGGGAGAGCACAGCATGTCGGCCTTGCTCACGGGAGACGCCGAGCGCGACGAGACAGAACGGGCCACGCGAGACGCCGACGTCCGTGACATCGATGTGCTCAAGGTTGGTCACCACGGCTCGAAGGTCTCGATCTTTCCCGGGACGGCTCGGCGACTCTCGCCCGTGCTCTCGATCGCCTCGGCGGGGGAGGGCAATGACTACGGCCATCCATCGGCGGAGTGCGTCCAGATACTTGAGGATGCGGGATCAACCTTCATGTGCACAAAAGACGTTGGTACAATCACGGTCAGGCCGGGAGTCTTTGGCATTCTCGTAAGTACGTCTGGCACAGCACGTGTCCTGGCCGATGTGGCATAGCGCTCAGTCAAGACAAGGGGAGGGACGATGCCTGTCAGGCCTGCTATAATCAGCCGACAGCGGGTATGTTTGAGGCCTGCTGTTCATTCAGATCCTTAACATGCCGTGCGAGCCAGAGCGAGCCCCGCACGGGAAGGGTGCGTAGGATGAGGTGTCCCAACTGCGGTTGTGAGGTCGAGATAGACAGGCTCTACTGCCCCTCATGTGGTGCGATCCTGATAGATGACTCCCTTGGTGACCTGGTAAACATTCTTGGTTCGCAGAGAGGCGCGTCGCAGTCGTCTTTTAGTCCTGCCATCATGTCACCGCAGCCGAGCTCGTGGAGTGAGGGCGTCGGACACAGGCCGCACGCCCTTGACGTGTCATCTGAGGAGCGTTCTGGATCGGAGGATTCGTCTGAGGGTCTGAGCTTGAACTCTCGGGACACATCACGTGGTCAAAAGGCTCAAAAGGCGAGCGCGATGCGGGCCGTGAGTGTCGGTGAGCAGGTTGCGGGCGACCGGGCCGCGAGGGATGCCCAGGCTCCCAAGGGGCTGGTCCGCCAAGGTGACCTGATCGTCCCCGGCATCGCAGGGGCCGTAGTGTTCCTGCTTATCGGTGTCCTGCTTGGGAGTGCCTATGCCAACGGGCATATTAGGGGCCTCAGTGACGAGGACCTCAGGTCTCAGTACGGGATGGCCAGGATCGACGTTCCCGCTGCCGGTGACTCACCTTCCAAGGCCACAGGCGAGTCGCCGTCGGACGCGCCCTCGGGAGCTGTTGGGTCCCCTGCGGATGTGGGTGCTCCGGCCCAGTCGGCAGACGACATTTCCCCTGACTGGAGAGACCAGGAGTTTGTGATGAATGGCCATAGGTTCAGGCTTGGTACCTTCACCGTCGGCGAGTTCATGGACCAGACAGGTTGGACGGTCGACGGATCTGGTACGCCTGCCGATGCCCAGTTCGGACCTGGTCAGGGTCCGACGTCCATTGCCCTGCAAAATCCCGCGTACAGCTACGAGGATGTGCTTGTGGCGATAAGTGCCACCAACGCGGGATTATCTTCGGCAAGCCTCCGTGACTGCGTCGTCACCAACCTCTCCGTGGGCGTCTTGCCCCATGAGGCTTCCGACTACCCCGACTTTGAGATCGCTGGGGGCATCAAGCTGTGCGCTACCTTGGCCGACCAGGCAACGGGCCTCGTACACACTGAGCCCACACAGGATTCGGTCAGCGAGGTGGACCTCTCCAAATATAGTCTCAAACGCAGGGTCATCACCTGGAGAGATGACAACATGCAGCGAGGCCTTGCCCTCAGCTTTGATGAGGGCGCCGATGGCAAGCTCTACATGATAGAGCTTGCCATGAGGTCAAGCCTCGTGACCCCAGACTGATGCCTGCGCCCTCGCGAGTGAGGGCGCGCCTGCGACTGCCGCTTCCCGTTGGACCCGATCCTGCTATAATCGGCAAAGCGTCCTACAGGATCGGGCAGAGGGCCGCAAGTTCCCATGCAGGCTTTCGGTGCACCCAAGTGACCAATACGGTTCCTGTGCGAGAGGGGTGGTTGGGATGAGGTGTCCTCACTGCGGAGTGGAGGTTGGGGTGGGCAGGTCCCGCTGTCCCTCCTGCGGTGCGAGTGTGCTTGATGACTCATTGGGAGGTCTGGAGGACATCCTGAGCGCGGGAGCACCTGTGAGATGGGGAGCTCACCTAGCATCGGCCGGCCAAGGCCCGAACGCGGCATGGTCCCCGAATCCATCACCAAGCCCGACGTCCTTGGGTGTCGTCGGCCAGGGCCCGAATACGGCATGGTCCCCGAATGCCTACGCGTGGGATGCGCGGGGTGCCGGGGCCTACGGAAGGCCGGGCAATCGCAACTCGTCCTCTGCCATCGCCATCGTGTGCGTCGTCATGTTCGTGGCATGCGTCCTGATCGGTCGTGCATACGCCACGGTGCGTGCCGGCGATGTCGGCGGTGAGGGTCTCAGCGCCCAGTACGGGGAAGCTGGGGTCGGCGCCTCCGATGCCGATCGCTCGGGGCAGGGTGCGGACAGTGCGGCAAACGTCCCGCCTGCGGGTGGTAGCCCGAAGGCTGAGGACGGGACGGGAGGCACAGACGCAGGGGCGGCAGACGCTCCGGGCCAGCCGACAGATGATGACGGCATATCTCCTAACTGGAGGGACGGGGAGTTCTCGATAGACGGCAAAAAGTTCACGTTGGGCTCCTTCACCGCGGGGGAGTTCATGGATCAGACGGGCTGGACGATTGACGAGTCCGCGTCAGCGAGGATGGACAGCCAAATTAGCCTTGGTCAGGGCCAGACGCCCATCTACCTGCACCATCCCTCGTATGGCGATCGGGGGGACGTGTTTCTGATGATAGGCGTCACCAATAAGACATCAGCTACGTCAGACATTCAGGACAGCACCGTCACCAGCATAGTTGTTGACGTTGCGCCTCATCGTGATGTCAGCTGCCCCGATTTCGAGATCGCTGGCGGCATCAGGCTGCGTGGAACGTCACCCGACCAGGCAAAGAGCGCTATAGCTGCAAGACCAGTGCGAGACTTGACCACCACGATACCTTACGGCGACTATACCTACACGCAAAGGACCATCGGGTGGTATGGCGGCAACGCAGAGTATGGTCTCATTCTTGCCTTTGACGGGGATACTGATGAACTCGATGGGATTGGCATGGCCGTGAGGGTTCGATAGGACCTCATGTCACGTATGTGCGTGGCAACATGTCTCAACGAAAGTGCCCCGCAGTCTGCGGGGCACGCGGCACCAAAGCTCAACTGGGAAAGCGTCTCAACATCGGTGTCCCACAAGCCTGTGGGACACGTGGGAGGACAGCGCTGCCGCGCCGTCTGTCAGCTCAGCGTGTTAACGAGCCTCTGTGCGCCGCTCTTGCGCTGAGCGGCCTGGTTCTTGTGGATGATGCCCTTCGAGGCGGCCTTGTCCAAGAGACGACCAGCCTTGTCGGCAAGCTTCTGGGCTGCCTGGACATCCTCTTCCTCGACGGCCTTGCGAACCTTCTTGATGGCGGTCTTGAGCTCGGAGCGGACCGCCTTGTTGCGGACGCGTGCCTTCTCGGCGGTGATGATGCGCTTCTTCTGCGACTTGATGTTTGCCACGTGCGAATCCTTTCAAACACTGTCTCTGCCTCTGTGGGCTCTTGGCTTGCGAGGGCACGGATGTGGGGTATCCGTGCCCGACACGGCGAGACCAACCATTGGAGTGTAGCACGCAAGGGAAGACTTGCGCTATCATCATCGCCATGAACACATACGACAGCTCACATATCCGTAACTTCTCTATCGTCGCCCACATCGACCACGGCAAGTCCACGATCTCGGACCGTATCCTCGAGCTTACCCATACGGTGGAGGAGCGGGACCTCTCCTCCCAGATGCTTGACTCCATGGACATCGAGCGGGAGCGCGGCATCACCATCAAGTCGAACGCCGTGCGCGTAAGCTACGACGCCGACGATGGCGAGCGCTACCAGTTCAACCTCATCGACACGCCGGGACACGTTGACTTCACGTATGAGGTCTCGCGCTCGCTTGCCGCCTGCGAGGGCGCCGTGCTCGTGGTGGACGCCACCCAGGGGGTCGAGGCGCAGACCGTCTCGAACGCTACCCTCGCGATGGGTGCTAACCTGGACATTGTGCCTGCCATCAACAAGATCGACCTGCCCTCGGCCCATCCCGACGAGGTCAAGGAAGAGATAGAGGAGGAGCTTGCGATCCCGGCAGATGACGCGGTGCTCGTCTCGGGCAAGACCGGTGAGGGCATCCACGACCTCTTGGAGGCCATCGTCTACCTCATCTCGCCCCCCCAAGGCGATGCCGAGGCACCTCTGAGGGCCCTCATCCTCGACTCGTACTTCGATGAGTACCGGGGCGTCATCGCGACGGTGCGCGTCTTTGACGGTCGCATCAGGAAGGGGGACCGGCTCAGGCTGATGGCGCTCGGTAACACCTTCCTCTGTGATGGTGTGGGCTGCAAGCGCCCCCTTGAGGTGTCCCTCGAGGAGCTCGGCGTGGGTGAGGTCGGCTTTGTGGTGACGGGCCTCAAGGACACGGCCCTCGTCAAGACGGGCGACACCATCACCTACGAGGAGCGTCCCTGTTCTGAGGCCTGCTCGGGCTACCAGGATGCTAAACCCATGGTCTACACGGGTCTCTTTCCCATTGACAACAAACAGTACGAGAACCTTCGTGACGCCCTGGAGAAGCTCCGCGTGAACGATCCCTCGCTCGTCTGGACGCCCGAGACCTCGGTGGCGCTTGGCTTTGGCTTTCGTGCGGGCTTTCTGGGACTCCTCCATATGGAGGTCGTCAAGGAGCGGCTCGAGCGCGAGTTTGGCCTCGATCTCATCGCGACCTCCCCCTCGGTGAACTACCACGTCTACCTCACAGACGGCAGCATGCGTGAGATCACGAGCCCGCAGGATCTGCCCGATGCCACGCACATCGATCGCATCGAGGAGCCCTACCTCAAGGCCAAGGTCATAGTCCCGCCTGAGTACATGGGTGCTGCCATACAGCTCTGCATAGACCATCGTGGCATCACTACAGACATGGTCTACCTCACGGAAAAGTCGGTGGAGGTGCGCTTCGACATACCGCTTGCCGAGCTCATCCTCGACTTCTTCGATCAGCTCAAGAGCCGTACGAAGGGCTACGCCTCGCTCGACTACGAGATGGGGGACTACCGTCCGAGCGAGCTCGTGAGGCTCGACATCCTGCTTGCGGGAGACGAGGTGGATGCGCTCTCGTTCATCGTGCACAAGGACAAGGCCTACACGCTTGCTCGCGGCCTCTGTGACAGGCTCAAGGAGATCATCCCGCGCCAGCAGTTTGAGGTGCCCATACAGGGGGCCATCGGCACCAAGATCATCAGCCGCTCGACGGTGCGTGCCGTGCGCAAGGACGTGCTCGCCAAGTGCTACGGTGGCGACATCTCGCGCAAGCGCAAGCTGCTCGAGAAGCAGAAGGAGGGTAAGAGGCGCATGAAGGCCATCGGTTCGGTCGAGGTGCCGCAGGAAGCCTTCCTGGCAGTGCTCAAGGTGGGCGACGGGTGAGGTCTCAGACGGGCCCCAGGCCAGACGAGCTGCTCTGCGCCTACGCACCCGCCGCAGGGCTCTTGCCTGTGGTCGAGGGCTTTCCCGCCTCGGGGACGCTGGCGGAGCGCCTTGCGCACAACCCCTTTCTCATGGCGCCTATGGCGGGCGTCACGGACGGTGCCTGGCGCCTCGTGGCCCGTGCGGGCGGGGCGGCACTCGCCTATAGCGAGATGGTCTCCGTGGCGGGCATCCACTACGGCGGTGCCAAGACCTGGGAGCTCGCGCTTCCCGTCAGGGGCGAGACGGAGCTGGCGGTACAGCTCTTCGGGAGCAAGCCCGAGCAGTTTCGCGAGGCGACCGCCGCCGTTGCCGAGCGTCTGGGGGAGCGCCTGGCGCTCATCGACATCAACATGGCCTGTCCCGTGCGCAAGGTCACAAGCAGGGGAGAGGGGTCTGCCCTGCTCGACGAGCCCGAACGTGCCGCCTCGATCGTCCGGGCGTGTTTGGCCGAGACTCAGGTGCCCGTGACCTGCAAGATCCGCTGTGGACGACGCGTCGGGGAGGAGATCGCGCCTGCGTTCGCGCGGCGGATGGAACAGGCGGGCGTCTCTGCGATCGCCGTCCACGGCCGCACGGCGTCCCAGCTCTACCATGGGAAGGCCGACTGGGGTGCCATCTCGCGGGTTGCCTCGGCCGTGGGGATTCCCACCATCGGATCGGGAGACGTCCTGGACTGCAGGGCGGCGGTCCGCATGCTGCGCAAGACGGGAGCCTGCGCCGTTATGGTCGCGCGGGGCTCCTATGGAAATCCGTGGATCTTCTCGCATGCCCGAGAGCTTCTTGCGGGGGGCGAGCCGACGTGTCCCACGTTCGAGCAGCGTATTGCCGCACTGGAGCTGCAACTTAGGCTCCTTGAGGCGACGGGTGCGCACCTGGCGAGGGGTCGGAGCATCGCAGGCTGGTACTTGAGGGGACTGCCGCGTGCGGCGATGTGGAGAAACCGTGCTATGTCCTGCACGACGTTGGATGAGTTCCTTTCCCTGTGTGCGGACGTCCGCTCTGACGGCGAACGTGTGGGATGAGGTGCAAGGTGCCTGGTGAGGCGATCGGTACGGCCTGGGAGGAACGCTACCGACCACCGAGTGTCTCGGCGCTTTACCTGCATGTTCCCTTCTGCTCGAGCAAGTGCGCATACTGCGACTTCGCCTCGTGGGTGACGCGGGCTGATGACGCCATCATGGGACGCTATGTGCGCTCGCTCATGGCCCAACTCGACGAGGTGGCCGCCTTCGGACTCCTTGACGGCGTGCGCACGGCCTACGTGGGTGGTGGAACGCCGAGCCTGCTTGGGCCGACGCTCCTGGGGCGACTCGTCTCACGCGTCAGGGAGCTCTGCCCTGAGCTTGTAGAGCTGAGCTGTGAGGCCAATCCAGAGTCGCTCAGCGACGAGCTGCTCTGTGCTCTTGTCCAGTCCGGTGCGACCCGTGTCTCGATGGGAGTTCAGAGCCTGGACGACGCCGAGCTGGCGGCGCTGGGCCGTGCCCACACGGCGGACGTTGCGCTCAAGCGCCTCGAGGCTGCCGTGGCAAGTGGGCTCGACGTCTCCTGTGACCTCATGTGTGCCATTCCGCTGCAGACGAGGCAGGGTTGGCTGCGCTCGCTTGAGGGCGTGGCCTCCCTGGGTGTGGCCCACGTGAGCGTCTATCCGCTGTCGATAGAGGAGGGGACGGCCCTTGCCCGTCGCGTCGGTGACGCTGTGCCGACATGGAACGACAGTGACATCCAGGCCGCTCGCATGCGAGAGGCTCAAGACTTCTTGGGTAGCCGGGGTCTCTCTCGCTACGAGGTCGCGAGCTACGCCAGGCCGGGTAGGGAATGTAGGCACAATCTGTGCTACTGGACGGGACGGGCGTACCTCGGCCTGGGCACGGGCGCCTCGAGCATGCTCACGTGCGCCGGCTATGGGCTGCTGAGGAGCGCCTGTCCCCAACTGCCGCCAGCGCCCGACGGCTGCCGTCGCGTGCGGCTGCGCGTGAGGAGCGGGCGAAGGGAGGTCTGTGAGGGACAGGGCATCTCTGCTCTCTCGTTTGACCTTGAGTTTTTGACCCTGCGCCAGGTGGTGGCCGAGGACCTCATGCTGGGTGCCCGACTCATGTCGGGCGTCTCTCCCAGGCTTCTCGCCCTTGCCCGTGAGGTCATGGGTCCGACTGCCGTGGACGGCTGCGTTCGTGAGGTCACGGACATGGACCTCGCCCGCAGCGATGCCACAGGGGCACTCGTTCCAACCGAGCAAGGCTGGCTTTTGGGCAACGAGCTCTACGGGGCCCTCTGGGGGCTTTCTGAGGGCGACGTCCTTGTGACGAGCAGCCCTGCGTAAGGAGGGAGGGTCCCCTCTTGTGGCAAAGGCCCTTGACAGCGTCCGCGATCCCCTGGCGGTCGGATGAAGACTTAGCTCTTGCGTGATCTACCTTCGGTCCCTCGCGGAGCGCTACCTCATGTTGCCTACCCCTTCGGGAAGGCCTGTGCTCCGTTCAGTAGAGAGGATGCTGCCGCCTTTCTCCCCGATCGTTACTGAGACGAGCGACGAGCAGCCTTCGAACATGCCACGCATGTTTCGGACCCTCGACGTGTCAAAGCCGGAGAGATCGAGGGAGGTAAGAGACGAGCAACCCTCAAACATGTCGTTCATGTACGTGACCTGCGAGGTGTCGAGGCGCGAGAGGTTGAGAGAGGAGAGCGTGGAGCAGCCCTTGAACATGCCGTTCATGTACGCGACTCGCGAGGTATCGAGGCGCGAGAGGTCGAGGGAAGCGAGAGACGAGCAACCGGAGAACATGTGGCCCATGTCCTGGACCCTTGATGTGTCGATGCCGGAGAGGTTGAGGGAGGCGAGCGTGGAGCAGCCCTCGAACATGCCCCACATGTTCTCAACCTTCGACGTGTCGAGCCCCGAGAGGTCAAGGGCGGTGAGCGCAAGACAGTCGATAAACATGCCGTTCATGTCCGTGACCTGCGACGTGTCGAGTCCCGAGAGGTCCAGGGACGAGAGCGACGAGCAGACCGAGAACATGGACCCCATGTCCGTGACCTGTGACGTGTGGAGGCCCGAGAGGTCCAGGGACGAGAGTGAGGAGCAGCTTCCGAACATGGACTTCATGTTCGTCACCCGCGAGGTGTCGAGGCGCGACAGGTCGAGGGACGAGAGCGATATGCAGCCCGAGAACATCTCCCCCATGGTCGTGACCTGCGACGTGTCGAGCCCCAAGAGGTCGAGGGAGGTGAGCGATGAGCAGCCGGAGAACATGCCCCACATGCGCGTGACCTTTGAAGTGTTGAGCCCCGAGAGGTCGAGGGACGAGAGCGACGAGCAGCGGAAGAACATGTACCCCATGTCCGACACCTGCGAGGTGTCGAAGCCCGAGAGGTCGAGGGAGGGGAGCGACGAGCAGCGGGAGAACATGGACCCCATGTCCGTGACCTGCGAGGTGTCGAAGCCCGAGAGGTCGAGGGACGAGAGCGCAGAGCAGCCGGAGAACATGGACCCCATGTCCGTCACCTTTGAGGTGTCGAGTCCCGAGAGGTCGAGGGAGGAGAGCGAGGAGCAGTCCCAGAACAGGTCGCTCATGTCCGTCACCTTTGAGGTGTCGAGTCCCGAGAGGTCGAGTGAGGAGAGCGAGGAGCAGCCAAGGAACATGAACTTCATGTCCGTCACTTGTGAGGTGTCGAGGCCGGAGAGGTCGATGGTCTCTGCGGGCAAGTCCCTGAAGAGGCTGCTGGAGTCCGCAGGCGCCATGACGTGCCCCTCGACGGCCACTGACCTGACGTCGTCCCAGTAGGCGCTGTCTTTGGGCCATATGTCGCAGATGCGGGCCATCTCTCCCGACCTGCCGTCTGTGGGGTAGATGGTGAGCCTGCCGGACCTGTCGAGCGTGTAGGAGCAGCCGGTACCCAGGGAGCCGGTCGTCACCTCCGTCCGTCTCGGTGTCGCGGTCAGTGTTGCGATCGCCAGGTACACGAACGCCAGGCAGGCGACGGCCGTCACCGCGCGCAGGATCGTGGGGACGTATTTTTTGGGGGTTGTCCCCGGGCCTCCCCCTGCCCGGGAGTCGCTGTGTGCGTCCATGGTCATCCCTCCGTCTCCGTGCGGGGCCAGTCCCGGGGCCGTGTGCGTGACGTTGTGGGCGTGTCCCGGTCCATGCCAAGTATACGCTAGGTGCACCCGTGGGTCAGCGAGGCCCTCGTTTGACCTCAAGTTCCTGATCCAGCACCAGGTGGTGGACGAGGACCTCATGCTGGGCTCCCGGCTCTCGCAGGGCATCTTCTCGAGCTGCGTGGTGGCAAACGAGTTCTACACCTCCGGGATGGTCGATGTAGCGGGGCAGGTGGAGCATGCCGTGGGCCGGGGGTGGGTGGCCCTTCGCCTTGCCCGCTTCGTCGCGGCGTCGGCCGTCTCCCTGCTCGTCGGCCTCGA
>ERZ772926.1380-NODE-1380-length-11757-cov-6.055375_pt1 | contig 11757 bp, 8 predicted proteins | sample MGYA00511136_ERZ772926 | MGnify/ENA primary metagenome ERZ772926 (study PRJEB29015, sample SAMEA2737917) | human oral metagenome | biome: human oral; feature: human-associated habitat; material: dental | place: China | collected 2153 ... | reverse complement strand
TTGACATCTCTAGATATGCTCTTTATAATTTTCGACATATCTGTTTGGTATGTTGTTTGGGAGGGAAAAAAGTTATGAAGAAAGCGATATCTGTATTATTAGCAGCTTCCATGGTCTTCGGACTTGCAGCCTGCGGTCAGCAGAAGAGCAGCGAGACCAAGGCGGCGGGTGAGACCACGGCAGCCGGTGAGAACAAGACAGAGGGACAGAGCGAAGCCGGCAAGGACGGCGCGGTCTGGAAGATCGGCGGCATCGGCCCAGTGACCGGCGGCGCGGCAGTCTACGGTCTTGCATGCAAGAATGCGCAGCAGATTGCGGTCGATGAGATCAATGCTGCCGGCGGCATCAACGGCTACAAGGTCGAGATGGAGTTCGACGACGACGAGCACGACGCAGAGAAGTCGGTCAACGCGTATAACCACCTGAAGGACTGGGGCATGCAGATGTTGCTCGGCACGGTGACGAGCGCACCCTGCATTCAGGTTTCAAACGAGTCCGTGAAGGACAACATATTCCAGCTGACCCCGTCGGGTTCCTCGCCGGACTGCATCGCAAACTCCAACACCTTTGCGGTCTGCTTCTCGGATCCGCAGCAGGGCGAGAAGTCTGCTGAGTACATCGGCAGCCACAAGCTTGCGACGAAGATCGGTATTCTCTACGATTCCTCCGATGTTTACTCGAGCGGTATTCACGACAGCTTCGTCGCAAATGCCGAGAAGAACGGTCTCCAAGTTGTCGCGGACGAGCAGTTCACGGCGGACAATAAGACCGACTTCAACATCCAGCTCCAGAACATCCGCAACGCGGGTGCAGAGCTTGTCTTCCTGCCATTCTACTACACCGAGGCGGCACTTGTTCTGAAGCAGAGCAAGGACATGGGTTACAGCCCGATTTTCTTCGGCTGTGACGGCATGGACGGTATCCTGAACCTCGAGGGCTTCGACAAGTCGCTCGCAGAGGGCCTCATGCTTCTGACGCCGTTCTCCGCGGATGCGAAGGATGAGAAGACCCAGAAGTTTGTCGCGGCGTACAAGGAGCGTTTCAAGGAGGTTCCGATTCAGTTCGCGGCGGATACCTACGACGGCATGTATGCAATTAAGGCAGCGGCGGAGAAGGCAAATCTGAACCCGTCGATGTCGGTGGAAGAACTCGGCACGGCAATGGAGAAGGCGATGACGGAGATCAAGCTTGAGGGTCTCACCGGTACCATCACCTGGAACGCAGACGGTTCGCCGTCGAAGGAGCCGAAGGCAGTCGTGATCAAGGACGGCGCTTACCAGTCGATCGAGAACTGAGCGCATACGGAAGAGAAGAGCGAAAGGGCTGCGTAATTTGCAGCCCTTTCTTTATCATAAAGGAGAGCAGTCATGAAATTTTTGTCTTATTTGCTCAGCGGAATCAGCTTAGGTTCCATCTATGCAATTATCGCGCTGGGATATACGATGGTCTATGGCATCGCGAAGATGCTGAACTTTGCACACGGCGATATCATCATGGTCGGCGGCTATGTCGCGTTCACGGCGATGACAGCCCTGAACCTGCCGGCATCCGCGGCTGTGCTGCTCTCTGTTCTTTTCTGCACGGCACTCGGCGTCATCATCGAGGCGGTCGCCTACAAGCCGCTCCGCGGCGCGAACAGTCTCGCGGTCTTGATCACGGCGATCGGTGTCTCCTACCTGTTGCAGAACCTCGCGTTGCTCATTTTCGGCGCTAACCCGAAGAGCTTCCGTTCGGTGGTGCCGATTAAGTCCATGAGCTTTGCGAACGGACAGCTGGTCATTTCCGGCGAGACGGTCGCGGCGATTGCGGTATGCTTTATCATTATGGTGGCGCTGACAAGCTTCATCAATAAGACCCGCGCAGGGCAGGCGATGCTCGCGGTCGCGGAGGACAGAGGTGCCGCGACGCTGATGGGCATCAATGTCAATGCGACGGTCGCCCTGACCTTTGCAATCGGCTCGGCGCTCGCGGCGATTGCGGGCGTGCTGCTCTGCTCGGCGTATCCGACCCTTACGCCGACCACCGGCGCCATGCCCGGTATCAAGGCCTTTGTCGCGGCGGTTCTCGGCGGTATCGGCTCGATTCCGGGGGCGTTAATCGGCGGCCTCCTGCTCGGTGTGCTCGAGAATCTCTCGAAGGCGTATCTCTCCTCCAAACTCTCGGATGCTATTGTTTTCTCGGTGCTCATTCTGGTTCTGGTGGTGCGGCCCACCGGCATACTCGGGAAACAGATGAGAGAGAAGGTGTAATATGAACAGAACATCGGAAAAGAAAGCATTTTTAAACGATTGTCTCACCTACGGCCTTGTGATTCTCGCTTTTGTGATTGTGCAGGTGCTGGTAAACGGCGGCGCGGTGAGCTCCCTCTTTAAGGGCCTTCTGGTGCCGCTCTGCACCTATGCGATTCTCGCGGTCAGTCTGAATCTGGTGGTCGGCATTTCGGGCGAATTGTCCCTCGGACACGCCGGTTTCATGTGTGTCGGTGCCTTCAGTTCCGCGCTCTTTACGAATCTGATGGCGGGTAAGCTCCCGGGCGGTCTCGATTTTGTGCTCGCCGTACTGATCGGCGCGGCGGTGGCGGCCTTCTTCGGCTTCCTGATCGGCATCCCGGTGCTCCGGCTGCAGGGCGACTACCTCGCGATTGTGACGCTTGCGTTCGGCGAGATTGTGAAGAATATCATCAACGCGCTCTACCTCGGTGTGGACGCGAAGGGCGTGCATGTATCGCTGAAAGACACGGCGGCGCTGAAACTCGAAGCCGGCGGCAAGATTTTAATCAAGGGCGCGCAGGGGATCACCGGCACGCCGCGACTCTCGACCTTCCTTGCCGGCATCATCCTCCTGCTGCTCTCGCTCTTCATTGTGCAGAACCTGATTCGCTCCCGCACGGGGCGCGCTATCATGGCGATTCGCGACAACGAGATTGCAGCGGAGTCCGTCGGCCTCCTTGTGACCCGCTATAAGCTCCTCGCGTTCACGATTTCGGCGGCGCTCGCGGGTGTCGGCGGTGTGCTCTATGCGCACAATCTGAGCACGCTGCAGGCTCTGCCGAAGAACTTCGGCTATAATATGTCCATTGCGATTCTGGTCTTTGTCGTGATGGGCGGCATCGGCAATATGCGCGGTTCGGTGATCGCCGCAGTGGTTCTGACGGCGCTGCCCGAGCTGCTCCGCGGCCTCAGCGACTTCCGTATGCTGATTTATGCGGTTGTCCTGATTCTCATGATGCTCTTTACTTCGGCCCCCTCGTTCATTCAGTACCGGGAGCGGCTTTTCTCCGGTTTCCGGAAACCCGGCAAGCAGGCTTAAGGAGGCGATACCATGGCAATGTTAGAAGTAAAAAATATCGGCATCTCCTTCGGCGGCCTGAAGGCGGTCGACAATTTCTCGCTTACCCTGGAGGAGAATGAACTCTCGGGTCTGATCGGCCCGAACGGCGCAGGCAAGACGACGATTTTCAACCTCCTGACCGGCGTGTACCGCCCCGACAAGGGCAGCATCCACCTCGACGGCAGGGAGCTGACGGGCAAGTCGATCATTGAAATCAACCAGGCGGGTATCGCGAGAACCTTCCAGAACATCCGGCTCTTCTCAAATCTCTCGGTGCTTGACAATGTAAAGGCGGGTCTCCACAACCACTACCCGTACACGACCCTGGAGGGCATTCTTCGCCTGCCGCGGTTTCGCGCACAGGAGAAGGAGATGAACCGCCGCGCGACGGAGTTGCTGGAAGTATTTCATCTGGAACAGTTCGCGGATACGAGGGCCAAAAATCTGCCCTACGGTTCCCAGCGGAAACTGGAGATTGCGCGCGCACTGGCGACCGAGCCGAAGCTCTTACTGCTCGATGAGCCGGCGGCTGGCATGAATCCGAATGAGACGGCAGAGCTCATGGAGACGATTCAGCTGGTGCAGAAGCGCTTCCACATGACGATACTCCTGATTGAGCACGACATGAAACTGGTCTCCGGCATCTGCGAGCGCCTCACGGTTCTGAACTTCGGCAAGGTGCTGAAACAAGGCGAAACACAGGAAGTGCTGCACGACCCGGAGGTCGTGAAGGCTTACCTCGGCGAGTGAGGAGGGCATATGGACGAATTGCTCAAAGTGACAGATTTACATGTCTATTACGGCATGATACACGCAATCCGCGGCATCTCGTTTGAGGTGAAGCGCGGCGAAATTGTGACCCTGATCGGCGCAAACGGCGCCGGCAAGACCACAACGCTCCACACGATTACCGGCCTCCTGCCGTCTTCGGGCGGTGAGGTTGTCTACAACGGACAGAACATCACCCATGTGCCGGGCTATCAGCTTGTTCGGCGCGGTCTCGCGCATGTGCCGGAGGGCAGAAGAGTCTTTTCCCAGCTCTCGGTCTTACAGAATCTGGAGCTCGGCGCGTTTACGCGGCGCAGCAAGGAGGAGAAGGCGGAGAGCCTCAAAGAGATATACCGCCGCTTTCCGCGCCTTGCGGAGCGGAAAAATCAGCTCGCCGGTACACTCTCCGGCGGTGAGCAGCAGATGCTCGCGATGGGACGCGCTCTCATGAGTAAGCCCGAGATGCTGGTGCTCGACGAGCCCTCAATGGGACTTTCGCCGATCTATGTGAATGAGATTTTCGACATCATCAAAGCCATTCACGAGAGCGGCACCACGGTGCTCCTGGTCGAGCAGAACGCAAAAAAGGCGCTCTCGATCGCAAACCGCGCTTATGTGCTTGAGACGGGTACCATCCGCCTTTCCGGCACGGCAGAGGAACTCTTACACAATGCAGAGGTGAAGAGCGCTTACCTCAGCGAATAAAAGACAGCGGGGAAAAGGCAGTGACGAGCGTAAATCTATTTTCGGACGGCGCGGCGCGCGGCAATCCCGAGGGGCCTGCGGGCTACGGCACCATTCTGCAGGTCATAGACGGCAGCGGGCGGAAACATGAAAAAGAGCTCTCGGCGGGATTCAAAAAGAGCACCAACAACCGCATGGAGCTCCTCGGCTGTATCGCGGGCTTCGAGGCGTTGACGCGCCCCTGTGAGGTCACGGTGTATTCGGACTCCCGCTATCTGGTCGATGCGTTCAATCAGCACTGGATCGATAGCTGGCAGAAGAAAAACTGGACCCGGGGAAAGAATGAGCCCGTGAAGAATATAGACCTCTGGAAGCGTCTCCTGGTGGCAATGGCGCCGCACAAGGTGACATTTTGCTGGGTCAAAGGACATGCGGGGCATCCGGAGAATGAGAGATGCGATGCCCTCGCGACCGACGCGGCGGATCATCGCGCTGTATTGGAGGACAAAGTCAATGAGACGGCATGAGAGATGGCGTCTCCTTTGCTTTGTCCTTTTTGCAGGTATTGCGTTTACGCTGCTCGTGGAGACAGTGCTCCGCGAAAAGCGGCGCGCGACAGCGGCGTGGGTTGCCGAGATGAGTGTCACCGGGACGCTCGCCGACACGGGCGTCACCGGGCGAAGTTACCGGGATTTCCGGGAGAAGTTTGAGGACACGGACAGAACCATAGCGATACTCCGGGAAAAGGCGAAGAAGGACAGCCGCGCAGACAGCGAGACACGCTTTGCGACATCAGAGCTCCGCTATTGGGAGACCCAGCTCAATGCGCTCTGTCAGGTGCTCCCGGCCGTGTTGAGCGAGCAGGAGGCGGCTGCTTTTACCAAGGATCAGCAGGAGTGGCGCAGAAAGCGCGATGTTCCGGCGGAGAGCGGCGCTGTGCTCTCTGTGCGGGAACAGGCGGAAAATACGCGCGCCCGCGCCTATCAGCTCCTGGAGCAGTACAAGGACAGACTGCCGTAGGGACAGCACAAAGCGGATTTACAGAACGGCAGTTTACGGCTAAAATAGAAAGTTAGGAAATTCGAAAATTTAAATACAGAGGGGCAGTGCAATGATTGCAAAGAAATACGGGGTCAACGAACTCCGCAAGATGTATCTGGAGTTCTTTCAGAGCAAAGGACATTTGATCATGAAGAGCTTCAGCCTGGTGCCGCACAACGACAACAGCCTGTTGCTCATTAACTCCGGCATGGCGCCGTTAAAGCCGTACTTTACCGGCCAGGAGATTCCGCCGTGCCGCCGCGTGACGACCTGTCAGAAGTGTATTCGCACGGGCGACATTGACAATGTCGGCAAGACCGCGCGCCACGGCACCTTCTTCGAGATGCTCGGAAATTTCTCGTTCGGCGACTACTTTAAGCGCGAGGCGATTCACTGGAGCTGGGAGTTTCTGACGAAGACGGTGGGACTCGAGCCGGACCGCCTCTATCCCTCGGTCTATGAGGAGGATGACGAGGCCTTCGCGATCTGGCAGGATGAGATCGGCATCGCGCCGGAGCGCATCTACCGCTTCGGCAAGGCGGATAACTTCTGGGAGCACGGCTCCGGCCCCTGCGGCCCCTGCTCCGAGATTTACTATGACCGCGGCGAAGCCTACGGCACCGGTCCCGAGGATGTGATGGGCGGCGAGGGCGACCGCTTTATGGAAGTCTGGAACAACGTCTTCAGTCAGTTCAACAACGACGGTCACGGGCACTACACCGAGCTCAAGCAGAAGAACATCGATACCGGCATGGGGCTTGAGCGCCTTGCGGTTGTCGTGCAGGATGTCGAGTCGATTTTCGAAGTCGATACCATACGTGCCCTGCTCGACGAGGCGGCAAAGCTCGCCGGGACACAGTACAAAGAGGACGAGAAGAAGGATATCTCGCTCCGCGTGATTACCGACCATGTGCGCTCCTGCACCTTTATGATTTCGGACGGCATCATGCCGAGCAACGAGGGCAGAGGCTATGTGCTCCGGAGACTCCTGCGCCGTGCGGCGCGCCACGGCAGACTCCTCGGCATTGAGGGAGCCTTCCTCGGCAAACTCGCCGAGACCGTGATTGCCTCCTCGAAGGACGGCTATCCGGAGCTCGAAGAGAAGCGCGAGATGATCTTAAAGGTTCTGACCGAGGAAGAGGCGAAGTTTAACCGTACGATTGACCAGGGTCTCTCGATTCTCGCGGAACTCGAGGAGACGCTCTTCGCGGAGAAAAAGACCGAGCTCTCCGGCGAGGACGCGTTCAAGCTCTACGACACCTACGGTTTTCCGCTCGATCTGACGCGGGAGATTCTTGCCGAGCGCGGCTTCACGGTCGATGAGGCGGGCTTCCAGAAAGCGATGCAGGTGCAGCGGGAGACTGCGCGGAAGGCGAGAAAGACTACGAACTATATGGGCGAGGCGCAGACCGCTTACCAGCAGATCGATCCGACCCTCACGACCGAGTTCACCGGCTATGACAGGCTGACGGACGAGGGCAAGATTACGGCGATGGTCCGCATTCTCCCGGATGAGAGAGAGGAGGATGCAACGGCGCTTACCGAGGCGCTCGCAGAGGGCGATGAGGGCACGATTGTGACCGACAAGACGCCGTTCTATGCGACGATGGGCGGCCAGCAGGGCGATGTCGGCGTGATCGAAGCCGGCAACAACCGCTTTGCGGTGCGCGACACGATTCACTTAAAGGGCGGCAAGGTAGGCCACACCGGCAAGGTGCTCTCCGGCATGTTCCGGATCGGCGAGACAGTGACGCTCACGGTTGATGCGGCAAATCGCGAGAATACGGCGAAGAACCACTCCGGCACGCATCTCTTGCACGAGGCGCTCCGCGAGGTGCTCGGCAATCATGTGAACCAGGCGGGCAGCTTTGTGAGCGCAGACAGACTGCGCTTTGACTTCACGCACTTTGCGGCGCTCACCCCGGAAGAAATCAAAGAGGTCGAGACGCTGGTGAACCGAGAGATTCGGGCGGCACATCCGGTCGAGACCAAGGTCATGGGCATCGAAGAGGCGAAGAAGGAGGGCGCAAAGGCGCTGTTTGGCGAAAAGTACGGCGACGAGGTCCGCGTGGTGCGGATGGGCGATTTCTCGACCGAGCTCTGCGGCGGCACCCATGTGAAGAATACCGAGAATATCGGCGCGATGAAGATTATCTCCGAGACCGGCATTTCGGCGGGCGTGCGCCGCATCGAAGCACTGACCGGCGACGCGCTGACCGCCTACTACGAGGCAGCGGTGCAGGAACTCGAAGCGCTCGCGGCGCAGTTGAAGACGAACCGCGCGGAACTGCCGCAGCGCGTTCAGCAGCTGCAGCAGGAGCTCCGCGAGAGCGAGAAGCAGAACGAGAAGCTTCGCGCCGAGCTCGCGCGGAATGCCGCAGCGAATGCGGGTGAAGAAGTACAGGACGTGAAGGGCGTGAAGCTCCTCACGACCGCGCTCGCAAAGATTGAGATGAACGAGCTCAGGAACCTCGGCGACAGCCTGCTCAAGAAGACCGAGGGCGGCGTGGCCGTGCTCGCAAGCGCGGATGAGGCGCAGGTAAACCTCCTTGTCATGGTCGGCAAGGCGGCGGAAGAGAAGGGCGCCAATGCAGGCAAGCTCATCAAGGCGATTGCGCCGTTGATCGGCGGCGGCGGCGGCGGCAGACCGAATATTGCGCAGGCGGGCGGCAAGAACCCTGAGGGTGTGCAGGCGGCACTCGCCAAGGCAGCGGAAGCACTCGCCGAAGAACTGCGCTAAAGAGCGGTAAGACAGTCGGAAGAAAAGTACAAAAATGCGCTGTGCGGGAGCACGGCGTATTTTTTGTGCCAATCATCCCTGCCCGGCCGGGCTACACAAGGCAGCTCAAAACGCTGTCATTCGGGATCGAGTTAATCAACACTATTTCTATAAAATGTTCATTAAAACGCAGGCGCATATTAAGCAATTAGCAATGAACTTAAAATTTTATTCATATTATCTTGAAAATGTCTGTGAGGCAATTTAAACTAAAAAAAGCCTAGGACAGGCTAGTGTAACAAGGAGGAAACCATATGAGGAAACGAAGAAACTGGTCAAAGCGTCTGCTGACCGGAGTGCTCAGTGCGGCAATGGTCGCCCTGAACATTTCGACGGCGGCGCCCGCTTTCGCAGCGCCGTCTGCCGAAGAGTACCGGGAGGATGCCGAGCTCATCAATGATCTCGCGCTTCCGAAGGATGTACAGCGGCAGTTTCAGCAGAAGGGCAGCGCAAGCCCCTCCGATGCGGCGGCGAAGGAAAAGAAGGCAGAGGATCTGACTGCCGGTTCCGCGCGCTGGGGCACACCTTCCAATGCGGCAAAAGTGCTGCACACGCAGCTGGACGGCGTCGAGATTGAAGTCAGCGCACCGGTCGGCGTGCTCCCGGAAGGGGCAAGCCTGAAAGCGCGGAAACTGACCGAAGAGGAAGAGAAGGAAGTGCTCGAAAAGATCAACGAGCACGCCGCGGCGGCGGGCAAGTCTGCAACGACCCAGTTCCTCTGCGACCTCACGGTGCTGAATGCGAGCGGTGAGCCGATTCAGCCGGACAATGCGAAGGGCACCCTCGCGGTTTCGTTCCGAAACATTGCGATTGTCTCGGCGGCGAGCGCTGAGATTGGAACAGGTGAGGCAGAGGTCGAGAAGCGAGGCGTCTCTGTCCTCCACATTGACGAGGCGGGCGATAAGGTCGATACCCTCCGCGAGGGGCTCGATGAGAACCTGCCGGTTCTGCAGGCAGCGGCAGAGCATTTCTCGCCGTTTGCAGTTGTGAATTACCGGCCGACCGGCACGCCGTTGCTCTCAGTGGCGTTTCAGCGTCTCGACTACGACAACGACAGCCGCCTCGCCTATAAATTAAAGGACGTGACGGTCACAGACACGCCCGGAAGCGGCATCACCTCGATGAACTTCCAGGTCGATGTGGGCAGCATTGAGCTCCTTGGCACGCCGACAGGTGTCCAGACCTTTACGGACATTCTCAGCGCGCACAAGTTCTACCAGATTATTTTCCCGACGGCGCTGACACCGGCGGATGCGCAGACTTTTATTGAGAATAACATTAAGTTCCATCTGCCGAGCGCCGGTGCGACGCAGCAGGTCAAGATTACGCTCGGAAACGGCGCGAACAACTTGCCGAGCGGTGCGACCATCACCAAGGCGACGATTCCGAATCCGCGGACGGACAAGGGCGATACGGCCGAGCACTACTATATGTATGTGGAGCCGAATCCGGGTCAGCTGATCAGCTGGGCGGACAGCTATAACCTCGCAAAGTCCTATCGATTGAACGGCATGGTCGGTTATCTGGTCACGGTCACCTCCGCAGCTGAGGATACCGTTCTGGATAACATCACGACAGTCGGTGCGTGGTCAGGCGGTAACCGTTGGGCGCCGCTAAACGATGCGGATAGCATTCCCGCTTGGCCCGACAACAGCGCAGCGCTTCGCGCACCGGGGCAGCCGTATGATGCACAGGGTTACAGTGCAAGTGCGGCAGGAACACCGGCGACGTATAAAAGATTCCGCTGGCAGGACGGTCCTGAGTCCGGCGTGGAATATTATGATCAGACGACCGGAGGGCCGGTGAATGGCATGTATGTCCATGGCTCTAACTGGGCAGATTCCGCACCTGGTACCGCCGGAGTTACGGTCAATGGTTACGAATCTGTCATGCAGGTTCATGCAGGGCCACATTGGAATGACCTTCATAACCTGACCGGCTATAATTATGCGCCTTACAATGTACACGGCTTCTTCGTCGAGTTCAGTGCCTATAAGCAGACCGGCACGACGGTAAACCAGTCGATTCCGCTCGTCACGAGCGATGTCGCCTATGTGGTTGTGAACGGCCAGCGACAGTACTTCAGTAACCTCGACGACGCGATTGCCTGGTCGAACCAGAACGGCAATCCGCCGATCACGCTGACCAACAATACGACAGTGACCACCAATATTCCGGCTGGCGTTGTGATCAACACGGGCGCGCACACGCTCGGCGTTCCGGCGGGCAAGAGTGTCACGAACAGCGGCACAATCAATGTGGGAACAGGCGGCTCGTTTGTGGCACAGGGGACAAACGGCGCGTTCAGCAACGCGGGCAGCGGCGCGGTCAATGTGCCGCTCACAATCACCGTGTTGCCGCGCACCGTGACGGCGACTGAACCTGTGACCTGGGACAGGTCGCATGTGTCGGCCACGGGTCTCATCGGCAACGACCGCGTGATGGGTGTCACTGTGAACTTTGACAACAGCCAGCCGGTCGCAGTGACGACGACGAGCCCTGCGACGCCGCTCGCGCCGACGACCTTTGACAACGGCACGCCGGGCAGCACGCCAATCGGCACGTATACGATTACCTATGTGCCGGGACCGGTGACCCGGAACCCGCACCACTATACGGTCAAATTTGTTGCGAATGCACCGGCGGGTCAGACCGCGACGGGTACGATGCCCGACCGCACCATTACCGGTAGCACGCCGGTAAATCTCACGAACCTGTTCGCGCTGAACGGCTATACTTTTAACGGCTGGACGGGTTCGGACGGCAACAACTATGCGGACGGTGCGACACCGACGGATCTTGTGCTCACGAATAACGGCGTGATTACGATGACCGCAAACTGGACGGAAAACCAGTATGACATCCACTACCACATGAACGTCACGGCGGGTTCCCGCACGGCGAGCCTTGCAGTGAATCCGAACACGGCTGCGCACTACAAGGTCACAGATCCGAATATCACCCTTGCGGCGCCGACCTGGCCGGGCTACACCTTTGGCGGCTGGTATGATAACCCTGCTTTCACGGGCACAGCGCAGACCCAGCTCACAACGAGCGAGAATCCGGCAAGAAACCGCGACTACTATGCAAAGTGGACGCGGAAGACCTATTCGATTAGCTATGATCTGCACGACAGCACCCCGGCAGGACACCCG
>ERZ772926.1379-NODE-1379-length-11764-cov-4.067384_pt1 | contig 11764 bp, 5 predicted proteins | sample MGYA00511136_ERZ772926 | MGnify/ENA primary metagenome ERZ772926 (study PRJEB29015, sample SAMEA2737917) | human oral metagenome | biome: human oral; feature: human-associated habitat; material: dental | place: China | collected 2153 ... | reverse complement strand
TGTAAGGGCGGCGCACAATGTCCACAAAGTGGACGTTTGTGCGTGTAGTTTATGCACACAGTCGCAACATCCATCACCGTGATCGTCATTCTTGCTTGATAAAAGATACACTCCCATCAGAAGAGCTTCTTTTATTCAGCAACGGCTGGGCAGAGAACCGACCGTTGCCGATGTCATGGTTCCACAATATTAAACATGCCGGTTTCGCGACTAATCTCAGTCAGATTGGCCGCCAATTTTTGCAGCAAGGCTGCATCCCCCTCGATTTTTGCCCTTCGGGCAAATGTATCGTAATCCATGAGCAGGAGAAGCATCGTCTGGGAGCTGCATTCAATCGTCGTGTCCGCAGGAGCTTTTCCCGTATCCTCAGCATGGAGAAGGACGCCATCCACAAGATAGGCTCTGTAGTATTTGCCGAGATCTTCGATATGGAAAAGAATCTCGGCATCCCGGTTTGCCATAGCCTTCTTGTCAAGCAGGATGTCCATGTAGTCGAACGCCATCTCCGGTGTAAGCTGGCGCATGAGCGCACTGCCAAATTCACCGCCTCTCCTGGGTCGTTTTGCCATATTGCCCTTCCTCAGTTCAAGAGCGCCGGTCAGGTAGCAGTTGCGCCATGTGCCGGATTCCGCCTGATAGCCCAGCTGTTCGAGCGCGTCTGCACAGAGAAGTCTTGCCTCCCGATTGGAAGGATCTGCGAATACGAGCTGATTAGTGAATTCGGCAACCCACTGGTATTCCCCCTTGGCGAAATCCCGCTTCGCCTGCGCAAGGCAGGCATCCATGCTGCCAAGCTCCAGATATTGTGCCATCTTCTTCGCGCTTTGCTCGGCAGGAAGTCTGCAAAGATTCACCGGGTTGGCGTCATAGTAACCCATATATTTCTGATAGACCGCCATGGCATTGTGCGCCGGCGTCCCATAATACGGCCTTGTATACCAATTTTTAGAAAGGCGCTCCGGCAGCTGCAGCATATTTTCGATTTCCACGCCGTTATACCCCTGGTTGATATAGGTCAATGACTGATCATTGATGTACTTGTACACCGCAGCGGTATTCAGCATATAATCGCGGATGACCTCTTTGCCCCAATGCGGCCAGTTGTGCGACTGGAAGACAACCTCCGTTCGATCGGCATACCGCGACATCGCTTCCATGATATATTTCGCCCATGCATTTCCGTCGCGCACCTCAGCGCCGCGCAGGGTGTACAGGTTATGGAGCGTTGCCGTGCAGTTCTCTGCGGCCCAGAGCGCCTTGTAGCGCGGGAAGTATATGTTCATCTCGGCAGGAGCTTCCGTTCCGGGAGTCAGCTGGAATTCCATCTCCACGCCGTCAATCGTGATTTTTTCGCCGGTCTTCTTTACCTCGTACGACGGCACGACAAAGGATACCGTCCCCTTGGACTGCCCCATGCCGATGCCAATTGACAGCGCGCCCGTCGGGGATTTGTCGATAAGCGTACCGTACTGATAGTTTGCACGCCTCCCCATGGCCTTGCCCGCATAAAGATTCTCTTCCACCGCATGAGTGGTAAATCCTTCCGGAACGATGAGCGGAATCTTGCCGCCTGCAAGCTGCTTCTCGATAGGAAGGGAGGCGTCCGCAACCGTTTTATCGTTCACGAAAGCCCCGACACCGCCGAAATGGTCAATATGAGGATGCGAGATAATGACTGCTTTGATCGGTTTCTCCCCGAGATGTTGTTTGACGAGATCGAGAGCTGCCCCTGCACATTCGATGCCCATCGTCGTATCGAGTACGATCCAGCCGGTATCGCCCGCCACGAGGGTGAGATTCGCCATGTCGTACCCGCGCACTTGGTAGATTCCCTTTTCCACCTCGAAAAGACCATAGGCATGGTTGTTTTTGGCATTTTCCCAAAGGCTCGGATTGACGGTATCGGGACTCTCCGCTGCGTCTTCCAGAAAACCATACGCTTTCTGGCTCCATACGATATTGCCGTAGGAATCCTTGATCTCAAGCTTTTCAGGCGAGGCAATCCGCCCTCTTTGGGCAAATTCCGCTTCCTGTCTGTCAGCAAAATCCAACAGGCTGTAAACAGACTCGTTCTTTTGCCGGGTAAATTCCGTCGCACCCTTTGAATCCGGCGTCAGTTCCTCTGCCGCCGCGCCGATTCCCTCTCCCGCCTCCATATCCGCCGCCCCGCAGGGCGCGGCAGCCAGCAGGATTGCAGTCGTCAGTGAAAGAATCACCTGACCCGTTGCCTTCTTTTTCAATGTTTCTCTCTCCCCACATATCGCATACCATACCAAAATCCGTTTCTCCGCGATTTTTTCATAATACATCCCAATATACATGATGCCTTAAAAATAAACTGCTAAATTTATACTATTATATCATAAACTCAAGCTTCCCACATGAAAAATCCGCATAATTCCTTGAAAACCGTATATCTCAGGAACTTAGTGTAAACTACACGCACAAATGTCCACTTTGTGGACATTGTGCGCCGCCCTTAATGAAAGTTGCCAATCAGTCTGCGCATTCGGCTTGACTTCTTGGACTTTCATAATAAAGAGAACGGTCATGCGAGCATTTGGCTTGCACGACCGTTCTTTTTATTTTCCAGCTTCGTTTGAAAAATTTTTTTGCTAGGGAATCAAAGGGTAACGCAAGCAAGGATTCCTCTACAATCAAGGGGTACCGACTTCCCGTATTTTGATTGGAGGAATCTCGATGGACATCAACAACATTCACGGCGCAAAAGGCGCATCTGTCACAGATGGGACAAGCAGAGGCATTACTTACGGCTACATCCGAGTATCTACCGCCATTCAACATGATGATCGTCAACGCATGGCTATGGAAGAGTTCGGAATCTCGGCGGAATGCCTCTTCGCCGACAAGCAGAGCGGCAAGGACTTTGACCGTCCTGCCTACAACGCGATGATGGCTCGTCTGACAAGCGGTGATACGGTGGTGGTGAAAAGTTTGGATCGGCTTGGGCGCGACTACGAGGAGATGATCCATCAGCTCGATATCATCACGCGCGAGAAGGATGCCGCCATCATTATCTTGGATATGCCGCTCATTGATACACGCAAAAAGCAGGGCGACGATCTCACGGGGAAATTCATCTCGAATCTCGTCATCCAGATTTTCTCCTATGTCGCGCACATGGAGCGCAGTATGAATCATCAGCGCACGATGGAGGGGCTGGCGGCTGCACGGGCAAGGGGCGTACGGTTCGGCAGACGGCCTCTCGAAAAGCCGGAAGGCTATGAGGAAATACGTCGGAAGTGGAAGAACGGCGAAATATCAGAGCGCGAGGCCGCGCGGCGCTTGGGCGTATCACGCCCGACTTTCCACAAGTGGGTGCATGAGTAAGCGGATGTGATGCTTTAGCGTTTAGAGCATCACATCCGCGATGAAGCGTGGGAGGCAGACAATTCATCGGTTTTCTGCCAAAGCCAGAATCCGTGTCCAGTGGTCACAATAGTATAGTAGTCATTCGCTAAAAAACCTCTTGATTCCTGCTAAAATCTTAAAATTTCGCTTGGCAGAAAACCGATGGTATATCTGCCGCCATCAGCTGAGCAAGGGGGAATATAAAAGTGCAGCCGCCGAAGATACTGGACAATAAGCAGCAGGGGCGCGTGATTGACGAGCTTCGCTCAGGGCTGCGCCCGGGGGCGAAACTCGCCGTCATCTCTGCCTACTTTACGATTTACGCCTACGAAGCACTCAAAAAAGAACTTGCCGGTATCAAGGAAATGCGGTTCATCTTCACTACGCCTTCCTACATCAAGCAGAAGAGCGATTTTCAACGAGAGTTCTACATCGCTTCCCGCAACATGGGAAATCGTCTCTCCGGCAACGATTTCGAGCTGAAGCTCCGCAACAAGCTGACCCAATCCGCCATTGCCAAGGAATGCGCCGAATGGCTTCGGAAGAAGGTGCGCATCAAATCTTACCGGGAAACGAATCCTGCTCAGATGCGCCTCGCCTATGTGGAGAATGAAAACCCCGAGCAGGATATTGCCATCCAGGGCACGGTGGACTTTTCCAGTGATGGGCTGGGGCTGACGCCTTCGCTGCGCAATGACGCCAACACCTGTATGTACGGACGTAGCGCAACACAAGGTTTCCTGCAGCTTTTTGACGGAATCTGGGAAAACCCTGCCGCCGTGGAAGATGTGACGGAAAAGGTTCTCTCGGAAATGGAAGTCCTCTACAAGGAAAATACGCCTGAGTCCATCTACTTTATTACCCTCTATCACATCTTCGAAGCGTATCTGGGGGAACTCACGGAAGAGACCATCATCAAGACCAGGACAGGCATCAAGGAGTCCCTCGTATGGAACAAGCTCTACAAGTTCCAGCGGGATGGGGTCATGGGCGCTATTGACAAAATCGAAAAGTACGGTGGCTGCATTATTGCCGACAGCGTTGGTTTGGGCAAGACCTTCACGGCTTTGGCCATTATCAAATACTACGAACTGAGGAATGACCGGGTGCTCGTCCTTGCACCAAAGAAGCTTCGGGAAAACTGGACGATTTATACCCAAAACGACAAGCGCAATATCTTCGTCGCCGATCGCTTTAACTACGATGTATTGAATCACACCGACCTTAGCCGCTACAAGGGAATGTCCGGGGCGATCAATCTTTCCACGCTCAACTGGGAAAATTATGATCTCATCGTTATCGATGAGAGTCACAATTTCCGTAACAACATACCGCACAACGACCGCAAGACTCGATATGAGAGACTCATGGAGGATATTATCAAAGCAGGAGTGCGGACAAAGGTACTGATGCTCTCCGCTACCCCCGTGAACAATCGAATGAACGACATCAAAAATCAGATTGCCTTCATCACCGAGGGAAGAAACGATGCCTTGAAGAAGGCAGGCATCCCCAGCATAGAATTTACCTTGCGCAAGGCGCAGCTGGTGTTTAATAAATGGTCGGAATTGCCGGAGCAGGAACGTACGACCAAGCGATTTGTGGAAATGATGGATTTGGACTATTTCAAACTGCTGGACACCCTTACCATCGCCCGCTCCCGCAAACATATTGAAAAATATTACAACATCGCAGAAATCGGCAGATTTCCCACTCGCCTCAAGCCCATCAATGAATGTGCGGAAATCGATACCTTGGGCGAATTCCCGCCCATTGGCGAGGTCAACAAAATGATTCGCCGCCTGACCTTGGGACTTTATGCGCCGCTGCGCTATATACGTCCGGAGAAGCGCCACGCCTATGAAAAACGCTACGATATGAGCGTGGCGGGAGGAAAGAGCGTATTCAGGCAGTCTGATCGCGAAAATCAACTGGTGCATCTCATGCGAGTGAATCTCTTAAAGCGCATGGAAAGTTCCATCCACTCCTTTGTATTGACGGTGGAGAAAATCTCTCAACGCATTGCTTCCACCTTGGAAATCATCGAACGTCACGAAGGGGAGTATCATGCCGAGCTGAATATCGAGGAATTGGATTTTGACGAGGAAGGTTTGGACACGCAGGATCTGGTTTTTGGCAGCAAGATCAAGGTGCTGCTCCAAGATATGGATTTAATCAAATGGCGTCAAGACTTGGAGCAGGATGCAGAGGAACTTGCCGAAATCCTCAAGAGTGCCAAAGTCATTACACCTCAGCGCGACAACAAGCTCCAAACGCTCAAGAACCGTATTGCCCGTAAAATCGAGAATCCCATCAACCCCGGCAACGGCAAGATCATCATTTTCACCGCCTTTGCCGATACGGCAGAGTATTTGTACAAAAATATCGCTCCCGCTATGGAAAGCTCCGGAATATACACCGCCTTGGTAACGGGCGGCTCGGAGAGCAATAAGTCCACTCTTCCCATTCCTACCGCTTTACGGAGGAGCATCAGACTTTCCGACCTCAATACGGTGCTGACGCTGTTTTCTCCTGTTTCAAAGGAAGGAAAAAACATCTTCCCCGATATGCAGGCGGAAATCGACATCTTGATTGCGACGGACTGCATCTCGGAAGGTCAGAACCTGCAAGATTGTGACTATCTGATCAACTTCGACATCCACTGGAACCCTGTGCGCATCATTCAGCGTTTCGGGCGTATCGATCGCATCGGCTCGAAAAATGAAGTGATACAGCTCGTAAACTTCTGGCCGACGGAAGATTTGGATGCCTATATCGATCTTGCCGAGCGGGTAAAGGGACGCATGGTGCTTTTAGATGTCTCCGCCACGGGAGAAGAAAATATCATCGACGAGCAAAAAAACAAGGAAATGAATGACCTTGAGTATCGCAAGAAACAACTCCAAAAACTCCAAAATGAAGTAGTTGACTTGGAAGATATTTCCGGCGGTATTTCCATCACGGACTTGACTTTTAATGACTTCAAGATCGATCTCATGGAGTACATGAAAGAACACGAGGAAGAACTATCCCATGCACCGAGTGGACTCTACGCCATAGCGAGGATTTCCGACAATCTCCGCGATACGGTGCAGCCCGGTGTGATTTTCGTACTGCGTCAAATCAAGGGCGCACGGCAGACGAAAGAGCAAAACCCCCTCTTTCCCTATTATCTCGCTTACATCACCGAGGATGGCAAGGTGGAGGCGAATTTCCTGCAAGCGAAACAGGTGTTAGACTACCTGAAGAAATTCTGTTCGGGGCAAAAGACGGTTGCCAAGGATTTGGCAGATGTGTTCAATGCCGAGACTAAGCACGGGCGGCGCATGGAGAAATATTCCGCGCTGCTGTCCAAGTCCATCGAGGATCTGATCGGCAAAAAGCAGGAAGTGGGGGTCGCCAGTCTCTTCAGCAAGGGCGGCACAGCGATGCCCCAAAATTTCGATGACGGCATGGCGGATTTTGAGTTGGTAGATTTTGTGGTGCTGAAATGACGATTTATGAAAAATTGAACTTGAACGACCCTGCCCGCATTGACCGGGTCGTGGCAAAAAAGCAGTTTTATGAGAGTGGGGAGCTATCCTCTTCCGATAAGAAAATCTTTGACCAGGTGGAGAAAATGTATTGGCGGTATGCTCTCAAAACGGAAAACTCCTTTATTCAACCGTTTGCTGATGAGGAACGGGACTATCCCGAAATCGAAGTGATGGAAGTCGTTCTTCGCGAGGAAAAGCAGCTGAAGCGGCTTGCCGAAATCATCTTTCGGTCAATTCCTTACCCCATGCTGCTTTTCTTTGTCCTAGGCGACAAGATACAGCTTTGGCTGGGGAAGCTGCGAAAAAATCAAGCGGACAGCAACCGTATGACATTGATGGTGACGGAGCAGACAGAATGGCTTGCGGAGGAGGATCAATTCTGGGAGGTTTTGTCCCTTAAGAGAATGCCCTCGACGAATTTTTGCGTCCTGTATGAGGCGTGGTTCGATACGGTCAGCCGCCGTCATTTGACGGAAGTTGGAATTTCTGCGCAAGGACTGTCCGGCGAGGCGGCACGGGAAACGATGAACCAACTTCAAAAGATCGAGCAGGAAATAACGAGTCTTCGCAGTCAGATGAAGAGGGAAAGTCAATTCAACCGCAAGCTGGAAATCAATACGAGACTGCAGCAACTCAAGCGTGAAAAAACAAATATCATTGAGCAAGGGAGCGGAGAGACATGAAAAAATTAGCGGGAGAATCCCTAAATATCATGGAGGAAAATCTGGCGGCGATGCAGCAGCTTTTCCCCGAAGCCTTCGAGGAGGGGAAGATCGATTTCGACGTCCTGCGCCAACTGTTGGGCGACTATGTGGACGATGAGGAAGAGCGCTACAGCTTCCGCTGGAACGGCAAGGGAAAGGCGCTCCGCCTTTCGCAGATGCCCTCGACCGGCACTTTGCGTCCGTGCAAGGAGGAGAGCAAGGACTGGAACACGACAGAGAATCTCTATATCGAGGGCGACAACCTTGAAGTCTTGAAACTTCTGCAAAAGAGCTATCATGGCAAGGTGAAAATGATATATATCGATCCACCCTACAACACGGGAAAAGATTTCGTCTACAAGGACGATTTTCGCGATAATGTTGCGAACTATAAGCGGATTACGGGGCAGGTCGATGACGAGGGGCATAGCACGGGGACGAATAGAGAGAGCAATGGGCGGTTTCATACGGATTGGCTCAATATGATGTATCCACGGCTGCGATTGGCGAGAAATCTGTTGAGTGATGATGGTGTGATTTTTATTTCGATTGATGATAATGAGCTTCGTAATATGCGCATTATTTGCGATGAAATTTTTGGGCAAGCTAATTTTATAAACAATGTAATATGGCAAAAAAAATATTCTCCACAAAATGATGCGCAATGGTTTAGTGATAATCATGATTTTGTTTTGGTATATACAAAAAACAAATCGATTTGGCATCCGCATTTACTTCCACGAACGGAGGAAATGGATGCACGATATAAAAATCCAGACAATGATCCCAAAGGACCGTGGAAGTTGATTACACTACATGCCAAAAGTGGAAATAATACAAGTTTTTCATACACATTCAAAAATGGTGTCACATGGAGTCCACCATCTGGAACATATCCAAGATTTAGTGCAGAAACTATGAAAAAGTATGATGAGGATGGAAAAGTTTGGTTTGGTGCTGATGGAAAAAGTATACCGTCAGTAAAGAATTACCTTTCAGATGTTAAACAGGGTGTCACTCCTTTGACAATTTGGACATATGAAGAAGTGGGACATAATCAAACTGCACGTGAAGATGTAAAGAAATGTTTTGAGGGTAAAAACCCATTTGATACGCCTAAGCCGATTTCTTTAGTTAAGCGTATGTGCCATATTGCAGATTCGTCGAAAGATTACCTTGTTCTCGACTTCTTCTCAGGTTCTGCCACCACCGCCCATGCCGTTATGCAACTGAACGCTGAAGATGGAGGTAACCGACGCTTTATTATGGTGCAGTTGCCCGAACCCACGCATGGAAATAGTGAGGCGGCGAAGGCAGGCTACGAAAATATCTGCGAGATTGGCAAGGAGCGTATTCGTCGTGCAGGAGAGAAGGTCAAGGCGGAGTGCGAAGATGAAGAGAGGGCGGCATCACTCGATATTGGCTTCAAGGTGTTCAAGCTCGACAGCTCGAACTTGCAAAAGTGGCAGCCGCAGCCCGAAGACTTGCAGGGGGCGCTGCAAGAGAGCATGGATAACTTCCTGCTCGGTCGCACAGAGCTTGATGTCGTCTACGAAATCGCGCTGAAGCTCGGACTTGACCTCTCCTATGAGGTCGAGGAACGCGAGGTGGATGGTCAGACCATCTACATCATCGGTGCAGGCGCTTTGATGATTTGCCTCGCATCGCCGATTTCCACGGAGACGGCGGAAGCCTTGCTCAAGCTGCATGAGGAATATGCGCCGGAGACGTGGCAGGTCGCTTTCCGCGATACGGGATTCCTTTCCGATCAGGAGAAGACGAACATCAAGGAGACGCTCAAGAGTGCGGGGCTTGATGAAGACGCCTTTATTTCGATCTAGGAGGGAGCATGATGAAGCTGCAATTCGATCCTTCCCTTGCCTACCAGCAGGAAGCTGTTGCCGCCGTCTGCGACGTGTTTGAGGGACAGACGGCGAAGCCGGCGCTTTTCACGGTGGCTGATAATCTGGAAGAGCAATTCGCCGCAGGACAGAACCTCTACAGTGCGCAGCAGGGCGTGGGGAATCTTCTGCGCCTCGACCAGGAGGATCTGCTGAAGAATGTGCGTGCCGTTCAAGCGCGGCACGGCCTGCCGCAGTCGGAAAGTCTCGGGCAGGAACTGCATTTCGACATCGAGATGGAGACGGGCACGGGCAAGACGTACGTCTATCTGCGCACCTTGTTGGAAATGAACAAGAGGTACGGCTTCACGAAGTTCGCCATCGTCGTGCCGAGCAACGCCATTAAGGAGGGCGTGAAGAAGACGCTCGACATCACGAAGGAGCATTTTCGTGAGCTTTACAATAATGTGACATACGATTATTTCGTCTATGACAGCGACCATATCGAGAAGATTCGTGACTTCGCTGTGAACACGGACATCCAGATCATGGTCATCATCATCGACGCTTTTCAGAAGAAAATGAACCTCATCAATCGCGACAACGACAAGAAGTTTGGCGGGGCGCGTCCCATCGAGCTTTTGCGCGAGACGAATCCCATCGTCGTCATCGACGAGCCGCAGTCGACGATCAGCACGGACAAACAGTTGGAGGCCGTGCGAAGCCTCCATCCGCTCTGCACCCTGCGCTATTCGGCGACGCCCGTGCGCGTGGAGAACAAGCTCTACAAGCTCGACGCCGTCGACAGCTTCAACAAGAAGCTCGTCAAGGGCATCGAGGTGGACAGCTTCGCCGTCCAGGACGCGCATAACGACGCCTATTTCCGCCTGAAGTCGGTGGATAATAAAAAATCGCCCATCACGGCGAAGATCGAGATCGACAAGCAGATGAAGAGCGGCGTTGCCCAGCGCAAGACGGTCACGGTGCGCCAAGGCGACGACATCTACGAGAAATCGGGCGGGCGCGACATCTATGCAGGCTATATCGTCAACGATATCTATTGCGGTGCAGGCGAGGAATACGTCGACTTCACCTCGCGCCCTGAGGTGCTGCATCTTCATGAAGTTGTCGGAGAGATTCATGCCGATGAGATCAAGCGCCAGCAGATGCGTGCGACCATCGAGGAGCATCTTGAGAAGGAACTGCTTCTGCAGCCGAAGGGGATCAAGGTTCTGAGCCTGTTCTTCATCGACAAGGTGGCGAATTACCGCGAGTACGATGACGAGGGAGCGCACAAGGGCAAGTATGCGCTTTGGTTTGAAGAGATATATCGCGATCTGATTGGAAAGCCGAAGTATAAGGAATTGCGTAAGGCGCTTCATGGCGCAGAGGTAGAAGTCGACCTAGTGCATGACGGCTATTTTTCCGCAGACAAGGGCAGCAAGGAGAAGCCCGGGAAGTGGAAGGACACTAAGGGAAATGCGACGGTAGATGAAAGTACCTACAACCTCATCATGAAAGAGAAGGAAAAGCTCCTGTCCTTCGACTGCAAGGTGCGCTTCATCTTTTCCCATTCGGCGCTCAAGGAGGGCTGGGACAATCCCAATGTCTTCCAGATCTGCACATTGAATGAGACGGCGAGCGTGATAAAGAAGCGGCAGGAGATTGGGCGCGGTCTAAGGCTCTGCGTCAACCAGAAGGGCGAACGCCAATACGATCGGAGCGTGAATATCCTCACGGTCATCGCGAACGAGAGCTATGACGAATTTGCCGCCGCCTTGCAGAAGGAGTATCAAGAGGACGGCATTCGCTTCGGCGTTTTGGAGCTTGCGGACTTTGCAGAACTCGTCGCGCCTGATGAGAAGGGCGAGGAGAATGTGCTGGGGCTGGAAAAGGCGAAGAAGCTTATCACTTTTTTCCGTGAGCATGAGTATATTGATGCTTTGGGCAAGGTGCAGGAAAATCTGCGCCGTGATTTGGAGACGGGAGATTTGCCGCTTCCCGAGGAATTGACGTCTTGCCGCAAGGAGATCGAAGATGTTTGCCGTCGCGCCTGCGGCAGGCTGCCGATTCAGGATGCACGGAAGCGGGAGGCGGTCGTTCTCAACAAAGAGGTGTATCTCTCGGAGGATTTCAAGGCGCTTTGGGATAAGATCAAATGGAAGACGCGGTATCATGTGCAGTTTTCTACCGACAAATTGCTCGAAGAGTGCCGCAAGGAGATGGCGGCGGAGCTTAAGGTCGCTGCCGCGAAGATCATTCAGACGCGGGTGGAGGTGACGATCGAGGAGTCCGGTGTGCAAACAAAGAC
>ERZ772926.1378-NODE-1378-length-11765-cov-8.260290_pt1 | contig 11765 bp, 13 predicted proteins | sample MGYA00511136_ERZ772926 | MGnify/ENA primary metagenome ERZ772926 (study PRJEB29015, sample SAMEA2737917) | human oral metagenome | biome: human oral; feature: human-associated habitat; material: dental | place: China | collected 2153 ... | reverse complement strand
GTGCAGATGGTGAAAAACACGAGCCAGTAATGATTCACAGGGCAATGTATGGAAGCATGGAAAGATTTATGGGAATTTTAATCGAACATTACGCAGGAGCATTCCCAACTTGGTTAGCACCAGTACAAGCAAGAATCCTAACAATTTCTGACGAGCAGGTGCCTTTTGCAAAAGAATTATTTACAAAACTGCAAGATGCAGGAATCAGAGTAGAGCTTGACACAAGAGTGGAAAAAATTGGATACAAAATTAGGGAAGCAAACGGAGTTCAGAAAATACCAGTTCAATTAATAATCGGTAAAAACGAAGTTGCAAACAACGAAGTAAATGTAAGAAGATTTGGTTCACAAGACAGTAAAAATGTATCAATTGATGAAATTATCGAAACTTTGAAAGAGGAATCACATGTTCCATTTTCAAAATAAAAAATAAAGAATAAAATTAAGTAATTTAACTGATAAATAAAAGTCTTTTTTAAAAGTTAAAAGTTATAATACTATAATAGCTTGGATAAAAAGTTTTTAGTTGAAATTTTATAAAAAATACTAACAGAATTATTCAAGTTGTTAAAATAAAATAATTTTTGAAAATAAAAAAGATTAAAATAATGAGGTGATTTTTATGAGAAATGATTATGACGAATTAGAAACTTATAATCATAATAACGATGATTATAATGAATATGGCGGACACAGAGAGATGACGATGACTTATGATGATTTGGATAGACTTGTAAGTTCAAAGGTTCGTGGAAGCATGATGTGGATGCTGTTAGGGCTTGTTATAACAGGACTTTTTGGATTTTTTGTATATAATGGGCTTATGATTCGAAATCCGATTGCCATTGGAATAATAAGAATGTACTATGTTCTTGCTGTTATAGAAGTTATAGTTGTCGTTGCGTTTTCAGCATTGATTTATAAAGCAAAATCCAGCACATTAAAACTTATGTTTTTGATATACTCTGCATTAAATGGACTGACACTTTCAGCTATTGGGATTATTTATGCTCCAAGTGTTGTAATTTCAGCATTTTTAGGAACATTAGTATTATTTGCAGTTGTGGCTGTCTATGGCTATTTTACAAAAGAAAATCTTACAAAATTTACTCCAATGCTAATGATTGGGTTAATATCAATTGTTTTGGTAAGCTTAGTAAATATTTTCTTGAGAAATAGCGGACTTGATTTGTTTGTATCAGTTTTAGGTGTAATTGTTTTCACAATTTTCATTGCAGTTGATGTAAACAGAATAAAAAGCAATATTATTGCTTATGCAGTTCAAGAAGATTCAGAAATTTTAAATAAAATTGAAATTTCAGGTGCATTGAGCTTATACCTTGACTTCGTAAACTTATTCTTATCAATTTTAAGAATATCAGGACGAGGAAGAAATTAAAATTTAAGAAACAGTAAAAATAGTAATGACAAAGGGTTATTTTTGGATAAATTGCAGTCCTTAAATAACTCTTATTCTATTTATTAAAGGGGAAAATTTTGAAAAATAATAAAAAAATTGACAGTAAAACGGTACACGAGATAGAAAGTTTTATAAACGAAGAAATTTTAGCAAGCAGAATATGGATATTTTCAGGAATTGCAATTTCGATTTTACTATGTATGATATTAAAAAACTATATGATTTTCGAGCTAGATAACATAATTCAGTCATTAAGAAAATTAAAACTGCCCAATGCAAAAGGAATTTTCTTTATAATTTTATTTATACTCGAAATTCTTTTATCTTTTGTCCTGCCCAAAATATTAATAAATAAACAAAAAAAGAATATGAAATCCGCCTTAATAGTTCTATCATTAATAATGGGCTTAATTCTATCTATTTTCTTCGGAAAACTTTCTTTTTTTGTTACGCAAAAAACTATTATTGCTGGAATAATGCTTGTTTTGGCACTAATATTGCTAGTTTTCTTAATAAAAAAAGACATAAAAAATATACAAATAAAGATACTAAAAAAAGTAGAAACTGACAGTACTGAAATTTTAGAAAAAACAAGATTTTTTTCAGTAGTTGTGTTGTATTCTGACATTGTAAAAGTAGTAATTTTATATCTTTTGCTGATGTTGATAATAAGATAAATTTAGAAAGGAAAGATAATAATGAAAAGAAAAATAGAATGTGTTGAGGAATTTCATAGAATTTATAAACTGGGAAATTCTGATAAACCAATTGGAAAACTTGAAAATGGACTGGAAAAGTTAAGATTTGACTTGATGAAAGAGGAAAATGATGAGTATCTGGAAGCGGCTAAAAGAGGAGATGTCGTGGAAGTTGCAGATGCTCTTGGGGATATGCTTTATATTCTTTGTGGAACAATAATTGAGCATGGAATGCAGGATGTTATTGAAGATGTGTTTGAGGAAATTCATAGAAGTAATTTGAGCAAGCTGGATGAAAATGGGAAACCAATTTATCGTGAAGATGGAAAGGTAATAAAAGGACCAAATTATTTTCCGCCAAATTTAAAACAATTTTTTGAAAAATAAGAAAAATTTGTGAAATAAAGTAAAAAATATGGATAATAACTTGTAAAAATTTAGAAAATGTGATAAAATAAAGACCGATATGTAAAAAATAATTTTAACTGAACATATAATTTATAAAATAGTTAAGTTATATATTAAAAGAAAGAGCAGTAAAAGACTGTATCAGATTAAAAATAGAAAGGAGAGCTACTAAAGTTATTTAGTAGATGTGAATAATTATGCAAAGATGTGAAGTTTTTGGAAAAACAGTAAGCCACGGAAATAGAGTAAGTCACTCTCACAGAGCTACAAAAAGAATTTGGAGACCTAATTTACAAACAATGCTTTTAACTATTAATAATGAAGAAGTTAGAGTAAGAGTTTGTACAAAAGCAATGAAAACATTAAAAGGGAAAAATAACGATCAAGTTAAAAAAATCTTACTAAAAAATAAAGAAACATTAAGCCCTAAAATATTAAAAGTATTGGCAAAGTAAGTTATTAAAACTTACTTTTTGTGTACTCGTAGCTCAACTGGATAGAGCGTCTGACTTCGGATCAGAAGGCTTGGGGTTCGATTCCTCACGGGTACGCCATTTTTTTATATAAAAAAAAATCAGTACAATAACATACAAACACAATATTTTTTCATATGTTATTGACTGAAGTAAATAATTCTTTTCAAAATTAAATTTTTTATATTTCCTTAAATAGCTTCTTTAAACATTACTGAAAATACGATAATTAATAAGACACAGCATGCTAATAATGACAATTCACCATATATTCCGACTAAAACCATGCAAAGAAGCGCACCGACTAGAAAAAATAAATCTAATCCAATATATATCCAAAAATTTTGTAAAAATGATGTTTCTTTTGTATTTATATATTTAAATAGATTTTCCATTCCGCTTCGCAGGTTTCCTGTACATATAGTAGTTGCTCCTGCCATTCCTCTAATTTTTTTGAACCCTTGGTATTGAATTGCAGCGATAAATGACATAATTATGTTTATTGGCATATTCCATTTTCCACTTGGGACAAATGCAATAAAAAACATTATTATGACTTGATAGAATATGACAATTTGCTGCCATCGGAAAATTTTATGTTTTTCAAATTTGATTCGTATAAATTCTGAAAACAATATTCCCATTGTAAATACAAATACTGGAACAAAATAATAAAATGCTTTTCCAAAATTTCCTTTTCCCAAATTTATTGCAAGAAAAACAATATTTCCAGTCTGTGCATTAGCCAGCACATTTCCACGTGTAGAAAATGTATATGTGTCCATAAATCCCCCAACCATACATAGAAGCATTGCCAATCGAAATGTTTCTGGAGGATATTCTTCTCCATTAAAGAAAATTTTTTTTATATTTCTTGCCATTTTCATCTCCTTTTTAAAATTTTAAACTTTTTTAAAATTCAAATCCAAAAATATACATATTTTCTCCCTTTTCATTAATTTAATTTTTACCGGTTGTATATTAAGGAATCAAATTATATATAAATTTTATATACAAATATTGTATCAAAATTTTTTGTATTTTTAAAGTCGTAATATAGTTATAATAATTTTTAGTTTTCCAGAATATCAAATTTATATCCAACTCCCCAAATAGTTTTAATATTCCATTTTTTATGCTCATAATTATCCATTTTTGCACGAAGCCGTTTTATATGGGTATCAACAGTACGGCTTTCGCCAAAATAGTCGAATCCCCAGATTAAATCTAGCAGATTTTCTCTCGTAAAAACTTTATTCTGATTTGTCACAAGTGTCCACAAAATTTCGATTTCCTTTTTTGTTAAGGAAATTATTTCGTTATTTATTTTTACAGTAAAATTATTTAAGTCAATTTCAAGGTTATCAAATGAGAATATTTTTTCGCCGTCATCATTTTTTGGAGTAATCCGGCGTAAAATGGCATTTATCCTTGCTATAATCTCTCCAGGTGAAAATGGCTTTACAATGTAGTCATCCGCACCTATTTCCAGCCCCATTATTTTCTCATAGTCTTCTCCACGTGCTGTAATCATTATAATTGGAACATTGGAAAATTTCCGCACTTCACGGCATACATCAAATCCATCTTTTTTTGGCATCATAACATCCAGAAGCACAATATCAAATTTATTTTCCTCCACTTCCTTAAGAGCGTCTTCTCCATTGAAAACAGTGCTTACAATAAAATTATTTTTTTTACAGTACTCTGAAAGTATTGATACAATCTGCTTATTATCATCTGCAATTAATACTTTATACATTTTATTTCTCCTTTACGATAAAGTTAAATCCTAAAGTTATTAGTTCAGTCTTGAAAGAAACGGAATATATAGTAATACCGCTTAAAACTGAACTAAAAAATTATGGCTGTTTTACCCAAACTTTAAAATTATTTTTTTTATTGGTTTGATTTTAAAGAAGTTCGAGTATATAATAAAATTTTATCATAAATTTATTGAAATATAAATACTAATTTTTATTATATAGGAAATTTGAGTAAAGTGTGGTATTATTATAATACGAATAAAAATGTAGTATAAATAAGGCGGAAATGGCTATGAAAACATATAACTTGCTTTATGAAAATTTAGAAAATGTAAAAATAAAAGGAGTTACAAAAACAAACATTCCAAAATTTAGGAAATTGGGAGTTTTTACACTTTATGACTTGCTTTATTTTTTCCCAAGGGCTTATGAGAATAGGAGCAATCATAAGAAAATTGCAGAAATTCTGGCGGATGAATTTGTGATTTTGCAAGGAACGGTTGTGAATGCGGTTAATCAGTATATAAAGGCTGGAAGGACTATGTTCAGGGCGGTTTTGAGTGATGATAGCGGAATGATTGAGCTTGTGTGGTTTAATAACAGGTTTGTGAAAAATGGAATTCATATTGGGGATGAAATTACTGTTTATGGAAAAGTGAGAAAAACTATGAAATTTCAGCTTGTAAACCCTGAGTATAAAAAAATTGCCCAAGATAGTTTTGACACACAGAAACAAAAGCAAATCTTGCCAATTTATCCATCTACAGAATCACTTAGACAGCAGGCAATTAGAAAAGTTATGGAAAATGCCCTGATGGATTATGGATATTTGCTGCAGGAAAATTTGCCAATGGAATTCTTGAAGAAGGAAAAGCTGCTTGGAAGAAAAGAAGCGGTTTTGAATATTCATTTTCCAGAAAATGAGGAAAAGCAGAGCAAGGCACGAAAAAGATTTATGCTTGAAGAAATTTTGCTTCTGGAAATGGGAATTTTGAAAAATCGTTTCAGCGTTGACAAGGCAAATAAAAATATTTATAAACTTGAAGATAATAAAAGTCTTGTAAGTAAATTTATAAAAAGTTTGGATTATAAATTGACAAGAGCGCAAAAACGTGTGATTAAGGAGATTTATTCTGAATTAAAGGCTGGAAAGATTGTAAATAGGCTGATTCAGGGCGATGTTGGCTCTGGAAAGACGATTGTTTCATTTATAATGCTTCTTTATATGGTTGAAAATAATTATCAAGGTGTAATTATGGCGCCTACAGAAATTCTTGCAATGCAGCATTATCTGGGAATCGTAGATGAATTTATGAATCTTGATGTACGAGTGGAGCTTTTGACTGGGAGTGTGAAGGGAAAGAAAAAGGAAAAATTGCTGAACGAGATAAAAGAAGGACTTGTGGATATTGTAATTGGAACACATTCTTTAATTGAGGACAATGTAATTTTCAAAAATCTTGGACTAATTGTAATTGATGAACAGCACAGATTTGGAGTAACACAGCGAAAACTTTTACGTGACAAGGGAAATCTTGCCAATTTAATTGTTATGAGTGCCACTCCAATCCCACGTTCGCTTGCACTTACAATTTACGGAGATTTGGATGTGTCAATCATTGACGAGTTGCCTGCTGGAAGAAGCCCGATTAAGACAAAATGGATACAAAATGAAATTGACAGGCAAAAAATGTATAATTTTATGGAAAAGAAAATGAAGGATGGACGGCAAGTTTATATAGTGTCGCCGTTAATTGAAGAAAGTGAAACTTTGAATGTAAAATCGGCACAGGAAACTTATGAGGAGTATATTTCAATTTTTCCAAATAGAAAAATTGGGCTTATGCACGGACGGCAAAGTTACAAGGAAAAGCAGAAAGTCATGGAACAGTTTAAAAATCACGAACTTGACATTCTAGTTTCCACAACAGTAATCGAAGTTGGAGTAAACGTGCCAAATGCTTCAATTATGGTAATCCGTGATGCTCAAAGATTCGGACTTTCTTCACTTCATCAACTGCGAGGAAGAGTTGGACGTGGGAAATACCAGTCCTACTGCTTTTTAGAATCTGAAACGACAAATGAAATTTCGGTAAAAAGATTGAAAGTTATGGAAGAAACAACAGATGGATTTAAAATTGCTGAAGAAGATTTGAAATTACGTAATTCTGGGGAAATTTTAGGAACAAGGCAAAGTGGAGTATCTGACATGCTTTTTACGGACATTGTAAAAAATGTGAAGGAAATCAAATTTGTACGTGATTTTGTAATGGAATATCTGGAAAAGAATGATGGGAAAATAAAAAATGAATTTTTGAAAATGGATATTTATAGGAAATTTTTTAATAATGCAGATTAAAAGTATAGTAAGGAGAGAATTTTGTGAAACAGTATTTAGCAGATTTTGGACTGCTTTTTGTGGGAATATTTTGGGGACTTGGATTTGTATTTGTAAAAATTGGGTTAAATACTGGGATTGATCCATTTTATTTATCGGCGATTAGATTTCTTGTGGGAGAGATTATTCTTTATGGGATTTTCTTTAGAAAAATTGGTAACTTTACAAAACATGATATTTTTGCTGGATTGATAGTTGGAATTTTTCAGTTTTTTGGATATGCCTTTCAAACTTATGGAGCAATGCTTACGACTGCGAGTAAAAATGCCTTTTTTACTTCAATTAATGTTATAATTGTACCTTATATTTTCTGGCTATTACATAAAAAACGTCCTGATATTTTTGCATTTCTGGCTTCAGTCATTTGTGTGATGGGAGTTGCTGTAATTAGTTTTGACAGGAAGATGAATCTTGCAAACCTTAATTTTGGAGATATTTTGACAATTATAAGTGCGGTGTTTTTTGCGGGGCAGATTGCAACGAATGGATATTTTAGTAAAAAAGTTGAGCCTTTAAAATTGGTCATTATGCAAATGCTTGTGGCGGGAATATTATTTGTAGCAAACTTTTTTATTTTTTCAGATGTGAGTAAAGTTGAAAAGCCTGCTGGAATGATGCTAGTTTCGATAATTTATTTGACAATTTTTTCAACGGCGATACCGACAGTGCTGCAGACATTTTGCCAAAAATATACGACTTCTACGAGGGCTTCAATTTTAATGTCGACAGAATCGTTATTTGCTCCACTTTTTGCATTTTTTATATTAAGTGAAAGATTATCACTTAGAGTGGCAGTTGGGGCTGGATTGGTACTTTTTGCGGTGCTTGTGTCGGAGACTAAATTAGGATTTAAGAAAATTGAGAAATGAAAAATAAAAAATTAATTGATGTTTTGTATTAAAATTTATCAAATAATATGATAAAATAAGACGTACAAATAATGAGTTTAAAAGGAGAGAAAAAATAAAAATGAAAATAGTTTTATACGGACACCCAACTTTGCGTCAAAAATCGGAAAAAGTTGATGTGGTTGATGATAATGTAAGGGAGACTCTGGATGAAATGGTTGCCCTTATGAGAAAGGCTAATGGCGTAGGACTTGCTGCAAATCAGGTGGATATTGCGAAAAGATTTTTTGTGCTGGAACACGATGGAGTTGTGAAAAAGGTTATAAATCCTGAGATTTTGGAATTTTCTGATGAAATTGCAGATATGGAGGAAGGATGCTTGAGCATTCCAGGAGTTTTTAAGAAAGTAAACCGTCCTGCGAAAATCAAAGTAAAATATTTGAATGAAAATGGGAAAGAAGTTGTTGAAGAACTTGAAGAAATGTGGTCCAGAGCATTTCAGCATGAATTTGATCACATTGAGGGAATTTTATTTACAGATAAACTTTCGGTTATGAATAAAAGATTAGTTGCTAAAAAATTAGATGTTTTAAAAAGAGATTTTACTAAAGGTAGAATTTATAGGGACTTGGACTAATAAAGTCAGGAAAGTGAGAAAAATTAATGAAAACAATATTTATGGGAACGCCAGAATTTGCGATACCGAGTCTGGAAGTTGTGTTTAAAAATACTGATTTACAGCTTATTTTTACAAAAGAGGACAAAATAAACGCTAGAGGAAATAAAATTATATTTTCGCCTGTAAAGCAGTTTGGAATTGACAATGATATTGAAATTATTCAGCCCCAAAAAATGAAAGATGAAGAAGTTATAAATAAAATTAAGGAAATAAATCCTGATTTAATCGTGGTTGTAGCTTACGGAAAAATTTTACCAAAGGAAATTATTGATATTCCAAAATATGGAATAATAAATGTGCATTCTTCACTTTTACCGAAATATCGTGGAGCTTCGCCTATCCATTCGGCTATTTTAAACGGCGATACGGAAACAGGTGTAAGTATTATGTACATTGAGGAAGGGCTTGATTCTGGAGATGTAATTTTAAAGGAATATTGTGAAATTACTGAAGATGATACGCTTGGAACTTTGCACGATAGATTGAAGGATTTAGGAGCAGCTGGACTTATAAAGGCATTAAAATTGATTGAAAATGGAGAAGTTCAGGCGGAAAAGCAAGATGATAGCAAAGCCACTTTAGTAAAGCCGATTACAAAAGAACAGGCAAAAATCGACTGGAATAGTACAAAGGAAGTTATTTATAATCAGATTCGCGGATTAAATCCATTTCCAGCGGCGCATACTTCCAATGAAAAAGGCGAAAACATAAAAATTTACAAAAGTGAAAAAATTGATAAAAATTACAAAGATGAAAATGAAACTGAAATAGAAAACGGTACAATTGTTGAAATTATCAATAAAAAAGGGCCTGTTGTAAAAGTTGCAAATGGCGGAATATTGATTTTGGAGGCGAAATTTGAAGGGAAAAAACTTCAAAAGGGAGTAGATATTATTAATGGGCGTAAAATGGTGTTAGGTGAAAAATTATTGTAAGAAATATTAATTACAAATTTAATGTTAAAGCAATAATTTTTATGTGAATAGTGATTTTCTAATTTTCATAGGAGGAAATTATGAAATTAAAAAAATTGGAAATTTCTGAAAGAGTTGTTCAAAGATTGACAGAATATTTATCTATTTTAAAAGAGGCTCGAAAACGGGATGATGAAATAAATTCCATTGAGCTTGCAAAGATTATGAATACGACTTCTGCTCAAGTACGTAAGGATTTATCGACATTTGGTGAATTTGGTGTACGTGGCAAGGGGTATGACATTGATAATCTTATAGAAATTATTACAAAAATTCTGGGAATAGATAAAATTAATAACATTATAATTGTAGGACATGGAAAAATGGGAGAAATGCTTTCTTCAAATGTAGAAGTTCTAGGAGAAGGCTTTAAAATTGTAGGAATTTTTGACAAAGATGAAAATAAAATTGGAAAAATTGCCGAAAATAATTTAGTTATTCAAGATGTAAGAAATGTTGAAGAGTTTGTAAAAAATATGAAAAATGAATTTAACATAAAGATAGATACAGCTATTTTGGCAGTTATAAAAGAGCAGGCACAATTTGCAGCTGAAGAGCTTGTAAAAAATGGAATTTGTGCGATACTTAATATGACAACTTATAAATTAGAATTAAATGAAAATATAAAAGTGGTAGATATGGATATTTCTGCCAAATTACAGGAACTAAACTTTTGGCGAATAAATAGTCCCAATGAAAAGATATAACAATGAAAGGAGAAACTGCTAAATTTGATTAGCAGTAAAGGTATGACTATAATTGACGGAAAGATGCTATCAGATAAAATTTTGAAAGAAATTGAAGAAGAGCATAGTGAATTACAGACAGGAATTGGCAGAAAAGCTGGACTTGCGGTAATTATAGTAGGTGAAAATCCTGCTTCACAAATCTACGTAAGAAATAAAATAAGAGCATGTGAAAGAGTAGGATTTCATTCTGAAACAATTAGATTTGATGAAAATATTACGGAAGAAAATTTACTTTTAGAAATTGAAAAATTAAACAATGACAGTAACATTGACGGAATTTTGGTGCAATTGCCAATTCCAAAACATATCAATGAATTGAAAGTTATAAATGCAATTTCAGCTGAAAAGGATGTAGATGGATTTCATACAACAAATATTGGGAAAATGATGATTGGAGATGAAACAGGATTTTTGCCTTGCACACCAGCTGGAGTAATTCAGATGTTTGAAGAATACAATATCGACTTGGAGGGGAAAGACGTTTTGGTAATTGGGCAAAGTAACATTGTAGGAAAACCGATGACACTTTTACTTATAAAAAAACGTGCAACAGTGCAGGTTTGTAATTCAAAAACAAAAAATCTGTCTGAAAAGTTACAAAAAGCTGATGTAGTTGTAGCAGCCGCAGGTTCTCCAAAATTGGTAAAAGCATCTGATGTGAAAGAAGATGTTGTTGTAATTGATGTTGGAATAAACCGTGTGGACGGAAAACTGTGTGGAGATGTGGACTTTGAGGAAGTTTCTAAAAAAGCTTCATTTATAACCCCAGTTCCTGGCGGTGTTGGTCCAATGACAATAGCAATGTTAATAAAAAACACATTCAAATCTTATAAACAAAAAATAGATAAATAATAAAATATAGAAAAATTAATACACACCAATAATAAAAGGTGTGTATTTTCTTATAATGATAAAAATTTTAAAAATAATGATATAATAGTTATAAAATAATATATTATTTTTAAATGGAGAAAGATTATGAATGAGGAAAATGAATTATTAGATAAAGCTGATATACAAAATTATGAAAATGGTAAATATGTAAGTAAACAATATACAAAGGAAGAATGGCAAAAATTAAGAAAATATTATGAAAGCCTTAAGCCACCAAAAAAGATGGGGAAACAAAGATGGTTGTATGAAATAAAAAGACAGTTTGAATTAAGAAAAACAATAGAAAAATATCCTGATATATCACTTGCATCAATAGAGTATACATTAAAATATAGAACAAAATATTATAAATTCTAATATATTTGTTTATTTTTATTTAGTGTGAATTTTAAAAGTATTGAAAGTTTAATTATTTTTTATAACTATCACTTTATTATTATTTAAATGAAAAAAAGCTTG
>ERZ772926.1374-NODE-1374-length-11784-cov-13.743542_pt1 | contig 11784 bp, 18 predicted proteins | sample MGYA00511136_ERZ772926 | MGnify/ENA primary metagenome ERZ772926 (study PRJEB29015, sample SAMEA2737917) | human oral metagenome | biome: human oral; feature: human-associated habitat; material: dental | place: China | collected 2153 ... | reverse complement strand
GCCCAGGCCCGCGCCGGGCGCGGTGATGGACTGGCCGGCGCCGGCGGGCGCGGACTCAGTCTCGGTCGTGTACGAGCTGGGGACGTTCTCTTCGTCCAGCTCGACGAGTTCAGTGGTCTCAGCCACGGTTCTCCTCAGTTCTTAATGGGGTGCTCAGGAGCGCGGGGCGCTCACTGGGCCACCTGGGTGATCTCGTAGGGAACCGGCGACTGGCCGGCGTGAGGGTGCTCAGCACCGGCGTAGACGTGCAGCTTCTTGAACTGCGCGCGGCCGAGGCTGGTGTGGGGAAGCATGCCACGGACGGCCTTCTCGACGGCGCGCTCAGGCGAGTTCGCCATGAGGTCACGGTAGGAGACGGCGGTGAGGCCACCGGGACGCCCGGAGTGGCGGTACGCCATCTTCTGCTCGAGCTTCTTACCGGTCAGAACGACCTTGTCCGCATTGATGATGATGACATTGTCGCCCATGTCCATGTGAGGGGCGAACGTCGGCTTGTGCTTCCCACGGAGAATGTCGGCGACCTTGGCCGCCAGACGGCCGAGGACGACGTCGGTGGCGTCAATGACGTACCACTTCTTGTCCGCGTCCCCGGGCTTGGGTGAATAGGTGCGCACGGGCGTAACCTTCAATTCTTGTCGGTCATGGAGCGTGTGCCTCAGGTGTCTGGGCCTGGCTCTCGATGAAACGGTTCGCGCGAGGCGTCAAAGGCCGCTCGACGGCGAGTGGGAATGCACCGAAGGAGCCGCTGACGCACAGCGTTAGTCAGTTTATCCGCGTGCATCGGGCCGGTCAAAGCCGTCGGCGCACTGTGTCGGATCACTCAGCTCCACGTCGATCAGGCTCGTTGTGCACGCCAGGCTTGTGCGCTTCTTCAGTCCTCCTGGCAGCAGTCCCTGCGCCGTCTGGCCACTTTCGCCCTCGTCGCCCACTGTTCTTCTTCCGGGTAGTGCACGTCCTCGAGGGTGAGGCCATGCGCCGGCGCGATCGGGGCTGCCCCTTCGCGGCTGCGCTTCTCAAGGAGTTGCGCGGACCAGGACTCGGGCTTCTTGCCCTGGCCGATCGGAAGGTGAGCACCCACGAGGGAGCGGACCATGGAATGGCAGAAGGCATCCGCCTCGACTCGGCATTCGATGATCCCCCCGAGGCGCGTGAAGTCGAGGCGCCTGAGAGTGCGGATCGTCGTGGCCCCTTCGCGGGGGCGACAGTAGGAGAGGAAATCGTGTTCACCGAGCAAAGCTGCGGCTGCCCGGTTCATCGCCTCAAGGTTCAGGGGCCCGGGGACGTTCAACACCTCGTGTCTGCGCAGCGGATCGGCCGCACCCTCGCAGATCCGGTAGCAATAGCTCCGCCCGAGGGCGCTGAAGCGAGCGTCGAAGTCGGCACTTACCCTGCTGATTCTCGAGATGACGATGTCGGAGCTTCCACGGGGGATGAGCAGACCGTGTCCTCTCCCCCATTCGCCGTGGGCTTGGGCGATCAAGGCGTTGAGTCGGCGCGTCAGAGCTGTGCCGATCGCTGCATCATCTTCGCGGTCTGCGCCACGAGGGGCGAAGCCCTGCCAGGCGTCGAGCGGAATGTCGACGTGCGCGACCTGGTGGCGTGCGTGCACCCCAGCATCGGTGCGTCCCGCGACGGTGAGTACGAGAGGCATTCGGGCAACGAGGGCGAAGGCGCTTTCGATTTCTCCTTGCACTGTACGAAGCCCGGGTTGGGCCGCCCAACCGTGAAAGTCCGTGCCATCGTAGGCGAGGTCGATGCGCGCACGGATTGTTTCGACTGCCTCAGGGGGGTTCACAGTTCCCACGCTCGCACTCCCCCGATGATTCCCGCGTCGTTGGGAACGATGATGACATCTTCACCAAGTTTGGCCCGGTGACCTGCGGTGATGCGTTTCGAATTGCCTCCGCCGAGGTAGAGGCGGTCCCACAGGTACATGGGTCGCAGTCCGTCAACGATGCGACGGACGCGCCGAGACCAGTGGGTGTCGCCCAGACGCAGACGCTCATGTTCGCCGATGTAGTCGTCGTAGGTCAGCCCCCAGCGCACGAAGCCTTGGGAGACTTCGATGTGGGGCGCGAGTACGCCTCCGTCGAATACGGCGTTACCTAGGCCTGTGCCCAGGGTGATGATCATTTCGAGGCCGGTGCCGGTCACGACTCCGGCTCCTGCGACTTCGGCGTCGTTGAGGACTTTCGTCGGCAGTTCGAGGGCCCGTCCGAGGGCGCGGCCCATATCGAAGAATCGCCATTCTTCGACAAGCTCGGGAAGGATCTTCGAACGCGGACCCGAGCGGGTGATGTAGTGGGGGGTTGCGACGACGACCCCGTGGCGGATCATGCCGGGCATTCCCATTGTGACCCGGTTGGCGCGGGGCAGCTGCTTTGCAAGGTCGACCGCTGTTTGGACGAGGAGCGCGGGTGGGAGCGGGTAGGGCGTTGGGGTGCGCAGCGGCGGGGCGATCATGGTGCCGTGTGAGTCGAGGACGGAGGCCTTGATCCCTCCGCCACCGCAGTCGATCGCGAGGGTCATCTCTTCGGACATGACTCTCACTTTATCCGCACAATGTCGATCCCCCTTCTCTCAGAAGTCATCATTTGAGCAATCCGGGGAATGGACTTGACCATTTTCGAAATGAGAGAGACTGAGGAGGACGAAGGGACGGTCCTAAAACGATGGGGAAATCTCGTTTGGCCCATGCTCCTTTAGGCCAGCGGCCGCAGGCTCTTGCGGACTGCCTTCACCGAGAGGATCAATCTTCTCCCTTCGATTGGCACGAAGCCCTGGTTTTCGTAGAAGCTGACGAGGCGGTCGTCCAAAGCATCGACAACGATGAGTTTGCACGCAGCCCTATCCGCAGCCTCGACACACTTCCTCAGTGCCTCATGCAGAAGAACTTTTCCGTATCCCCGGCCTTGAAGAGCGCGATCCAACCCGAGCTTCGCGATCATGAATGCTGGCGCGAATCCTCTTTCGTTAACGCCCCAATGCTTCCGTCGGGTGGAGCTCAAGGAGGTCGGAACGGAGAGAACATGAACGCGTGATGCGAAGAAGGCGCATAGTCTGTCCTGTTCATCAACACATACCCACACGGAGATGTTTCCTTGTCGCTGCTGGTTCAAGGCTTCGTCGTGGAGCCAGTGGTCGATTGCGACCTGTCCGCAGGAAAAGGCCGTTTTATCGTGGTGTTCTCCAAGGGGCTCAACCCGTTTCCACGGGCCCACTGCGATCTTGATTTCAGATGGCACCTTCGACAGCCTCGAGCCGGTCCCAGACAGGTTGATCGACGAACCAGACGGTATCGCAGTGGACACGTTCGCTTGACGCGACGGAATGGCGGTAGTAGTCACGCAATGCCGCATCATCAATCAGGCAATGATGAGAGTCTGGGTCGTACGCATCCTTCCACGGAGTGTCTTTGTGGGAGAGAATACGCAATTCACTGGCGGAATAGTCGCCGTATTTCTCCCACACCGAGTCTAGGAAGCGGTAGACACCCTCGGGAATCTCTCGGCAACGATCCTTCGCCAGCGTCGCGACGTCATCATCCTTTACTACGATGGTGGAGCGCCCGAACACGCGGAACTCTCGATAGATTCCGTCGACGACAGGACCATGCTCGAAGGCGAAAATATCGGAATCGAACAGCCTGTTCCCAGTTTCCGCCAAGTAGTTGGCCTGCGCGAAATACATGAGCTTATGAAGCTTCATCTGCGTCACATCCGATTCATAACGCTCCTCGTCGCGAGCAATAAAATAGTCGGCGATCAAACGACAATTGAGCTTCGTTTCTACAAGTGCTTCCATGTTCTCCACCTCCTCCCGGTTCGTTATCGCCAGATCGTAACACTGCGCCCGCTCAGATGCGTTCTTTCTGTGGATTCGCCGTTTGAGGCGGCGACCTTCGAGTACGACCGTCTCTTAACCATCTGCTCAATAAGCTGCGCGATTCCGGACTTCTCGATCCGACTGTTCCTCATCGAGAGTAGAGATGAGGGGCCGGTGATCCTTTGGATCACCAGCCCCCCCACACTCGTGACGCGCATGCGTCTCACGTGTCACTCGGCTTCAGTCGCCTCAGCCTCAACAGCCTCAGCCTCGGTCGACTCAACCTTGGCGGCCTCGTCCTTAGCGGGCTCTTCAGCCTTCTCAGCGGCCTTGGCGACAGTCGCCTCGGCAGCCTTCACGACAGCCTTCTTCTCGACCTTCTCGAGGACGATCTCGATGCGCATGAGAGGAGCGTTGTCACCCTTGCGGTTACCAACGCGGATCAGGCGGGTGTAGCCGCCATTGCGCTCCGGGTCGAGTTCGGGAACGATCTCGTCGAAGAGCATGTACACGGCTTCCTTCGAGGTGATCTTCTTGGCGACTGTCCGGCGGGCGTGCAGGTCGCCGCGCTTGGCCTTCGTCACGAGCTTCTCGAAGTAGGGCTGAAGGACCTTGGCCTTCGCCTCAGTGGTGGTCAGAGCGCGGTGTTCGATGAGTTGGGTCGCGAGGTTCGCGAGAATCAGCTTCTGGTGCGCCGGGCTGCCGCCCAGGCGGGCGCCCTTCTTGGGAGTGGGCATTTCGTCTCCTACGAATTATTCGCGTCCATCGGACGCATGCTGTGGGTCAGATGGACTGTTCGTCGCTGAACTTGATCGATCCGGAGTCGGAGTCACCGAAGTTAGGCATGACCGAATCCTTCAGGGTCATACCGAGCCCGGCGAGCGCTTCCTTGATCTCCTCAATCGACTTCGTGCCGAAGTTGCGGATGTCGAGCAGGTCGGCCTCGGAGTGGGCGACGAGCTCACCGACGGTGAGGATTCCGCGACGACGCAGCGCATTGTACGAACGCGACTGCAGGTTGAGGCTCTCGATCGGCAGGGCCAGATCGGCGGCGAGGGTCGCGTCGGTGGTCGACGGTCCAACCTCGATGCCTTCGGCCTCCTCGTTGAGCTCGCGCATGAGGCCGAAGAGCTCGACGAGAGTCTTGCCTGCGGATGCGAGGGCGTCACGCGGGGTGATCGCGGGCTTCGTTTCGACGTCGATGACGAGGCGGTCGAAGTCGGTGCGCTGCTCGACACGAGTCGCCTCGACCTTGTAGGTCACCTTGACGACGGGCGAGTAGATCGAATCGATCGGAATCCGCGAGATCTCAGCCTGCGGGTCCTTGTTCTGAGCGGCGGACACGTAGCCGCGACCGCGCTCGACGGTCAGCTCGATTTCGAGCTTGCCCTTCTCGTTCAGGGTCGCGAGGGTGAGTTCCGGATTGTGGATCTCAACCCCTGCCGGCGGGGTGATGTCGCCCGCGGTGACGGCACCCGGGCCGGCCTTGCGCAGGTACATCACGACCGGCTCGTCGTTCTCGGAGGAGAGGACGATCTGCTTGATGTTGAGGATGATCTCGGCGACATCCTCCTTCACGCCCTCGATCGTGCGGAACTCGTGGGCGACGCCATCAATACGGATGGACGTGACCGCGGCGCCGGGAATCGACGAGAGGAGGGTGCGACGCAGGGAGTTACCGAGCGTGTAGCCGAAACCGGGCTCGAGGGGTTCGAGCGTGAAGCGCGAGCGGAATTCGCTGACCTTGTCCTCGGTGAGGATTGGTCGCTCTGCAATGAGCACGTCTTGGTCCTTTCTTCCCGGCGCCCACCATATGACGCCGGAGTGTGGTTCCCGCAGGAGCGGGCAAGGGAGTGTGAGCGGCCTGAGGCTCGCTCAGACGTGGGGATGGATCCTCATCGACGAGGACGAGGCTCCGTCCCGGCGCGACAGATCAGACGCGGCGACGCTTCGGGGGACGAGCGCCATTGTGGGCCTGGGGGGTGACGTCCTGGATCGAACCGACTTCGAGGCCTGCGGCCTGCAGGGAGCGGATCGCGGTCTCACGGCCGGAGCCGGGACCCTTGACGAAGACGTCGACCTTCTTCATGCCGTGCTCTTGGGCGCGCCGGGCGGCGGCCTCGGCGGCCAGCTGGGCGGCGTAGGGGGTCGACTTGCGCGAGCCCTTGAAGCCGACCTGGCCGGAGGAGGCCCAGGCGATGACGGCACCGGTCGTGTCGGTGAGGGAGACGATGGTGTTGTTGAACGTCGACTTGATGTACGCGTGACCGTGGGTGACGTTCTTGGAGATCTTCCGGCGCGGCTTACGAGAAGCACCGGAGCGCGAGGTCTTTGCAGCTGCCATGTTGCTTTACTGTTCCTTCTTCAGTCGTGTGTGGGGTCTCGTGCGCAGGTGCGACGAGCCCTCAGGCCTTACTTGGCCTTCTTCTTGCCTGCGACGGTGCGCTTCGGGCCCTTACGGGTGCGAGCATTGGTCTTGGTGCGCTGTCCGTGGACCGGCAGGCCACGACGGTGACGAAGTCCTTGGTAGGAACCGATTTCAATCTTGCGGCGAATATCGGCCTGAACCTCGCGGCGCAGGTCGCCCTCGACCTTGAAGTTGTTGTCGATGTATTCGCGAAGCTTGACGAGATCCTCTTCGGTGGCGTCCTTCACGCGCAGGTCGGGGCTGATGCCCGTGGCTGCGAGGGTCTCGGCGGCGCGGGTGCGGCCCACGCCGTAGATGTAGGTAAGCGCGATCTCCAGTCGTTTTTCGCGGGGGAGGTCGACACCGGCAATACGTGCCATGTTGTTGGTGCTCCAGTTGTTCCTCGGAGGTCGTCATCGCTTCTTCCGAATGAGCCATTCGGCCCCGGCCTCCGAACCGGGGGTCGCCTTTCGGCGGATGAAGCGATGCTGTCGGGCAATTCGCCCGGGGTCAGCGATGCGCTGGGCTCAGCCCTGGCGCTGCTTGTGCCTGGGGTTGTCGCAGATGACCATGACGTTGCCGTGGCGACGAATCACCTTGCACTTGTCACAGATCTTCTTGACGCTCGGCTTGACCTTCATGGTGGTTCCTCCACCGCCCGAGGGCGGTCAGTGTCGGTTCTTACTTGTATCGGTAGACGATACGGCCTCGTGAGAGGTCGTAGGGGCTCAGCTCGACGACGACCCGATCCTCAGGAAGGATTCGGATGTAGTGCTGTCGCATCTTCCCCGCGATGTGGCCGAGCACAACGTGACCGTTTGCCAGCTCCACGCGGAACATCGCATTAGGCAGAGCCTCAACGACTGTGCCTTCCATTTCGATGACGCCGTCTTTCTTCGCCATATCCTCCGTCTGTCCTCTACGTTCATCGGATGAATCACAGCCCTAGGGCCGCGGGACATGTGCAGCATGTACGGCAAGGGCCAACATGCGACACGCCCGAGGATCTACAATACGACAAAAGCGCTTGATTCTGGTAGTTGGAGGCACTGTCGACTGCCTCACTCGGGATGCGTGCTTGCCTCACTCGGGAATGGACGGCTTTTCACTCGGCGCTCGACGCCTGCCTCGCGCGACGCTCGACACCTGCCTCACTCGACGCTCGACACCTGTTTCGCTGACGGGCAGCACCCTTCGGTCCATTGACGAGGCCGATTCACCTCGCACGAGAAGAGCCGCGAGACCAGAGCTCGGGAGACCTGAGGACCGGGCGAACAGAAGAGGCCCTGAGAACCCGCGAACGTGAAAGAGCGGGAGAAAAAGAACGCGAAAGGCGACAGAGCGGGGACCCACAAGAGCTCGAACGCGAAAAAGGGCGAGCAGAAGAGCCCGAAGGCGTAACAGCCGGGACCCAAAATAGCCAGAACGCGCAAGAGCGGGGACCAAGAGAGCGAGGACAGAAGAAAAGAAAGCTCGAACGAGAAAGAGCCGACAGTGCCTTGACAGGCGGTGAAGCCAGGCTGCCTCGGATATTCCCCTCGCCTTCGGCTACACCCCGCCCGCGGGCGTGCTTCTCGCCCTCGGCCATACCCCGCCTGCGCCTGTACCGTAACCGCCGCCGCTATTGAAACCGCCGCTGGAGATCCCCCGCGCCTGCGGCTGTACCGGGTAGCGTGTCGGTTCGTGGTGATGTCCTGCGGGCGATCCCCCGCCCTCGGGTGTCCCCCCTGAAACTCGCGAAGCCCGAAGGACGCCTCATCTGTCTCGTCGGCCACCGCTTCCGCTCTTACCACCCGACGCTAGGGTGTCACCTCACAGTTCTACCGGCACAACTCCAAAAGGTGCGAGACCCGCCTTGCCGAAATCTGGGGCGGTGAGAACCGAAATCCCCTCCGAGAGGATCGCGACGGTGTGCTCCCAATGAGCGGCATCAGAACCATCACAGGTACGAACAGTCCACTCATCATCCTCGGTGAAGGTCTCAATTCCACCCGCAGTGAGCATCGGCTCGACGGCGAGCACCATGCCGGGCTTGAGTTTCGCTGAGATTCCACGTGCGTTGTAGTTGAGGATCTCCGGCTCTTGATGCATCGCAGTGCCAATGCCGTGCCCCGTGTACTCCTCAATGATGCCGGCCTCCCATCCGAGCTCATCAGCGTTGAGCGCAACCACGTCCTCAACGGCTGCGCCGACCGCTGAGACGCGCCTCGCACCCTCAAGGTTTGCGAGTGCGGCCCAAAGGGATTCGCGGGTCACAGCATCGAGTTCTCTGCGACGCCGAATACGTTCATCGCTCAGACCACCAGGCGCAGCCCCCATAGCGCGCTTGCCCTGGGCGAACTCCTCGTCGGAGATCCACTCGTCACCGACGATCATGGAAAAGGCAGCATCGCCGTGCCACTGGCGCCCGTTTCGCGACACCCAGGCGCCGCAGTCGAAGCTCACGAGATCGCCTTTTTCGAGTGTGCGCTGCCCGGGGATGCCGTGCACGACGACGTCGTTGATGGAAATACACACGGTCGCCGGGTATCCCGCGTAGTTCAAGAAGTTCGATGTCGCGCCTGCTCGCCTGATGGCCTGCGCAGAGACGGCATCGAGCTCGCGAGTCGTGATCCCGGGGCGCGCTGCCTCACGAAGGCTGCGGTGGATGTCTGCGACGACCAATCCGGCCTCGCGCATCCACTTGATCTCTTCACGGCTCTTGAGCTCGATCCGCCCCATTTCAGCGGCCCAAGCGCGCGTCAAGGACCGTGAAGATCCTTTCGCTCACCTCATCGATGGAACCAGAACCATCAACCGTCTCAAGCAGATCGAGATCAGCGTAGAAGGAAGCGACGGGCTCGGTCTGTTCACGGTAGACCTCGAGGCGGTGACGCATCACCGGTTCGGTGTCATCAGCCCGGTGCTGCTCTTCGGCGCGCTTGAGCATGCGGGCGACAACCTCGTCCTCGTCAACTTGGATTTCGAGAACCACCCCGATGTGCGTGCCGAGTTCTTCACAAAAGTCGGCGAGAACCCGCGCCTGCTCGACATTGCGCGGGTAGCCGTCAAGGAGGAAACCCTGTGCCGCGTCAGGAGCCGAAAGGCGTGCCTTCACCATCGCGTTCGTCACCGAATCAGGGACGAACTCTCCCCGATCCATGTACGACTTGGCCTGTTTACCGATCTCCGTGCCCTCAGCCATGTTGGAACGGAAAATCTCGCCGGTAGAGATCACGGGGATTGAAAGGCGCTCGCCGATACGGACGGCCTGAGTTCCTTTACCAGCTCCAGGGGGGCCGAGAAGAATGACTGCGCTCATCGGAGGAATCCTTCGTAGTGGTGCTGTTGGAGCTGCGTGTTGATCTCCTTCACCGTCTGGAGGCCGACTCCCACGATAATGAGGAGGGTCGTTCCACCGAAAGGCATCTGAGAGGCGCTCAGCTTCAGGGGGATGATCAGGAGCGAGGGCAGCAGGGCAATCACCACGAGGTAGAGCGAGCCTGCGGTCGTGATCCTGTTGATGACGTAGGAGAGGAACTCCGCGGTCGGACGTCCGGCACGGTAGCCGGGGATGAACCCTCCGTAGCGCTTCATATTGTCGGCAACTTCCTCAGGGTTGAAAGTGATCGACGTGTAGAAGAACGCGAAGAAGAGGATGAAAAGGGAATAGACGCTGAGGTAGACCCAGTCGCCCTGGTGCAGGTGCGTAGAAATCCATTGGACCCAGGCGTCAGTCGGCTCACCGAACTGGGCGACCATCGCAGGAAGGGCAAGGATCGAAGAGGCAAAGATGACGGGGATAACGCCCGACATGTTGATCTTGAGCGGAATGTAGGTGGTGGTTCCGCCGTATTGACGTCGACCGATCATGCGCTTCGCGTACTGGACCGGGATGCGACGCTGAGCCTGCTCGACGTACACCACCGCGAGGGTCACGGCCAGCAGGAGTAGAAGGATCACGAAGACGGAGCCCCACTTGCCGGATTGTCCGATCGCGAGCATCTGCGAGGGCAGGCGCGCGATGATCGAGGTGAAGATCAGGAGCGACATGCCGTTGCCAATGCCGCGTTCGGTGATGAGTTCGCCGAGCCACATGACGACGGCTGTACCGGCCATCATGACGATCACCATGATGAGGAACATCCACCAGGAGTCTTCGGCGATTACCTTCTCGGAGCAGCCAGAGAACATGCGGCCCGTGCGCGCAAGTGTCAGGGTCGTTGTTGCTTGGAGGATGCCGAGGAAGATTGTGAGGTAGCGAGTGTATTGGGTGAGCTTGGCCTGACCGGTCTGTCCTTCGTGGTGAAGGTCGTCGAATCGGGGGATCACCACTCGCAGGAGCTGAACGATGATCGACGCTGTGATGTAGGGCATGATGCCCAGAGCGAAGACTGAAAGCTGCAGGAGCGCCCCACCGGAGAACAGGTTCACGAGGTCGAGCAGATTCGCTTCCGACTCCTGCGAGAGGCAGCTTTGAATCGCCTTGGAGTCAACGCCGGGTGTCGGGATGTACGAGCCGAGGCGGAACATCGCCATAATGAACAGCGTGAACAGCAGCTTGCGGCGAAGATCGGGAGTGCGGAACGCCTGTGCGAATGCACTGAGCACAGCTTTCCTCCTACTGGTGATTGATGGGCCGACGATTCGGCCTTTGCAACCGTGCCAGACTACCGGAATTTTCGGTCATCACATGCATGGTTTCTTATGTGCGAGGACAAGGTCCCCGCTTGGAACAGAGGGGAGATGACGAAAGGGGGTGGTCCGGATCGATGTCCGAACCACCCCCGATCCATTGTCAGCGGGCGGAAATAGTTCCGCCGGCCGCCTGAATCTTCTCGGCGGCTGAGGCCGACCAGGCGTCGACCTCGACCTCGAGCTTGACGGTGAGCTCACCGGAGCCGAGCACCTTGACCGGCGCGTTGTCACGCACCGCGTGCTTGGCGATGAGATCCTCGACCGTCACCTTGCCACCCTCGGGGAAGAGTTCCGCGAGCTTGGCCACATTGACGACCTGGTATTCCACTCGGAACGGGTTCTTGAACCCGCGGAGCTTGGGCAGGCGCATGTGAATCGGCATCTGGCCGCCTTCGAAACCGGCCGAAACCTGGTAGCGGGCCTTCGTGCCCTTCGTACCACGTCCAGCGGTCTTACCCTTGGAGCCCTCGCCTCGACCGACACGGGTCTTAGCGGTCTTGGCGCCGGGGGCCGGGCGGAGGTGGTGCAGCTTCACGATCTGCACCTTCTCGCCTTGTGCGGTCTTCGAGTCCGCCATGGTCAGTCGACCTCCTCAACGGTGACCAGGTGACGCACCGTGCGCACCGCACCGAGGACGGTGTCGGTGGACTCACGGACGACGCTCTGGCCGATCTTGCGCAGCCCGAGGGTGCGCAGGGTGTCCTTCATGTTCTGCTTGGCGCCGATCGTCGACTTGGTCTGCGTGATCTTGATTTTCGCCATCACTCACTCACCCCCGCGGAGGCCTTCTCAGCCTCGGCCTGCTCGGCGGCGGCGCGCTTTTCAGCTTCGCCCTCCGCGCGGGCGCGGAGCATTGACGCCGGGGCGACGCGCTC
>ERZ772926.1371-NODE-1371-length-11809-cov-16.438064_pt1 | contig 11809 bp, 10 predicted proteins | sample MGYA00511136_ERZ772926 | MGnify/ENA primary metagenome ERZ772926 (study PRJEB29015, sample SAMEA2737917) | human oral metagenome | biome: human oral; feature: human-associated habitat; material: dental | place: China | collected 2153 ... | reverse complement strand
TATGTTCAATCATTATGATTGATTACCTATCATTGTTCAGTTTTCAAAGATCTGTACCAGTCTACACACTCTTTCTTCGAAGTGTTTCATCAACTGGCGACTTGATTATTCTATCAAGTCCAGTTCATTCCGTCAAGTGCTTTTTTAACTTTCTAGGAAGTTTTTCATACTTATCATTTGAGCTGTGTCCTAATGACTTGTATAAGTATAGCATAATTATAATAAACGTCAATATATAAAATTGTTATTCCAAAAATTTCATCTTGTTTTCATTATTTTTATTGCATCCTATAAATAATATCTCATTAGAAGCCATTTTAACTTGTTAAATATTTATTTACCCAATTTTTACCTTAAGCAACTATAGTTCTAAAGGAGTATATCTTTTTACCCATATATGATACAAAGCAAGTGCTATCACCATAACCAATGCAGTGAACATATATAAATATTGATAGCCCCACGCACTAGCTAATACTGCAAGTATAACTGATCCAGCACCAACACTTATATCTAATGCTAAAAAATATGTTGCTGTTGATACACCCGCACGCTCAATAGGAGCTGATTGTATAGCCAGCGCTTGGAATGCAGGTTGTGCTGCACCATAGCCTAACCCCAACAATGGAGCGGTGAATAGAATAGCTAATGGGGTTATAGCCAATCCCAATACAAATAAGCCTAGTATAAATAATCCTAATCCTGTATAGATAATAATTTTTGAACCATATCGAGCATATATTTTTCCTACTATGGGTCGACTAATAATAATCATCAACGCAAAAATAGCAAAGAAAGCACTTCCCCATATTCCTGCCCCCATGCTATTAAGTTCTATAGGTATAAAAACTAAAACACCAGAATAGGTAAACCCAATAAATAAGCCCATTAAAGCCCAAGGTAAACTTTTATTTTCTATAAACTGGGAAATATGCCAATCTTTATATGTTGATTGTTTAGGTAATGCTAACTCTTTTGATAGGGGAATAATATTACTTAAGACCATAGCCAATCCAGTCATAACCGTTAAAAATATGTACAATGCCATACTACCGTATGACGATAAAGCATATAGGCCGATAGCAGGTCCTAATACCATTGCTATATTTGAAAAGATAGCAAACATATTAACTCCCTCACCTTTTCGACTAGGAGGTAATACTAATACTGCTAGAGTAGCCATTACAGTTGTTCCAAGGGCAAACACAACACCATGTAACCCACGTAGTACGAAAACAGCCTCTAAGGATGTAGTAAAATTAAATAATCCCATAATAATGAAAAACAAGGCTGTTGATATTAATAGAACAATACGCTTATTAAAACCATCTATTAATCGTCCTGCAAAAATCCTACATAAAATTGTACCAATTTGAAAATATGTCATCGCTAAGCCCGCATCAAGATCACTGCCACCTAGCTCAGACGTAATTACAATTGGCAATGCCGCTACGAGAACATATTGAGTCATATATAAAATACCACTACTAATACCATAATTAGTAAAAGCAGGGCTCCATAATCTATTTGAATCCATATTTGTATCTCCCTTTTGTATCGTGTCACCTAGCCATTTTACGCCTCTATCTTATAGAATTCAAGAACAAGCCTTTTTAAATTTTATATAGTTAAAAATGACTGTTATCTGTAAAATACCTATACCGTTTTACATAATAAAAGATAGCAAAATAAAAGAACCTCTCTAAAAATAAATCCAGAGAGGTTCTTATACTTAAATCATTAACACAATAATAATAATTTATAACTTATTATTGATTACGTACGTCATTTTTATTGCGGCTCTTCCACATAACCCACAAGGAAGTAGCTACACAGATAGAGGAGTACGCACCGCTAGCAAAGCCGATAATCATGCAAAGAGCAAAGTTCTTTGTAGTATCTCCACCAAATAAATAAAGGGATACACAGGCAAACATAACTGTTGCCAATGTATAGAAACTACGATGAATACTTTGTCTAATAGATGCATTCGCAAGATCTGCAAATGTATCAGAACGCTTGTGAGTATGCGTATTTTCTCGAACACGGTCAAAGATTACTACGGATTCATTCATGGAATAACCTACAACCGTAAGAATAGCAGCTAAGAAGGATGCATCAATCTCTAATTGGAAATAAGAGAAAACACCAAGAACCATAATCAAGTCATGAAAAATGGCAACTAACGCAGAAATGGCAACCTTATATTCAAAACGATAAGAAATATATAGAGCTAATGCTGCGAATGCTATAACAAGATTCAATAACGCATGTTCTGTAACTTCAGAGCCAATTACAGCACCTACAGTTTCTATACGTTTAACTGTATTATTACCAATAGATTTAGTCAAAGAATCAACAACAGCTGCACTTTCACTAGACTCAAGATTACGTGTACGAATCATTACGTCTTCGCCCGCTGTATCACCAGTAGTATCACCAGAAAGCTGAATTTGTGCATTTTCAAGATTATATTCTTTTAGAACGTCACGAACTTGACTAACCTCTACAGGTTGATCAAATACAACTTCAACAATCGTACCACCAGTATAATCAATACCAAAGTTAAAGCCTTTAGTAAAAATGGAAATCAAACTGATAATAACAAGTGTGGAGGAAATAGCAAACCACCAACGATGATGTTTAATTACGTCTAATGTCATTTGCGTTTACCTCCTTTCAAAGATTTTGGTGCAAATGCGTCAGCACTTGTGCTTGGAGAAATATTCGCACCAAACCAGAATGGATGGTTTGTAAAGTTACAATCGATTAATAAGCGCAATAAGAAATGACTCACAGTAATCGCTGTGAACATACTTACCACAACACCTACACCTAAGCTGATAGCGAAGCCTTTTACAGGGCCAGATCCTAAAATAGTTAAGATACCAGCTGTAATGATAACGGATACGTTTGCATCAGTAATTGTGGCTAATGCACGGCTAAAGCCTGCTTCCATAGCAACCCGCATAGATTTACCGGAAAATACCTCTTCCTTGAAACGTTCAAAGATTAGAATATTCGCATCTACCGCAACACCCATGGATAAGATAATACCAGCAATACCTGGCAATGTCATAGTCGCATTAAAGCCCTTGCCCAACACGAGTAATAAGAGCATAACATATACAAGTAACGCTATATTAGCTACGATGCCAGAAAAACGATATAAAATAACCAAGAAAATCATGATCATTGCAATACCGGCACTGAAAGCTACAACAGATTTATCCTTGGAGTCTTGCCCCAAAGAAGGACCTACTGTACGCACTTCCAATACATTAATTTTAACAGGCAATGCACCGGAACGTAATAAAATAGCCAAGTCTTTAGCTTCTTCTAAACTTTGACTACCAGAGATAGTGGCTTTACCACCTGTAATTGCTTGTTGTACTACAGGATTAGTCAATTCTTTACCATCCAATGTAATGGCAATACGACGACCAATATTTTTAGATGTTAAATCAGCGAATTTCTTAGCCCCTTCATCGCTTAATTCAATAGCAACGAGTGGTTGTTTATTTTGACCTAACTCTTCTTTCGCATCTTTTAAATCATCACCAGTCATAACGGTTTGACCTTGGTCGTTTTTAAATTCCAAGACCGCTGTTTTACCGATACGTTTAATCGCTTCGTCAGGATCTTTTACACCTGGCAATTCAATGATAATACGACGAGCCCCTTCACGTTGTACCAATGGTTCAGACAAACCCATTTCATTAATACGACGCTCTAAGATTTGCTTCGCCCGTTCCACTGCATCATTGTCAGCTGTACCAGTCGCAGAGTCCTCTGCTTCCAATACGATATGCGTACCACCTTGCAAGTCTAGGCCTTGTTTCAAAGAGCCTGCTAATGGTTGAATAAAATACGCAAATAATCCAATGATGGCAGCAATGACTACTAAAAACTTGATAATAGCTTTACCGTTCAAAATAGTTGCTCCCTTCTGCTATACACAATGTATAATGCCTTGCTCTGTCACAATTTTACTCATCCGTTGGTCTAGCTCATCCATCGGGATTGGTGTTTCCCATAATTGTACAGTCCAACATACGCCCATAAATGTACTTGGTGAAAGTTCCTTGAGAAATCGATCATAATACCCATTCCCCATTCCCATGCGACCACCTTGACGGTCAAAACCAGCACCAGGCACTAAAATCAAATCCAAGTCACACGGATCAATAATATCGTATGGCTCAGCAGGAATACGTATATTTAACACACCCCGAGTGATAGATTCTAGAGACTTAAGACGAACTGCAATCATAGTCGTCTTATCAGTACATACTGGAACGTATACAGATTTATCATGTTCTAAAGCATGACGAATCACATCGTCTAAATTGGCCTCTTTAGGCATCGCCAAATAGGCCATAATGTTTTTTGCCGATATATACTCAGGACTATTAACGATTTGATTCGTCAACATCGGCGTCCACGACCTACAATCAGCAACGGATAAAGCAGCGCGCTGAGACTTACACGCCTGGCGCACTGCTTCCTTTGTATTCATTATTTTTCTTCCTTGTTTTTCTTAGACAGTACGTTAGCAACTGCTGTACGAGCAAATGTTAATTCAACTTTTTCAGATACCTGTACCTTGACTTTTTCATCATCAAGTTCAACAATTTCTCCATAAATACCACCAATAGTAACGATTTTTTGGCCTTTTTTTAAGCTACCTAACAAGCTAGCACGCTCTTTTTGTTGTTTCTTTTGTGGACGCCACAGTAAAAAGTAAAAAATTACTACCATTAACAAAATAGGCCAGCTAGTTTGCAAGATTTGTTGAATATCTCCCATGTTATCCTCCTAGGTTAATAAATATGTATTTCTTTTCTAGTATAGCCACCTAATATAAATTTGACTAGACTTAATTACTATTTTTTAAAGCTATCCCAAAATTGCATTCTAAATTGCGGGAACCGATCTTCTAAGATAGCTTGTCTCATTTGACGCATAAACTCTAATAAGAAATAGAGATTATGATACGTTACAAGGCGTAATGCCAAAATCTCTTCTGCCTTATATAAGTGACGAATATATGCACGGGAATAATTTTTACATGTATAACATTGGCAACCTTCTTCTAAAGGGCCCCAATCATGAGCAAATTGAGCATTTCGAATATTAAGGCGACCATTCCAGGTCATGGCCATCCCATTTCGAGCAACACGAGTTGGATATACACAATCAAACATATCAACTCCACGTGCTACACCTTCTACCAGGCAATCTGCGGTGCCAACACCCATCAAATAACGAGCCTTGTTAGTTGGCAATAATGGCGTAGTATATTCTAAGATTTCATTCATTAAATCATGAGGTTCCCCAACGGATAAACCGCCGATGCTATAACCTTCAAAATCCATAGCTACAAGTTCTTCCGCACTTTGTTTGCGCAAGTCTTTGTACATGCCACCTTGAACGATACCAAACATGCCTTGGCGGTCATGAGCTTTACGAGCCTCTTGGCAACGATGCGCCCAACGCGTGGTACGCGCCGTAGAGCGTTTCGCATAATCATGATCCGCGGGATACGGAATACATTCGTCAAAAGCCATCGCAATATCAGAACCTAATTGTTCTTGTACCTTTGTAGCCACTTCAGGAGATAGAAACTGTTTTGATCCATCAATGTGGGATCTAAATGTAACACCATCCTCAGTAATTTTGCGCATATCGCCTAAACTAAATACTTGGAATCCACCACTATCAGTAAGAATCGCTTGATCCCAATTCATAAATTTATGTAGGCCCCCAGCCTCTTCTATAAGCTCCGGCCCTGGGCGAAGAAATAAATGATAGGTATTACTCAAAATAACTTGAGAACCCATAGCCTTTAGTTCTTCTGGTGTCATAGTTTTAACTGTCGCTTGCGTGCCTACAGGCATAAACATCGGTGTTTGAAAGGTACCATGTGGCGTATGCAATAAACCTGCCCGTGCCCCCGTATGAGGACATGTCTTTTGTAATTCATAAGTAATACTCGGCATAGTCCCTCCTAACGTATAAACATAGCGTCGCCGAAGCTAAAGAAACGATAACGTTCTTTAACAGCTTCTTCGTAGGCCGCCAAACAGTGTTCACGACCGGCTAGTGCACTAATCAACATTAACAATGTAGATTGAGGCAAGTGAAAATTCGTTACCAACGCATCAATCATCTTAAATTTATAGCCAGGATAGATAAAAATTTGAGTCCAACCACTCATACCTTGTAATACACCATCATCATTCGTAGCAGACTCAAGAGTACGCACCGATGTAGTACCTACGGCAATGATACGAGACCCTTTTTGTTTGGCTGCATTGATTCGATCCGCCGTATCTTGAGGTACAACAAAGAACTCACTATGCATTTCGTGGTCTTCAATAGTCTCTGCCGATACAGGTCTAAAGGTGCCAAGTCCAACATGTAAGGTTACAAACTCAAGCTCCACGCCTTTAGCTTTTATTTTTTCTAATAGCTCAGGTGTAAAGTGAAGTCCTGCAGTTGGCGCCGCAGCAGAGCCTTTCTCCTTAGCATATACCGTTTGATAACGATCTTTATCTTCTAGTTTTTCATGAATATATGGAGGTAATGGCATTTCGCCAATTTCTTGAATCACATCATCAAACACACCGTTGCATGTGAACTGAATGATACGGCCTCCAAAATCTGTTTTATCTATAATAACTCCACTTAGGCGGTCATCAAACTCTATAACTTGCCCGATAGGACATTTTTTCCCCGGTTTAACAAGGCATTCCCATCGATTTTCACCACATGGTGTGAGTAAAAGTACCTCCACCTTGCCACCAGAACCTTGACGATGTCCATATAATCTCGCAGGGATAACCTTCGTATTATTAAATACAAGCACATCTCCTTCATGGAGTTCTTCTAGCAAATCATAAAAATGCCCTTTATGTTTAACTTCACCACTTACCTTATCTAAGGTTAAAAGCCGTGCTGTATCACGAGGTTCTACAGGATGCTGAGCAATCAGTTCCTCTGGCAATTCATAATCAAAATCTGTAACTTTCATCGTAATCCTTATTAGTACATTTTCTTCAATGTAATGCCACTATAGTAGTGACGCAAAATAGTTTGGTAATAATTTGTATCTCCAGGATTAGCACGCTTTGCCATTTCCGCAGCGCCCCATTGAGACATACCAAGGCCATGACCCCAACCGTGGCCTTTAATATAAACAGTATCATTCTTGCCAGTAAAGCTATGATATGCCTTTCCCGTGCCTTTAGCAGGATTGTGATTTACGTAGAAATCAAATAGTGTAGATTTTAAACCTAAAATACTACGCAATGCATCACCGTCTACAGTAGTTTTTCCAGAGGTGCCTATGAAAGTTGCACTCTTAATGCGACCAGATACACCACGGTCAGATGTTTGTTGCCCTGGTTTACCAAGAGGGGTCAACTGAATGCTCTTCAATTTACCTACCCCTTTGCTTGCCGCATTAAGCTTACTTTCAAGAGCTTGACGAGAGGTAGTAACAGTCCAATTCGATGTAGATGTACCAGTACTAAAGTCTTTTACCCCTTTCAAGTATGGCACATCACTTCCCCAAACATTTACACTATCCTCTGTATAGCCACCGCCATCAGAATGGAATAAGGCATTAATAGGACGTTGATCATAAAGCATAACTACGCCTTTAGTTTTATTTACTGCATTTGTGGTAGCTTGAGATTCACCACTCACACCACTGTATACTTGATGATCCGTGGAATTACTCACATCGTAGAATTTACCTTTATTTTGTTCCATCGTATGAAGAGCATAAGTACGAGCTGCTACAGCTTGTGCCTCTAATGCAGCAGCCGGCCAAGACGGTACTACCTCTTGTGGGACAACACCATACAGGTAATCCTCAAGGGGCACAGAATTAATGACCATCATGGTTCCATTATTGGCACGTAATGTTAAACCGCCACGATAACCTTTACCTTCGAACAAGAATGGTGCATCACTATTCGCAGGCTTCAATGTAACCACACTATCAATAGCCTTTCCATTTACAGCAATCTTGCCGCCGCGAACGCCAATAGATGTACCACGATTAGCACTGATTGTGCTAACTTGACCATTACCGCTGTTCAATACAACCATATTAGCTGTAGATGTAACAGTAGCATCGGAGCTACGACTACCTAGTAGAACACGTACATTTGGCATGTTTTCTTTACGTTCTGTAGCAGGCGTCACTACGGAGCCCACTTTGTTGCGAGTAATAACTGCTGTATTGGCTTGAATGCTATTCGCATCCGTTGTTTTTACTACCTTTTTAGTAGCAGTTTTTTCAGTAGCCCTTTTTTGTGCTACAGGTTTATCACCAGTAACTGCAGGTTTAGTAGCTGACTTTGCAGTAGCAGAAGCCGCAGGTTTTGTAGCCGTTGTAGCTTTACCTGTAGCAGCTGATTTCGTAGCTGTTGCATTAGTACTAGATTTCGCAGTACTAGTTGATTTTGTTGCACTAACTGGTTTAGCCATCGTTACCGGCTTTGTAGCTGTAGCAAGCTTTGCTACATTAACCGGTTTTGCACTAGGTTTAACCACCATAGATGTAGCAGTTGACTTAGAAACCGTTTTAGTTGTTGCGACCGGCTTTGCAACTGGTTTAGTAGCAAGTGGACGAAAACTAGATTTCTTCATCGTATTTACTTTCGATACAGTTGTATTAGATACTGTTGATTTTGGCGTTGGCTTTTTCGTTACCACTGCACTTTTATTTTGCAGCGTCGCTCCATATGCTACAGAAGCACCACCAATGTTTACTCCTAAAAATAAAGTGGCCATTATCATCAATTGTAATCGTTTCGTTTTCATTGTTATTTCCCTGTCTGTGAAATACCTAAATGCTCATAGGCCAATTTAGTAGCCACCCTCCCACGCGGTGTGCGTCCTAAAAATCCTAATTGCATCAAATATGGTTCATACACATCTTCGATGGTATCTCTCTCTTCGCTGATGGCCGCCGCAATGGTATCAATCCCTACAGGGCCGCCATCATATTTTTCAATAATACATTCCAACACACGTCGATCAATTCGATCAAGTCCCATTTTATCTACATATAAACGTTGTAATGCTTCATCTGCAATTTCTTGAGTGATAACCCCATCACCAATGACTTGTGCAAAATCGCGTACCCGTTTAAGCAGACGGTTTGCGATACGCGGTGTTCCTCGTGAACGACGTGCAATTTCGCTTGCCCCAGTCGGCACAATACCAATATTAAGTATTTCTGCGGCTCGAGACACAATAAATTCTAACTCTGGCTGTTTATAATATTCCAACCGATTAATAATACCAAATCGGTCCCGTAACGGTGCCGCCAAAGCACCCGCTCGAGTCGTGGCACCTACCAATGTAAATTTTGGCAAGTCAATGCGCACAGTTCGAGCACTTGGACCCTTACCGATGATAATATCAATAGCATAATCTTCCATAGCAGAGTACAACACTTCCTCTACACTACGAGACAAGCGATGAATTTCATCAATAAATAATACATCATGGTCATCCAAATTTGTTAATATTGCAGCTAAGTCACCAGATTTTTCAATAGCAGGACCAGAAGTTATGCGAAAATTAACACCCAGTTCATTCGCAATTATCCCTGCTAATGTTGTCTTACCAAGACCTGGAGGCCCATAGAGCAAAACGTGATCCAATGCTTCACCACGTTGCTTTGCAGCCTGAATATACACATTTAGATTGCCTTTAGCCTCTTCTTGACCTACATACTCATTAAAAAGCTTAGGTCGAAGGCTATATTGCCATATATCCTCTTCGTGCTCGCCATTGCCGACAAGGCGTACTTCTTCATTCATCCTTATCGTCCTTTCCCAAGCTCAATTAAGCTGACTTTTATCAACTCAGATACATCACGCTTACCATCATCTAAAGACTCAACAATATCAGCCACATCTCGCTCGGAGTATCCTAATGATACGAGAGCTTCAATAGCCTCCCCTGCGGCACCACTAGCAGTGACACCAATAGGCTGAATAGCCGCAGGTGATTCTGCAGAAATATGTGTCATCTTAGCAATCTTATCCTTCAGTTCTAAAACAAGTCGCTCCGCAGACTTCTTACCAATGCCAGGTAACTTAGTTAATTGTTGCACCTGCCCATTGATAACCGCTAATTTAAAAGCCTCTGGTGTCATACCTGACAAAATGCCAAGCCCCACCTTGGGACCGATACCGGAAACAGAAATGAGCAGTATAAACAACTCATATTCCTCTTCCGTCCAAAAGCCGTAGAGTTGCATCGCATCTTCTCGTACATTAAGATACGTAAATAGCGTCACCTCACGACCTTCTATCAATTGTTGACGCGTAGTGGTCGGCACATATACGCGATACCCTACGCCATGTACATCTACATAACAAGACTCTTTAAAGAGATGTGTTACGATACCCCGTACATACCCTATCATTATACCAACCTCTTCAATCTATCATTGTGAGAACTATGAGCCGTACAGATAGCAACAGCCAATGCATCTGCTGTATCATCGGGCTTGATTTTCTCACGAATCCCCAAAATATTCATCGTCATATAAATGACCTGATTCTTATCAGCCTTGCCATAACCAGTGACCGCTTGCTTGATTTGTAGCGGCGTATATTCATAGAGTGGAATACGCTGTTGCTCGGCGGCCAATAAGATGACACCTCGTGCTTGTCCAACCTTAATGGCTGTCGTTACATTACGGTTAAAGAATAATTCCTCTACACCAAACTTATCTGGCTTATATTCTTCTAAAAGATCGCTAAGATCATTAAATAGAATTTCCAATCGCTGTGAATCAGTTAATTCCTTAGGAGTTGTAATAGCCCCATAGGCTACTGGTGTTAGTTTGCTACCCTTCACGTCAATAATGCCGTACCCGCATATAGCCGTGCCTGGGTCAATTCCTATAATTCGCACCCCAACCCCCTTAGTTTAAAAATGAGATAAGCTACCGCCTACCTCCATTACATAATCTATTTTATTATAGCATAATTTCACATCGAAGTTCATGAATTCCCCTATGAATTATATATGAGACATATTAATTTTCTTAACATTAATAAATATCCGAGTTTAATTTCAATAGAAAAGGAGCACCCCATAGAGTGCCCCCTTTATTATTATTCTTCTTCATCGTCCGGCAAAATACCATTATGATATACGTTTTGTACATCATCAAGATCATCCAATACGTCAAGCATTTTCTGCATTTTCACAGCATCATCACCAGTCAACTCAATCGTTGTATCTGGAATCATCGTGATTTTAGCTACTACAGTTTCGATACCCGCATCAGCAAGCGCTGCTTCTACTGCATCAAAATCCTCTGGTGTTGTATAAATTTCAAATACATCATCTTCAGCCTTAAGGTCTTCTGCTCCAGCTTCAAGAGCCAGCATAGTTACCTCATCTTCATCATGACCTTCTTTATCGATAACAAATACGCCTTTAGATTTGAACATCCAGCCTACACAGCCGCTTTCACCAAGGTTACCACCTTGTTTAGAGAATGCATGGCGCACGTCTGCAGCAGCACGATTACGATTATCGGTCATCACCTCAACAGTAACGGCAACACCGGCAGGACCATAACCTTCGTATACGATTTCTTCATATGCATTCATGTCCGTAGCACCGATACCTTTGTCGATAGCACGTTGAATGTTATCCTTAGGGATATTATTTTCACGAGCTTTTTGCAAAGCCAATTTCAAACGCATATTACCTGTTGGATCTGCACCACCCATCCGTGCTGCAACGGTAATTTCACGACCGA
>ERZ772926.1370-NODE-1370-length-11815-cov-2.735714_pt1 | contig 11815 bp, 8 predicted proteins | sample MGYA00511136_ERZ772926 | MGnify/ENA primary metagenome ERZ772926 (study PRJEB29015, sample SAMEA2737917) | human oral metagenome | biome: human oral; feature: human-associated habitat; material: dental | place: China | collected 2153 ... | reverse complement strand
GAATATCAATAAGTTCGAAAAGAAAATAGACGAAACTTATAACAATGAGACTCGTGAGAAAACGGCTCTAAAAAAGGAGTTGGAGCATATAATCAATATCAACCGACAGATGAGCGACGACGCACAAAAGCTAACAAATGCTCTGAAAGGCGATAAAAAGCTGCAAGGCAATTGGGGCGAAATGCAGTTGGAGCAGATACTCGAAAAGTCGGGGCTGGAGAGAAACCTCCATTACGTACGGCAAGAATATTTCTCCGACGATGAGGGAAATAAGCTTATACCCGACTATGTCATTAATCTTCCGCAAGATAAACATTATATCATAGACAGCAAAGTATCGCTGGTAAACTACGAACGCTCGTTCAATGCCGATTCGGACGAAGACAGACTGTTGTACCTCAACGAACACATCAAAGACATAAAGAAGCATATAGACTTGCTTAGCCGTAAGAACTACCACCAACTCACTAATACTCCGGACTTTGTGTTTATGTATTTTGCTTTCGAATCTGCCCTTTTCTCGGCATTACAGCACGATAACACTCTCTTCGACTATGCTTTTAAAAAGAATATTATACTTGTATCGACTACAACACTTCTGGCAAGTCTACGCACGGTATCTTTCATCTGGACTCAAGAAAATCAACGCAAATACGCTCTCGAAATAGCCAAACAGGGCGGACAGCTATACGATAAGTTTGTAGGTTTTATTGATAATATGGTGAAAGTAGGCAGAAGTCTCGATACGGCAAAGAGCACCTACCAAGATGCAATGCACCAGCTCGTAAAGCACAATGCCAATGGCTCGTACAACGCAGGGACGATAGTAGGACAAGCCGAAGTGCTCAAAAATCTCGGAGCTACCGCGTCGAAACAAATTCCCAAAAACATTTTGGATATGGCACTCAAAGAAGATGGCGGTAGCATAGAGACGAAATAATTGATTATGAATTTGATAAATAAGATATTACAGTATCGCAGCATATCTATTGTAGGTCTCGAGAAGAATACAGGCAAGACCGAAACCCTCAACTTTATCATCCGTCGGGTGAAAGATTGCGGTAAGACTATCGCAGTAACGTCTATCGGTATCGACGGCGAGACGGTCGATGCCGTTACGCGGACATCGAAACCAGAGATAAGGATATATAGAGGTATGATATTCAATACCGCCGAACAATATTTTCTAAAAAAGCGTTTCTCTGCAGAAATTCTCGATATTTCAGACGAATACACTATTCTCGGCAGATTGGTTACAGCCAAAGCTCTGGGCAATGGGAGGATGTTGCTCTCGGGAGCTGCCGATACCCACACTCTGAAAAAGACTATCGAAAACAACCGCCGTTTCGGTACCGATATCACTATTGTAGACGGAGCTTTGTCGAGATTGAGCCTGGCGTCGCCGGCTATTACCGAGTCGATGATATTGGCTACGGGAGCCGCGTATTCGTCTAATATAGAGACTCTGGTGAGGAAAACCAAATTCGTATGCTCGCTTATAAACCTACCGATATACGATACCGAAAACATACGTTACAGCCACAACAACTTACCACTAAATACCGACAATGAAAAAAAAGGTGTTTATTGCCTTATAGATAATGAATTGTACGACTTGGGAGGAAGCTCAGCCCTTACCATTTCGAGTATTTCAAAAGAGAGTCTCGAAAAGATAGCGACACATAGAAATATTTTTGTTTTCGGCATATTGTCGAATAAACTGATAGACTTCCTGATAGAAAACAACATAGCCAAAGGGATGTCGATAGTAGTAAAAGACTTTTCGACCATATTCGTGTCGGACGATAAATTTCATCTCTTCGCACGACTTGGCGGGCGAGTAGAGGTATTGCAGAAAACCAATCTTATAGCCCTTACTGTCAATCCGACTTCGCCCGACGGTACCGTATTGAATAGCGATACGCTGCAGAAGCGTCTGGCAGATGAGATAGGCGTAGAGGTAATCGATGTAAAAAGGGTGGAGTCTCAATAACTATCGTACGAAGACGATAGGTCGAGTGTATCGGTAGGACTGAAAGCCTCTTCGATGTGCTCTACTTCAAATCCGTTGTCGGATACGGTGATAGCCACGATTTCGAAACGAACACCGAGAGTGGTCATACCTTTTTGACGCATATATTCGTCGGTGGCATTGATGAGATTTTGCATCTTTTTTATACCGACAAAACTTTCGGGGTAGCCGAAGTAGTTCGTCGAACGAGTTTTTACCTCTACTATCGATAAAAAATCGTAACGTTTGGCTATGATATCTATCTCCCAATGCCCGTATCGCCAGTTTGTCTCAAGTATGGTGTAGCCCTTGTCTTCGAGATATTTTTTAGCGATCTCCTCGCCTCGTTGCCCTAACTTATTATGTTTAGCCATTGTGTATCAGATATCGGATATATCCGACAATGCAAAGTTAATGAAAATAAGAGACTGCCATACTTTGCGGTACGACAGTCTCTGTAATTATTAGCTGAATTTACTTGTTTACTTTTTTTCGAAGAAACCTATCACATCGCCTTTCTTAACAATCTTGCCCTGTTCGACAGCATCGATAATCTTTCCGCTGTAGTTGGCATAGACAAATTCGAGTCCGTTGGCGGGTGTCTGTATGGCACAGATAAGGTCGCCCTCTTTGAACATCTTGCCGTTTTCGGGTTTGAGCGAAATGTCTTCGAAGTCGAGTTCCCACATCACCATACCGGCAGCGGTAGCGTTGATTGGTTCTGCATCGGGGTGGCGTTTGATAGCCATCTCCGACAAGTCGAGTTTGACGGGAGCGGCACTCGGCGTAGCGGCATTCTTCTTGTTCATTGCAGCTTCGAGCTCTTTGTAGAAACGCTTCTTAGCTTCGCCCGACTTGTATTCGCGATACTGTTTTTCGTGCATAGCAAACTCGAATAGCTCTTCGTCGTCAGGACCGCGATCCCAACCGAGCTCTTCCATCTCTTTGATGAATCTCGGCAATTCGTCGGGATAGTTGTCTTGCGGGTTTGTCGTAGAGAACTCGAATTTGTTCTTCTTGGCAAGCTCTATTATCTCTTTGTCGAGAGGTCCGGGTAGGTTACCTGCCTTACCGAGTATCATATTCCAAGTGGCTTGGTCCATCATTTCGTAGCGTCCGCCGCCTTTGCTCATAGAGAATATATTCATCAGAGCTACGTTCTTCACATACTGGCTGAAAGGTGTTACGAGCGGTGGATAACCGAGTTTAGGCCAAACGAACTTCACTTCGTTGAAGAGCTGTATGAGCAGTTCGTCTTCGGTGAGTTCTGCCTTGCCGTCTTTTTTCAGGTTGGCGTTGATTGCAGCGTGTACTCCTTTGAGGTCTGCCATAAGCGAACCCATCATACCGCCCGGCAATCCGCAAGTGATGAGCAACGAGTTCATAAAGCGGTTGCGTTCGTCGATGAAGTAGCCCAAGAAGTCGTCGATGAAGCTCTGTGTGAGTTCACGAACCTTCATATAGGCGTTCATATTGATTTCGGGCACGTCGAATCCGGCGTCTTTCAACATCTCTACGATAGTGATAACGTCGGGGTGAACCATACCCCAAGACAACGGCTCCATAGCTACGTCGAGATAGTCGACGCCTGCTTTTGCAACCTCGAGCATAGAGGCTACCGAGAAGCCCGGTCCGGTGTGTCCGTGATACTGTACAGGGATATTCGGGTGTCTCTCTTTGATGGCACGTACTATCTTGCCGTTCGTTTCGGGGCGACCGATACCTGCCATATCTTTCAGACATATTTCGTCGGCGCCGGCGGCGATTAGCTCTTCTGCCATCTTAATGTAATATTCTGCCGTATGTACGGGCGAATATGTGATACACAGTGTTGCTTGGGCTATCATACCTGCCTCTTTTGCCCACACTATCGAGGGGATAATGTTACGGGTGTCGTTCAGACCGCAGAAGATACGGGTGATATCGACGCCCTGAGCCTTTTTGACACGGTACATCAGTTTACGCACGTCGGCGGGAACGGGGTTCATACGGAGACCGTTCAGACCTCTGTCGAGCATATGCGTCTGAATACCTGCGTCGTTGAAAAATTTACAGAAAGCCCTCACCGAATGGTTTGGGTTTTCGCCATAGAGGAGGTTTACCTGCTCCGAGGCACCGCCGTTGGTCTCTACACGAGCGAAGCAACCCATCTCGATGATGTGAGGTGCAACCTTTTCCAATTGGTCTTTGCGTGGCACGTACTTACCCGAAGCCTGCCACATGTCCCTATAAACAAGACTTAATTTAATCTCTTTTTTCTTCATATCATTTGATGTTAAAAAATTCCGTATTACAGGTGGCAAAGTTACTAAAAAGTTTTCAAATCATCGGTATATTTATATATGATATTTCAGTGGTGTTATAGCTCAAATATACCGCAATAACCCCACTCTGTTGGATGTAAATTATCGACAGATTATATATCTCACCAAGCCGCAACAACGTACTCAAATAAAAAAGGGCGAACTTATGGTGTCCACCCTTTTTATTATTACGCAAATTACTTCGTATTGCCGTTTGTAATACATTATTGCTTAACCATTTTCGCTACCTTGCCATCGGCATTTACGGTGTATACTCCCGCAGGCAGGTACGATACATCGATACTTGCCGTATCGGTGGCTTTGGCTACTTCCGTACCATATATATTATATATGCGTATGTTGCGTGCAGATACGGAGAGGTAGAGAGTATTGCCGACGGGGTTCGTGTAGAGAGTGAGAGCAGACTCGGCTGAGGCTTCGGCTATGTCGGTAGTACTAGTGCAAGCATAAGTTCCGTCAGTCAAAATGTTCTTACCTCCCTTATAGTACTGCACTCTCCAGTTCTTGTCTTCGGCATTTTCCTTATTGGTGGCAACGACAATATTGTTGTTGGCTGATGTTGGGTTATGTACCGGCTGTATCTTACCGGGAGATTTACCGCCTCTATCGGGCAGAGAGCAGTAGATAGAGTCGAGAGCCCGAGTCGAGAAACTATTGTCGTAGCAATAGAATCTACTTAACTCGAGATTCTTGCTTATATCGATATTGCTTATATTATTTATGTAGCAATACAATTGTGTTAACTTGGTCAACTTCGTTACGTCGATAGTAGTGAGTTTATTGGAATAGCAAGACAAAACCGTCAGATCAGTATTGTTAGATACGTCAAGCGAAGTTATATTATTGCCTCCGCAATAGAGTTCTTTGAGCTTAGTGTTTTTGCTTATGTCGAGATTACTTATTTTATTTACTCCACAATATAACTCTTTGAGTTCCGTCAACATCGATACGTCGATAGAAGTTAAATTATTGGTACCGCAACCAAGATATTCCAACTTTGTATTATTTCTTACATTGAGTGTGGATATCTTGTTTTGAGCACAATATAATATTCTAAGTTTCGTATTATTACTTACGTCAAGAGACTCTATTTTATTGACGTGACAACGTAGCTCATTCAATTCTGTCATTTTTGACACATCGAGAGAAGTAATCTCGTTGTTACTGCAGTTAATCTTTTCCAGAATCGTATTTTTGCTTAAATCGAGAGCAGTTAGCTTGTTGTCGGAGCAGTCTAAAAATTTCAGCTGTTCATTCTTTTTTAAATCGAGTGAGTCTATGCTATTAGCGAAGCAATACAAATCTGTCAACTTCGTCAACTTCGATACGTCGAGCGAACTTATCGCATTGTTATAGCAAGACAAAGTCGTCAGCTCCGTATTGTTGCTTACATCGAGACCAGTAATGTTGTCTTGGTTTTTTCTGCAAAAGAATGCCGTTAGGTCACCGTAGACTGTCATAGTAGAGTCTCCTGCGGTGAAACCTATTGCTTTTGGATGAAGTGCAGTGCCTACCATAAAGGTAGTATCGAGGCTACCGCTTTTAACTTTTACAGGTGTGTTGTCGGTGGCTGCTTTGAAATCGAGTTTGATTACCGAGTCTTTTGCAACTGTAAGTTTGATAAATCGGCTCATATTTACTTGTGCCTGAGCCTTGGCGCTTCCAAAAAGCCCTATGGTAAGGGCGATGAAAAAGAAAAATACAGATGGTATTCGCTTCATACTTTAGTGTTGATATTTAAATTATTGGTTTTATTTATATACTTATATATTTATATCTATATTGTAAATGCTGATTTTACGGGCGACAAAATTAGTATATTTTTTTGCACAGCAACTGACGTAAGAGCGATTTTTTGGATTGTTTAAGTGAAAAACAAAGGGGTGTTTACTTCGTTAACGCTTTTTAATTAGTGGGTTTGGCAGAAATTTTGTTAATTTGCAAAACAATAAACCGCCAATGAAAAAAGTAATACTCGTAGCAATATTAATACTCCACGCACTCTGCATACGCGCACAGGTCAATACCGACCGTCTGCTGCGTGTGGGTAGCAACGCTTTATATTTCAGCGATTACGTATTGGCGATACAGTATTTCAACCAGATAATAAAAGCCAAACCATACCTCGAAGAGCCGTATCTTTACAGAGCTTTCGCCAAAATCATGCTCGAAGACTACTATGGGGCTCTGTCTGATATAAATACGGTTATAAGCAAAAATGAGTTTATTCCTCGTGCTTACTACGCTCGCGGCTATATCTACAATCGTCTCAAACAATATACCGATGCCGAGAAAGACTTTGCCCGTGCACTCGAATTCAGTCCCGACAACGTGCCTTATCTCATAGGTAAACTCGAATCGTACGATTATCTGAAGCGATACTCCGACGAACTCGAAATTATCAACCTCTTAATCGGTAAGACAGGCGACCCGCAAATCACTCTCGAAAAGGGACGTGTACAGCTACTACTCGGCGATACGCTGGCGGCTTTCGGTACGATGGACTCGCTTGTCGGAAGCCACAGCCATCTCGCAGAGGCGTGGGGCGGCAGGGCAATGATAAATATGATTATGAACCGCAACGACTCGGCTCTTGCCGACTACAACAAAGCTATAAGCCTAAAGTCCGATAACTTCACACACTATGTAAATAGAGGCAATCTGCTACACGAGAAAAACGACTACTCTGGAGCTATAGCCGACTACAACAAAGCCGTAAGCCTCGCCCCGAACGATGAGAAAGCACTCTTCAACCGCTCGTTGATAATGATTGAAATCGGCGATTACAATCAGGCTCTCAAAGACCTCGATCGTATCCTGAAAAACAATCCCAATATGTACGAGGCTATATATATGCGTGCTACCGTAAGCCAAAAGCTCGGCAACCACACGGCAGCCATAAACGACTTGTCGCGTGTAATCGGACGTTATCCGAAATTTGCCCCCGCATACGAAGCCAGAGCCGGTTCGTACAACGCATTGCAAAAGAAAAAAGCCGCATTCGGCGATATGCAGGCTATCATACGTATAAATGCCGAAAATGCTAAGCGACACTCCTCGACGAAAAACGAAGAGACCGACTCTATAAACACCGATATAAAGATAGCCGACGAAGAGTCGAAGATAAGCGATTGGGCTAAACTGTTCGACGTATCGGATAGTGAGGAGCATGGTAATAAGTTTAAAGACAACGATATTCGCGGAGCAATTCAAAATCGTAACGTCGAAGCCCGACCGAAAGGTGACTTCGTACTGTCGCTATATCGACGACAGAAAGATATCGAAACCGATAGTTACTTCTCGTCGTTGCTCAACGAGGCAAACCGTAAGCTCGAAGGTAGCTATAAACTCTATCTTGTATCCGAAGAGGTATCGCCGACCGATGCTATTATAAATCATTTATTCAAGAATATAGATATGCTCTCGGGGCGAATATCGAAAGAACCGCACGACTTCTATCTCTACCTAGTAAGAGGTATACATTACGCTATCGTACAAGACCTCGACAGTGCAGTCGACGACTTTTCGCGAGCCATAGATATCAAAAACGATGCTTTGGCTTACTTCTGCCGTGCGGTAGTACGAAGGAAACAATTCGAGGTAATGTCTGCCAATATGCAGCCCGACGACGATAAAAACAGGGCTACCGCTAAGCCCGATAATAAAAAGATATTGCACGATGTAGAGCTTATCTTACGCGACTACGACCGAGCCATAGAGCTGTCGGCCGACTTTTCTTTTGCCTACTACAATAGAGCCAATATGCTGACTAGGGCAAAAGACTATAACGCAGCCATACAGCAATATACGGAAGCAATAAAGAGCAACCCGAACTTTGCCGAAGCCTACTTCAATCGTGGGCTTACTTATATCTATTCAGGTGAGCGTTCGAAAGGAATAGCCGACCTGAGCAAAGCCGGCGAACTCGGCATATACGATGCCTACAATCTATTGAAAAAGATTACGAAGTAAAGTCTTACTTTTGTGTGTGGTGGAGATAATTATCGTTTCGACGATATGCCTTTCACCGCACTATCGAACCAATTCATAACTACTTTCTGCTGTAGTTCGATATCGAACGAAGAGTTATCGAGTAGTTTGGCATCTTTGGCTCGTACGAGCGGACTCTCTTTGCGGTGTGTGTCGCGGTAGTCGCGTTCCATGACGTTGTCGAGTACCGAGCGGTAATCGACCTTCTCTCCCTTTGCCGTGAGTTCGTTGTAGCGGCGGCGGGCGCGTACTTCGGGGTCGGCATTGACAAATATTTTCAGCTCGGCGTCGGGAAACACCACTGTGCCTATATCGCGTCCGTCCATCACTATGCCTTTGGCTGCACCCATCTCTTGCTGCCGACGAACCATCTCTTGCCGTACAAAATCGATGGTACTCACTCTGCTGGCAGCGTCACCGGCTTCCAGAGTACGTATCTTGTGCTCTACATCGACCCCGTTGAGGAAGGTATGCTGCTCGTCGCCAACATTTTGGAACGATATGCGGAGGTTGCCAATCTCTTTCTGTAAACGCTCTTCGTCTATCTTGTTTTCGGTTATTATGCCGTTTTGGATACCAAAATAGCCTACGGCACGGTACATAGCACCCGTATCGACATAGATATAGCCCACATCTTTAGCCAATCGTTTGGCGATGGTGCTTTTGCCGCACGACGAAAAACCGTCGATTGCTACTACTATTTTGTTGTCGCTCATTACAAGTTTCGTTTTACCCTTACGTCACCTTTTAAGCGTCGATATTGGCGTAGGTAGCGTTTTCTTCTATAAATTGCCTACGTGGAGCTACATCGTCGCCCATAAGCATCGAGAAAGTATAGTCTGCCTCTGCCGCATTTTCGATTGTTATCTGTCGAAGAGTACGATTTGTAGGATCCATTGTAGTCTCCCAGAGTTGTTCGGCGTTCATTTCACCCAGACCTTTGTAACGTTGCTGAGTGATACCGCTCTCTTTGCCGTCGCCGTATTTCTCGATGAAACGCATACGTTGCTCTTCGTTCCAGCAATACTCCTGTACCTTACCTTTTTTGCACAGATACAGTGGAGGCGTAGCTATATATACGTGTCCGTTTTCTATGAGTTCTTTCATATAGCGGAAAAAGAACGTAAGTATAAGCGTTGCTATATGGCTTCCGTCGACGTCGGCATCGGTCATTATCACTACCTTGTTGTAACGTAGTTTGTCGAGGTTCAGAGCTTGCGAATCTTCTTCGGTGCCGATGGTAACGCCGAGTGCGGTGTAGATATTGCGTACCTCTTCGCTCTCGAAAGCCTTGTGACGCATAGCTTTTTCTACGTTCAATATCTTACCTCTAAGTGGCAAAATCGCCTGAAAGTTGCGGTCGCGTCCCTGCTTTGCAGATCCTCCGGCCGAGTCTCCTTCGACAAGGAATATCTCGCATTGCGAAGCGTCGCGGCTCGAACAGTCGGCAAGTTTTCCCGGTAGCCCTCCGCCCGATAGGGGCGACTTGCGTTGTACCATTTCACGAGCCTTACGAGCTGCATTACGAGCGGTAGCCGCAAGTATAATCTTCTCTACTATGGTTTTAGCTTCTTTCGGGTGTTCTTCGAGGAAAGTATTAAGAGCTTCGGCTACGGCTCTGTCGACCATACCCTTTACGTCGTCGTTGCCGAGCTTGGTTTTTGTCTGTCCTTCGAACTGAGGTTCAGCCACTTTTACCGAAATCACAGCCGTAAGACCTTCGCGGAAGTCGTCGGATGCAATTTCTACTTTAGCCTTTTCGAGTAGCTTGTTGTCGTCGGCATACTTTTTAAGGGTACGCGTAAGAGCCGAACGAAAACCCGTAACATGCGTACCGCCTTCTATAGTATTTATATTGTTTACATACGAATGCAGATTCTCGGTATACGAAGTATTGTACATCATAGCCACCTCCACAGGAGTGCCGTATTTATTTGTATCAATGTATATTACCTCGTTTATGAGAGGTTCGCGAGTAGAATCGATATATTTTACAAATTCACGTAGGCCGTTTTCGGAGTAGAACTCTTCGGTCTTATTGGCTCCTCCCTCTTCTTCTGTGCGTAAGTCTGTGATAGATAGTCTTATACCTGCGTTTAGAAAAGCAAGTTCACGCATACGCTTCACCAAGATAGAGTATTTGTAGTTTATATCGTTGAAAATCTCTTTATCGGGGTGGAAAGTAATAGTAGTCCCCGTCTCCGACGAGGTGCCAACCTCTTTGACGTCGCCGAGAGGAACGCCACGAGAATACTCCTGTACATATCGTTTGCCATTGCGGCAGACTTCGGCTCTAAGATGGTCTGAAAGAGCGTTTACACAACTCACTCCTACACCGTGCAGACCGCCCGAAACCTTATAAGATCCTTTATCGAACTTACCGCCTGCGTGCAGAACAGTCATGACTACTTCCAATGCCGATTTTCCCTCTTTCTCGTGAATATCTACCGGTATACCGCGACCATCGTCTTTGACCGTTATTGAATTGTCTTTATTGATTGTTACCGAGATATTTTTGCAATATCCCGCCAAAGCCTCGTCGATAGAATTGTCTACTACTTCGTATACAAGGTGGTGGAGTCCCTTTTCGCCTACATCACCGATGTACATCGCTGGGCGTTTGCGTACGGCTTCGAGCCCTTCGAGCACTTGGATAGAAGAGGCTCCGTATTCCGAATTGGATGTTGCTTTGTTTGTTGTGTCTGACATTATATGCTGTAATTCTATTAAATACTGATAAATAAATGATTGAAAAAGCTCGTGAACGAGCACGAAAAACATACAAAGTTACTATTTCTTTCCGATATATGCAATAAAAAGATTTCCCGTGTTTATATGTTCTGCGACAATCGATGTCTGATAGTAAGTGTGTTGCCTGTTATCGTTGGTTTATGATTGCCTTATTGAAGAGAGGTTTTACTAAAGCCGCCGTAAAAAGCCGAATGTCTTGCGTGAATGCTTGTCGTTCTACTTAAAAAACAGTATCTTTGCAATGTTTTTTAGCGAAAACGATGTGTTTAAATCATCAGTCAATAGGCTAGCGTTACAACTTTACATCGACTAATGGAGGGTATTTTATTACGCATATCAACTAAATGGATTTATAACGGATAATTTCAAATATAGAATATGGCACTTATATACGATAATATAGAAACTAAATTTGCCAAAGGGCTGCAAGGGATTATTACCAATGATAGGGTAAAGCGTGTGGATTTCTGTGTCGGCTATTTCAACAACTTGCCATTCATTACGTTTTTACCGAAGAGGAGCTCGACTTTATCATCAACTACGACATCAAATATCGTATGGGCGACGAGCTAAATGAAGAATAAAATATATAATCATGATGGAAGCAAACAGAGACGACAATATGCTCATCTACAGGTCGGCAGATGGCAAGATAAAGATAGATGTCCGATTCGAGAGCGAAACGGTGTGGCTGTCGTTAGACCAGATGGCAACACTCTTCGGGCGTGATAAATCTACT
>ERZ772926.1369-NODE-1369-length-11818-cov-10.465528_pt1 | contig 11818 bp, 10 predicted proteins | sample MGYA00511136_ERZ772926 | MGnify/ENA primary metagenome ERZ772926 (study PRJEB29015, sample SAMEA2737917) | human oral metagenome | biome: human oral; feature: human-associated habitat; material: dental | place: China | collected 2153 ... | reverse complement strand
GTCGCGCTCGACGGCATCAGCCTCACGGTCGCGCGCGTGAGTGCGGCGGATTTCACGGTCAGCCTCATTCCGCATACGCGCGAGATCACGAACCTGCGCGAAAAGCGCAGCGGCAGTCGCTTGAACATCGAGACGGACATCCTCGGCAAGTATGTGGAGAAACTTTTCCCGGGAGCGCGAAAGGGAGAAAGCGACGCGCCGAAGAGTGCGGACGGAATAACGATGGATTTCCTGCGTCAGCAGGGATTTTAAGGGAGTGCCGGATGTATCCGTGCTTCCCAAAGATAAGGAGATGCAGCAATTATGTCAGATTTTGCAACAGTGGAGCAGGCAATCGAGGATATCAAGTACGGCAGGATGGTCGTCGTCGTGGATGACGAGGATCGCGAGAATGAGGGAGACCTCATCGTCGCGGCAGCGACGGTTACGCCTGAGGACATCAATTTCATGGCGAAGTATGCGAAGGGCCTGATCTGCACGCCGATCGACGGCAAGCGCCTCGACGAGCTGAACATCGGGCAGATGGTCACGAACAATACGGACAATCACGAAACGGCGTTCACGGTTTCCATCGACGCCTATCATACGGAAACGGGCATTTCAGCGTTTGAGCGCTGCCAGACGATCAAGCTCCTGCTCGATCCGAAAGCGAAGCCCTCGTCCTTCCGTCGTCCCGGTCATGTGTTCCCTCTGCGCTCCGTCGAGGGCGGCGTGCTGCGGCGCACAGGCCACACGGAGGCGACGACGGATCTCGCGCGCTTGGCGGGATTCTATCCCGCGGGACTTTGCTGTGAGATCATGGCGGACGATGGGCACATGATGCGCACGCCCGAGCTGAAAGAATTTGCCAAAAAGCACGGACTCAACATCATCACGGTCAAGTCGCTCATCGAGTACCGCAAGCGCACGGAGAGCTTCGTCAAGCAAGTTGCCGACGTCGACTTCCCGAGTCGCTACGGTCACTTCCGTATCAAGGCGTATGAGAGTGCGCTCGACGGCAAGTGCCACATCGCCGTCGTCAAGGGCGATGTGGCGGGCAAGAAGAACGTGCTCGTGCGCGTCCACTCCGAATGCCTGACGGGCGACGCGCTCGGCTCGCTGCGCTGCGACTGCGGCGATCAGCTCGCCATCGCCTTGAAGAACATCGAGAAGGAAGGCGAAGGCGTCGTGCTCTACATGCGCCAGGAGGGGCGCGGCATCGGCCTTGCGAACAAGATGCGCGCTTACGAACTGCAGGACAAGGGGGCGGACACGGTCGAGGCGAACGTCGAGCTGGGATTCGCGCCCGACCTCCGCGACTACGGCATCGGCGCACAGATCCTCTCCGACCTCGGCCTCACGAGCATCCGCCTCATGACGAACAATCCCGCCAAACGCGCGGGACTTGAGGGCTACAACCTCGAAATCGTCGAGCGCGTGCCGCTCGTCGTCAAGGCGAATAAGTTCGACAAGCGCTACTTGAGCGTCAAGAAAGTCAAGATGGGACACCTTTTGAACGACGAAGATCTGGCGAAATGATAATGACTTCGTGGTTTGAAGCATGGGAGAAAAATAATGGAAACAATTCTATTGGTGCTTCTTGAAGAATATGCTGATTGGGAAGCTGCGTATATCTCGTCGGGGGTTCACCTGCTTGGTCAAGGAAAATTTGAAATCAAGACGGTTTCGCTTTCGACACAGAGTGTGCGTTCCATCGGTGGACTTCAGACGATACCGGACTATACGATAGATACTGTGCCAGACGATTATGCGGCATTGCTTTTGATTGGAGGAATGCGGTGGCGTGAAGAACGCGCACGGAAACTGTTTCCTCTGGTAACGCATTGTTCGCAAAATGGCAGATTGTTAGGCGGTATTTGTGATGCAGTAGGATTTTTAGCTGCGGCGGGTGCTTTGGATGCTGTGAAGCACACGGGAAACAGTTTGTCTGAGCTGCAGTGGGGAGATTCGCAGTATAAAGGTGCGGCGCATTTTCAGCCCAAACAGGCGGTTTGTGACAAGAATACGGTTACAGCCAATGGTTCTGCACCGTTGGAATTTGCCCGAGAAGTTTTGCTTGCATTGCATGTTGCGGATGAGGCTCTGGTTGAGGACTGGTATGCCCTACATAAATTAGGGTACTATAATACGTCTATGCATAATCGTTTTGTAACGATGATGCAGAATTAAGGAGAGATAATCATGGCAAAGACGATCGAAGGTTTTATTACAGGCAAGGGACTTCATATCGGCATCGTGGCGGCGCGTTTCAATGAGTTCATCACGAGTAAGCTCTTGGGCGGTGCACTCGATGCGCTGCATCGTCATGAGACGAAGGAAGATGACATCGACGTCGCCTGGGTGCCGGGCGCGTTCGAGATTCCGATTGTTGCCAAGAAGATGGCCGAGAGCGGCAAATACGATGCCGTGATTTGTCTCGGCGCGGTCATTCGCGGCGCGACGACGCATTATGATTATGTCTGCAATGAAGTGTCGAAAGGCGTCGCGCAGGTCGGGCTTTCGACGGGCGTGCCGACGCTTTTCGGCGTCCTGACGACAGAGAACATCGAGCAGGCGATCGAACGCGCGGGCACGAAGGCGGGCAACAAGGGCGCGGACTGCGCCTTGGCGGCGATGGAGCTTGCAAGCCTGCTGAAGAAGATCGGCTGAGGGGGCGAGGTCATGAAAATCGGCATCATCAGCGATACGCACGGCTGCGAGAAGCGCTGGCAGCTTGCCTACGAGAAGCACTTTTCCGACGCCGACCTCATCATCCACGCGGGTGACGTGCTCTACCACGGCCCGCGCAACCCGATGCTCGAAGATTACAACCCCGCCGGGCTCGCCGATAAGATCAACGAGAGCGTACCGCCCGTCCTTATCTGCCGCGGCAACTGCGACTCCGAGGTCGATCAGCTCGTCTTAAAGACGCCGATCCAAGCGCCCTACGCCTACGTTTTTGCGGGCGGCAAGCGCATCGTCGCGACGCACGGGCATCTCATCGAGAGTGACGCCGCCAAGGACGAGGCGGCACGCACGATGCGCGCCGACGTCTTCATCACGGGGCACATCCACACGAACGTCCTCGAAAAGCGCGGCGCGACCGTGTTCGTCAATCCCGGCTCGCCGTCTCTGTCGAAGCGCGAGGACGGCAGGGCGACCATCGCCTTGATGACGGATGAAAAGATTGCGATCCTCGACCTCGATACGGATGAGGTGCTGATGGAATTGAAATTTTAGATATGTGCGTCAATAATCGGCGATGTTGTCTGGGAAATGTGCACATTGTGGTGTAGAAAGCCTGTCATGCCGCACACAAAAGACGCTCCGTTGAGGAGCGTTTTTGTGTGCGATTTTTGTTGCCTTGAAGCGAAAAAATTCGTACAATGGAGAAAAGGGGTGAGAATATGGGCGACTACAAGATCAAGCCGTGGGAAGAGTTGACGATTCGTGATGATTACATGTTCAAACTCGTTATGAGGCGCAGGCGCATTTGCAAGAAGATGCTTGAAGGAACACTTCGCATAAGGATTGAGAAGATTCGGTATCTGGAAACGGAAAAGTCTATAACAGCACCTTATCGAAGCAAGGGAATACGCCTGGATGTCTACGTCAAGGATGAGAGAAATACAGTCTATAACATTGAGATGCAGATTCGGCGACTGGAAGGAGATGCGCTTTTCAAAAGGACACGATATTACCAGTCCATGATGGATGCCGATCTTCTCGCGGCGGGAGCGGATTACGATGAATTGAATAAAACAATCATCATATTCATCTGTCCCTTCGATCCCTTTGGTGAAGGGCGCTATATGTATACGTTTGAAAATATTTGTCTGGAAAATAAGAACCTCAATCTACTGGATGGTGCGACGAAGATTTTTCTCAATACGAAAGGACAGATCGGCGATATTGATGATACGATTCGCGCATTTCTGCAGTATGTTGACGGTGTAGTCACAGATAACAGCTTTGTGCAGGAGGTCGAAGAGGAAATTCGAAGAGTCAAGCTTGAAGAAGGAGAGAGGGTGAATTACATGACATTTGCCATGAAGATGATGGAAGAACGCAAAGAAGGACGCAAGGAAGGACAGCGGGACGAGCGTGTGGCAATTCTACGGCGACTTGTTACGCAATCTCAAATTCCTGTCGAACAGGCTCTTGAGATGATTGGCATACCGCAGGCGGAGCATCTTTCGTATAAGAAGATGCTCCATGCGAAGCTGTGACAGCAGTGTGCGGACAGGTGCAGCGGCACGGTTCTCGTGTACATTATGGACCGTATCCGGGCTATGCTCGAAAGTGAAAAGCCACCAGCTGTACGGGTGGCTTTTTTCATGCGGATTGCCTCGGCTTAGGGAGATCTTCCTGAATATTTGTGCAGACTTCTCGCTTTTTGAGAGGATTTCTTTCTCTAAAAGCGAATTAGATAAATACGACGGAAATTAGAACAAGAGGCAAGGGGGAAGGATGGATGGCAATCAAATTGCAGGCGATTCTTTTTGATACGCGCTCGATTCAGAAGTATATCTTCGCGAGCAACCGCCTCAAGACGAATATCGGGGCGTCGTTCTTGGTGGAAAGCGCCTTTTCTCGCGAGTTGCTTCATGTCTTGCGCGAGCGTTTCGGCGAGGGTGAAGTCGATGATGTGACGTGGCGCGAGGTGGAGTCTCCCGATTGGACGAAGATGGAGCAGAAGTGCCGCATCGGCTATATCGGCGGTGGCAACGCTCTCGTACTGTTTTCTGAGGAAACGACGGATGAAGAACTCGTCGAGGCGATTCGATCCTTCACGAAGCGGCTGCTGTGGACGACTCCAGGACTGCGCACGGGAGCGGCGCGCGGCGAAATGGTGCTCGAAGCGGACGGCGCCTATCGCGTGACGCGCGTGAAGCGTGCGGATGGCGAGGAAGAGGCGATCGACGATCTCACGCATCTCGTCCGCAAGCTCAGGGCGCAGCAAAATTTGTTTTTTCCTGCCGTGTCGCTCCCCTATACGGGATTGACGCTTTCGTGCGAGGCGAGCGCGGAAACGGCCAATGCCTACGATGTGGATGACGTGCGCAAGGAGAGCCGCTTCCTTTCGTGGGAAGTGAAGAGGAAGCTCTTGGCGGCACGTCAGAAGGGGGGCGTCATCGCACCCGCTGAGGAAGCACTTCTCGACAAGCTGCGCAGCATCCTGAGGACGCAGGCCTTGGCGGGTGAGACGTTGCCGCCGTCGCGAGTCCGCGCTATGAGTGATCCCGAGGAATTGGCACGAGAGCTGCAAAAGTATGCTTTTCCTTCCGAGTTCGAGAAGCTCGGGCAGAGGGAGACGGAAGACTACATGGCGATTGTCCATATCGACGGCAACAACATGGGCGAGAAGTTCCGTGACTGCAGCACACTGACAAAGCGCAAGAACATGTCGCGCGCCGTGTACTGGAAGACAGTTCTGGCGTTCTGCATGCTCCTTGCGGACATCTTAGGCGATTATGCGGCGATGCATAAGCATCTCTCACTGGAAGAAGCTGACGACGGCAAGATGCTTCTGCCGATTCGCCCCATCGTGCTCGGCGGCGACGATATGACCTTCGTCTGCACGGCGAAGTACGCACTCTCCTTCACGCGCACGATCATGGAAGCGCTCAATGACCTCGGCATCGATACTTGCGGCGGCGTCAGCATCCTGCCGACCGCCTATCCGTTCTTCCGCGGCTACGAGATTGCCGAGCAGCTTTGCGGTGCGGCGAAGTCGAAGATGCGTGCCATGCGCAAGGAAGGAAGCTCGTGCTGGCTCGACTTCGCCATCCTGCACGGCGAGCAGCCGCCGACCTTGGAGCAGATCCGCGAGCAGCAGTACAGCGGCAAGTGCGGCGCGATGCACTTCGGCCCCTATCGCGTCGACGGTGATGCGTCGGAGCCTGAGTACGTCGGCAATCTCATCGAAGCCGTGCGTCAGTTCGTGCAGGGCGAGGGACGCATGCCGATGAACAAGATCAAGGAACTGCGTGCCGTATTGGCGGCGGGCAGACATGAACATGCGCAATTCATGGCGCAGTATCACCGTTTGATTGCAAGTGGCGGAGCGATGCGCCTGCCCGAGATCGCGGCTTGGTCGTCGTACCGTGAATCCTTGTGGCAGGCGGGAAGGACGCCTTACGTCGACGCCATCGAGATGATCGACTTCTATGTGCCCGAGGAGGTGCAGCATGGCTAAAAAGAAGAACGCAAAGGAGGCGCGCGAAAACAAGAAGAAAGAGCTGCTGGTCAAACATGCCGAGAGTCGCAGACAGCAGATGGAGATGAACCAGCAGAAGCAGCAGGCAGCGCAAAGGCCTGCTCCGAGCGAGAGCAATGCGGCGGACGATGGCATGCCGACGCTGGAAGAACAGCTCAAGCGTGTGCCCAGGAACTCGTTTCCTCCTGTGCGACTCCCGGAGCATCCCTTGGCTGAGTCCAAGGAGATTCGCTTCGACGAATTTACGCTGGAAGTCGCGGCGCTTTCACCGCTGCACCTCGGCTCGGGTCGCGCCGATGTCAACGTCGATGCTGAGGTCGTGCATGACCGGGCGGGATTGCCCTACTTCCCCGGAAAGCGGCTCAAGGGGCTCATTTATGAGAGTGCGCTGGAAGTCCTTGAGATGTCCGAATTGGCAGGATTGAACCTCTTTACAGAAGAGGAAATGGAGGAGCTTTTCCAGCATAATGTGCAGAGCGATACACAGCTGACGATACCGAACCTTCAGCTTGCGTCGGAGGAAGCAGCGCGGCAGATGGAAGAAGACTGGCTTTACCTGCAGCAGCACTATCCCGACCTCGTCTCTGCGCAGGATGTTCTTTCGCTCTATACCTCGCTGCGCTATCAGACAATGATTGACCGTGAGACAGGTACGGCTGCCGAAACGTCGCTCAGGAACATCCGCGTCGTCGATGAAGGGCTCACGTTTTGCGGCACAGTACGCCTCAAAGGAGGAACGCGGAAAAAGCTCACGATTCTTGCGCTGGCGCTGCGCAACCTCTCGCAGGCGGGCATGAAGCGCAATCGAGGCTTCGGCCGCATATCGTGCGCGATGCTGCAGCAGGGGAAAGATATACGGAGCGTCCTCGTCAATGAAGCGCTGAAAGGGGGCAAGGTTTGAGATGAAAAAGATCCGTGTAAAAATAGAGACCCTTTCGCCGATCGTGCTCGCGACGCGCACCAATACGACCGTCATGACGTCGTCGCACGATTTCTTCAGCGGCACGCTCGTGCGCGGTATGCTGGCCGAGCGCTACATTGAAGCGAAGAATCTTGGTGATCAGGCGCAGGAGGACGAGGATTTTCTCGGACTCTTCTTCGACAAGCTGCGCTTCGTCGCCGCCTATCCCGTGCGTGCGTTGGATGGAAAGCGCGCCTCCTTTGTACCCGCCTCAGTGCAGCGCCTCAAGGACGGCGAGGCGGTCAGGGATCTGCTCTCAGATGCTCCCGAGGCAGGGTACAAGACATTGCGCGGCTTTGCCGTGATCGAAGACGGCGGCATCGAGAAGGTGGATGTCGCAAAGAACATATCGCTGCACATGAGCCGCAGCAACTTCAAGGAACGGCAGGGCAAGGAGAGGGGAAGCTCGTCCTTGGAGCGTCTTGCGGGACGTTCGCGCGACGGCGCGATCTACAACTATGAAGCTGTAGAGAAAGGCGTGCGCTTCGAAGGCGAAGTCTTCGGTGAGGATGCGGCGTTGGAAAGCTTCATGGACGCCTTGGGAACGGCTTCATGGACGGCGCAGGCGGGGCGTGCGCGCCATGCGCAGTACGGTGCCTGCCGCGTGCAGCTTGAGCCGGTGGGATTCATGCCTGAAAGTGTCGAGCCGGATGCGGACAATCGCATCAATTTGCGCCTCGAGACGCCGCTTCTCGCGGCGGATGACCTCCTGTCGAGCGCTGCTGCGGCTCTGCAGCAGATCGTTGATCGTCTCAACGAGGGCACTGCGGGAGAGTTTTCCCTCCACGCCTACGATCCAAAGCGGAGCGCAGCACAGGGAGATGTGGAAAACACGGTCTTTGCCGATTTTGTCGAGGTGGACAATTTTGTAGGCATCTGGGGCATGAAGCGCCCGCGCGCCGTTGCCCTTGCGGCAGGAAGCGTCTTTGCCGTAGAGAAGGAGAGTGCGTGGACAGAGAGCGACAAGGAGCGACTGCAAAGACTGCTGTACGATGGCGTCGGCGCACGCACGGAAGAGGGCTTTGGTCAGCTTCGCCTCTGGCATCTGCAGCCGCTTTCCCTCGCGAAGAGGATGCAGCAAAAGGAACGGCGTGCAGTCAAGTCGCCCGAGGTGCGCAGGCGGGCGAAAGAAATCCTCCTCTGCGCGGCGCAGCGGAAGATGGTTGTCTATGCGGCGGAAGATGTGCAGAAGCTCACGGGTGGTAAAGGGGTATCGCACTTTTTCGCACGACTCGATTCGCTGTGGATGCGTGGACAGGCAAACATGCAGGGAGCATTGCGCGAGGGAATCCGCAGTCAGAAAGGCAATGCGACAACGCCCTTTGCCAAGAATCTAGATGCGATCAAGTTCAACGGGCGCTCCTTGGAGGAACTTTTGATGAAGGCGAATCTCGCCGATATGCCCTACAACAAGGAGCGCCGTTGGAAAAAAGAACTGGGCGAAGATCTCGAGGCGTTCCTGGAAGATGTAGGCGAGCCGGACTTCCTGACGAGCGTCACGGCGAAGGACGCGCTCTTCTATGCGTATTGGCACAATTTCTTCCGCTTCGCGAGAAAGGCAGCGGCAGGAAAAGGAGGCGAGGAGTGATGGCGATGAGCGAAGAGAGTATCAAGAGCAAGGTCATCCTCAAAGGCACGCTCGTCCTCGATGCGCCGCTCCTCATCGGTGCGGGCGGCAGCGGTGCAGGCAATGAGATCGATACCGAGGTGCTGAAGACAAAAGCAGGACAGCCGTTCATCCCCGGCACATCGCTCGCCGGGGCGCTGCGAGAGTTCATGACAGCGGAAAATGCGCTCGGCATGCGTCTGCTCTTCGGCACAGAAGCCGCGTATGAAAGACAGCATAATGCGGCTTGGCAAAGCTCCATCCGCATCGACGACGTCAAGCTGAACAACGTGGAAATCGTCGTGCGCGACGGCGTGAGCCTCGACGAGATCACGGGCACGGCAATCGAGCATCATAAGTTCGACTACGAGGCGGTGGGCAGCGGCGCGACGGGGAAGTTCTTCGCCGAGATCACGCAGCGCGGCATCCATGAGAGGTACGAGGACGCTATGAAGGAGGCGGTTGACCTCTTGGCGCATAGGCTCGCTGCAGGGTTCTCCCTGGGTGCACATACGGCGAAGGGCTTTGGCGAAATACATGTGGGGGAGTTGAAGGTCTACCGCTACGATTTCAAAAATCCCGATCACGTCAGAGCTTGGCTAGGCTCGGAGGAAAAGACTGAAGTCCTCGTCGAACCGGAAGTTTACGAACGACAGAAGGGCTTCTATGCCAAGGACGACTGCGTGCTTGAAGCAAAGTTTGCCTTGAAAAGCTCGCTTCTCGTGCGCGACTATGCGCGTGCTATGGAGGTGAAGACGGCAGAGCGCATGGATGATAAGGGGACGTCCGTGCAGGCGCTCATGCTGCGCGAGAACGATCATTGGCTGATTCCCGGTGCGAGCATCAAGGGGGCGCTGCGCCATCGTGCGGCAGAGATCCTGCGAAAGCTCGATATCGACAGCACACTGCTCGACCGCATGATGGGGCCGTCGCTCGATCGCATCAAGGAGAGGCCGGAGGAAAAGTGGAAGAGCCGCCTGCTCGTTTCGGAAGTGCGTCTGGAAGACGGTGTTGCAGCAAGACTGCAGACGCGCGTGGGGATCGACCGCTTCACGGGAGGCAAGATTCCCACGAGACTCTTCACAGAGGCTCCTGTATGGCAGACAGAAAAAGAGCGCGCGGTGCTTTCCATGCGCCTTGTCCTGCACGAGCCGAAGGAAGAAGAGCGCGCCTGGCAGATCGGCCTTCTGCTCCTGCTGCTCAAGGAGCTGTCGCTCGGCAGACTGGCGCTCGGCGGCGAGAAGGGCATCGGCCGCGGAGCACTTGAGGGCAGGGGCGCCGTCCTGCACTATCGCGGTGAGACGATTGCATGGGAGGCGTCACCGAGCGCCTTGGCGGACGCGCAGAGACAAAAATTGCAGGGCTTCGTCGAAGCTCTGCTGGCAAAGAGGGAGGCGGGCGCTCTATGAGCATCGAACTGGCTTTAGAAGATCAAATGCACATACAGCAGGGAAGTTCGGAGATGCTCCGCATCAACCTCGCGAGGAACGAAGCCGCCCTTTGCGAAAAGCTGGCAGAACTCGGCATGAAGGAAGCGAGTGTCGTGCTCTGGCAGGTGCATGGCATCACATGGGGGCGCTGGCTTGACGGTGCGCTCCACCTGGCGGGTGAGACGGCGAAAAAACCTGCGCTCTGGCTGGAATTGCGCGTATTCAACGAGGAAGAAGAGCTCCATCTGAAGAAGAGCGGCGATTCGTGGCGCGGACGTTGGCGCCGGGACGGCGCGGGCGAGATGGTGGAATACATCGACAGCATTGCGCGCTTCTGGGGGAAAAGGGTTGAAGAGGCGGCAGACGTGCCCGAAGGCTATATGAAGCTCGAAGATACGGCGCGAAAGCTTACGCAAACTTTGCCGAAGGTCGAAGAGAGCGCCACGTATTACGGTCTGGTGACGCGCAGCTACATCGGCTATGAAGCGACGGGGCAGGCCGGCTATGTGGATTACCGCTATGTGCGCATCGCGGCGGCGGATGTGGAAGGAGGCAGGGAACATGGCACTTCGAGATAAAAGAGCCACGGCATCGTACAACTTCGTGCCGTTGCCCGCAACGGTCATCAAGTCTCCGATTGACGGCGGCGCAGAAAGCGATGCGGAACGGCAGGCGAACTATAAGGAGTACGTGAAGAAGCATGGCAAGCTCAGTGGCTATATCGAACTTCACTGCCGCACGATGACACCGATATTCATCGGCATGGGCGACAAGGAAGGCGCGTTCTTCGCACCCGCCGGCAAACCCATCTTGCCGGGCAGCACGCTTCGCGGCATGGTCAAGAACATCTTCAAAATCGTCACCTGCGGTGCGATGCGCACGATGAAATCCGATGTTGTGGGCGGTCAGCGACAAGATTTCGATGTCGACAATCGGAGACTCTATTTTCGCACTGTAGCTGCGAAAAAGAACAGTCTCACGAAACTCTATGATGAAGAATTGCTCGAAAGGACCGATACGGATGAAGATGGCGAGCGGATCAGCATAACGAAGGCGGAAGCAGCGTTTCTCGTCCATGACAGCCAGGATGGAAACCATTACATGTGCCGTGCCGAATATCGTCATAAGAAGGTCGAAGATAAAGAATTTCTTAAGCGCAATGCAGGAAAGATTCTTTGGGAAACGTACGAAAAGACGGGAGAACTTCCCTGCTTTACCGGCGCGATGTTTTCCAAGAAGCGCTATACCGTGCATTTCAATCCAGACTGGAATGACCGTGTGCTTGTTACACCGGAGGTTATAGCGCAATACAAAGAAGATCTTTTGCGCAGCGATGTCTTGGATTTGTTCAAGCTGGCGCGCAAGAATGAGGAGGCAAGGAACTTTACGGGAGATGATCGCTATGATTTCGTTGTGCCTTGCTTTTACAAGAATGAAAATGGCACGGTGAAACATTTCGGGTTTGGGCAGTTCTATCGTATTTGCTACCCTTATCGGCTTGGTGAGGCAGGGCATATTCCCGAGATCCTTCAGTCGAAAGCCGTTGATTATGCGGATGCTCTTTTTGGTCGCACGGAGCTTTGGGGCAGCCGTTTGTTCTTTGAGGATGCCGTGCTCAAAGA
>ERZ772926.1367-NODE-1367-length-11825-cov-7.470178_pt1 | contig 11825 bp, 10 predicted proteins | sample MGYA00511136_ERZ772926 | MGnify/ENA primary metagenome ERZ772926 (study PRJEB29015, sample SAMEA2737917) | human oral metagenome | biome: human oral; feature: human-associated habitat; material: dental | place: China | collected 2153 ... | reverse complement strand
TGTTTGATGCAGTAAAAGGTGCTAAAAAAACATATATTATTGAAGAAGGAAGAGCTGCTATTATCGGTTCTGGAGTGGATATTTCTCAACCTGAAGGAAGCATGGTAATTGATATAGGTGGAGGTTCTACTGATATTGCAATTCTTTCATTAGATGAAATTATTGCAAGTAAATCAATTAGAATTGCTGGAAATAGATTTGATGAAGATATCGTAAGATATGTAAAAAGAAAATATAATTTATTAATTGGAGATAGAACTGCTGAAAAAATAAAAAAAGACTTAGGTTCAGCATTAAAAGTTCAGTCGCCTGAAGTTATGGAAATAAAAGGTAGAGATTTGGAAACTGGAATTCCTAATACTGTAGAAGTCAATGCAAATGAAATTTATGAAGCAATTGAAGATTCTTTATTCCAAATTGTAAATTCTACAAAAGAAGTTCTTGAAAAATGTCCACCTGAATTAGCAGCAGATATTTTAGATAATGGAATTGTAATGACTGGTGGAGGTTCTCTAATCAGAAACTTTATTGACATGATGGAACAAGAAGTTGGAATTAAAGTATTCTTATCTCCAAATCCACTTGATTCAGTAGTTTTAGGTGGAGGAGCCGCATTTGACAACAAGAAATTATTAAGAACTCTTCAAATGAAAGAAAATTAATATTTGTTATTAATTTAAAAAAAGAGAAAATGAGAAAAAATGAAATTACAAGAAATAACTAAAAAATTTAAAAATGAAATAAATCAGGATAAAATAAGTGCAAGTTACCTCTTTTACGGTGATAAGAGAGTTGACTTGCTTTCTTATGCACTGATATTTTCAAAAATGATTATGACAAAAAATATCCAAAATGATGCTGAAAAAGAAAAAATAGAACGGCTTATCGACATTTCTCAGCATCCTGACATTGAAATAATAAATAAAAACAATGAAAACATAAAAATTGATGAAGTGCGGGAAATCATCTATTCTTCGATAGAATCCTCATTTAATTCACCAAAAAAAATATTTATTCTGTGCGGAATTGAAAATTTGAGAAAAGAATCTTCAAATGCGCTTTTAAAAATTTTGGAGGAACCTCCAAAAAACGTATATTTTATACTTTTATCACGAACATTAAATATAATTCCTACAATAAAATCCCGTACAATTAAATTCCATCTCTCTGGAATGAATAACGAAGAACTGGGAGTTAGCAAGGAAATTTACTATTTCTTTGATGGAAATGAAAATGATATTCTGGAATTTAAAAGGCAAAATCTTTCGCTTGATGACATTAAATTCCAAATTAATACAGTTGAAGATATTTTACAAATTGTTACGGAAATGAAAAATTATGTGAGCGAGGAATTTGCTGTTAAAAATAGTTTGGATTTGACAATAAAATATAATAAAAGCATTGAACTGATAGCACGGCGGATACGTTTTTGGGAGCTTGAAAATGTTTATTTTTTTATAAATGAAATTGAAAATGAACTAAAGAAAGAAAGGGAATTTTTGATAGGTTTTCTTTCTAAAATTATTATAAATGCAAAAAATTCTGTGGAAACGGAAGATTTGAAAAATCTGATAAATTTAAAAAATAGCATTAGGAATAATGTAAATATAAAAAGTGTACTTTTTAATTTTTTTGATATTTTGCAAAATTTTTAAAAAAAAATACTAATGAAAGATAAAATGGGAAATAAACTGTATTGTCAGAATATTTCCCATTTTTTATAATAGACTTGTTCGAAAACTGTATTTATTTAAAATTTAATAAAACAAACATTCTGAAGCAAGGGGTCTTAATCCCTTGTTAAATAAAAAAATTAGGTTAGCAAACAGATCTAATATTTAAATAGTGAAAATCAGTTAAAAGAATTTTTAAAAAGATAAATTTAAAATAAAAAAATAAGAGCATTCAATTATTAGAAAAGAACGCTCTTTTTTATTATTTATTTAGAAGCATGCAAAGGATCGGCTTTTCTAACTTTATCGCCATGAATTTGCTTTAATATCAAAAAGGCATTTTTAACATCTTCTGGAATATCAATGTGAGCTATATAGCCAGCTCCTTTAGGACCATATCCATCTTTATCATCTGTAAGCCTTGGAATTTCACCCATTAACAAAGTTATATATCTATCAATATCCCACATTCCAAATATGTCGTTTTCAAAACATAATTTTTTATCTTTAACACAGACTTTAGCTGAATAGGTTGCAAAATTAATGATTTTTATATTTTCTGAAAGGTATTTTTTTAAAGTTACTTCCATTCGCAGCTGCATTGTTGCGTCTTGGGAAATTATTATGTTTTTAAAAGTTATATTTTTTTCTTTTAGTAATTTTAGTAAGTTTGTAATGTTGTTTCCACAGTTTGTGGAATGAATTTCGAGCAAATCAGGCTGTAAATTATACTTGTATTTTAAATAATTTCTAAAAATTTCAGCTTCAGAAATTTTAGATAAAATGGAATTTTTGTCAGAATACGGATATAATTTATAAAACTGTTCTTCTAATGAAACTGTCGTATGTCCTCTTCCTCCAACAATAACATATTTTTTAGCAACATCATTTTTCATAGCATTTGCCAAAACATCCCCACCAGCCAAAATAGAACCGCCAAAAAGCACCATCACATCCGCTTTTTCAACTCCATATTTTTTCATCAGTTCAAAAGCTGTTAATTCATCAATATCTCTCTTTCCACAAAAATTCCCTAACACATTAATACAATTTGCAATTTCATATTTACTAATTTTCTTATCCATTACAATTTTGCCCTTTCTTTTCTACTTTTAAACCAAATTAATTAAACTATTATAAAGTTATTTGGTAATTCTTCTTCGTTTACATTTTCAGAATTATTACATATTATTGCGTCAAAGTCGGACGTGTTGACAAATGTGTAAAAACCTCGTATTGACAATTTTGAGTCGTCTAGCAGCAAATATTTTTTTACAGCCAGCCCCATTGCTTTTTCCTTTATAAGCATTGTTTCCATCTCAGTTGTATAAACAACCTGTCTTTCAATATCCAGTCCTGCACAACCTAAAATCGCATAATCAAAATTGAAATTTGACAAATTATTTAAGGCAATTGATCCAACAGACATATCATACTCCTCTATATATTTTCCACCTATCACAAACAATTCAGAATTGCTGTCATTAAAGGCTTTGACAACAAGCATACTGTTTGTTACGATTTTTACGTTTTTTCCCTTCAGATATTTTACTATGGGAACTACTGTAGTTCCGCCGTCAAGAAAAATACAGTCGCCATTTTTTATAAATGATGCCACTTTTTTGCACACTTCATCTTTTTTTTCATAATTTTCTGTGCGATCTTTCATATCTTTTTCATCCTGATTGGACATAACCGTTTTTTGATTTATGCTTTTTGCACCGCCGTGGACTCTAATAATTTTCCCCTGTTTTTCCAGAAATTCTGTATCCCTACGAATAGTAGTTTCCGTAACATTCAAAATCTGAGCCAGCTCTTTTGTATTTGCAATACCCTTTTCATTTACCATTTGTACAATTTTTTCAAATCTTTCGCTTGCAAGCATTTAATTTTTCACACTCCTAATTTTTCTTTTTTGTATTTAATTTTATGAAAATTAATGTTTAAATTATATTTTTTATCTTATTTTTTTAATATAACATAATTTTTTTCAAAAATCAAACAAAAAATTAAATAAAAGGATATTTTTTTATTACGCATAATTACCAGTATCCAATGGCATTTCATTCTTTTCAAATAATATTTTAGTTTTTATTTTTTCTCTTTTAAACATTTCTGAAATTTCTTTTACTGTATCAACTCCTTTTATATTTTCAATAACTGGAGAAATATAATCTGCTCCTGCTCGTGCTGCAAGTAATGCCTGTGCTGAATAAGAGATTGATGTTATATTTACTTTTATTCCTTCCCCCGAAAGTACTTTACATGCCTTTAAGCCTTGAATAGACATTGGTATTTCAACTATTTTGTCTGAATTAATGTTTGCTAATTTTCGTCCTTTTTTTACCATTTTTTCCCAAGTATCATTAGTTTTTATATTTTTTCCGATTAATTGATTTACAAAGAATTTCATAATTTTATCCTCCATTTTTATATTTGTATTTATATGTTTGTTTCTTATCAAATAATATTAATATTCGCCTGTACTATTATCATTTTCACCCTTCAAATTCAAAACAACTGGAACAGATTTATAACCAATCCCCATTCTATCTATTCCCATATCTATCAATTCAAGGAAATGCTCTCTTGTCCGTATTGCACCACTTCCTTTTACTTTACATTTATTTCCAACTTCTTCTTGCATTATTTTTATAACTTTAGGAATCGCCCCTTTATTTTCGTGTCCAGTCAAAAATCCTGTACTCGTCTTTACAAAATCAGCTCCCGCTTCAATACAGCATTTGCAAGTTTTTCTAATTTGCTCCTCATTTAAGGCATCCGTTTCAAAAATAATTTTTATTTCCTTGCCAAACTTGTGTGCTGCTTCAACACACGCTTTTATATCTTTCGTAACTTCCTCATATTTTCCACTTCTTATCAGCCCAAAATTTGCAACTATGTCGATTTCCTTAACCGTATCATATTTCGCAACTGCTTCAATTTGCTTAACTCGTGATTCAGTAGAACTTGTTCCAAATGGAAAATCCGTTACAGGACACAACATTGTATTGCTTCCTTTTACATATGGCTCACATAATTCAATATACGCTGGATTAATACAAATCGTAGCACACTCCAATTTCACCCCATCTTTTGTCAATTCAACAATTTCTTTTTCTGTAAATTCAGGCTTTAAAACTGAATAATCAATATATGTCGCCAATTCCTTTAAATTCATTTCATTTGCTTTTTTAGTCAATTTTTTCATAATATTTTCCGATAACACTTTCCAATTTTGTTTTATTATGTGTGTTATCTTTCCTCCCAGAAACATAATAACACAATAACAAACATTTGTCAACAATATTTTTTTGTTTTTGTTTGAATTTTTATAAAAATAGTAAAAAACAACAATAAAACGAATATAAAACATAAATTTTAATACATTTTACAAAAAAATCGGAACAATCTTTAAAGATTCATTCCGACTTATTAATTTAATTTTTGTTATTTACTAATTTTTTTAACTTTTCTCTTGCTCCACAAATTGATAAAATTAACTATTCCCAGTTTATATTGAAAATATATTTTATATAATTTCCAGCATTTTCTGAAAGTTCCTCATCACTTATATTATCAGTATCAAAAAGAAAATAATGAGAAATTAGATTTGCCTTGACATATTCAACAGTTGCTTTAAAATGTATCAAAATTTCATCCATTGAAAATTTCACAGAGCCATTTTTTGAATAGTCACTTTCAAACCCTCCAATAGAAATTGCAACTCCTATATTTTTTCCTTTTAGGTTATATTCATTTCCATAGGCCCAATTATATGAAAGTACATCATCAAGCCATTTTTTCAATAAAGGAGTGTATGTGTACCAGTAAAGTGGAAATTGAATAATTATGTTATCATGGGATAATAATAATTCGTGCTCTCTTTCAATATCAATATCCCAATTTGGATAATTTTTGTAAAGTTCATTTACTGTAATTTTGTCAGGATATTTTTCCAGTTCTTCCTTCCACCTTTTGTTAATTCTCGAATTTTCCATATCTGGATGTGCTAAAATAACTAAAGTTTTCATAATTTAATCATCCTTTCTTTTTTAGAGCTCTACATTTTAATTTTTTTATTTCACAAGAAGTCAAAATTCCTTACTTCATAACATTTATTTTATTAAATTCCAGGTTTGTATGATTATCAAATAGATCTCTATCTTAAATAACAATTTTAAAAATTATTTTTTTCTGAAAACATAAAATAAAATTCATAATTTATATCTGTCATTTTTCCATCTGTAATTTCTTCATAAATATTTTGCAATGAAATCTTATAATTTATATCCCCTGCTGTTCCAACATATTCAAAGTCTTTTGGCAAAACCTTATATTCTTCATCAGAACCTCCTGAATTTTCAAGTTTGAGAGTCTTTAATTTTACCAACACCTGTTTTATTAGATCTTCACAATTAAGTTTAGCTAACTCTTTCCCGTTCTTGTCACTTACTGTAATCATTTTGTTTACAATGGCAACTTTATATTCGCCAGATTTATATGTCAGGTCTGTAGATTCTCCCCATTTTTTTTGATAATGGATAACATTGTCATAACCTTTTGCATCTAAAATATCTGAAGTATTTTCTTCTGTCTTTAAGTCATAGTTTACCGCTTTTCTAATATCATAACTTTCACCATCTTCCCCATCTTCTTCACCATAATAATTTCTCCAGGAATCCTTAATTCCCAAATCTCTTTCCAAATCATCTGAAATTTCATAAACTTTTCCGCTGGAATTTTTCAACCCAAGACTTTTAACCGATGATTTTCCCCTAGAATAAATATAGTCAATTACTGTATAAATCTGATTTCCTTGTCTATTAGTCAAATTTTGGGTAATTTTTGAAATTTTCCCATTTTTTAAAGCTCCATATTTTACAAGCATTCTTTTTAATCTCTGGCTTTGACTGTAAACACTCACTCTTTCAGCGTTAAATGGAGAATAAACAGCAATTACAAGGCATAAAATCAGGCTTATTAGAATCTTTGCAACTTTTGAGTTTCTTATGAATGAAATCATGCAGAAAAATAACCAGAATATTAAAAGCAGCACATAATATCGATTTTCTGTAATTCCATACTGATAAATTCTTTGAAAAATTGCAAGTAATGAAGCAAATATCAAAGGTATTGAAAAATACGGAAAATATTTTTTAAAATTACCTAGAAATTTATCACTTTTAATAAGTGGAGTTATTAGAATAATGATAAACAGGCTAAATGCCGTATACCAAAGCACAAGGTGGGAAATTAAGCCTTTTGGCAATTTCATAGATATAATTACATTTATAAAATAAATATACAAAATTCCTGTATAAATAGTAATTAGCGGAACAATTACAAATTTTACAAGCATTTTTAAAATATAAGGAAAATCATAACTTTCCAAATCATCGTCTGGCTTTTTTAGCAATGACAAAAATAAGGAAATCCCCAAAACATCAAATACAAATACCCACGAATACAAATAAAATCTTAAAATAAACCATCCAAACATATCAAATCCAAATAATGCGGCAACTGTAGTCAAAATTACCGCAATTCCAATCCAAAGCACTGTTGCAAAAATACACGATACAACAAAATTCACAAACGCAGATTGCAGATACTTTTCCTTATTTCCCTTTTTTAAAATTGGAATCAATAAAAAGAGTAATATTGAAATTGGGAACAGCATCCAAAATCCAATTTCATAACTATACACAATAAAACAAACATAATAAAATATTGCAATAATAACAACAGTCAAAACTGTATAAATGCTTCTAAAAGACCATTTTTTCTTCTCCCCAAAATACTCTTCCCTGACAACTTCAAACATCGCAGTCATAAAAATCCCAAGTATACAGCAGTTCCTTACTTCTTCCAAAATAGCAACATAAAATCGTTTAAAATCTAAATCTCCAATTTCTGTAATCAAAACTACCAGAATAAAACTTATTAAAGCAAAAATAATCGTTACTCGAAACCTTTCAAATCCTCCCTTGAAATATTCAAATAACTTTTTAGTTTTTTCCATAAATTTTCCCATAGATAATCACCTCTTATCATATTTTGATTTTAATTCTCTTAATTTTATGATACCACATATTATTTAAAAACAAATGAGAAACTTGATTTATTTTTTAGTTTTCGCCTTAAAGGAACTTATTAATAAAAAAATTTATAAAAGTGACTTAATCAAACGGTTTAATAATTTGAGAATAATAAAACAAATTTTTATTTTCATCTATCAAATAGTAAATCAATGTGATATAATTTATCATAAAATACAAGTTTCATTATTTAAGTGGCAGATTTTGAAAAAATCATTAAATAATATTATCAAAAGGGGGATTATTATGAAAATAAAATATGTCATTATTTTTGTAATGCTGTTAATTGTGGGGAATTTTTTAAGACTTTTAATTGAGGATAAAAATACTCCTGAAATTGAAATTAGTAGGGAAAAAAATTATAAAAAAGATAAGTCCAAGAAAGATACTGATTTGACAAAAAGTAATGTAAAATTTGATATTAACAGTATTGAGTATAAAGATTTACTAAAGCTGGGGATTAATAAGAATAAGGCTGAAAAATTTGTGAAATATCGGGATGAAGTTGGGATTATTAAAGATGTTAATGAAGTAAAGAATGTTTCTGGATTTGGAAAGTCAGGGCTGGAAATTGCTCAGAAATTTTTGTTTGTGGATGATGAAAAGATACAAAATCCTAGACAGAATTATGGACGTGAAATAACGAAATATAATATTAATAAATTAAATGAAAAGGAATTAAAAAAAATAGGATTTGCAAATAAGGAAATAAAAAAATTGCTTCCTGAAACTGAAAAAAATAATATAAGATCAAATGTAGATTTGGAAAAGATTATCGGGAAAGAACGTTATTTGGAAATTGAAGATAAAATAAAATTTATAGAATAAATATACTTAAATTAGTTAATATTATTAATTAATTTAAAGAAGTGTTGCTCAAATAGGTAAAAAAATAAAATAACATTTTATTTATTTTATAACAAGGCTTAATTTCTTGTTAAATCGAAACTACTGTTTAAATAAAACTTATGTTCAGTAAAAAAATTCTATAATTATTTTTTTATTAAATCTGTCACTTAAATAATTTTACTTGTATTATTTCATTGAATAGTTATAAATTTTAAATTGTATATTTAATACTGGTATCCATTTAAAAAATAAAAATTAAGTAATAACAGTTTACAACAAGCAAAAGAAGCAAAACTTCTGTTAAGAAAGTAGTAAAAAACATGAAAATTAAAATAAAAAAACTGTATTTACAGAATTTTGCAGATTTTTATAATGACTAATAAATCTAATATTTTAACAAAAAATAATACGAAAATTATATGGATTTAAAATTACAATAAAACAAATATTGTAAAATAATAAATTGGTTTCGTTACTAAACAAAAATATTAATAAAAAAGAAAAGAAAGGAATTTGATTATTTTTTTAAAATAAAATAAAAAAAATGAGTTTATTATCAGATATCGCAGTACCAATTGCAAAATTGGTAAATATGAAAAAATATAGGGAAAAGGATTTTTTAAATCCAAGAAGAGATACAGATTTTTTGAATAAAAACAATTTTGACAAGTCACTTACTACTGATGAACAGTTTATTGATGGATATCAAATCTTAACAGTTTATTCGGAAAAAAGCTGTAACAAACATATTATTTTCCTGCACGGCGGGGCTTATGTCATGCGTGCTGTCCGAGGGCATAAAAATATTATTGAAAAATTGGTGAAAAAGTATTATTTGAAAGTTACCTTTATTGATTATCCACTTGCTCCTGAAAATACTGTGGAAAAAGCACATAAAGTTGTAATGGAAGCCTACAGGGAAATAACAAAAAAATATCAAAACGATGAATTTTATTTGTTTGGAGATTCTTCTGGAGGAGGGCTGGCACTTGCATTTTTACAGAGGTTGAAGACAGAAAAGCAGTTGCCTTTTACTGAAAAAACTGTATTAATGTCGCCTTGGGCTGATGTTTCAATGACAAATGACGAAATAGAGGAATTTGCAGAAAAGGATCCGCTTTTACCGTTAAATGGGCTGATTGTAACTGGGAAGCAGTTTGCTGGAAGGCTGGATGTGAAAGATCCGATGATTTCGCCAATTTATGGAAATATGGACAATCTTGGAGAAATTTTTTTGATTTTTGGAACAAATGAAATTTTGTATCCAGATTGCTTAAAATTGAGTGATATGCTGGAAATTGCAATTGGGACAAGTGTGGAAATAAAAATTGGGGAAAATTTATGTCACGACTGGATTTTAGCACCTCTTAAAGAAACCGAGGAAACTATTGATGAAATTGGAAAATTTTTTCTAAAATAATCAAGGCTATTTATATAAATTTTCTATATTTATAGGATTTTATGATAAAAATAGAAAATATTTTACTTAAACATCCTGCCAAATTAAGATTCGTTATTTAAACGGAAAGCAATAGACTTATTCGGAAACTGTATATATTTAGAATTTAATAAAACAAATGTTCTAATGCAAGGGGATTTTAACCCCTTGTGAAATAAAAAATTTAAGTTATTGAACAGAGCTAATATTAAAATTATCAAAGAAAAAAAAGAAGGAATTTTAATGTCTGAAAAAATTGAAGAAAAGAATAATGAAAATAAAATTAACGAAAGAATTAACTGGGAAAAGCATGAGGAAATTCTTGAGATTTATAAAAAAATAAAAGCAGGGATTGAAAAGGCTATAAAAGGTTATAAAAAGGCTTGGAAAGGCACAGAAAAGGAAGTCTTTGCGGAAATGGCATTTTGTATTTTGACACCTCAGTCGAAGGCTAAGAATGCTTGGTTAGCTATTACAAATTTAGTGGAAAACGGGCTGCTGTATAATGGAAAAGCGGAAGAAATGGTTGAATTTTTGAATATTGTCAGATTTAAAAATAATAAGTCCAGATATTTGGTGGAATTTCGAGAATTAATGACAAGGAACGGAGAGTTACAGCCAAAGAAGATTTTGTCCGAAATTGGAGATACTTTTGAAAAAAGAAAATGGATTTTGAAAAATATTAAAGGAATGGGATTAAAGGAGGCAAATCACGTACTGCGAAATCTTGGATTTGGAGAAAATATTGCAATTTTGGATAGGCATATTCTGAGAAATCTAAAGGCCCTTAATGTAATTGAGAAAATTCCCAAGTCGATAACTGAAAAAAAATATTATGAAATAGAAGAAAAAATGAGAGAATATTCAGATTTTTCAAAAATAAAAATGGATGAGTTGGACTTGGTTTTATGGTATAAGGAGGCTGGAGAGATTTTTAAATAATTCCCAAAGTTACGTAGTGTTTTTTTTCAAAAAAATATGGTAAAATATTGTAGAGAGTTCATTATAAATATTGAATATATAACTAAAAATCCAATTCTTTATTTTAAAATCAGATCAATATTAAAAACAGCGAAAGGAGAGCGATTACTATGACCTCTAACTTAAAACAATTAAAAGAAGATATTAAAAAGCATAACTTTGCTAAAAGTTCAATTATCCTTGGATTAGCAGCATTGCTAGTAAGCTGTGGCGGAGGTGGCGGCGGAGGTGGCGGAGTCGGAAATTCAGGTGGAACTTCAGCTGCAACTCCAACACCTGTTAATCCAGCACCAGTAACAACAAAACCTACTGTAACAGCGACAACTTCTGGAATAGGATGGAATTCTTCCACTATTTCCTACGACAAAAATAATCCACATAACAATTCAAACACAGCGCTTACAGGTAACGACGTAAAAATAGGAATTATTGATGTTGGATTTGAAAATTCATCATTTAATCCTGATCTTACAGAAAAATTTGGAAGCCGTTTGACAAAACTTACAATTCCTGGATTTACATCAGAAGCTACTGCAAATGATGATCATGGAATTGTTGTTGCTGACCTTGTAGCAGGATCTTCAACTGGAATTGCAAAAGGAGCTAGTGTCTACGTAATTGATGCAGCAAAACGAAACACCGATAAGAATGTAACTTATCCAAGTGTAAAACTGGAAATGTACCAAAAATTAAAAGATAATGGTGTGACTATTTATAATCAGTCATTTGGAATTGACGGAGAAGTGACTGACTTTAATGCTGACAATACTTCAAGCCATTATT
>ERZ772926.1365-NODE-1365-length-11831-cov-7.702276_pt1 | contig 11831 bp, 10 predicted proteins | sample MGYA00511136_ERZ772926 | MGnify/ENA primary metagenome ERZ772926 (study PRJEB29015, sample SAMEA2737917) | human oral metagenome | biome: human oral; feature: human-associated habitat; material: dental | place: China | collected 2153 ... | reverse complement strand
AGCGTTCGACTGAAAATCGAAAGGTCACCGGATCGACGCCGGTCGGAGCCACCAGTTAGCCCCGAAGCTCACGCTTCGGGGCTTTTTGTTGCGCCGGGATCGAGGCCGCCGGCACGTCGCCACCCCCACCACGTCAGACCGATTCACCACTCCTCGTCGACGTCGGCACCATTACAATCGTTGCGGATTATAGGATGCTGCACCCGTTAGGGGACGCTGCACCCGTTGGGGGGCGCTGCACCCGATCAGAAGGGGTGTCATGCATACCGATCGGGTGTAGTGCCGGTGCGAACGAGGCTCACCGCGGTCGCGCGCCGAGAGTCGCGCGCAAAGCGAGGAGCTGCCGCTCACGCGACGACCACCCCGAGCAAAGGTGCTCGACGGTAGCCGGCAACAGTTCGGGACGCGTCTTGATCGCCCCCGTGGCGGAGTCATCGTCGGCGGCGTCCAGCCTGAAGCTGACGTCGCGGATCGTGGCCGTCCATTCGGCAAAGCACAGCTCGCAGGTTCCCGAGTTCACCTCCCGCCGATACGCGCTGCCAACCTTGATGATCCGAGGGCGGATCGCCGCTACTTCTCCCCTGATCATGTTTCCCTCTTGTGGCCGAGATTGTGCGAACCGGCAACCATACGCCCACGACGCCCACCGACGCAACTAGATCCCTACGGGATTCCCTTCCGCTAGTGCGGCGTGACGGGCACACGCCTTTGCCGGTCTCCCCTGTCTGCTCCGGTTGTGGAGGGCGAACGGGTGGCACTCGATCGTAATGGTCTGCATGTTGGGCTCATCCCCGCTCACGCGAGGAAAACCAGATCCGCACTGCTATCGAGATCAAGGTCAGTAGAGCCGACGCCAGGCGCGAGACGTGGGCGAAGGTTCGCCCCCGGAAGCGTGTCACACACCGATTCTTGTACGCCGTACCCGCCGGTCTCCTCGACACAAGCCCAGTCATTGACGTATCAATCGGCATCGTCTGGGTACATGCCGACGGATCAATTGAGTGGCGACGCAAGTGCAAAATCAACCACATGCCCGAACCACTCCCCGGCCTGGTCGTCGAAAACATCGCCCACCGCGCCTCAGCATACGCAATCAAGTAGCAACGACAAGCAAATTGTGATACTGTCACCCATGAAGTGGGTGAAGTTTGTCCCAAGCTTGACACACATGCTATTTTCATGTTGACAGCACCACCCGCCATGCTAGGAGCAACGATGCCCCGCACAAAACGCATCACCCTCGACATCCGCACGAAGAGCGGCGCGCGGAAACTCGCCGCCCTCGTCGCCGACGGCTGGGTCATTATCAGCGAGCACAAGCGTGGCCTGCTCGAGTGGAAGCCCGGCCAGGTTGACTACGTGCTCACCAAGAAGTGATCACTCGCGCGTCCAGCGCTTGATGGCTCGCTGGTAGGCGTTGTACGCCGCCTGCCAAGTCAACCCCGTGGCCAGACAAATGTCCGCCCATGGGACGCGCGCTTCGTACGCGGCGACGATGAGTGGCTCATCTCCGCTCACGCGGGGAAAACGATGTCGCGTTCGATGGAATGAGTGACCTCACGGGATCATCCCCGCTCACGCGGGGAAAACAGGGGGACGCGCCAGCCTGCGCGACCGCCCTCGGGCTCATCCCCGCTCGCGCGGGGAAAACGGTGGGGGGCTGGGCGACCAGGGTGGTTGCCTAGGCTCATCCCCGCTCGCGCGGGGAAAACCGGTCCGCGCTGGACGTGTGTGCGTGTTCGTCGGGCTCATCCCCGCTCGCGCGGGGAAAACTCAATGTGGCTGCGCCGCGCTGCGGTCGAGTCGGGCTCATCCCCGCTCGCGCGGGGAAAACCCATGCGTGGGGAGAGTTTCATTCTTCGGTGTCGGCTCATCCCCGCTCGCGCGGGGAAAACGAAAGGACACTCCCAATGGACAACAACGATGACGGCTCATCCCCGCTCGCGCGGGGAAAACACTTCGTGATCTGCGCTTTTGTCACGCGGATCGGTCAGATCTTGGAAACCCTTGAGCCTTCCTTCTTTTCTGGAATTTACTCATCGCGGGGCGTTTGTGCAACTGCCGCGCCGCTGGATCAGGTTCGGAGTATTGTCCGCGTCCTTCCGAGTAGTAGGGACGCATCATGAGGGTGATGCCGTCGAAGTCGGCGGGCATCCACGGGTCGCCCCATGTCAGGAATGCGAGTCCCTGCTCGTTACGCGCGCGAAAGACCATGACGGCACGGCCGGCCTTCATGTTTTCGGTGACGATAGCCCACAGGCGTTCACGCACTCGAGCACTGAGGGTGCCTACGAACACTCCTGGCGATATCTCCATGAGCCACCGGGTGACGTGCCCGCGCAAACCTTCGGGGACGGCCGAAAGGACGAGCACGATCACCAGGAGTCACTCTCCTCGTAGGAGACGCCCGCAGCCACCGTGCCCTCCCGGTCGTCCCACAATCGCAGGTCGTCGACGATTAGATCCTCCTCGTCTTGCGCCTCCAAGGCACCGGACACGGAGAGCAGTCCCCTAATGTCTGAGACGCATCGTTCCAGGAGCCGGAACTCTCGGATAGCATCACGGACGGCTTTGCGAGCGGAGGTACCCACGGCCTCGTCTGTCGGCGACGCGGCCACGTCGAAGGCGATCGGGATGGTTAGGTCTGCCTTGTACAGGTCTGCGATGTCATACACGAAAGACCTATACGTGCCGTTGTGCACGAACCCCAGGCCCGGGCTGCAGCCCAGCGCGACGATCACCGCGTGAACGACCCCGTAGATCGCCGAGTTGGCCGCCGACAGCGCCTGGTTGACGACCGAGCCGTCCTCGAAGTGTTCGGGGTCGTACTCACGCCGGTCCCAGGGAACCCCGGTGCGCTGTGAATGCTGCCGGTACAGCCGACGCACCCGCGCACCCTCTCGTCCCCTCAGCTGCTGCAGGCTCAGCTTGGACACGTCCTCGCCCGAAAAACGCATCAGGTACATGTTGCGGGCGACTGAGAGCCTCATCGCGGGGTCGCTGACCGCACGCGCCTGCACCTCCAGAAGACGAGAGGAACGCGAGGGCGGCGTGCCGTGCGCGTAGTAGCGCACCCCGTTCTCACCGACCCACACGATGGTTGAGCCGCTCTCGGAGAGGACCGACACCGCCGAGTGCGTGATCCGGACCCCCGGCCCCAGCAGCAGCACGGACAGCGCCGCCGCTGGGACGTGGGCGATGCCATGCCCGTCGGCCACGGTGATCGCGTTCGAGTCGCGGTTGATCGTGCACCGCTCGACGTACAGGAACGTCAGGCGGTCGCGGACGCGCACCAGGTCTTTCGGGTCTGGTGGCCTCACCCCGGGGATGGGTCTCATGGCCGGGCGAGGGTCATGAGGCCGCATCCGTAGGCTTTTCCTCTGCCGATCCCATGGACGAGGTGGCGGCGCAGCGCCTCGGGCTCCGTCACTTCGAGGACGCCTTCGAAGGTTGCGAGCGCCAGGGTCACGCGCTTCCCACCGCGGCTAAACTCGGCGGTACTCCGCTCCACCCCGTTGATCAGCAGGTTCGCTCCGTCGACGCGCTGACCGACCGAGTCCTCCAGGACGGGCAGGTCTCCCCCGTACTCGGCGGAGGAAACCACCCGGAAGCCGCAACGCCCCGCACGGTCCAGGACCCACTGCGTCTGCTGGTCCTGGGTAACGTGCGCGAGAACCTTCTTCTGGCCGCGCCCGTTGACCTGGCCGGCTTCCCTGAATGTGGGGTTGACGCACAGGCGGAAACCCCAGCGTTGACCGGCCTCAAGCCGGTCGAGGAAGCCATCCAGCTCGCGGACGACGACTCCCCCATCGGTTGCGTAACCGGCCTCCTCGACAATGTGCGAGGGGTCGGGAGGAACCGGGCTCGAGACGAAAAGCGCGTACGACGGACTTCCCACTTGAGGACTGCCTTCACGGCTCGCCCGCCGTACGTCGGCGGGGCGGTCCAGGCGCCAGAGCACCCGGGGTGCCTCGCTCGCGTCGACGGCCCCTGGAGGGAAACAGTTTAAGACGGCCGCGTGCAGGATCTGACGGCTCCGAAGGAGCCGCCTCGCTCCCCTGCGATGCGGGTTGAGGTAGATGCGTGTCAGGAACATCAGAGCACCTCCATCGGGTCGTGGACGAGGCCGGGGTCGCCCTGAGGGGTTGCAGGCACGTACTCGGGGTTCTCCAGGTCGACTCTCGTCTCCTCGACGGTCCTCAGCGTGTACCTGCGGTGCTCCGAATCGAAGCTGACCGGCACATCCTGAAGAGTGTGTTCGGAGGAGGCACCCACCTCGGTCGGGATGATTCCTTGATCTGCGACGACACGAATCGGAACGCACCGCTCGTGGCTCAGCTTCTTCTGGTAGTACTTGGAAGCCAACCAAGGTGTTTCGCGGACGGCATTCCACGCACTGCTCTCGCGGACGGCGAGACGAAGCGGCAATGTCGGAGGACACGAGCGTCGCCCGAGATAGAGGGGGAACGCGGGGCGCGTGATCGCCCGGGCAAGCCCGTCGATCAGTTCCCCGGGTCCCTCGATGAATGCGCCGAATGTAGCATCCGCCCAGTAGAAGCGCTCGGACAACGGCATCGGCGTGTCCCCCCTGTGGGCCGTGTGGAAGTCGCGGAGCAAGTGCCCCGGCTGGTCGACCCGCACCGCGACGCGAAGCTTGGCCAGGTCCTCAATCGGATCGCTGCGCCTCCGGCCCTGCGCCGCTGCGAGCAGACCGACCAGCGCACTTTTCGTGGGAAAAGCCTCCGTCGACCTGCGCGTGAACCGACTGGTGGCCCCCCACGACTGCATGGGGCCAGCCAGTCTCAAGACGAGTACCGCGCTCATCGCGTTCCCCGCACCGCTTCCACGGTTGCCCCGCCGAGTTCGACAAGCTTTACCTGGCTGCCCAGCGCTCCGAAGTCCGCTCCACGAGGCGTGGTCCACGAAACGAGAGATCTGACGGCGTCAAGGCCGGTGAGGTCACGAAGCTGGGACTCGAACTCGACGAAACGCTCAACCGCCGGGCCAGCGAAGCCGCTTCGGTCCGAAACGATGGGTTCCTCAAAGACCCCGCTCATGTTGATCGGCTGGTCGGCGCGCACCTGGACGAGGACCGCGTCGGGCAGGGTGCGGTTCCCGAAAGTGGTGATCTTGCCGGTCGGCATGGAGCGCACGAAGCTATCCACGAAGAGTTCGATCGCGCGGTCGGCGACGGCATCATCCCCGAGATTCTCGCGCAGCAGGTCCACGTTGATCGTCGCGTAGCGGTACACCGTAGCCGAGGCGAACTCGATCGTACCGATCATTCCCGCTCCCTCGTCGGCCTCGTCGCTGCGCTTCTTCTCGTCGTCCACGGCCGTGTAGTAGTCGTACTCGCGCTCGACCGCCCCAACGCCGATCGCGTGGGCGACCTGGCAGGCGGCGTCGACGTTGAGGGCGTTCGGTTCTGCGACCATGCGCCCAAACAGTGCGATGTCGATGGAGTGGTTTGTATCAACCAAGCCGCGAGGCTTGAGTTCTTTGAAGGCCGCCGCGGGATCGGACTGCTCAGCGACCGAGATCAGCGCGTCAGCGACGTGCTCGATCTGCTTGGCCGACAGGAAGACGAGGAACCCAGCTTCCTTCAGCTCCTGTTCGGTCTTTTTACCGCGCGGCTCGGTGAGCTTGAAACCGATCGCCTTCAGACCCATCTCAGCGAGTTCAACTGCCCGAGGTTCCAGGTCCGGACGCTTCTCCCCGATCGTGCGGGCGACCAGCTCGACGATCTTCTTGGTGCGCACCCCGTAGTTGCCGTCCGAAATCTTCCCCTCAAAGTCCTGGCGGGTCGCGCGCTTAATGGCCTGCGAGGAGATACGCATGCGACTCACGCCTCCAAAGGTCGCGCTCTTGGGCGCGCCGGTGTCGTCCCTGTTCGGGTTCGAGGGGGGGAGGGTCTGGAGAACGTGGATATCAACGAAGACAGACATTGTCTTTCCTTTCACTTGCTGTTTGTGATCGTGTTGCCGCGTCCGATGTCACTTATCAGACGCTGTTTCGGATTGGATCGGTTGAGAGGTTCGGGCGAATTGGCGGCCCCAGTCGCGCATGACGGAGGCGCGACGGCTCGGGTCCTGCCAGGTGAAGAGGTCGGCGGCGAGGCCCGCGTAACTGCAGGGAATCTCCGCGGCCTCGAGCTGGGAGACGAGCGAGCGCAGGTGGATCAGCAGCCCCGCGAACGTCGGGGCCTGAACCGCCGCGGCGAAGCGTCGGTAGACCGGTGTTTCCTCTGCGCGCCGCTCCCCTCGCTGTCCCTCCGCGACGACGCGGATAGCCGAAGCAAAACTTCGAGGGTGCGGGGAGCTGTCGTGCATGGGCCTCGAGTTTGATCCCTGGTGCAGCGCCCATAGGGTGAGCGCACCGTGGACGGCGTTTTCCCCCCGCGTGGGTGCGTCGCCCAAATAACCCGAGCGGTCGTCAAGTGTCAGGTCCCATATCTCCGGGACCGTCCCGACTTCCCTACCGAGTGCTCCGCGCAGCTGTGCGCGTTGCGCACGAGCCGCTGGACTATCCTTCGACAGCCTGTGGACGATCAGGCCATTGACACGACCGTAAACGGACGTGTCGGAGGCCAGTCCCCGAGTTTCTTGATCCGGAGGAGTCTCCGGATCAGCAACAATGCTGGTCATTTCGTTCCTTCCTGTTTGCTATCCGGGTTCGGCACGATCCTTTCCAGTGCCGACTTGAAGTAGTTTTCGGCGATGCCGACGTTGAGGTATCCCCTACCGGTATCCCGTCCGATAATCGCCGATGAGGACGCGGAAGCGACGAGTTCCTGAGACAGGTCTTTGCCGCACTGACGTAGAGTCCGCTTCCAGTTCCGTCCAACTTCTTCCGCGTCTCGGTGGCCGTCTACCTGCGTGACCCAGCTTCTGAAAGGGTCGTCGACAACGGAGAAGAACCGGGCTTTCGCTCGATCTCTCGCACCGTCACCCGCGCCTTCGCCGCTCTCCCCCGCGGCGCGGGCGAGATTCGCCGCGAGCGTCCCGATGGCTCTTGCGACTTCCTCGGTGAGCCGCACCTGTTGGTCAATCAAGGTCGACAGTCTTTCTTGTTCGGCGCGCATGGCCGCGACAGACAGCGTGAGTTCGTCGGAGTAGATGTCCTCAAAGGTCGCTTCCTGAGGACCGTATGTGACGCCGACGGCCTGAATCCTCATGTGTGTCGGGTAGCTCGACTCCAGCATTGCTTCCTTGAGTTGAGAATGAAAACTCAGGGTCGCGCACTGCATGAATTCCGGCTTCGGCTGTTTGTCGTGCCCCGGCACCTCGGCGACGGTGGGCAGAGTGCCGGGCAGGTTGCGCCACAGGGCTCGTCCCGCCTCGAACTTACGAGGCATGTAGACGTCCTGCTTGAACTTCTTGGACTGGGGAAGCGAGTAGCGCCACAAGCTCTGCGGCTCGTAACGATGCATTTGCTGGGGAGCCAGCTTGTCTCCCTGGGCAAGGACGACTCCCGTCACCCCGGCGCGGTCGCCGACCAGCCTGATTCTGCGAGAATGCCACGTCAAGAGGCGGGGAATGCTCAGCTCCCTGGGGGTTCCCGCCGGGTCGAGGAGCGAGTAATCCCCCCGCACCGCGCTTTCGGGTTCGCTTGACTCCCAGCTGCATGCCTCCCACTGGGAGGTACTCTCAACTCCCCGCAGCTCGCCCGTATCCTCGGGAATGAGGTTGAGAAGCAGGGTTTCGCCAAGGTTCCTTCCCTTGATCCAGACGATGCCCAAGTGGCCGCACCACGCGGGGCCGATCGGATATCCTTTCCCACCTTTGACCTGCGTGTCGCCGACTGCGCCGGACCGGATACCTGAGGGGTCGTACGCCTGGGCGTGCACGAGCCAGCGAGCCGCTTCCGCCGCAGAGATGCACGCTATGGCTTTCCCCTGCCGGGTGGTGAAGAACTGTTCCCCGTTGGGAACGTCAGCTATTAGCTTCTCCAACCCGGATACTGAGTCTTTCGCCGTGCGCAGATCGGCTACCTGCATGAAGGGATAGCGCCCCCCAAAGAGGTAGAAGCGGTCCCGCCACTTCTCGAGGTAGTCGATCATCTCCTCGGTGGGGGCTCCCTCCGCAAACTGCTCAAGCCATTCCTCCTCGTCGCAGGGGGCGGCGACCCGGTACGCGACCGCGAGGATCAGGCGTTGGATCGCAATGCTTTGCGTGGGTAGCTCGCACGCCAGGTCAGCGATGTCAGTCGCTCGACGCACCAGGTCGAGCAGCCCGACTTCGATGATGGCCCCGTCGAGGAGCCGGACGGGTATCCACGGATCGTCGAGCAGGTTGTACTCAGGGCTGTTCATTGGTCCAGATCTCCATTCCTTTTTCTGGGGAGTAGGTCAGGGTGCGTCCGCACAGGTCGCGTCTCAGACGCGTCCCGTCGGGGCTTCGATACATTGCGAGAATTAGTTCTCCTGCCAGGAGTGGGTGCTCGCTGCACGCCCACCCCCGGGGGATGGGGTCTTCCCAGATGGCTTGTGCCACTTCATCCACCGTCTGGTCGACGCTCTGCCCGCGAGCGCGGAAGGCCCACGGTGGCAGGGATACGCTCCACGAGCACATCTCGGGGATGCGTCCGCGCGCGTTGTACTCGCCGACTTCCAGATGCTGGTCTTGCGGCGTGGTTCCACTGAGCGGGGGCGGCACCGGCGCGTTACCCAGCTCGGGGTCGAGGGCGACGACGAGGACGGGGATCTGGTCTTCGCCGTCTCGGATTGCGGCTCGTGCCAAGGCGATTGCGGGCCCGTATTTGTCGTCTCCGGTGGCGGCGTTACCCTGGAATTTCTCCTCGAGTTTGGGTGCTTTCCACCGGGGGATGTTAGCCCCGTCAAGGCACCAGATGCTCGCTTTCATCCGTGACTGTGCGTTTTTCTGGTCTCTTGCTGCCAGTGCTTCTTCGAGGGCGCTCACCCACTGCGGGGGTCCGACGGTTTCCGTGTCCTGGTAGGCCAGCGCCGTGAGCCGCGCGTAGTCGATGGGTTCGCTGACCGTGATCTGTCCTTGATCGGCGAGTATTCCGAGCATCCGCAGTACCGAGTGGCGCGAGTAGACGTAGTCGGTCCCGTTGGAGTACGACCAGGGAGTGGCGGCCAGGTCCTCTACGAGGACGAGGCACCGGGCCTCGCACAGCCCCGCGGGGCGGTTGCCCCGATCGTGGCGGTGGAGTCGCCCGATGCGCTGTAGCACGAGGTCCATAGGAGCGGGATCGGTGAGCATGAGGTCGAAGTCGACATCGAGGCTCTGTTCGATGACTTGTGTGGCGACGACGATGTGGCGGGCGGGCCGCCGCCCGCCGTCCTTCCCGAAGAGCTCGAGCATCCGTCGATCGCGCGCCGCACGTTCGGCGGCTAGGAAGCGCGAGTGAAGAAGCGTCGTCTGGTCGCGACCGAAAACCTTCTTGACGGCGTCGTATGTTTCCTGGGCTTCACGGACGGTGTTGCGTATGACGACCGCGCACCCTCCGTCGCCCAGCTCAAGCTCAAGCAGCTCGGCGATCTCCTCGGGGGTTTGCACCCGAGTCGGGATGATCCGCTTAGTCGCCTCCGGCTCGCCCTCAATCTCGTGGACGCGTACGCCACCCGAAGACACCGTCGAGATCACGGGGTACCCAATCACGTCATCCGCCAACCCTGCGGTGTCGGACGCGGAACCGCGACCGCGTCGATAGGCCTCAAGGAGTGCCCGTCGGCGCGCGGGCGGCAGGGTGGCCGAGAGCAGGACGACCGGGATCCCGTACATGCCGAGCCACATGAGCGCGGCTTCCAGGTAGGTCTCCATGTACTCGTCGGCTGCGTGCACCTCGTCGATGACGACGACCTTTCCCATGAGGCCGAGGTGGCGCACCAGCACGTGGCGGGATCTGAGGGCGGCCAGAAGCACCTGGTCGATCGTGCCCACCACGACAGGCGACAGGGTCGAACGCCATCTCTGCCCCATCCATCGGCTCGCATGCAGACCCATGTCCTCTTCGTCGTCGTGCACTTCGAGGGGGCTGGTGCCTTTGTCGAGTAGTTTCATGAACGAGTCGTTCAGGCTGTTCTTGCCGTGGGCGAGCTGGATGCCGAGCCTTTGAGGCTCGTCGCCGAGGATGCTGGTGAGCCAGCCGACGACGCGCTCGAACATTGCATTCGTTGTGGCCTGCGTTGGCAGCGCGATGAAGACTCCTTGCAGCCCGCGAGCGCGCATGAGTACTTCGGTGGCGGCCAGGGCCAGTTCGGTCTTCCCGGAGCCCGGTGGGGCTTCGACGATCATCAGGTCCGGATCCTCGGCGGCGGCGATCTCGATGGCTGCCCGCTGGGCGTTCGTCGGCTGGTACGAGGCCGGCCACCCGAAGCGGTGCCGGTAGAAATCCCCGATCGATTGGGGGAGCATCGTGGGGACCCGCAGAGGCCCTGGGAAGGCGGCTCTCTTCCAGCCGCGTTCGGCGCGCTCTCGTTGTTGGTCGGCGCTCAGTTCTGGGTAGCCGTGAATCGATAGCTTGCCATGCTTCTTGTCGGGGCGGGGACGCAGTGGGAAGTAGTCCTCGTTGGAGGCCAGCCAGTCGGCGATGACGAGGGCCGAGGCGTAGGCCGATGCGACCGCGATAGGGAGTTCGGGCAGGGCGGTGCCGGGAGCGTTGAGGGGGAAGCCGCTGCGGCGAGCCATCCAGCTCAGAATTTCCGCACGCGCCTGCGCCCAGCGTTCGTCATCTTTCGCGGATCCTTCCTGATAGTCGTACTGTTGGTGTGCGACTCGCACGGCAACTGAGTCGGGGTATCGGCCGTGGTGGATCCCCAAGAGGATCGCCCACTGTCGGGCACGTCTCGCATTGGCGCCCCCGCGAGCGATCTCGTCTTGGAGGGCAAACTGGCTGACGAGGCCGTGAGGCAGGTAGGCGCGCTCGGGATAGTCGCTTTTGCGCATGACGGTGAGTCCCTGGTCTCGGACGAGATCCGCCAGGTCGGAGCGCTGGCATGCGAATTGGGGACTGACTTTTCCTGCGTCGTGACTACCGGCAAGGAAGACGAAGGCCGTCCGAGCCTTTTCCTGATCCCCGTTCCACACGGACGCCATGAGCTGACGATGATGATCGCTCAGGTATTCGTCGAACAGGTATCCCGCGACGTCTGCGGCGTCCATCAGATGCTGAGCGACCGAGAGCCAGGTCTGATCATTGCCGCTCTTGGCCCAAAAGCTCCTGGCCAACTCGGATAGCTGCGACGCATCCATTTCTGGCTGGACATCGGGAAAATCGGGGAGATCCGCGACCACCCGCAACGCGGGTACTGGACCACCCTTGGGTTTTCTGGCCATTTTTCCTCCTTGAATCAAAACCATCTTCGAAGGAGCCAAATCGCGCTAACATGAACGAAACCGGTTACTCAGAAAATGTTGAGCTCGACAACCCCGACGGAATCGCCGCCGACCCATCGGGGTTGATGGGTTAACCATAACACTCAATTCACTCTTATACAATACATGTTCCAAATTACCGTCGCGAACGGCCGCTGGAAGCGGGACACAGCAAAGAAAATCCCCGCTTTCGCGGGGAAAACGTCCTCCTGATGCACTACATGGGCTCATCCCCGTAGGGGGGAACATTGCGACGGCCGTGGCCGCCGCGAGCGCTCGCAGGACCCTACCAACGTATCACCCCACCCCCTCCCGCGCGCCATTACGGCACAATCGACACGATGCTGAAAGAATGGGGGCATGTCGAATGACTCGCGTGAGAACCTGCACGGTATCAAAGACCAGGAGCCGGCCGACCTGACGTTTGCCGCTGGGCCCGCTGACGCCCAGCCCGCCTCCGCCGTGGGGGCGGGTGCCTCCGCAGTCGAGGCC
>ERZ772926.1360-NODE-1360-length-11846-cov-2.727758_pt1 | contig 11846 bp, 15 predicted proteins | sample MGYA00511136_ERZ772926 | MGnify/ENA primary metagenome ERZ772926 (study PRJEB29015, sample SAMEA2737917) | human oral metagenome | biome: human oral; feature: human-associated habitat; material: dental | place: China | collected 2153 ... | reverse complement strand
ATTAAAAAATTTATTTATAAGAATATAAGAGAAATAAGGCTGCAAAAAGGTATAAATCAGCAAGCTTTAGCAGATGCCCTTAATTTAGATGTTGCCGTAATAAGCAATATTGAAAAAGGGAAAAGAGACCTTCGAGTTAAGGAACTTGAGATAATCTCAAATGTATTGGGACTTACTGTTGTTGACTTATTAACATATCCGCAACAGTATGTAAATATTATTGATATTCCACGTTCTGATGATTCAGAAGTTTCTATTCAAATAAAATTAAAAAAAGATAAGAGGGATCAAGTAATGCGTCTTATCTTTGGTGATAATGATATTGAGATTTTAAACAAATAAAAAAGGTTCCAGAATTACCTGGAACCTATATGTTTTATTTGTGAATATATTATTATTTTACCATCCTTTGTAGTTCTTCTACAGCTGATGGAATTCTTTCAACGTTTTTTGTTAGTTTCATTTCATCTTTCGTCAATCTCATAAATTCTTGCTTTGTAACTTTTTTTCTTATACACCATCTCTGTATAATGTTATAATGATCGTCATGTAACCATAGTTCCCATCCAAGACTTGTTATATAATTAAACGCTGCAATAGGAACTTCAAAACTTATAATATTACCTTCATCATCTTTCATAGGTTCCATACCTAATGTGGTATTTTCCCCTAAAAAAGGAACAAATACGTCTTGCTTTCTTGCGGTATCTTTCATTCTTGTAACGCTAAAATCAGTATAGTAATACACCATTTCTGGCGCAGCCTTAGCAGCTGTTACTTTATTTTGTGCATTTGCTACTACTGCCATTGTTGCAATGGCTATTATTAACAATAACTTTCTCATAACTTATATTGCTTATTTGATTTAAATTTTGTTGACCAGAGTAAAGACTATCTACGAAACCCTCTATGTAATTTGACTTCTTCGTCGCCCATAGAAAGCTTGTAGTTTTCAATTTCTTCTTGTAAGTTCTTAGCGTGTTCCTCGAACATAAAGTTCAAGAAAGGAGCTTCGCTTTCTTCCTCCTGTGAGGTTTTTAATGCTTTTATATATTCTGCCTTATCATCTTTTACAACTTTACTTGGGACTAATCCGAATTCATTTTGAAGATGATTCATCATCAACCTCGACATTCTTCCATTGCCATCTACCCATGGATGTATTGTAACAAGTTTCAAGTGAGCATAGAAACTCAATTTATACTGTTCGTATATATTAGGGCTTTCTAACAGTTCCTTCCTTTCGTTGACCTCTTTGCAAAAGTCTTCCAACTTCTGTGGTACTTTTTGGTAATTCATATATGTTCTTCCTCCAGCACCAGCTGTAACATTCACAAGGCGTAAGTCACCTCTTGATGAGTCGAACGAACCACCAAAGCCATTAACTTCTCCACCTGTTCTCCGCATAACAAGTGAAGCTAAATGTTTAAGTACACCAACTGAAATCGGTGTATGTGCTTTAGCTAACTCCATACTTCTCTCGTAAGCAGCTTTTAAGTCAAGGTTCATATTTTGCTCTATGATGCTTTTTCCTTTGGCTGAAAGTCCTTCGTCAAAGAGGAGCTGATTATCAATCTCTGTCATTGTTGATCCTTCAATGGCAGTTGAATGAGTTACGATGGAATATAGATAAAACTTGTTATAGTCTATCTGATCTTGGAAGCCCAGCTTGTTATGTTCTTCCAGTATGTTTATGAAGTCTTTCTTGTTCATTGCTATCTTCACTTTCTATATTTTCTCGTAACTTGGATAGATTTTCTTGAATATCATCAAACATTATGCAAGTGCTTTTTTAAGAACTTGTTTATCTCGAATATATTCTATCATATCTTCTGAGGCATCACCAGAACGTGCTATATCAATTAGTGTGAAAATGTCTTTTTTGGAGTCGTCCTTCATTTTTTCTATGATAGAATTATAGACCTCATCAAGAGTCATTTCCGAGAGTTCTTTAGAGTTTATGTTACCATATTTTTTTATAGTATCATCCAATATTTTCATATTAATAAAAGTAAGTAAATCAGTATTACATTTTTGCAAAGCTATTGCTTTCTGCTTGACAACTTTTATTGATTCACCAAACTCTTTTAACTCATCACACTCATCAAATTTATCTCCATTTTCTATCATCTTCAACACTTTATATGTAAGAGTTGGAACAGGTCCTCGATCTCTTGCTTTGAAGGTGTCATCAAATATTGTTTTTCCGTATGATATGAGTGATTCTCTTTGAGCAAAGTATAAAAGTTTTGAGAGTTTTATGTAATCAACTCCTTTAGGGATATTATTTAGTACATATAGTACAACCGCCTTAATCTTTTTAATCTGCTCTATTGTTTTCATCTTATTTCTATTTTTATTGTTATCATACTTAGTAATAATAACAAAATAGATTATACCAGCATTTTAATAGAGAATTAAACGCTTTAATCTATGTCTGATTATAAACTCTGACCATGATCATGGAACCACGCAGGAGCATCACGATAATTGGTATCCCTTTTTCTGTAGCTGCTTTTAGAGCTGCTATTCTTCTTGTATTTCTTACTCTGCTTTTTCTTATTATCACCAGTTAAGGCATCATATACCTTATAACCTACATAAGCTACGAATAATGTTGTTAAGTCCATAATTACTCCCTTTCTTTTATTTGGTTAATAGTTCTTGTTTCTTTATTATGTCACAAATATATTTCGACAAGTTTTTAGGTTTAATCTTATCAAGTATAAGCTCTGTTTCATGATCCAGGGAAACAGAAACTTTCTTTGTGATAATTCTTATCTTTCGTTTAGGAATATTTCTTTCCCTTAGGATACGGTATATAGTTTGTTCTGAGGCTACACCTGTCATTTCACAGATCTGTTTTATGGTGTATTTCTCAGACCTATATAGTCTTACGACCTCTTCCTCCTGTTCTAAGGATATTAATTTCATACTAGTAGAATTTTTGTTTCCAGGGCATTTATAATATTCATAAGCATATCTACTCCTATATTATATCTACCTTCCTCAATTCTTATAAGATTAGTCTCAGATAGCCCTGTCTTTATTGCTAATTGTTCTATAGTAATTCCTTTTTCTTCTCTCTTATGTGAGAGAAGTTTACCAATTTGTTTTCTATTTTCGTTTCTGCTCATTATTATAAGGCATCGCCATATAAGAAATCATCTATTTCACGATCAGCAGCCAAGTCTTCTTCCTTCCTTTCTTGTGTTGCAAGAAAGTTCCAAAGCCTATCCAGAACTGCTCTTTTCTCCCCTTCTGGGATTTCTTTAGAAGGATCAAGCCAGTTAATCTGGCAATACTCCTTATTGAAATCATCTGCACATTCCATCTGGAATGCTGTATTGTCTGGTATCAATATAAAGCATCTTGGAAAGTCCAGGTGCAATAATCCTATTTGTTCCTGGTGGTCTACGATATTATCGCAGACCCAACAGGAAGTGTAATCATTTATATCTATCATTTTATTTCCAGGTTAAGATGTAATCCGCCAGATGCAGATGGTACGGTATAATCCTTTGTGTCAATATATTCGCTATCTTCGACATTCTTTAAGAAAAAGTATGTACCACTGCCGTTAGCCTTCAATATCTTAAAGTTGTCTGTTCCAAGTTTTTTCTTAACGACTTCATAAACAGCTCTTTCGAAAGAAAGAGATCCTAAAGCCATACTTTTATAACTTCTATTACAGTCGTGGAAGCCTCCATATATGCCTCCAAGAATCTTCTTCTCAGAGACGATCAAGCGATATGAACCTGATCCATTATAGATGCTAAGCCAATAGCGTCCATCCTCGTCCTTTTGATCTTCTGGGTCACACCACGAAATAGCTTTTTCAGCTTCCTCCATTTGTGATGGTATACATTCTTCGATGATAGCTTTCCCTTCCTCTTCTGAAATCTCTACTTGCTGTAAAGTGTAGTTTTTAAGTTTGGGAAATAGCTCATATCGCATATATCCACTCCTTGCAAGAGAAAGGGCTGACACCCACTTCTCTCCGACCTTAGAAAGATAAATAGTTTCGACTGGATAAGCAGATTCTTCAAATAAGAATCTTTCGATTTTTATAACATCACACTCAGAAGAACGTTTGTCAAACACCTGGATAGTTTTAGGCAAACCAGCCATTCTTGATATGGTCTTGTTTCCCTTGAGGAATGAAGTGTAATTTTTCATATTTCTGATGCCGCTTATAGGTTGCCGCCCTGTTCTATATTATTAATATCTCTGTTACAAAGGTAGCATTTATTTTTCATTAATCAAAGTGTTTTCCTACTTATTTTTGATACAATATAGTTAAATATTGTAAATGTACATAATATAATATATTGAAAATATCGTATATAGTTTATATTTACGTATAGAATTATACAGCTCACAGTAAAAACTGAAAAGAGCTGTATAATATCTGGAATGTTTATTTTCTTTTCTTTGGAAGAGACCAACCTCTTAATTTTGCAACAGTTTGATTAAATTTCATCCAAATATCTTCATCTAAGAACTCAAAGTGCATTGTTCCTTTTTTGAAAGCTTTTATACGGAAGAAGTTCCATTCATACCATGTTCCCCAGCTCTTCCTGGCATCGTTGATAAATCTGTTTAACCCTATATGTTTATCGTAATCGGTTCCAGTGATGTAACATAATGCTTTAAGCACATCTTCTATTTGTTGTTCGTGGTTTGAATAGGAAAGGCGTACATAATCTGTTGGGTACCGACTATCATAGCTTGTCATATAGGGAACTATGAATTTCTTATTTACCATATAGTTTGCATTTGTCTTCCACTTCTCGCCTGCTGTTGAGTTATCAGCAGAGAAGGAACAGATTGTGTCGAAGGCTTCTTCAATAGCTTTATCCATTCTTTGACTTGTTGTCTGAATAACCATATTGAGAACCTGGTAGATATTGTGCATTGTGAAGGGGACGTATGTCTGTTGTTCAACAAATCTATTAATCTGCTCACGTAGTCTCTGTGTTGCATATTTTTCCATGTTCAGTTTGCGAAAAATTCGTCTCCAATAATACTTTTGTAGCTTTTTCTTATATTGCTGTCTACTTATCCGTATTACTTTATTAGAACCATTTACTACAACAAATTTTACAGGTAAGTATCCATCATCTTCCCCTCCAAAACAAGCTATTGAATTAATCTTTTCAGCAGCTGCCATTGTTTCGTCGAAAAGGCGTACAGCAGATATATAGCGGTTAACCATATCACGCACCACATTATATTGTACAATTCCTTCTGTTTCGTTGGCATCAAGTATATCTGCTTCATTTGAAAACATATAGTCTGCAAACTCTTCTACTCCTTCACCTTCCTTGTAGAGTTTTACCATACTAACTGTAACATCAGTGTTGCGTTCTGCATCTTCAAAGACACTGCCCAGATATTCTTCACAACCATAAAGCTCTATAGTTTCAAGTAATTTTTGTTTAGTGCTATTATCTTGCCACCCTCGACTAACGCTATGACTATTACATAGTGCTATGATAACGCATCCTGCTGGTGCTATCTCAAAAGCATGAAGAATATGTCTGATTCCATCAGAGAATGGTGGGTTCATTACGATGTAATCAACATGGCTTACCTGTTCCGCTGTAACAGAAAGGAAATCATCAGCGAGGATTTCACATTTACCTGTCAAAAGTTTCTGTAAGTTCTTGTCTTTTTCACAGGCAATAACTTTTGCAGCACCATTTGCTTTGAGCCAGTCTACTATATTTCCTTTTCCTGCAGACGGTTCAAGTATGGTCTTTCCGATAAAGTTTTCACCCATCATCATAGTGTTAATAACCTCTTCTGGTGTAGGATAAAAATCCTGGTTATCTGTGAATAGTTTCATATTATATTTGTTTTGATTAGATTAAGCCTTTTATGCCCATATAGACAGAGCGAGGCACTTTCTTATTATATAGTTTATCACTTGTTGAAACTTTACAAACTCCGCCAAGTGAATTTGCAAGATTATAAACATATCTGTTTGAGATATCAAGTAACCTTTCCTTTTTCTCCTCTGCCCAATTATACACAGGCGTACCAAACTTTGGATATCGTCCATTAGACCTCTCTATTGCCATTGATAAGACTTTATCTCTTATCCTGTCATACTGGATGCGCATCTCATTTAAACTCTTGCCACGTCTTGCCATAATCATTTTGTCGGTATTTATCCTGTTGACTGCAGTTTTGTTATATATTGGATTTTATCGGGTTTCTGGAGCTGGTAGCCTTATATTATTTTTTCCATTTCCGTCTGCCCGAGTTTTTTTTTAATGTTTCATCGGTACATCTTTTCGCCGTATAGCCTTTTTACGTCGCAAAAAGTAAGTGTGGTTATAAGTAGTATAAGCCAAGACATCACAGAAAAATATCATTGGAATACCATTTTTTTAGTAAAAAAATGGAAGGCTGCCGTTGATATTTTTCTGTTAAGCGTAGCGTTGTCTTTGCGTTACTACTGACCACCTTAACTTTGCAAAGTGAACCAGGCTCGGCGCAATGATTTCCGTAAAACCACTTATTAAAGCGAGAGGCAGCGAAAGAAATGGAAATATCTCTTATTCATAAATTCAAATATTATAAAATACACCAATATGTATTTTTAATAATATACATTGTTTATAATGTATATTGTTCAGAATTTATATTGTTTAGAATATGTGTTTTTATATTGAAACATTTATGTTTCTTTTTCATGGTCAGAATAAAGCTCTGTCCTTACCGCTCTCCCGAAGTCCCTTGAGAACCTCTGTTGAATTCTCTGTAAGAGAAGAAACAGTGGTTGTCATGGGATTAAAACGGCGTAGACCGTTTTAAGGGTTTCTTGCGTAGCTTGTATGTTGTAAGGTTGGGAGAATTTGCACGGTTATACAGATGAAGTGAAAGTCTGAATAAGTAGACTTTCTGCAAAAGATGTATAAAACTCGTGCATTTCTACAACCTGTAGGCATACTAGCGAAGCAAGCCCTCATATAACAATGGTTTACCTCTCTCCTGGCAGTTCTCCTTATTTGCCTCTGCAATGCAGCGGCAAACATGGAGTGACTGTCAGGGCATCATCAGAATTTCTCTTGTGTTTCTCACAGTTCACTGAGTAAGTGTACTGTGTAAGAATCGTTAGGGACACTCAGCGAAAGCATTATTGCCTGAGCCGTGTGTCCCATACCTTTCTCCCGTAGTCTCCCTGTAGGGTGTCGGAAGGGAGATCCGCTTTTATTTCCCTACAGAGTAGAGTATGCAAAGGAATTGTCTTTGCGATGATCTACTCTGTAAGGAATATGCGGAGGGCTTATTCACCTGTAAGGTGTAGGCAATCATCGTTAGATACCTCTAAGCGGACGAAGCTGAATGGTTCGTCCGAAGGCTGCGACCTATGGGAGCAGCCAAAAATCCCTCCTGTCGCAAGCAGGAGGGATGAAATTAGGCTTGTGTTTTATGGTATGAAATGAACTGTTGACCGCAAAGTTACTTTTTTTGATCTAAAAATAATCATTTTGATTTATATTTCTACTTTATCATCTAAGCAAAGTATATATTATACGTGTTGTAGATTGATTTAATCTTTACTTTGATAAATCAAAAAAAGCACATCTATAAAGTAAAGTTTTTGTACATATTCAATCAAAAAAAAGCTTAAATCCTACTGAATTGTTAATTTAGAAAGTAATCTATTTGTTTTTTTAATTTTTCTGTTAAACTTATTTCCTTTGTCCAAAAATTAAAGAAACAATATATGGGAGCATTTGGAATATTTTTCTTGTGTCTTACTTTCTTTTACCTTCTTTACTATGCTGCTATGATCCTTATGGACATCTACGGCAAGAAAGCCCGTCAGGTTGATGGAGTAGAGGAGTTTAAAGTAGGTGGTGGAGCTGGAACTGCTGAAAATCCAGACCAGGTTCTTGAACGAGAAGAAGGTGGATACGATATCATAGGGCATGATGACGAAGTTCCTATTGCTTATCCGTTGGAATCATCATCTTCAACGAACGATACATTACCTAATGATTCTGTTGATTCATCTTCTGAATCATCAGAGCAGGAAGGTTCTTCTTATGACGAAATGCTTTTAGCAAAGTCAGAAGGAACTGCTATAAAAAAGGAGTTTCAAGAGGAGTATGATGAAGATGAAATGTTTGAAGCTTCTTTGGAGCCAATGGACGGCTCACGTAAACTTTTCCGTCACATAATCACTAATATCTAATCTGATGAAGAAATTATTTTCCAAATCTTTTTTTCTTGTGACGATTTCTCTTTTTGCGAGAGTTACCACAGTTGTAGCAGACACTTCAATAGGGTCTACGGACTATTCCAGTGGCTATGGTGGTTTATTCGAGATGACAGCTTGGGTTTTAGGCTTAGAAAGGGGGCTTGTCTTGTTAATTTATGCTTTAGCTGCTATTTTATCCTTATATAGTGCTACAGCTATATACATAAAAATCAATGCAGGCGAGGAAGGCTTTTTGAAGTCAGTTTACATCTTGATTGGATCAATTCTATTTTTAATCTTCTCGACAATGTTTATGCCATCATTCTTTGGTTTCGATTCTATTCGTGTCAATGGTTTTTGAGAAAGTGTTTTATTATAATATAACATTATTAATCAATTAATTAACAAATTTAAAATTTCAAAACAATGGAAATTATTAAATCATTGACCTCTTCTGCAAAGAGAGGTGCAAGCAAGGTTCAGAACTTCGTTAAGAACCATCAGGGTGTTGTTCGTGCAGCTATGATGATGCTGTTGTTTGTGTCAGTAACTGCTGTTATGGCTCAGACATCTGCTGGTGCTGCAGGCTCCAAAGCCTTTACTGCTGTTACTGCAGACTTGAAGTCTTACGTTCCTTTGATTCGTGCTCTTTGCTATGGTCTTGCAGCTATCGTTGCTATCGGTGGTGCTATAAGTGTGTATATAGCCATGAACAACGAGGAGAACGATGTGAAGAAGAAGATCATGATGGTCGTTGGTGCTTGTATCTTCTTGGTTGCAGCAGCTACATACCTCCCACAGTTCTTTGGTTTGTAATCAGTCATGAAGCAGGTCGTCCGAGAAAATCCAAGCTATCCAGTTTTCAAGGGACTTCAACGTCCTCTTGAATTCATGATGCTCCGTGGTCGTTATATCTACTGGGGGGCAGGAACGCTCTTGGGTGGTATTGTCGGTTTTCTCGGCGGCTACCTGTTGTTTGGGTATGTAGTTGCCCTGGTCATCGCTACCGCCGTACTTTCGTACGGTGGTGTGATGATAATACTTAAACAGAAAAAAGGCTTACACTCAAAAAAAGAGCATAAGGGTCTTTATATCTTTACTCATTCACGTTGTTTTTATAGAAAATGGTAAGTTTAGTAGCAATCTTCTGTCTCTGCTCGATTCTTCTTGGAATGGCACTTTCAGTACGTCTTTTCGGTACTGGAGGTAAGCGTGCGAGAATTTTCTCCGACATCTACTATAGTATAGAGGATGCTGGTGACTTTGCTGTTGTCTATACAAAGAAAAGTGATTTCTCTGCTGTTATTAAGATGACAAATCCAGTCAGAAAGTATTCAGCAGACATTGATGGTTATTATTCTTATAATACCCTTTTTAATAACATCCTCCAAACTTTGGGTACTGGCTTTGCTTTGCATAAGCAGGATGTATTTGTTCGTCGTCGTTTCGATATGATGAAAGCTGCAGGCAAGGACACCAAATATGGTTTTCTTACGGCAGCCTATCTAAAATTCTTCTCTGGTCGTTTGTACACTGATGTAACAACTTATCTTGTTATTACTCAAAATAATAAGAAGACAGGTTTTTCAGCTTTTGATGAAAAAGTCTGGCGTACATTTAAGACCAAAGTAGCTAAGGTCATGGACCAACTTCATGATGGTGGCATTAAAGCTTCATTTCTCGGTGTTGATGAATGTCGTGATTATGCAGATCGTTTCTTTGCGATCAATTTCCGTGATGAAGTCTTTTCTATGACAGACTTTAAGGTTGACAATGAGAGTATCCGTATGGGTAATCGTCATTGTAAGATATATAGTCTTCTTGATGTTGATGATGTAGGTCTTCCTGGTTCTCTTCGTCCCTATACAGATCTTCATGTCAACAACACCAGTATGCCTGTAGACCTTCTTAGTGCTTTAGATAGCATTCCTGGTGCCGATACAGTTGTATATAACCAGGTTATTTTTATACCGAATCAGAAGTCTGAGTTATCAAAACTTGATAAGGTTAAGAACCGTCATGCCTCTCTTCCAAGTCCAGGAAATCAAGTCAGTGTTGAAGACATAAAAAAGGTACAAGAGATTATTGCACGTGAAGGTAAGCAGCTTGTCTATGCTCACTATAATATGATAGTAGCAGCCCCTGCAACACAAGACTTACAGAAGATTACCAATCATCTGGAGAATATCTTTGATCGTCAAGGTATTCATCTTTCACGTCGTGCTTACAATCAGCTTGAACTATTTGTTTCAAGCTTCCCTGGTAACTGCTTTCAGTTGAATAAGGATTATGACCGTTTTCTCACTTTAAGTGAAGCTGCTCTTTGTCTTATGTACAAAGAGAGCCAAGTAAAAGGTGATGAGAGTCCTTTGAAATGTTGGTATACGGATCGTCAAGGTGTCCCTTTAGCTGTTGATACTACTGGTAAGGAAGGTAAGGTTAAATACACTGACAACAGTAATTTCTTTGTTTTAGGTCCATCTGGTTCCGGTAAGAGTTTCTTTATGAATACTGTCATGAGACAGTATTATGAACAGGATACTGATTGTGTGATTGTGGATACAGGTGATAGTTACGAAGGTCTTTGTAATATCTTTGAAGGTACGTATATCAGTTATAGCAAGGAACGTCCTATTTCCATGAATCCTTTTAAGGTTACAGAGGCAGAGTATAACGAGAACTTCAATGAGAAGAAAGGATTTCTTCGTTCTCTCATTTTTCTTATTTTCAAGGGAAATAAAGCTCCAACAAAGCTTGAAGAGACTATCATCAATCAAACTATTACAGAATACTATACAGAGTATTTCACCCCATTTGAAGGCTATACAGATGAAGAACGTAAAACCATGCGTGAGCTTCTACTTTTAGTAGATAAGAAGAATGGTGAATATGAAAAGTATGAGAATGAGTTAGAAAAACTCTATGAAGCAGAAAATATAAATGAAGACTATGACGAAGAGGTTGAGTTAGAACTCCGCCGTTGTGAGGATAAACGTAAACGTAACAGACGTCTACGTACAAAACTCCAGAATGTTATTGATGATTCAGCTGCAACAGAAGGAGAAAAAGAATCAGCTCTGACCGCTCTCCAACGTCTCACTCCAGAGGTTGTGGAAGGTAAGTATCTTGCGAGAATAGATAAACGTATTGACCGTATGGAGCAACGTCGCAAGAAACTAAGAGTCAAAGAACTTTCTTTCAACTCCTATTATGAGTATGTTTTGGAGCGTATACCTCAGATTATGCGTGAACAAAATATTCTTTTCGATATTGACAACTTTGCTGCTATTCTAAAACCTTTCTATAAGGGTGGTGAAATGGAGGTTACACTAAATAATGATATGGATTCTTCTCTCTTTGACGAGCGATTCATTGTCTTTGAGATTGATAAGGTAAAGGATGATCCTGTCTTATTTCCTATCATTGTTCTTATTATCATGGACGTTTTCACGCAAAAGATGCGTATTAAGAAAGGTAGAAAATGCCTTGTTATTGAGGAAGCGTGGAAAGCCATTGCTACTCCAACTATGGCAGAGTATATCAAGTATCTTTATAAGACAGCTCGTAAGCATTGGGCTATGGTGGGTGTTGTCACTCAGGAAATCGAGGACGTAACCTCCAGTGAAAT
>ERZ772926.1359-NODE-1359-length-11848-cov-4.494446_pt1 | contig 11848 bp, 10 predicted proteins | sample MGYA00511136_ERZ772926 | MGnify/ENA primary metagenome ERZ772926 (study PRJEB29015, sample SAMEA2737917) | human oral metagenome | biome: human oral; feature: human-associated habitat; material: dental | place: China | collected 2153 ... | reverse complement strand
ACGTCCGTGGTCTTCGACCTTGAGTTTGACGCCGTTCTCAGTAAAAAAGTTGATAATGTCATGGTTGTCAAACTGGGAAAAGACGCTGTAAAGAAAGCGACCGTTACCGGGAATGCCAGCCATGAGGTCATCCAGGTTTCCGTTATTGGTCACGTTGCAGCGGCCGCCGCCTGTTCCAGCTAATTTCTTGCCTAGGCGTCTATTTTTCTCGAGGAGCAGGGTCTTTTGTCCATAGAAGGAGCTTGAGATGGCAGCCATCATGCCGGCTGGTCCTCCGCCGATGATGATTGTGTCGAAATGGTTCATGTATCTTTTCCTTTCGTGGAGAGGGGGCGTTATCAGTCGAAGATCTTGCACTTCCTAGCTGAGTATCCTTTTTGCAGCCTTACCGCCCCTCTTGGAAGAATGAAACTAGAAATCTCGAGGTTTCTACATTCAATATTTTTTTATTTTTCTTACTAAACTAATTTGTCTCATTGTATCATAAAAAAGGGCTAAAAAGATAGGAGTCAGGCTCAAAAAATATTGTGAAATTTGACAGTTAAGGCTTGATATGATAAGATTTAGGTATCTACAAACTAGAAAAAGTTTTTGAGGAAATTATGGCAATTGAAAAGACAGTCAGCGAGTTAGCCGAGATTCTTGGAGTTAGCCGCCAGGCGATTAACAATCGTGTCAAGGCACTGCCGCCAGAAGATACGGAAAAGAATGAAAAAGGAGTCACGGTGGTGACTCGCAGCGGCTTGATTAAGCTGGAAGAGATTTATAAGAAAACTATTTTTGAAGATGAACCTGTTAGCGAAGATGTGAAGCAACGCGAGCTGATGGAAATCTTGGTAGACGAAAAAAATGCTGAGATTGTGCGTCTCTATGAGCAGCTTAAGGCTAAGGACAGCCAGTTAGCTAAGAAAGATGAGCAGCTGCGCATTAAGGACGTCCAGATTGCTGAAAAGGACAAACAGCTGGATCAGCAGCAGCAGCTAACAGCTAAGGCTATGAACGAGCGTGAAACCTTGCTGTTGGAGTTGGATGAAGCCAAGGAAAAGGTGCAGGAGCAGGAAAGCAAGGGCTTCTGGGCACGTTTATTTGGAAAATAAAAATAAGGTTGGGACATCTGTCTCAACCTTGTTTTAAATAAGAATCGCTTTTTAGCAAGTTTTGTATTATTCACAACATAAAGGAAGAAAATGAAATCACAAAGACTGGGGCTTTTACGTCTCTATCGCAATCTTGATAAAATTTTGTTGCTCTTTTTCACAGTCTTTATGCTCATGGAGCTGGCCTGGGTGCCTTTCAACTCCTTTGCAGCAGAGACTCTGCTCAAGCAGACAGGCTACCTCTTCTTATCTTATACGAATGCCCTTAAGGTTCTGACTTCAAATGTCTGGGTTGGCTTGGCCTTTCTAGCACTTTTTGCGGCCAATCTCTTTGTCGCTTATTTTCAGATTGGGCTGATATTTATTGGGCTCCGCAATCTTCTGGACGAGGAAGAACGAAGCGCCTTTCAGTTCATTAAGAAAAGTTTCAAAGACAGCGGTTCGCTTATTCGCTACGCCCGTCCTAGCAAGATCCTCTTCATTGCACTGTATATGGGCTTTATCTTTCCCTTTTTGCGGCAAATTCTCAAAATCTACTACTTGAATAAAATTCTGATTCCAGAATTTATCGTGACCTATCTCAAGACGGCCTTATGGATGAAATTATCAATCTATGCTTTAGGTTTTCTGCTTTTTTTGATAGCTGTCCGACTGATGTTTGCCCTGCCCAAGCTCTTTTTTGAGCATTTCCGCCTCCGAGATGCGATTAGGTATAGCTTGGAGAAGACCAAGGGGCACTTGATTCGCTATACTTGGCAGCTCTTTTGGATACTGGCTAAGAGCTTTCTCTTCTTTCTTTTAAGCAGCATTCCGATTTTAGTGTTGCAGCAGTATGCGGATGGCCAGTCCAATCAGATAGCCTTGACAGCAGCGGTTGTCAATTACTGCCTCATAAAGCTGGCTTATTACTTTATGGTAGCCTACTTTCTGATTAAGTTTGTGGCTTTTCTGACAGACAGTAAGCTGTCTGAATACCGCTACAGAAAAGGCCTGCCTCTCATGCGCTGGTTTATCCTTTTGGTCACTAGCTCTGTCTTTGCCCTTGAAGGCTTTGCCTATCTCAATCTGCCCTTGGAAAACGTCCCTCTGACCATCTCGCATCGTGGAGTTTCGCAGGGAAATGGGGTCCAGAATACGGTTGAGTCGCTTGAGAAGACAGCTCTGCTCAAGCCAGACTATATCGAAATGGATGTTCAGGAGACCAAGGATGGCCAGTTTGTCATGATGCACGATGCCAATCTAAAAGCCTTGGCCGGCATCGATGCTAGACCGCAAGAGCTGACTCTGCAAGAGCTGACGGCTTTAGATATTTCAGAAAATGGACACACTGCCAAAATTTCCAGCTTTGATGCTTATCTCAAACGAGCCAATCAGATGGGGCAGCGACTCTTGATAGAAATCAAGACCAGCAGCTTGGACTCAGACGATATGATGGACCGCTTCCTGAGTCAATACGGAGCCAATATCAAGGTTTATGGCCACCAGATTCAGTCTTTGGACTATCAGGTTATTGACAAGACAGTCCAGTATGATGAGAGCATACCGACCTTCTTTATCCTGCCCTACAATACTATTTTCCCACGGACACAGGCTTCCGGCTATACGATGGAGTACTCGACTCTCGATGAAAACTTTGTCGATAAGCTCTGGACGACAGATAAGCAGCTCTATGACTGGACCATCAATGATGCAGATAGCATCGGAAAATCCTTCCGTCTGGGTGTTGACGGCATGATTACCGATGATTTGGAGCTAGTGCAGAGCTCTATCAAGGAACTGCAAAACAATCCCGACTATGCCCTGCTTTTGATGAGTAAGGCAGCGGATTTGCTTAATTTTGTGTAGTGGACTGGTGAGGGAACGACTATAAATCAAAAAAGACTGAGATTCTTCAGTCTTTTTTGCTGGTTCGAGTAGCTCTTGACTTATGTTTAGTCAAGTTGGAAGGTTATTTATCTTGCTTAAAAAGGCAATTTGCCTGCGAAAGCGCCCATTTTCTTCTGAGTAGCGTCATCAATCTGAGCCAGCGCGTGATTCAGAGCTTGCGCAGTCATCTCTGACAGAGTTTCTAAATCTTCAGGATCCACAACGGCTGGATTGAAGTCAATGCTGACTACCTTTTTATCGCCTGTCAGTTTAGCGACGACTAAATCTTGGGCTGATTTGCCGGTAAATTCTGTTGCAGCTAGTTCTGCCTGTCCTTTTTCCATTTGTTTTTGAAGCTTTTGTGCTTGCTTCATCATGCTTTGCATGTTCATCATAAGATTTTCTTTCCTTTCTCTCGCAAGGGCTTAGCCCTTGGTAATCTTCACTCTTCAAATTATATCATTTTTTGAAAAAGTGGCAAGAAGAACATTTCTAAGAGGTTTGACAAAGATTTAACATTTATAGTAGAATGGTCATGAATCTATATATCAAGGAGAAGACAACTTGAAAAATAAGAAGATAAAAGGTTTTCTGTTGGTAGTGCTCTCATCCCTCTTCATCCTAATTGGCTGCAGCGGCAGCCCAAAAATTCAGGGAAAATGGAATGTACAGGATGCTAGCGGTGAACAAAAGACCATTGAAATAAAAGATAAGACCATTATTGTCAACGAAGAAGAGTATAAGTATACTCAAAATGCTGTTGGTTTTAAGAATGGGGTGAGTTATTATGGCCTGACTCGGAAAGATAATGGCGGAACATTTTCTATCGTCTTTCCTGAGAAAGATAAAAATATTGCTATTATGCTAATTCCTGATTCAGACGATGACTATCTCACAGGCAGTATGCTCTTTGCTATGAACCGCAAGGAAAAGCCGGATTATAAAAAATATGCAGAGGAATATCTCAATCTACGATAAAAGAAAAGGCGCTGAATTTCAGCGCCTTTTAGGTTTTATTAATGTGATGTCATGATCGGTAAATCCAGACTAGATTGTTCCAAATCTACCGTCAGCTGATAGTCAATCTTATCACGGACGGTATGCTCAAAGTCTGTAGTGTAGAGGACAAGGCGCAGTTGGTCGCCTTTTTTCATCTTATAGATGGTTGGTTGCAGTTCAAAGGAAAATTCCAGCCATTGGTCAGGAGTGACTTCTTCGACTGTCAGTAGATTGGTTCGATTTTGCAGATTGAGAAAACCTTTGGTGATGACGCGATGAGGCGTTTCAGTATGGGGGAGTTCGACCAGATTGTCCAGCATATAGTAGCGGCCGTTGTCCATGACTCTAGGCTCAATAGGCGTAGGAAGTGGTGTGAGGCGTTTAGCTGGTCCGAAGTCCAGCAATTGAGCAGAAATCAGCCCCTTATCGGTGCTGGATTTGAGGCGAAGATTGAGCTGGCTCGCTCCGTTGAGAAAGAGGTCCTTTTCTAAGGTCCAGTCTAGAGTAATCTGGTTGACCTTACCTTCAAAAAGCTCAGTCTTGAAGCTTTGGTAATTTTTAGCAAAACGATTATAGTCTTCTTCTGGATATTGATTTTGGATAGATTGGCAGTCTTGGCCTAGTTGGAGATGAAGATTCTGCTCTTGCCCTCCGAAGTCTTCCAAGGTCAGCCAGCTTTGAGCTTGGCTGTTGTCCTGCCAGATGACTGTAGGCAGTTCGAAGTCTGATTCACAAGCTAGTAATTTCTTGCTCAGCAGAGCATTGATAGACTCGCGGAAGTCGATGGATTGCCAGTTGTTTATGTAGACATGGGCGCCATTGTGAAAGAAGAGGTGTTTCTTGATGTGGGAGGGTAGGGCTCTAAACATTTGATAGACGTGAAGGGGCTTGACATTCCAGTCTTGAGTGCCATGGGTGAAGACGACTTCGGCCTTGACCTTATCTGCGTGGAGAAGGTAGTTGCGGTCATGCCAAAATTGATTGTAATCCCCAGTTTGCCGGTCTAGGTCTTTGCGCTGCTGCTCTAGGCTTTGCTGATAAGCGTCGTTGTTACGCAGGTAGTCACCAGCCCTCAGGTTGCGGGAGTAGGTCAGTTCGGTCAGGGATTCAAAGTCCTCTCCTGGATAGCCGCCAGGACTAGTGACAAGTCCGTTTTCGCGGTAGTAATTGTACCAAGAAGAAATTCCAGCTTCAGCGATAATGACCTCCAAACCATCTACGCCAGTCGTTGCCAGCCCGTTGGACATGGTGCCCAGATAGGAGATACCGGTCGTAGCCACTTTTCCGTTGGACCAAGTGGCCTTGATTTCCCGTTGGCGAGTGTGGTCGGTGAAGGCTCGGCAGCGGCCGTTGAGCCAATCAATAACATTCTTATAAGCCTCGATCTGCTGATAGTCGCCGCTGGTCATCAGTCCTTCAGAGTCTTTAGTTCCTATGCCAGACACATAGAGATTGGCAAAGCCGCGGGGTAGCAAGTAGTCATTGAGCGTGTAGGTGCCGATATGGCCCAAATTTTCCTCGGCTTCAGAGACTTCTTGAGCTGGCGCTGGCGAATCCAGCTGGAGCAATTTGAGCTCAGGATCTTGTACTGTGATTTGATGAGGTTCTTTTTTTACTAAGTCCACATTCATATCATGGAGAGCCTTGTCGCTGGCGGGGTCATTGGTTCCTTGATGATAAGGAGAAGCTGTCATGACAGCAGGAACTTGTCCTTGATAGCGTGGCCGGATAATGCTGACTTTGATGAGGTCTGGACGGCCGTCTCGATCAGTATCCACGCGTGATTCCACATAAACCACCTCACGGATGGCATCATGGCTGGAAAAGGTTGCCAGGCTCTTGCCGTTGAAGTAGTGGTGGGTATTGTCCTCAGGAATCAAACCCTCGCTGACTAGCTTATCAACTAAGAGGTTGCCATTTTTTGTCCGAGTGTTGAGCAGCTGGTAGAGATTTTCCAACAAGTCTCCAAATGTAATGGGAAAGCCTGTTTCCTTGCGAAAGGCCTCAACATCTGTAAAATCAATAAAGGGCGAGAACTCAAGCAGTTGAAAAGCCACAGTGTAAAAGATAGGTGCTGTCAGTTCTCTGTCAGACTGGAAAAAGCTCAGCAGGTCTGTTTGGCTGTCAGCAGCCCAGGATTTCAAGGGATAATCTGTATTTTTATAAGTGAAAAAGCTGGTGCGGAGAAAATCTTCAAGATTTTCCTTGTCAGAGCGATTGCTGTCATAAAAAAAGCCTAATTCAGCTAATTCTATCAACATATTTTCCCGTTTCGTTCTTGCATAACTATACTGATTAAAACGCATATTCTTCCCTCTTTTTCTTATTTTTATTAAAAATGACCTTTACATTATCCATTATACTTGATAAAATAGACTTTGTCTAAAAAATATTTAAGGAGAATCACTAAATGGATTTCGAATGGGTCGTTAAATACGCCACAGAATTTTTAGGAACAGCTATCCTCATTGTCTTGGGGAACGGAGCTGTTGCCAACGTTGAATTAAAAGGAACTAAGGGACACCAGAGCGGTTGGTTAGTCATCGCTGTCGGATACGGTATGGGGGTTATGATTCCAGCTTTGATGTTTGGTAATGTGTCCGGTAACCATATCAACCCTGCCTTTACTTTGGGACTTGCTGTCAGCGGTTATTTCCCTTGGGCACAGGTTGCACCATATATTGCAGCGCAGATTTTGGGAGCTATCTTCGGACAGGCTTTAGTCGTTGCGACCCATCGCCCTTACTATTTGGGAACAGAAAATCCTAATAATATTTTGGGTACTTTCTCTACCATCTCTAGTCTAGACCATGGCACGCCTGAATCACGTAAAGCAGCCTTGTTCAATGGTTTTATCAATGAATTTGTTGGTTCTTTTGTTCTTTTCTTTGCTGCTATGGGTTTGACAAAACTTCATTTTGGTGCAGAGCTAAAATCAATTATTGAGTCTAATGTTCAGCAACAAGCTTTACAAGCGGCTCAAGTTGGTCAAAAAATAGCAGAAGCTGATTTGGATAAGGCGGTGCATAATACCTTTGCTCAAGCAACCAATGCTTCATCAGCAGTCGCTCACTTGGCACTTGGTTTCTTGGTAATGGCTTTGGTAACCTCTCTGGGAGGCCCTACTGGACCTGGGCTGAACCCAGCTCGTGACCTCGGACCTCGTATCCTCCACTTCATCCTGCCAGAATCTGTTTTGGGCAAACACAAGGGTGATTCAAAATGGTGGTATTCTTGGGTTCCAGTTGTGGCACCGATTCTTGCAGGTATCACAGCTGTCCTCTTGTTTAAAACAATCTACGGATAAGTACATAAGATCAGAGTTTGGGGGATTTCCCCAGCTCTTTTTTCGAACGATAGAGGAGGCAAAGTTAGAGATGCAAGTGTCAAAATTTCATAAAGTCAGTGGCCGTAGAACCTTACTCTTTGGTCTTTTAGCCCTTGTTTTCGGCCTGATTATCATTGTCAATGGCTTCAGCTTTACCCAGCTGGGCTTCGATTTTATTTCGCTTTATCTGACGGTTGTTGGCTTGGTAAATATTGTTCTTCATGTTTTTACGCGCAAGAAAGAAGGGGCTGTCTGGCCTAGTCTGCTTCAGATTACAGTCGCTATGGGTATCAGTTGGCTCAACCGAATCAGTGATGTGCCTGTCAATATTGTGATTATCAGTTTGGGTAGCTACCAGCTCTTGACTGCCGCTATTTACGGAGTGACTTATCTCCTTTATCGGCAAAATCATGTCAAGGGCGGCTTGCGCTATCTATTTGATACCGTTCTCTATGGTGGAATTGGGCTGACCAGTATTCTTTCGCCTGCGACTGACGGACACCTGCAGTTTTTGATTTTGGGAATCTATTTGATGATGCTAGGAATGTCCAATATTCGGGATGGTCTCTTTTTTGATAATGACCGGGAAAAACATCGGCTACGTAGGCAAATTCGTATTAACCTACCTATTATTTTTGCAGCCTTTATTCCGGTAGAAAATCTGGAGCGCTTTAATCGACTGATTCAGGGAGAAGCAGCTTCTGATCGTAAAAATGTTTATAGTCTTGTTAAGAACGGAGAGAAAAAGACGGACTTAGAGGTCTTGGTTCATACTTCAAAGACAAGTTTATTTGGAGCCATTGGTCATGTAGATATTTGCTATCAGGGACAAGTGATTTCTTATGGCAGCTATGATGTTTTTTCTGAGCGATGCAAGGGTATGATTGGAGACGGCGTTCTCTTCAAGGTTCCTAAAGACGCTTATATTGAGCTTTGCAAAAAAGAAAGTAAGAAAACACTCTTTGGTTATTCTTTGACTTTGACGGATAAGGAGAGGGAGTCGGTTGAAAAGCGCTTGGCTGAAATCGATCAGTTGTTGGTGGAATGGGAGCCGCCAGCAGAACTGAAAAATGGCCAGCCAACATACTCCTACAAGTTGAAGTATGAACTAGGAGCGCAGCTATATAAGTTTAAAACCAGTCGTTTCAAGACTTATTTTGTCCTGTCGACCAACTGTTGCCTGCTAGCAGATTCGATTATTGGGCAGGCTGGGACAGATATTCTGGATATTCGCGGGATTATCGCGCCCGGTACCTACCAGTCCTATCTGCAGTACGAGTTTGAGTCCGCTAGAGGTTTGGTCATTGCTCAGACCGTTTACCAATAAATCCAAGGTCTTCTTGTTTTAAAAATTGTTGGATTGCGCATAATTTCTTGTCAAAAAGATGAAAATCCATTACAATAAAATGGTTTGGAGGAATTATGAGCGCGAATCATATTATTAGAATTATCCCTGTATTAAAGATCAATAATCGTCATTTAAATCAAGAGTTTTTTGTAAATCAGCTGGGCATGAAGGCCCTTTTAGAGGAAGCTGCTTTTCTGTCCTTGGGAGATCAGACCAAGACTGAGAAACTGCAGCTGGAAGAATCACCCAGCATGCGGTCTCGGCGAGTCAAAGGTCCTAAAAAATTAGCCAGAATCCTTGTCAAGGTTGCAGATGCTAAAGAAATCGAGTCTCTATTGGCTCAAAAGCCTGCTTGGACAAAGCTGTATCAAGGAGAGAAAGGCTATGCTTTTGAAGCCCTGTCGCCAGAAGGAGACCTAGTTCTCCTGCATGCAGAAGAGAATAGAGCAAGTCTGCAAGAAGTGGCGGAGGCTCCTGTCTTTGAAAAGCAAGAGGACTTCATCGGTCTTAGCCAATTTGAGATAGAGACGGTAGAAATTCGTGTGCCCGATGCCAATGCAGCCCAAGAATTTTACAGCAAGATTGAAAATGCGCTGGATTTTCTGACCTTTACAGAAGCAGAGGGTCAAGACTTGCAGACTGACAGTGCCCTAACTTGGGACTTGACCATGCTCAAAGCTCAGGTCAATCGTTTAGAAACCGCTGCGCTGCGTCCTGTCTTTGAAGGACGCAAGATCTTTGTACCCAAGTCAGATAAGTTCTTGCTGAGTCAGGATTCTAGCAAGATTGAATTGTGGTTTGAAGCATGACTCTAGAAAAAATCATCAGTAAAATCCAAGAACAGCTGAAAGACTATATCTATCCCGGTGCTAGTCTGGCCTTGTATCAAGCTGGCCGGTGGCAGGAATTCTACTTTGGTCTAGCTGATCCGCAAGAAAAAAAGGCTACTCAAGCTGGTTTGGTCTATGACTTGGCTAGCGTTAGCAAGGTGGTCGGAGTTGGTACTCTGGCAGCCTTTTTGTATGAGCAGGGCAAGCTGGAGCTGGATTTGCCCTTGCAGCATTACTATCCGGTCTTCCGTCGAGAAGATGTGACCTTGCGTCAGCTTTTGACCCACACATCTGGGCTGGATCCCTTTATTCCCAATCGTGACCAGCTGACAGCTCCCGAGTTGAAAGCAGCGCTTAATCATTTGACGGTGCTTGAAGATAAGACCTTTCGCTATACGGATGTGAATTTTCTGCTCTTGGGCTTTATGTTGGAAGAGATCTACAGTCAGGCCTTGGATCAGATTTTTCAAAGTCAGATTTTCCAGCCTTGGGGTTTGGCTAAGACTAGTTTTGGGCCAGTTCCAGGAGCTGTGCCGACCGTTCGCGGTGTCAAGGATGGTCAGGTTCATGACCCTAAGGCGCGTGTTCTAGGAATCCATGCTGGCAGTGCTGGCTTATTTTCCACTCTCAAGGATTTGGAAATATTTCTGGAGCATTATCTGCAGGATGACTTTGCGGCAAATCTGACCCAGAATTTTTCTAAAGAGCCGGGTAAAAGGCGCAGTTTAGCCTGGAATTTGGAGGACGATTGGCTGGATCACACTGGCTACACGGGAACCTTTATCATGTATAATCGCAAGGAGCAACAGGCGGCTATTTTCCTGTCCAACCGGACCTATGAAAAAGACGAGCGGGCTCAATGGATCTTGGATCGGAACCAGCTGATGGACCTGATAAGAATAGAACTTTAAAAGACTCCGGCTGCAAGCTCCGGGGTTTTATCATGTGTGCCTATATAAATATCGGTCTCTAGCCCCAGTGATTTTCTCTGAATAAAAATCGCTTTTTTTGCCAAAGTATATTAAAATAAGATAGAGAGAATCTACAGATAAGAGAAGACTATGACAAAAAAAATCGGTGTCGGCAAGGCACACAGTAAAATTATTTTAATGGGAGAGCATTCGGTGGTCTATGGCTATCCGGCTATTTCCCTGCCTCTTAATCGTATCGAAGTGACCTGTCAGGTCTTTCCGTCTGAGCGGGCCTGGACCCTCTATGCCGAGGATACGCTGTCCATGGCTGTTTTTGCCTGTCTAGAACATCTAGGCAGGCAGGGAGCTAAGATTCGCTGTCAGGTGGAGTCCATGGTCCCTGAGAAGAGAGGGATGGGCTCTTCAGCCGCGGTCAGTATTGCGGCCATTCGGGCGGTCTTTGACTACTTTGAGGAAGAACTGGATGACCAGACACTGGAGATTCTAGCCAATCGGGCAGAGATGATTGCCCATATGAATCCCAGCGGGCTTGATGCCAAGACCTGCCTCAGTGATGTAGCTATCAAATTCATTCGCAACTTTGGTTTCAGTGAAATTGAGCTGGATCTGGATGCTTTTTTGGTGATTGCAGATACAGGCATTCACGGTCATACCCGCGAAGCCATCCGTGCTGTAGAGAGTCAGGGTCAAAAGGCTCTACCCTTGCTGCAGGAATTGGGGAATTTAACGAAAATCCTTGAGAAGGCCATTTCTATCAAGGACCTGATGACTATGGGTCAAGCTATGACCAAGGCTCATGAGAAGCTAGCCAAGCTAGGGGTTTCTTGCCAGAAAGCAGATGAGCTGGTAGCGGCAGCTCTTGAAAATGGAGCTTTGGGTGCTAAAATGAGCGGCGGCGGTCTGGGCGGTTGTGTCATTGCTCTTGTAGGAGAAAAAAGTCAGGCGGAGGCCTTAGCCGCCTTATTGAGAGAGAAAGGGGCTATTAACACATGGATCGAAAGCCTGTAAGTGTCAAATCCTATGCCAATATTGCAATTGTCAAATATTGGGGGAAGAAAAATGCAGAAAAGATGATTCCGTCTACCAGCAGTATCTCACTGACACTGGAAAATATGTATACCGAGACGCAACTGAGTCCTTTGCCGGATACAGCGACTGGAGATGAATTTTATATTGACGGTCAGCTGCAAAGCCCGGCAGAACATGCCAAAATCAGTAAAATTAGTAGTGAAATAATCATAAAGGCCCCTCTGTTTGCAAAGATTTTTCTTTTATTTCAGTTAGGGCTTTTCGACGCAAACTTTCTAATTCTCTTTCAGTTAGATAAAGTCTTCTATGCTGGTCTAGCTTTTTTCATCATTTACACCTTTGTTTATGCGATTGGTCGCTTCATCGGGATTTTTATCCATTTAGTACCTAAAGGGAATACGGATTCTCGTTGGTATAAT
>ERZ772926.1351-NODE-1351-length-11906-cov-4.099232_pt1 | contig 11906 bp, 12 predicted proteins | sample MGYA00511136_ERZ772926 | MGnify/ENA primary metagenome ERZ772926 (study PRJEB29015, sample SAMEA2737917) | human oral metagenome | biome: human oral; feature: human-associated habitat; material: dental | place: China | collected 2153 ... | reverse complement strand
ATTGATATAGATACTTTCTTCCATGATATAAATGAACGAAAAAATTAAGAAATTCTCCATCATTTTCTTATTGAGCCTAAAAAAGCCCTCGCAAATTCATTTCTTTAAATTCATGAATTGACGAGGACTTTAATTATTTTAGTTTTGTTAGCAGCCAGAGCCATCAAGACGGCATGAAACTGCTGCGGGTTCATCTTTGAGAGTGATGCCAGCCTCTGTAAGTGACAAAGTTACAGTACCATCTTCAAGTACAAAGCAAGGAATACCAGCATAACCATGTCTTTTTGCTTCATCAAATACGACATTGTTATCACGAAGACGAAGGAACTCCTTCAAATACTTTATATGTGAACCAATATCAATTACCTCATAACGGCTGTCGCCTTCTACGTGCTTGTCAACTGCAATACAGTCTGGACAAGTTTTCATTCCATAAATCTTAATCATGATTGAATCTTTTTTATCAATATATATATGTCTTATAGCTTGACAAACTTAGTGGTTACAAATCTTAGTCGTGTCAACAGTAAATCCATCCTTAGCAGGCATAAACTTACCACGTTCTGTCAAGAAATCTACTAATTCCTCAGCGTTCATTCCGTCTACAGAACAAGTATGAAAACGCTCCTCTTCACCGAAGTGCTCTATAATTGCCTTTACTAAATCTTCTTTTGTTTCATAACTATTACCCTCCATCATGTGGAGTACATCATGTCCATGTGCCATTTATTTTTTCTGTTTTGTTAATAATTTAGTGCATTGAACCAGTCTTTGCAAACACTTCTTACATGCAAAAGATGTGCCATGTGTTGAATTAACCAATTTTAGTAGTTCAAAAATGATAATATGGCATAATTTAATTACTTTTGTGTTTACTGACAGATATTATTGAGATAATGTCAGTCGCATTTGATTTTATTCTTGCTTAAGTATCTTTTGCGTATTAGTTTTAGAAAAGTATCATATTTATAAAAAATATTTGATAATAGTTATTTTATGATGAAGAAACTTTTGCTTGCTTTTGCAGCTACAATGTTGTTGTTATCATCATGTGGCACTCATAAAACAGTAGTAGGGAATTCTAATATTGTAAATTATACAGAGGCTCATAATTTCTTTCATATTGGTGATGAAAGTAGACCTATAATAAAGAAAATTACTTCACAAGAAAATCTTGCAAAAGAGTTTGGCGAAGCGGCTTTTATGGGTAAAGGCGGTGAACCAACAAAAATTAATTTTAATAAGTACTTTGCAATTGCTTATATCCTTCCTCAAACAAACCGAAAGACCCTTTTGGCTCCGCTTTCATTGACGTTAAAGAGAAAGCACCTTGAGTTACAGTATAAGTTAGAAAAAGGGAAAGTTCAATCTTTCTTTACACAACCATTTTTTATTATTGTAGTTGATAAGAAGTACGTTGATTATAAGATTGTTGAGATTGAAGGCTGGGATTAGTCACAGTTGGTAGAACCGTATGAAGGTGGTAATTAATTGAAGCCACCTAAAAAATAAGACGACTGGGCAGATAAGGCAGATAGTACCGTATCTCTTCATAATCATTTTTTCGTCTTCTAAAATCAATTTGCTCTTATGTTTGTTAGAATGTGTAAAATATTTTCATACCTTTTGAAGCGCGACATATGGTCTTTTAGCTTTGAAAAGACGCCCAATTGGCTTGCAAAACATGCTCTCTTGAGGTCTTACTAACGCCCTTTTAAGGTTCAATTAAGCACCTTTTACAAGCCTATCTGTAATCATTTGATTTTGTGATAGTTACAAACCTGCTTTTTTATATATGTTTTGGCTATTTCTAAAGGATTTTTCTTCATGTTATGTAAAGATTTTTCAGACCACTAATGGTTGTTTTAGACATTAGATAGAATAAGTTCTCTGCTTTTCTATATATAACAATCGTCTACGCATTTAACGGAAGAACCATAAATAATGTATTGAAAAATTTGATTATATCAATTATTTTTGCTTTCTTTGTGTTCGCTTAAATCTGAGGGGATGATGTGTTTATGAATACTATTTTTCATGAATATCACATCAGTACAAATCCTAATAATATATCTATTCAGAAATAAAGAATATAATGGAACACAAACTCCTGACTATTGCCTTGTTTTCTTCAGCTATTGGGGCATGTCAAAAAGCTGTTGCGCAAACACATGGTACAAATACAGATAAACCAAATGTTATTATTATATTAGCTGATGATCTTGGCTATGGTGACTTAGAATGCTATGGTGCAAAAAACGTTCAGACTCCTAATATCAATCGACTTGCACAGTCAGGTATTCGTTTTATGAATGGACATGCTGTTGCTGCAACGAGTACCCCTTCGCGCTATTCACTTCTTACGGGTGAATATGCTTGGAGACGTGCGGGGACAGATGTTGCTGCAGGTAATGCTGGCATGATAATCAAGCCAAGTCAGTTTACTATGGCTGATATGTTCAAGAGCTGTGGCTATACTACTTGTGCTATTGGCAAGTGGCACCTTGGTCTTGGCGATAAGGGAGGTGAACAAGATTGGAATGCACCGTTACCAGAGTCATTAGGCGATATTGGCTTTGATTATCATTATATTATGGCAGCAACAGCTGACCGAGTTCCTTGTGTCTTTATCGAGAATGGGATGGTAGCAAACTATGACCCAGCTCATCCAATTGAGGTGTCATACGTAAGAAACTTTGCAGGTGAACCAACAGGTCGAAAGAATCCAGAACTACTTTATAATATGCAGTCGAGCCATGGGCATGACATGTCTATCGTTAATGGAATAGGAAGGATTGGATATATGAAGGGTGGGGGAAAGGCACTTTGGAAAGATGAGAACCTTGCCGACTCAATGCTTGCGCATGCTGTGAAGTTTATTGAAAATCATAAGAAGGAGCCTTTCTTTATGTATTTTGCAACGAATGATGTTCATGTACCTCGTTTCCCACATGAACGCTTCCGTGGTAAGAACCTAATGGGAGTAAGAGGTGATGCGATTGTTCAGTTTGACTGGACAGTCGGTCAGTTAATGAAGAAACTACGTGAACTAAAGATAGCCGACAATACACTTGTTATTCTTACCAGTGACAATGGACCTGTCGTAGATGATGGTTATAAAGACCAAGCTGAAGAACTTCTTAATGGTCATAGTCCAGCAGGTCCTTTTCGTGGAAACAAATACAGTGCGTTTGAGGGAGGAACAGCTGTTCCGCTTGTTGTTTCTTGGCCTCGCAAAATTAAAAGTGGAGTTGTGTCTAAGGCACTTGTAAGTCAGATAGATTTCTTTTCTTCTTTGGGTTCACTTGTTCGTGCACGATTCCCAAAAGGTAGTGCATCAGACAGCCGTGATTATCTCTCTACGCTGTTAGGCAATGACCAGAAAGGACGTGACTATGTCATCGGGCAATCTAACACCCATGTCCTTTCAGTTCTAACATCTCAATATCGTTATATCGAACCAAGTAACGGTCCTAAGATGATTCAGTGGGGGCCAAAGATTGAAACAGGAAACTTACCTGTTCCTCAGCTTTATGATATGACAGTTAGCCCTTACAAAACCAATAATGTTGCTACTGAACATCCTGATGAGGTAGCCCATATGCAGTCGATTTTGAAAATAGAGAGGGATAGATAAAAGATAATCAAATATACCTCAACTCTTCCTTTTTTCTGTGTGCCAAATTATATAGGGAGACTTAATCTCTTCACTCCTGATTGCGGAAAAACCAGAAAAATATCTGATCCATTTAGCCGATTTCGTTTTACCAAACAATCCATAAACTGAATTTCCTGTCATTCCCGTCATTTGTAGTGTAGGTTTAACTTGTTATATAACAGTAAGATACTTAAAATGTTAAAAATGACAGCAAACTGAAATAAAACTATTCTTGTATTTTATGTGATAATATCTTTCTTCTTTGGGAACTCTTGTTATTCCAAAGTTTAGAAGGGCTGTTCTGTAATAAGTTTTTTGTGTAACTATGGGACATTAGACAAGGACTCATACCGAACGTACCAACAATAAAGGCTATAGGAAAACCTATAGCCTTTTACTTATTATATCTTTATAGAATTAATTCTTAAAGAAATTCTTAACGTCCTCATTTGGGACCATCTGCTCATCGAAGATGTAAGCACCAGTCTTAGGACTCTTTACCATCTTGATAACCTTTGAATATGCGCGACCATCCGTAGAACCTTCGTGGAGGGTAGCGACCGCTTTCTTTGCCATAGTTTATCTATTTTAACTATTAACTATACTCTTTAGCGAGCTTACTTAATCTCCTTGTGAAGGGTAACCTTCTTCAGAACAGGATTATACTTCATGAGCTCAAGACGCTCTGGAGTATTCTTACGGTTCTTTGTAGTTACGTAACGACTTGTACCAGCTACACCGCTGTTCTTCATCTCGGTACATTCCAAGATAACTTGGACTCTGTTTCCTTTAGCTTTCTTTGCCATGATATTTAGTCTCCTATTACCTTAATGTCCTTCCAGTCAACATAACCCTTAGAAACAGCCTGCTTGAGTGCTGCATCAAGACCTACCTTGTTAATAAGACGAAGACCAGCAGCACTAATCTTCAGCTGAATCCAACAAGCTTCCTCTACATAGTAGAACTTCTTGCTGAAGAGGTTAACGTCAAAGCTTCTCTTTGTACGGTGCTTTGAGTGAGACACGTTACAACCTATCTGTGCCTTCTTTCCTGTGATTTGACAAATCTTAGACATTTCTATCTTTGTTTTGTGATTCGTTAATTGATACCTATTCCAAACAGGGTGCAAAATTATAAAAAAGTTTCAAATGAGCAAAACTTTTCCTATGATAATTGCTAAATTTAATCTTTTTTGTGCGTCTATTCAGACTTTATATCCCTATCTTTAAGGAAATCGAGCATTAAACGGATAGCCTTATTTGTTGCTATTGCAAGGTTTATATCACGCCCAAAATCTTCTGTTAGTTTAAAGGTTCTTATCTCATCTTTGCAACCATAAGCTAACCAAATTGTACCTACTGGGTTCTCACTTGTACCTCCACCAGGACCAGCAAAACCAGTGGATGCGATAGCAAAATCAACATCAATGGCATTGATAGTACCTAATACCATTTCACGTGCAACCTCTTCTGACACCACTGTTTTCTCCTCGAGCACCTCATGAGAGACGCCAAGGAGCTTTTCCTTAACTTCATCTGTATAAGCTACGACGCCACCTTTATAATAATCGGAAGAACCTGGGATAGCTATAATTGCCTCACTGATACGACCGCCTGTACAACTCTCTGCCGTACCAATTGTGTATCCTGATGCATATAGGATGTCACCAATCTGACGTGATATTATCTTACTTTCAAAATCCATAACCTTATTTTTAGTGAGAAACTAATATTCTATTGTTATTCAAATGTAACCTTACTGAATACAGGGATATCCATTTGTGTAAAATCTTTGTCTTTATATTTGAAGTTTCCTACACTGGCAATCATTGCTGCATTGTCAGTAGTATAGCTAAACTTCGGAATATAAATCATCCAACCATAACGTTCAGCATGGTCTTTAAATGCATTACGAAGACCGTTATTAGCTGACACACCACCTGCAACAGCCACATGCTTAATACCTGTCTCTTTAACAGCTAAGCGCAACTTCTTCATGAGTATGTCAACAATGGCATGCTCAAGACTTGCCGCAATGTCTTCTTTATGATGTTCGATGAAGTCTGGTTCTTCCTGTACCCACTTTCTCATATTGTATAAGAAAGATGTCTTGAGACCAGAGAAAGAATAATCAAAACCTGCTACATTTGGTTCTGCAAACTTATAAGCCAAAGGATTACCTTGTCGAGCCAGTCTATCAATGATAGGACCACCAGGATAACCGAGCCCCATCACCTTTGAACACTTATCGATTGCTTCACCGGCAGCATCATCAATAGTCTGACCGAGTACCTCCATATCATTATAGGCATTCACCTTTACAATCTGAGAATTACCACCAGATACCAAGAGGCAGATAAATGGGAATGGAGGCATGTGATTGTCGTCATCGCTTTCCTTGATAAAATGAGCCATGACATGACCCTGCAAGTGGTTTACCTCAATCATTGGTATATTTAATGAACGAGCAAAACCTTTGGCGAAGTTCACTCCGACCAAAAGACTACCCATCAATCCTGGACCGCGTGTAAACGCTATGGCTGAAAGCTGTTCCTTTGTAATACCAGCTCGCTTTAATGCCTGATCAACAACTGGAACCACATTCTGCTGGTGTGCTCTTGAAGCAAGCTCTGGGACAACACCTCCGTAAGCCTTGTGTACCTCTTGTGAAGCTGTAACATTACTGAGGATTACGCCGTTCCTCAAAATGGCAGCACTTGTATCATCACAACTGCTTTCTATACCTAATATATAAATATCTTCTTTTTCCATTTTCTGTTAGATTCTCTGCTATGAGAATTAAAGACATTAATGTGTCAGGACCTCCAATCCGTGTTCTGTCATCACGAAGGTATGCTCCCACTGTGCAGAAGGTTTTTCATCTCCTGTGATAACTTCCCATCCGTACGGATCGTCAGCATCAATAAAGACTTTCCATGTACCCATATTAATCATAGGTTCGATGGTGAATACCATACCAGGAACCAATAGCATTCCAGTTCCTCTATTACCATAGTGGACAACATCTGGCTGCTCGTGGAATTCGAGACCTACACCATGACCACATAAGTCACGAACGACACCATAACCATTCTTCTCTGCATGCTTCTGAATAGCATGACCGATGTCACCAACAAAAGAATAAGGCTTCGCAGCTTCAGCACCTATCTCAAGGCATTCCTTAGCAACACGTACCAAACGTTCCTTCTCGGGTGTTGTCTTTCCAAGAATGAACATACGACTTGCGTCTGCATAATAGCCATCTACAATCGTTGTCATATCAACATTGATAATATCACCTTCTTGAAGAACATCTTCTTTCTTTGGAACACCATGACACACAACTTCATTGATACTTGTGCATACACTCTTTGGGTATCCTTCATAGTTCAAGCAGGCAGGGATAGCGTTATGATCCTTGCAATACTGCATACAGATATCATCAATCTCCTGTGTATTCATTCCTACGTGGATAGCCTCAGCAACAGCATCCAAGCAGCCTGTATTGACTATACCACTCTTTCGGATACCTTCAATCTGCTCAGGTGTCTTAATCAAGTCACGTGTAGGAACGAGTTTGCCCTTCTTCTCAAACTCTATTATCTTTAAATCCATATCGGTAGGCTCTTGTCCTGGAAGACAATGCCATCTTCTTTTTTTCAAATGCATATCATCAATATTATCTTTTTGCAAGAATAAAGCAAGCCATTGCAAGAAAACTAAGTTTTCATTACATACAATGCTGCTAAGTTTCTGCAAAAGTACTATAATTCAAAGACAAAACAAAATAAATCATGTCCTTTCTTGCTGAAGGGTATGATATATGAAAGACTTTTACAAGGACTGATTTAGACTTCTGTTTACCAGATTTCGGTTGTCAATCAAAAAGGTTGAGTTTGTTCTCTCTTGCCTTACTCAAAGACAAGACCTTCTGTTGTTGTTCCTTATAGCCTGCTCTTAGTTTTTCGTAAGTAGTCTCCAGGTCTTCACAAAAAGGACCACACTCTTTGTCATTAAGCAGTGCGGCTGCTATGGAAGGATTGACAGAAGCGTCTTTAACCCATACAATTGGAGCATCGTATAATGGAGCAATCTTCAGTGCTACATGAAGTTGAGAGGTTGTTGCACCACCAATCATGACAGGGATATTCAGTCCTGCTTCCTTAAAAGCTACAACACTATTAACCATCTCCTGAAGACTTGGTGTAATGAGACCAGACAGCCCAATTAAGTCTACATTCTCTTCCTTGGCTTTCTTAATAATCTGGTCAGCTGGCACCATAACGCCCAAATCTATGACTTCATAGTTGTTACAAGCCATCACAACACCCACAATATTCTTTCCAATATCGTGCACATCGCCCTTTACAGTAGCCAAAAGCACTTTTCCTGCTATTGCCTTACCGTCTACCTTCTCCTTTTCAATATATGGTTGAAGGATAGCTACAGCATCTTTCATTGTGCGGGCTGTCTTAACAACCTGTGGTAAGAACATCTTACCAGCACCGAACAAGTCGCCTACTTCGTTCATACCCTGCATCAAAGGACCTTCAATAATGTTCACAGCGTGTGGATACTTCTCCAATGCTTCATGAATATCCTCATTCAAATAGGTTGAAATACCTTTGCGCAGTGCGTATTTTAATCTGTCTTCTAACGATTCATTACGCCATGCTTCCTGCGCTACTTCCTGCGTAGGACCACCATTCTTTTGTGCTTCTTTTTCCTCAAGAATCTTGTTAGCTAATTCAATCAGTAGTTCGTCGGCTCCCTCTACCCTATCTAAAACAACATCTTCAATTATCTTCAGATGGTCTTCTGGGATATCGGCGTATGTCACTTTGGTAGCTGGATTGACAATACCAAAGTCCATACCCACCTGAATGGCATAATAAAGGAATACGGCATGCATAGCCTCACGGATATAGTTATTACCTCGGAAACTAAATGAAAGGTTACTAACACCACCGCTGACATGGGCACCAGGTAAGTTTTTCTTTATCCATTCGGTAGCACGGATGAAGTCGACAGCATAGCTGTTATGCTCCTTCATACCCGTACAAATAGCAAGAATATTAGGGTCGAAGATAATATCCTGAGGTGGGAAACCCACTTTCTCGGTAAGAATCTTATAAGCTCTATTAGCTATCTCGATACGACGCTCATAGCTTGTTGCCTGTCCCTCTTCATCAAAGCACATCACAACAACAGCTGCACCAAAGCGTAGTACATCCTTTGCGTGGCGAATAAAGACCTCTTCATCTTCTTTCAAAGAAATAGAGTTGACAATTGCCTTACCCTGTACACACTTCAAAGCAGATACAACTACCTCCCAATCAGATGAGTCAATCATCAACGGAACACGAGCAATTTCAGGTTCTGATGAAATCATATTGACGAAATGAGCCATCTCATCTTTCGCTTCCAACAGACCATCGTCCATGTTGATATCCAATACCAATGCACCATCATCCACCTGTTTACGAGCAATTGTCAGCGCTTCCTCGTAGTTCTTTTCTTTGACTAAGCGAAGGAACTTACGGCTTCCAGCAACATTACAACGCTCACCAACATTTACAAATGATATTTCTGGGGTCAATCGGAACTGCTCAAGTCCAGAGAGAATCATCTCCTTTGGTGCATCAACTGGTATATGAGGGTTCTTTCCCTCAACAACCTTTATGTAACCAGCAATGAACTCTTCCGTTGTTCCACAACAGCCACCAATGATATTCACAAGCCCTTCATCTACAAATGAAGCCATCTGTGGAACCATGATTTCTGCTGTTTCATCATACTCTCCCATCGAGTTTGGCAGACCCGCATTTGGATGAATGCTTATATAATAAGGTGCTTTAGCTGCCAACTCCTTCAAATAAGGGCGCATCTGTTCTGCTCCGAACGAACAGTTAATACCAATAGAAAAGATAGGATAAGACGATACTGACGCAAGGAAAGCATCGAGAGTCTGACCACTAAGCGTTCTACCAGACAAGTCGGTAATGGTCACTGACAGCATAATAGGTAAATCAACACCCGCCTTCTTCATCTCTGACAATGACGCATCAATTGCTACTTTAGCATTAAGCGTATCAAAGATAGTCTCAATCAAAACAGCATCAATACCCCCTTCTATCATCGCTGCAACCTGCTCACTATAAGAATCAAAGAGTGCATCATACGTAAGGTCACGCTTAGCTGGGTTGCTTACATCAGGTGACATAGAACAAGTTTTGTTCGTAGGACCAATACTACCTGCGACAAAACGAGGTTTGTCTGCGGTCGAATATTCATCAGCACACTTACGTGCAAGCTTTGCTCCTGCGTAGGCAATATCACGAGAGAAGCTTTCCATGTGGTAATCTGCTTGCGAAATGCGCTGTGCAGAGAAGGTGTTAGTACTGATAATATCAGCTCCCACCTCTAAATAGCGACGATGAATATCCTCAATGATATCAGGGCGTGACAGATTCAACATATCATTATTACCCTGATAATTGAGCATCTGTAAAAGTTCAAGGTTACCCCGGAAGTCTTTCTCCGTCAAGTTATACCCTTGAATCATGGTGCCCATCGCACCGTCTAAAATCAGTATCCTATCTTTAATGTTATCCCTTAACTTCATTACCTTTTTAATAGTGTTTCTTTGCCCGATCCATTTCTCGTCGGTCTTCTTTTTCTTTTAGTGTTTGGCGTTTGTCGTATTCTTTCTTACCTCTTGCCAAGGCTATGTCAACCTTTGCTCGTCCGTTCTCATCAATAAAGATAAGTGTTGGAATAATTGTGTAACCTGGCGTCTTCGACTCGGCTTCAAGGTTGCGTATTTCTTTGCGTGTTAACAGGAGTTTTCGTGGACGTTTCGCTTCATGATTAGCATAGGAACCATAGAAGTATGGAGATATATTTATCCCTTGTACCCACATTTCACCCTTTGTTATATAACAATAAGAATCAACCAACGAAGCCTTACCAGCACGGATAGACTTAATCTCTGTACCAGTGAGGACTATCCCTGCCGTGAAAGTATCAACAAAGAAATACTCAAAAGAAGCTTTCTTGTTTCTAATCTGTACAGGTGATTTCTTTCTTTTCTCTTGTTGTTCCTTATTCATTTTCAATTGTTGCAAAATTCTCAATATGGTCATCAATATAGGCTGCGATCATTGCAGTCCAACGTTCCTCATTGACCACAAATTCATCATCAAACTCGTCAAATTCTGGCATCTGCTCATATAGAGCCATAAAGTCTTCATCAGATTCTACAGCCTCAATTGCTTCGTGATACTTTTCGTAATACTTTTTACAGTGCCGGATATGTGTGTATAGTTCACGAATCCCCCAGTTGCGCATAGCAACGGCAAACGGATTCTTAAAGATAAATGCACCATAACCATTGTAAATCAACTGGACATAACCACCATCCATCACCTCCTGATGAAGATAACTCCATGCCAACAGTGTTATCTGGTCAGAATTAAGCTGCTGCATCGTCTCCAATGTCAGCTTATTATCTATTGCATTACCGATGGCATCAACAAAGACCTGAACAAAACTGTCCATTCCTTTTTCAACGGCTTTGCGTATATCGCTATCTTTTACTTTGACGTCAATCATTGTTATATCTTTTGTTTTTCTATTGTAAACGTTAGACAAGCATCAGCAGAGAAAAGAATTCTCAAACTGCTAAATGTAGCTCACTTCTAATTTGTCGAGTGCAACTTATCTTTTGCAAAGATAATGCAAACGAGCGCAAAAGAAGCTTGCTTCTAATTTGTCGAGTGCAGCTTAGCTTCTGCAAAGATAACTTTTTTTTCTCGATTAAGTCTTTATGAAGCACTATTTCTTTCGTATCAGCCTACATACGAGCATGTAAAGGAAATTTTATCGGAGATTTTTCAATACTTCTCTATGCTTTATTGAACAAATTCTTAGCAACAAATCTGAGCATGTAAGCTGTGAAATATATTTACACTTTTGAGCTGTTTTTCGCTTAAGAAAAAGCTAAAAAACCGTATCTTAAGAATCTGTATAATATACAGTAAGTCAAGGCGTTATGATAACACAAAAGTAAAAGGTGCTTAATTGAGCTCTTAAAGGGCGTTAGTTAGCCTTCAATTGGGCATCTTTAGCAATGCAATTAAGCCTTAGTTACCGTGCTATTAAGCCTCTTTTAAAAACGAGTTTAGGAAAAAATATTCTGTGTGGTGATGTTAGGACTAACAAATGTTAATATCTTATATTATAGTTTC
>ERZ772926.1345-NODE-1345-length-11950-cov-9.031021_pt1 | contig 11950 bp, 9 predicted proteins | sample MGYA00511136_ERZ772926 | MGnify/ENA primary metagenome ERZ772926 (study PRJEB29015, sample SAMEA2737917) | human oral metagenome | biome: human oral; feature: human-associated habitat; material: dental | place: China | collected 2153 ... | reverse complement strand
TGTAAGATTTCCTAATATCGTTAATCGATATTTCTAGCTAAAATATAATATCGTATTACGATATTGTCAATGAGATATGCAAAAAAAATAATAGCATGTACTTTTTTAGTACATGCTGGTCGTTAATATAAGTGATTTTATGATCTCTATTGCACGATATCCGAAGCTAAGCGTGTGGGGGTGCATTCGGCTATATCTTCAGACTGCCTTAGATAGCCGAGATTTTCTTGCTTGAATTTAGAATATGTCAATCCTGCTGCGCGAAATACTTTTCCGTACGCAGTCCAGACAGCAAGGTTTGCAGCCCTCATGAGGAGCTGTCTTTGAAGCTTAAGCCATTTACTCTCTTTAAAATGACCTAGTGTATATGATTGGAAAATTACGTGAGGTAGCTCATAATCAACCTGTTCCTTAGTAAATACATTCTGTACTGTTATCAAAGACGAATGAATAGACTTAATATGATTATCTCGTCTAAACTTAGGCATTTTAGAAAACTGCTACGATACTGTCATCAATCCGACAAACTCCGCTGTTTCTATTAAGAAATTTGTAATCTCGTCCGTCACTGTAAATGGTGGGATATATGTTTATAGCATGAACTGAACTTATTTTATCATAATTAACCACACGTATTTCATATCTCTGTACAATTCCAGTCAGCAGTATTAATATCATGAAATTCGGCAACTTTACGAAAAAGTTTATATAGATCTTTATAGAACTGTGTAACTTCTGTAGGATGTTCAGTTATCCACTTTATCATAATAAGTTCAAAAAATCTATTATACTTATTAAAGACGTCTTTATTTTCTTTTCGAATAACTCCTTTAGTACTTTTCGCTTCAGCCTTCAGCCTCTCAATTTTATCGCTAATTGCATCGATATCAGGTTTGATTTGATCTCGGAAATATACTCTAGTATATCCAAGTGCTAGTATGGTTTGCTCCTTCCAAAATTCATCATCATTCTTATATAACTCTATTGCATAATCAAACATCATTTTTTCGGGAGATTCCGTACCTGGTAGTGCCGTCATAAAATAATTCAATTCTGCATCGCTTTTTTTATCTCCATCAAGAATGCATATGGAACGCATTGTGCAACGAGTCAATTGATTGTCTTTAAATATGTTTTTTAATGCATCCCCAGAAATGTTTGCTTCCACTAAATGAAATAGTGATTTTACTTTATTAAAGTCCGCTCCATATTTTCTGCCATAATAATCAAAAAGGGATTTAATGAACATTCTTGCCTCATTGTCTTCTGCGAACACTGGAATGCATCTATTTTGATAAATATCTGCATTAACCTTATTTGCGAGATACATTTTAATTTTATAAATATCAGAATCTTCCATTACTTTTATGTCTGTTATATTATCAAGCAAGTAAATAACTTTATTGTTCTTTTCATATGCATATTCCAACAATGATAAACTGTGAGAAGTAAATATGAACTTAATATGGTAATTTGCAGCGTACTCATTAAACAAGTCCATCAATTTATACTGGTATGCTGGATGCAGTGTCGCATCCATTTCATCAATCAATAAAATACTATTCGTACCATCAAGTGGAGTAATATTTTCATAGTAATAGCGTAGCGAAACTAAAGCAGTGATAATAATAAGTAAATTATCTTCACCTGCAGAAATTGTATTTGAATCAATCCCATCTACGTCTGTTGAGAATTTAGCACGACGCTTAATTCCCTTCATGGCTTCCATTTCTTCATTCTTTATACTCACACCCGTGAAAGACTTGTATATTTCTCGAATTATATCAAAATATTCATCCGGTAAGCTTTGTCTTATTTTTGCGATTTGTTGATTATATTCGCCATATGCATACAATCTGGCTAAACCAAGATAAATCACCATGCATGGTGGAAGTTTTTCTTTTTCTCCTCTTTTATAGTTCGGCTTTAAAGCAAATCGATTTTCTGTACTTCCGTCTTTCCTTTTTCTTGTATTGTGTCTACGAAATTCAAGCGAATCTCCATTCTCATAAGCACATGAAAAAAGAGTTCCTTTCGCACCCTTTGCTGGATCATTATATTTTTCATCTCCTTTAGTTAAGCTTTCTATCTTTAGATTAATTCCAGAATTTATGCTTTTTATATTTTTTATTATAGTATCATCCTTAAGCCATGGATCCGCTGTCTTAACTTCTTGAAAAGAATTGCTTACAAGATACAATAAAGATGATTTACAAGTTCCATTCGTTCCTGAAATCACAGTTATAGCATTGCTAAAGTCAATATCAATATTTTTTAATTTTCTATACTGTTTAATATATATGGCTTTAATCATAGTCTAAATTTCTCCCTATCAGATGCCTGTCATCTTAAATTCATCGCAATTTTGCTTTGCATAAGTTCGTTTTCAGTAGGTATCACACAGTTATTGCTAAAAATAATAATTTCACTTGCTTTTCTTTTTTCTGAAACACTGTAATTTAAATCATATCTTTTCAAATTATAACCATCATAAATATGTGCTATCTCCGGCGTGTCATCATAGGTTATAATCCAGTCACACGTTACCTTTTCTCGAATCATTTTCTCAATTCTTAAATGGTCATCATAATTAAAAAAATTAAGATACAGTTGTTTGCCTTTGTCAAAATATGGTGGATCAAAATATATCAATCCATTATCCGCATATTTAGGAACATAATTTTCTATAAATAAACCTATATCCTTATTATATAAGTGAATATGCGATCTTCTTTTTGCAATCTTCTCAATACGTTTTGCCAAAGCTTTACGATTAAAACGCGCATCCAGTTTCCAATTTCCGCTCTGTTTTTGTCCACCAATCACACCGCCCTTGATAATACCAGATCGATTAGTTCTATTCATATAAAATGTAGCAAAGCCTAATTCAAAACTATACTTTCTATTATCATTAAAGCAAATATTTCGTTGCTTTCTCCATTCGTCCATTGTGAGAGGAACATTCATTATCTCTTCAAGAAAGCGAGTAGTGTCCGATAGAGCTGCACGCCAAAATGAATAAATGCCTTTATCCAAATCGTTTATAACAACGTCACTTACTAAGTCCTTTTCAAGCAAACCCATAGCAATTCCAGCACCACCTGCAAATGGCTCAATATAAACGCCTCCGACATGATTTAATTTTTTTATCATCAGTTCCATAAATGGTTCAAGCTTTCCTTTACCACCTGGATATCTTAACGGTGAATAGAACATCATTTTTCTCCTTCACTGCAAATTTTATTATCAAATATCAATCTTTCTGTAATTAGGTATTCATTACTTATAAAACTGAAATAACTCTATGAAATATTGTATGCTAAACTTTGCACATCATCAATCTTTTTGGCGTAAATAATGTCGTAAATCTTAAATCTATTAATCTGCAATATCAATACCATCATTTTTGCTCAAATGATGGTATTGAAACTATATATGCTGTAATTAAAAGAGTCCTCAGGTATGACTTAAATATCAGAGGACCTTAAGGGTTCTGTTTTAGCGGTTGTTTCGGTGAGTGATAACGAGGCGAATTAATAAACCACCGACTATGAGGTGTGATTAGGATAGCTTTATCTTTAAGAAAAATCCTTTAATGTTATCATGCTGTTGGGTCGCCAACCACATCAAATAACAGCGGAGATTGTCATCATGAATGGCAAAATCCTCTAACACACGGATGTAGGAGATGTAAATATTTTATAGTATTTCTATCTAGGTATAGAAGAAAAGAGATATATGATAAATACCGGTTGGAGGTAGGAAAAATAATAATAACCCTATGCAAAAAGAAAGACATAAACATTGTTGAAGCAGAATTTTGTCATGATTATATACTTATGCTTATAGAAACATCACCAAAGTACTCTGTATCACAAATAGTTAAATATTTGAAAGAGAAAAGCTCGCTTTAAATATTCGAAAATTCGCAAATTTAAAATACAGGTATGGGATAGATACTTTTGATGCCGAGGACACTATATTGATACAGTAGGGGAAAGCGAAAAGAAAATAGCTGAATACATACGTACACAACTTCAAGACGACATAGTAGATAATCAAGTGAGGCTGAAAGAGAACATTCATTCATATGGATAAAAGGGGAATAGTCCTTTAGGGATTGTAGGAAAAAAAGCTGGTTGGCGAATCTTTTCAACGAATCTTAAGATGCAGTAGGTAAAAGGCCTTTAAAGTGCTAAAACAAACAACTGATTCAACCGATGATTATAATTACCTTTGCTTTTCCTACACCAATAATATCACTGGCTTTTCTCCTGTATATGTTAAATGTCGGACAAGATGAGACGATATCGGAAAAAACTAGACAACATAGGTCATTTTATTAAATGGATGTTTTTACAACTGTTTTGCAATCAGAAAATAAAAAAACCTGTACTTATACCCATTTCTAGCGATAATCCATTGTTCCATCTCATCAAAATTGTTGGCGAAAGCTTCAGTGGACTTGATCAGGTGCAGTCCATCGCTATGCTCGCTATTTGAAACGCAGAAATAGAAGGCACTATCAGTGTCTTGACTTCATCAGACAGCGTGGTTTCTTTAAAGAAATCTATCTGGAGCCTATGCTTATCGTTCCTACAAATAATTTCAAATACGCCTGTTGCAAAATTTCTTAGGTCAAACGTGTGGAGATACATTCGGCTATATCTTCAGACTGCCCTAGATAGCCGAGGTTTTCCTGCTTGAATTTAGAATATGTCCATCCTGCCGCGCGAAATACTTTTCCGTACGCAGTCCAGACAGCGAGAGTTGTAGCTCTCATGAGGAGCCGTCTCTGAAGCTTAAGCCATCTACCTTGCTTAAAATGACCTAGTGTATAAGATTGAAAAATCACGTGAGGAAGCTCATCGTGAAGCATCTGAGCGCAAATTCTCTTTAGTGCCGGTGAGTTCGTAGCATCACTGAGAGCTGAGTAATAAGACAGGGCGATAATCTCTGCCGTTACGAGAGTTACGACCTCAGGGCGGAGATTGCTGCGTCTACGGAGGCGGCGAAATGTCCTGTCGAGGAAATTGTTCTTGCGGAGCGGAAGCTCGTGGTAACGCATAAATTCGCCCAGGTATGAGGAGTGGGAGTTTTCCTCCCTGATAAATAGTTTCATGACCTCGGGATATGTAGGTTCGTCAAACTTGCGAGCGAACCCCTCTGCCGCCTTGAGCAGATGAATCCCATCGCTATGCTCACCGATTTGAAACGCAGAAACAGAAGGCAGTATCAGTGCCTTGATATTGGCAGGTAGATTGGTCTCATTCGAGAAATCTATCTGCAGTCTGTGCTTGTCGTTTTCACGGAAAAACTCCAGCCACTCGTCGTAGCTGTATTTTACTGATGGATCATTTCTTAGTTCGATCATATGGTCTCACTTGTCTCGACTTACTAAATAATTCTTGCATGAAATATTACAATGTGTGTTCGTTATTATAACAGAAGCAATTAATAACTGAAAATCCGGCACTATTATACTGAAATATAAGCCTTTTAGCACTAGTTTATATGTTATCATAGTGACAGATTAAGTCTCAAAAACTAGGTGATTGACATGCTTACAAAGAAACAATTTCAAACAAAATATAACTTAACGAAGAGAGAAGTAGACGGTATCTGCGAATACTATGGGATAAAGAAGGATAAAAGGAAGTTTCAAATTCCTGACGATACAGAACCTGTTTACATACCCGATAAGAGATTTGCAAATACGGAGCTGCGTTTATACTTGTTCGTTTCCGACGCAATTCAGAGGAAGGTAAAGCTGGCACCAGAGTTATTCTACTCGACGGACGATGAAGTGCGAACTGTAGTGAGGGTAATGCGTGATAAAGGTCTTCTCGTCAGAATTGAAGGGAGAGCGGAGGATAGTTTAGAGTATCAAGATTATATTCTTGGGCCTGAATTTGCGGAATGGAAGAGAAATGCCACTGAAAATTTCAAGCTGGTTAAGGAAATCCTGGGAATCGTATTTGAGTCTAGCTCGAAGGGCGTGACTTCTGCGGTGCTTGAACACTATACGAGCATGTAAAAGAATTTTGACAAACAAAAACACCGCAACTCATTAGAAGTGCAGTGTTTTGAGGTGGTGTCCCGAAGAGGATTCGAACCTCCGACACCCGCTTTAGGAGAGCGGTGCTCTGTCCCCTGAGCTATCGAGACATGGGCTTTGCGCTTGCGGATGACGCCTCCTGTGAACGTAATCCCGGATAAATCTCTGATTAACTACAATCATCAGCGTCAAATGCAAGCTTAATTATAATATCACTGAATAGCATATAGTACAAGCGATAAGAGAATAAAGGTAGCCCGATAAGAGTGGAGGCGCCTGACGTGCAATTAAATTTTTTCCAATTAATTTGCCTAAAATGCTTGATCTGAAGCCGTTTTTAGTGTAATTCATTATGTAGTGAAATGTTGTTTCAAAATATTTGTGCACAACATAGTCTCAATAAGTGTTATATAAGTTCAATATTGAAAGGAGCAAAAGGGTAAAATGAAAGAGACAAAGGGATTTATCGCAGAGTTTAAGGCATTCATCGCTCGTGGCAACGTGCTAGACATGGCAGTAGGTATCATCATCGGTTCTGCATTCACAGCAATCGTTACCTCGCTTGTTAATGATATCATCATGCCAATCGTAGGTGTAATTATCGGAGGAATTGATTTCTCGGGACTAAAGGTTACAGTTGGAAGCGCCGCTATTAACTACGGTGTGTTCATTCAGGCGATCATCAACTTCCTACTCATCGCGTTAACCGTGTTCATCATCATCAAGGCGCTAAGCAAGGCTAAGAGAAAGCAGGCAGAGGAGCCGGTAGAGGAAGAGCCAGCACCATCGCCAGAGGTTGAGCTGCTTACAGAGATCAGAGATCTTCTATCGAAGCGCGACTAGTTCAGGTATATAGCTACGGTATTCACCAGTCGTGATGGTAGCGAGTGGCTAGGTCTATAAAAGATTCTACAAAATCAAATCAATTAATCAAAAGCGAAGGACATGAGACCATCTCATGTCCTTTTCTAGTGCGAGAATACTCGAGAATCCGATATGATTCGTAGTACGTCATCTGCCACTGATTGACAAAAACTACTAGAATTCAACACTGAAAGATAAGCAAATATTAAGATTTGAAGAGGTCTGAAGAGGCTTAAATGCTTGAAAAAAAGCCATAAATGGGCTAAAATATCTTTGTCCTTTTGCCACAAAAAAGTTTGCGGTAAATAGTGACAATTTAGGAAAACGGAGGGACAACTATGTACGATATCAGTCAAGTGCAGAGTGAATACAAGACTAAATTAATCGATGCAGATTTTGCTGCCAGCCTTGTTAAGAGCAACTATAGGCTGCACTTCGGCGTGGGAACAGGGAGCTCCATATACATGGACAGAGCCCTTGGCAAGCGCCTCAAGACCGATACACTCCTTCGCGGGTTAGAGATTCAGACTGAAGTTGCCGTGAGAAATGATCTACTAGAGACTTTCAAGGCGACGAGGGACGTAGACACAGTTAGATTTTATTCATCTCACTATACCGCTATGGACAGGATGATGGCAGATGCAGGCAACTGCTGGTATGTACCGATTCTATTCAACGAAGAGCCATTATATTGGGGGCAGGAGGGCAACGGATTCGATATCTGCTGCATTCAGGTTGCACCGATGGATAGGTATGGTAACTTTAACTTTGGACCTACTAATGCTGATCTTCTCGGAATTATCAGAAATTCTAAGATTGTCATCGTTGAGGTTAACGAGAAGATGCCGATTGCGCTCGGATATGAGTCGCACATCAATATATCCGATGTAAACTATATAATCGAGGGAGAGAGCCCTGAGCTAGCTGAGTTCAATGCGGCACCAGCGAGTCCTGAGGATAGAAGGATTGCTGAGTCGATAGTGGATCGCATTAGAAATGAAAGCACGCTCCAGCTCGGAATCGGAGCCGTGCCAAATGCTATCGGCGGCCTGCTCGCAGAGTCCGATATCCGTGACCTCGGTGGTCACAGCGAGGTAATCGTAGATTCATTTATGAATCTCTATTACGCTGGTAAGCTTACCAACAAAAAGAAGGTTGACAAGGGATTGACCGTATATACGGCAGCAGTCGGCAGTAATGCACTATACGATTTTATCGATGACAACCCTATCTGCTGCGCGGCACCGGTTGATTACGTCAATAGCGTGCACACCATTTCACAGATAGATAACTTCATTTCGATAAATAGCTGCGTTGGGGTCGATTTGTATGGGCAGGTTTGTTCAGAGAGCGCAGGTTTTAGGCAGCTTACAGGAACTGGTGGACAGCTAGATTTTGTGCTTGGAGCTTTCCTATCCAAGAATGGTAAGAGCTTCATGTGCACGCATTCGACAAGGACGAAGCCTAACGGTGAGGTTGTATCTCTCATTCACCCTACGCTGCCGAGAGGGTCGATTATCACTACAACTAGGACGGCAACGCATTATGTCGTAACCGAGTATGGTGCAGTCAATCTAAAGGGCAAGTCGACATGGCAGAGAGCCGAGAGTCTCATCAGCGTGGCACATCCTGATTTTAGGGAAGAACTGATTCAGGAAGCCGAGAAGATGGGAATCTGGCGTAATACAAGTAAGATTGAATATATTTAAGGTATATTTAATTCATATTTAATAATCCTCAAGTACTATTAGTGCGGGGGAAGGGATTTATAGCAAGGCTTTACAGAAGGTCGGTTTGCGATGCGAATCGACGGGGTCATAAAGTCGTGGCAGAGGCGCGGTGGCGCAATGCACAAGGAGGTTTTTATGATCACAGCAGTTGTAGGTGCTAATTGGGGCGATGAAGGTAAGGGTAAAATCACAGACGTACTCGCGCAGGAATCCGATTATATCGTGAGATTCCAGGGCGGAAGTAATGCTGGTCACACTATCAAGAATGAGTTTGGTAAATTCGGGCTTCACCTCATGCCATCAGGCATTTTTAACAAAGAAGCTGTAAGTGTTCTCGGAAATGGAGTGGCTGTCAACGCCAAGAAGTTCATCGAAGAACTTGCGTCCATTGAGGAAGCAGGTGTCCCACATGGCAAAATCATCATTTCAGATAGAGCACAGCTAGTAATGTCATATCATATGGCGCTTGACGCTTATGAAGAGGAGAGACTTGCGGGGCACTCGTTTGGTTCGACCAAGGCGGGAATCGCACCGTGCTTCTCCGATAAGTATGCCAAAATCGGTTTTCAGGTTGCGGATCTCTATGCGGACAAGAAAGTCCTGATGGCGAGGATTGAGAACGTATGCACTATCAAGAATGTTCTGTTCGAGAACTTGTATCACAAACCACAGATTAAGCCAGAAGACATCTATGAGGAATTAATGGAATATGCTGAAATACTGAGACCATACGTTGCTCATACTTCGCAGGTTCTAAATGATGCGCTTCGTGAGGGCAAAAAAATCTTATTAGAAGGTCAGCTTGGAGCACTTAAGGATACTGACCACGGCATTTATCCGATGGTAACATCATCGTCGACACTTGCAGGCTTCGGTTCTACTGGAGCTGGACTTCCACCATATGCAATTGAGAGGATAGTTACCGTTGTAAAGGCTTACTCTTCTGCGGTTGGAGCAGGAGCTTTCGTAAGCGAGTTGTTCGGAGATGAGGCAGATGAGCTTCGTAGGCGCGGTGGAGATGGCGGCGAATTTGGCGTAACCACAGGCAGGCCTAGAAGAGTCGGCTGGTTCGATGCTGTTGCAACTAGATATGGCTGCATGATGCAGGGAGCTACGGAGGTTGCAGTTACAGTTGTCGATGTTCTTGGATATCTAGATGAGCTCAAGATTTGTGTGGGCTATGAAATCGATGGCGAGGTGACAAAGGACTTTCCTAACACGCCGCTCCTCGAGAAGGCTAAGCCAGTATATGAAACGCTTCCAGGATGGAAGACTGATATAAGAGGTATCAAGAACTACGATGATCTGCCAAGTGAGTGCAAGGCTTACATCGAGAGGATTGAAAAGGAAATCGGAGTTCGTGTATCTATGGTTTCAAACGGGCCAGCGCGCGAAGAACTAATAATTAGGTAATTTGCGAGGGTATGACTTACAATTTGCAGGGGATAACCTGCATCTTGCATGAAATCATGCAATTTATAAAGTATAACCTACTGACAGAGACAGTTCCTGACGGCCTAGCTGTCAGGAACTAAATACTTAAAGGGGTAAAAAATGTATAAGGAATCAATGCGCCAGACGTGGGTGGAAATCGACCTATCGGCGCTAGACCACAATATCAAAGAAATCAAAAGAGTAATAGGTAATAATGAGATAATAGGCGTTGTAAAGGCAGATGCATATGGGCACGGAAGTGTGCGATGTGCGGAAGTGCTTCGTGATAATGGGGTTAAACGCTTTGCAGTTGCCACAATTGAGGAAGCACTCGAGCTACGTGAGGCTGGATTTAACGAGAGCATACTTATTCTCGGTTTAGTTCCAGAGGATTGTACCGATATCATAATAGAGCAGAACCTTACGATTGTCTTAGGGAGTCTAGATAGAGCCAAGAAAAAGTCCGAAATTGCGGTTAAGAGAGGTGCAGTGATAGACTGTTTTATTGCAATTGACTCTGGTATGGGTAGAATCGGATACAGGATAGAGACGCCGCTGGAAAAGGAATTTGCGAGAACTGAAATCGAGGAGATTGATGAGCTTGAGGGTCTCCGCATCAACGGTATGGTTTCGCACTTTGCGACTTCTGATGAAGCTGATTCAACGTACACGAACAAGCAACTTTCGCTGTTTAATGACTTCTATGAGGAACTCGCAGGTTGCGGCATCAATGTTCCGATGCTGTGTATAGCTAATAGCGCTGCGATTATGGACTATCCAAAGACCCACTTCGACGCAGTAAGACCCGGGATAATCCTCTATGGATGCTATCCGTCTGAAGAGGTGGATAAGACGAGACTTGATTTAAAACCAGTTATGTCTGTAAAAGCATATATTATCCATCTTAAAACAGTACCCGCTGGAACTTCAATCAGTTACGGCAGAAGGTTTGTGGCGGATAGGGAGAGCAAGATTGCCACAATCTCTATCGGCTATGCGGATGGTTATTCGAGGACACTCACTGGTAAGGCAGAGGTTCTTGTGCATGGTCATAGAGTTCCGGTCGTAGGAAGCATTTGCATGGATCAGTGTATGATAGATGTGACGGATGTACCAGGGGCAGCAGCAGGAGAGGAGGTCGTAATCATGGGACGCTCAGGTGATGATGAAATCTCAGCTGAAGAGATTGCTGGTAAAATTGGAACTATCAACTATGAGATTCTGTGCGATTTCGGCATGAGATTACACAAGATATATATTGATAACGCAGATGGCGACGATAATATAGCTAACTAAGAGTACAGTAGATGGGAGTTTTAAATGTTAGAGACTATTCGAAATTTCGACGGTTCGCTGCTCATAAAGTTTCAGCACCTTGCAGTTCATGACTCATTGACACCTGTTGTTAAGGTCTTCACTCACCTCGGAGATGCTGGCATTATGTGGATTGTGATTGCAGTGCTACTTCTGCTTTTTAAACGTACCAGGAAGTATGGGCTGTTGATATTTGCATCTCTTATACTCACGTACCTAGTAAATAATCTGCTTCTTAAAGATTTAATAGGCAGGACTAGACCATATGAAGTATTTGATGATGTTCAGAGGCTTATTGGCAAGCAACACGATGCATCTTTCCCGTCAGGTCACTCGGCCAGTTCGTTTGCAGCTGCGATGTGCATATATCTGAACGGACCTAAGAAGTACGGAATACCGGCCCTTTTACTAGCACTCTTGATTGCGCTTTCGAGACTCTATGTAGGCGTTCACTATCCTGGAGATGTAATTGCAGGAGCGATAATAGGTTCGCTTATGGCATGGCTAGTGTATAAAGTATACGATGCAAGGCAGGAAGCGCTTCATCCAG
>ERZ772926.1334-NODE-1334-length-12003-cov-4.609642_pt1 | contig 12003 bp, 10 predicted proteins | sample MGYA00511136_ERZ772926 | MGnify/ENA primary metagenome ERZ772926 (study PRJEB29015, sample SAMEA2737917) | human oral metagenome | biome: human oral; feature: human-associated habitat; material: dental | place: China | collected 2153 ... | reverse complement strand
AACAAAATGTCATTTTTTACTATAATTTCTGAAAACTTCTTATTTTATTTTCAATACCTTCCTGAGTTGCAGCTTGCACTATTATAAATGTGTGATCCAGCATTCTATAAACTTCTATCGTTTTTTTGTCATTATACAATAAAAGAGCTGTTTCCGTCTCCATTTTTTTCATTTTTTCCTTCGATAATTTACTCTGATTTTTTGAATATGCCTTCACAATTTTTTTATGTTCTTCTTCTGTAGTCTGTGAATCAAAAATTGCCGAAACAAGTCTGTTGTCAACATAATTAAAACTTGTCAGATTTCTTGGTATCCCCAGCGGATCTTCCACTCCTGAATAATAGTAAACTGCATATCTTCCATTGTCATGAGAATTTGATAATGGTGCTTTTGAAACCAGTGATGGGTAACAAAGGTTACCTTCAAGTTTGGAATGAGAATTTGATAATGGTGTTTTTGAAACTGACCTGCTAAATTCTTCCTTGGTCATTCCTAATTTTATCCTGTCTGTTATTCTTTCCCCAAAACTTTTTTCAAAGGAATTCCCAAATACGAATGATGAAAATATCATCATAATCAATAATATTGTCTTTTTCATTATTTAATCACCCTCCTGTCTGAATTTATATTTATTATACAATATTAAACTGAAAGCAAACTGAAAATTCATAATAATATTTAAAAAGAATTATAAAAAATAAGGTATTGAAAATCAATACCTTATCAATTAATAGTTTTTTGTTAAATTACTGAGAAACAACGTTTGTTGCTTGAGGTCCTTTTGGTCCTTCTTCTACATCAAAACTTACTTCTTCCCCTTCATTAACTGATTTGAATCCTTCTTTGTTTATTTTAGAGAAATGTAAGAAATAATCATTTCCATCTTCTCCTGAAATAAATCCAAATCCTTTTTTGTCGTTAAACCATTTTACTTTACCTAACAAAGTGCTACCTCCTAAAATTTTACACCTCAAACAACTTGTTACAAATTACTTTTGAATATTTTGCTCCATTTACTTGCTCTTGGTTTTCTGTATATATTATACCACATTTTTTCAAAATTCAAAGTTTTTTTTTTAACTATATTTCTTATATCTCTAAAAACCTAGTATTATTAGTGTTTTCAGACATTTATATTTTTTCATTTTTTATAATATTAATAGAATATATACATTATTGAGAAATATATATAATTATATTATTAAATATTTTGAAACATATATTGAATTTATATACAAAATAGTATATTATATTAAGGTATATTCTGGGTATAGGTTCCCATTTTAAACCTAAATTTTAAAAAAGGAGAAGATAATACAGTAATTAGTATTATCAATAATTAACATGGCATTAATAATACAAAAATATGGAGGAACTTCTGTAGCAGATGCTGTAAGGGTAAAAGAAGTTGCCAAAAGAGTTTTGAAATATAAAAATGAAGGGCACGATGTCATTGTCGTAGTTTCAGCACCGGCAGGTACAACTGATTCTTTAATAAGACGTGCATATGAACTTTCTGAAACGCCTAATAAAAGAGAGCTTGATATGCTTCTAACATCTGGGGAACAGATTTCAATTGCATCTTTAGCAATTGCTATAGAAGCTCTTGGTAAAAAAGCTGTTTCATTGAATGCTTTTCAGGTTGATTTTAAAACTACCGACGAACATACTAAAGCTACTATACTTAACACAGATATTATTAGAGAAAAACTTTCTGAAGGAAACGTTGTAGTTTTTGCAGGTTTTCAGGGAATTACAGAAAACAATGAAATCACCACTCTTGGAAGAGGAGGTTCAGATACTACTGCCGTTGCACTGGGAGCAGCGTTAAAAGCTGATGAAGTGGAAATATATACTGATGTAGACGGAGTTTATACTGCCGATCCTAGAGTCGTAAAAAATCCAAAGAAACTTAATACAATTTCTTATCAGGAAATGCTTGAAATGGCAGCTTCCGGAGCTAAGGTGTTACACCCAAGGGCAGTAGAAATTGCAGCAAGATATGGAATAAAAATTCACTTAAGATCATCATTTGATGATTCAACTGGAACTATAGTTAAAGAAAAAGGAGACGAATCAATGGAACAAGTTAAAATTATAGGAATTACATCAACAAAAAATGAAGGGAAAATTACTCTTTCCGGAGTACCTGATAAACCAGGAATCGCCGCTAAAGTTTTTTCAAAACTTGCAAAAGCTAAAATAAATACAGATATTATCCTTCAAAGTTCAAGTGTTACTAAAGAGTTTAATAACATCTCATATACTGTAAGTATTGATGATTTAAAGGAAGCTGTAGCAATTTCTCAGGAACTGAAGGAAGAATTAGGAGCTGAAGGTGTTTCATACGATGCAAATATAGCTAAAATTTCTGCTATCGGAATAGGGTTGAAAACTCATTATGAAACAACTGCAGAAATCTTTGATACACTTGCTGAAAATGGTATTAACATAGATATGATTTCATGTTCTGAAATAAATGTTTCATGCATAATCAAAGAAGAAGATGTAAACAAGGCTGTAAGAGCACTTCACGAAAAGTTTATTGAAGAAAAGTAGAAAATTCAAGTTTAGGAGGTCTATATGAAAATAGGAATAATAGGATTGGGGACAGTTGGTGAAGGTGTCTTAAAGGTTTTAACTAAAGAAAAACATAGTATTTTTGAAAAATCTCAGGCTGATATTGAAGTAAAATATGCTTGTGATTTGAATATCAACCGTGAATTTTCTTTCGATTTTGATAAATCAATCCTCATAAACGATTATAAAAAAATATTAAATGACCCTGAAATTAAGATTGTTGTAGAACTAATCGGTGGAGAAACTATTGCAAAACAAATAATTATTGAAGCTTTTGAAGCTAAAAAAAGTGTTGTTACAGCAAACAAGGCTTTAATTGCAAAATACGGAGTAGAATTATTCCAACGTGCAAAAAAAAATGGAGTTTCATTTCTATTTGAAGCTGCTGTTGGAGGAGGAATCCCTATTGTTACACCTTTAATGGAAAGTTTAGTTGCCAATACAGTTACTGAAATTCGTGGAATTATGAACGGAACTTCAAACTATATTTTGACAAAAATGAAAGAAGACAACTTATCGTTTGACGAAGCATTAAAAATTGCCTCTGAAAAAGGATATGCAGAAGCTGATCCTACATTTGATGTGGACGGAATTGATGCTGGACACAAAATCAACATTCTAGCTTCACTTGCCTATGGAGGTTCTGTAAAATTCAAAGATATGCAATTATATGGAATAAGAGAAATTAGTACAGTCGATATTTTCTCAGCAAATCAGCTAAATTCCACAATAAAATTAATTGCAAGCTCAAAACTGTTGTCAGAAACGTCAGCTCAAATTTCAGTTGAACCAGTATTAATTCCAAACAGCGAAATTCTAGCAAAAGTGGATGGTGTTTACAATGCAATCGAAACAACTGGTTCTTACACAGATAAGACTTTATTTTACGGAAAAGGTGCTGGAATGGATCCAACTGCATCAGCTGTGGTAGCAGATATTGTAAAAATCGTAACAAGAAATCATATTGAATCAGATTATTTCTTTAATTCTACAAAAGTATTTGAAATTGTGGATTCAAACACAGTAAAAGATTCTTACTACATAAGAGTTTCTGATGATTTTGATATAGAAAGCTCGCCATTTGAATTAATAAATCAAATTGAAAATTATTATATTATCTTGGCGAATGATATTTCAAAAAATGAAATTAATGAAATTTTGAAAGATGCAAAAGAGAAACTTGTGTTAAGAATTATGAAATAATAGTCTTGAATAATTTATTTATATGATTAGGGACATAATGTCCCTTTTTATATGCTTTTATTCATAATATCTTTTACAGCTTACAGTATTCTAAAAAATTATTATCATACAAAAAAAGACGATATTTCTATCGTCCTAATCAGCATAGCTCAATAAAGAATATTTTAAAAATTACTTTTGTTCCTGCATACTAGAGTATTCTGTAATTACCCAGTCATGTTCTTTCATATCCAGTTCATTTCCACAAAATTTACAAATTTTACCTTCCAAAAGAGATAAATTACCTCCACATTTTGTACATTTTAAAATAGATGGAGCACAGACCGCCTGTGTTTTACAATATTCACTTTTTTCAAGCTGTAATTTTAAAAATTCTTTTCTATTTTTTATCTTATTGTCCTTAAATTCTCTAAGTAACAACTCTGCACGTACTGTTGCAATTTGAATACCTTTTTTCACTCTATATAAATCCATAGATAAGGATAATGTTTCAATATCTACGACTTTTTCATATTTTTTCAAATATTCTGAAAGGTCTAAATCAGAGAAAGCATTGACCTGATTCCTTTTATCTGCAAAATGAATTGCGTAAAGTTTATTTTGAACTCCTCCAAAGAAACTTTGTATAGAAAACAGAGGATCTTTTTTTCTAACCTTTTGAGCCATTCTATTTTCTGAATACAATTTTCCTTTTGATCGATAAACAAGTTTAGAATTTAAAAATTTAAAAAATTGATTAAAAAGCATAACAACAGGTACAATAAACCACATTGAAATGGTTACAAATACAAATCCAAGAACAGAAAATACAACTGCAGCTAATAATCCCATGATGACTTGCAAGTAAAAGAATATTATAGCAAATGGTAAAGAAATCTCCATATTTTTAACGCTAATAAATGGTATAAGAAATCCTATATAAGCAAATGGCATTCCTCCAGCAAAGAAAAACCATGGAAAAATTACTTTTTTTATTGCCTCGCGTTTTCCTTCCATTACCTCGAAATCACGACGAAATCCAAAACTGGCTACCCTATTATCTAAATCCTCAATAGTAAATTTTGTTCCACAGAAATCACAACCATCAATTAAATTACTTCTAGATGAGAGGCTGCCGCAATTTGGACATACTACCTCATCTTTTCCTACATTTTTTGCAGATAGAAATGTGTAATGTGCAACTTCTTTATTATAAACTTTTTTTATGTTACGGTTTTCATGACGGAAAGTTTTTACAGAGTAAATTTCTTCGTACACATCATTTACATTGTATCTGCCATCAAAATAAAGAGTAGAACGAACAGGATCTGATTTTTTTGAGTAAGAAAGTCTGCTGGATTCCAGCCCTATCTGTATACCCAGTTTTTCCATACGTTTTTTTTGAAGATAAATACAGTGCCATAACATCTGTGTAGCATAATCTTGTATTTTGCTGTTGATTTTACTACCGCCTATATTATTCATAAATTCACTGTAAACTTCTTTAAATGAACTCATATTCCTTGTTAACTGATTATAGTCTTCCACAATTGGATATGCTGGAAATAGTATTTTCAGAGGAAAACGTATTTTTAACTTTAAACGATATTTCTCTTTGACCAAAGCATGAAAAAACAACCCCGTTCCTAAACCAAGCATTATGTATCCTGAAAATGAAGGTATACTATAAACCGATTTTGGCGATGACGGCTTATAAGCAATAAAACTAATGATAAATCCTATAGTCCAAACAATTAAAGGAAAAATAAACATTTTTTTATTGTATCTTTTCCTTTTCATAAAATTTTTTCCAGATTTTTGAAACATTCCAATTCCTCCTTACTTTAACATTAAGTTTCTATGATTTCCTGTTCTTAGGTTATTCAATAATCCTTATATGTCTTGACTTAAATATTCTTATCCATTTACTTGTCACTTTTTCATTGACATCTAATTTTTTATTTTTTTCTAAATGTGTTTATTACTTTATTATATTATACCACATTATTTTTTATCGTTTTATTTCTTTGAATAAATTTCCCTTTCCAATTTTCAATAATTATTAGAAAATAGCTATTTTTCATCTTACTTTATTATCTTATACTAAACCCCATTTAAATAGCGGATTTATTAAACTTTTCTAATAAAGGATAAAAACCTAATATTTTCAAGTAATTTAAGATATAATTTTCATCTTTTAAATAGATTCTAGTATAAACTAATCTGTCGGAGCATTTTTCTGTGCTGGCAAAACTGTCTGAGCATAGCGAGTTTTTTGTCAGTGCAGAAAAATGTCGTAGACTAGCCATAGGTTGTAGAATTTGCGGCAATGAGCACTCCTACGAAGTAAAAAAGAAAAAAGTTGAATGATTATGAATTAGCTATTGAACAATCCTATTGTAAAAATTTATTCTCATTTTAAACGAGGTTTAGTATAATTTTTAAAAAAAAACAATAAAAATAAAAAAATCAGAAAATTCCTCAATCATTAAGTTCATTCCTGATTTTATTCTATTTAAATTATTTCATAACTCTTAAAATGTCTTTTACAATTTGCTCCTTTGTTAACCTATTATTCTTAAATGCCACATCTGAAGCCACTCTATCGGTAAATTCTTTTCTAATACCATAATTTAACACTTTCATATCAGAAGCACCGTAAAATCTTGCAATTTTTTCTCCAAATCCACCATCAATTACACCATCTTCTAATGTAACAGCTAATTTATGTTCTGCTTTTAATCCGTTTAACAATGTTTCATCAAGTCCTGAAGCATATCTTGGATTAATTAATGTTGCATCAATTCCATTTTCTTTTAACAATTCTTTCACTTCTTTTCCTAATTTGTAAAAGTTACCCAATCCTAAAATTGCGACATCTTTTCCTTTTTCAGTAACAAGATATTTATTTAAGTCACTAAAGTCTTTTTGTACTTTCCCTGTATCTTCTGACAATTGAGACGGAACTCTTATTACAACTGGGTGTCCTTTGTATTCAATTGACCAGTCTAGCATTGCAAAATATTCTTCCTTGCTTGTTGGGGCTAGGAATACAATATTTGGAATATTTGATACTAATGGAATGTCAAACCAGCATAAATGGGTAACATCGTTCATTCCACCAAGTCCCCCACCAAAAATAAGGATTGTGGCTGGATTATTATTTATTGCCAAATCTTGTGAAAGCTGATCATAGGTTCTTTGAATAAATGTACTGAAAACTCCGTATATTGGTTTTCCGCCATTTTTAGCCATTCCCGAAATCATCGCCACAGCCTGCTCTTCTGCAATTCCAACATCAATAAACTGTTTTGAAAATTTATCCCTTCTATCCTTTGTAAATCCTAAAACAGTCGGTGTTCCAGAAGTTACCACGGCTATTGTCGGATCTTTTTCCATTTTATCCATCAAAAATTCAGCAGTGTCATTACTTAATCCACCAGAATAATTTACTTTGCTTTCTCCCGTTTTTGGATCAAAAGGCATTCCATAGTGCCAAGTTTCCTTATCCTTTTCAGCGTAAGGCAGCCCTTTTCCTTTTTGAGTATGCACGTGAACAACTATTGGATGGTTAATATCTTTTACTTTCTCAAAAACTTCTATCAAAGCATCCAAATCATTTCCTTTATCCACATAAACATAGTCAAGCCCCAACGATTTAAAATAATTATTTTGAGCCTGTCCGTTACTTTCCCTTAATTCTCTTAAATTTTTATAAAGTCCTCCATGATTTTCAGCAATCGACATGTCATTGTCATTTGCAACAATAATCATATTCGTACCAATTTCAGAAGCCATATTAAGTCCTTCAAATGCCTCGCCACCACTAAGTGAACCGTCCCCAATAATCGCAATTATATTTTCTTTTTTCCCTCGTAAATCTCTCGCTTTAGCAAGTCCAGTCGCCAAGCTCACAGATGTAGAAGTATGCCCAATTTTAAAGAAATCATGCTCACTTTCATCTTGATTAGTATACCCCGAAACTTCCGAATATCTATCCAAATCCAAAAATCCAAATTTTCTCCCAGTAATAATTTTATGCGGATAACATTGGTGCGAAACATCAAACACAAATTTATCAACAGGAGAATTAAACACTTTGTGCAACGCAATTATTAACTCAACTGCCCCAAAGTCAGGCCCCACATGTCCCCCTTTATTACTAACTCTGTGAAGCATTGCCTCCCTAATATCCTGAGCCAGTACAACCAACTCTTCTCTACTTAATTTTTTTAAGTCCTCTGGCGAATTTACCTTTTCTAATGCCATCTTTTCCCTCCTAAAATTATTATTAATTAAAATATTTTTAGTAAATTACTGTTGTCCAGTTTTAAAATATAAATTATTATTTTTGAGAATTTCATCACTTATTTTAATATCTAAACTATTAAAATCCACACTGTCAGCAATGAATCTACGAATTGTCCTTTTTTAAATTCTCTTTCTTTTAAATTCAATATTTCCATCATTAATTCTTTAAATAATCTTCTTAAAATTTTATCTTCGATTAAATCAATGTCATTGTTTATTTTATATTTTAAATTATCTAAATAATCTATCAAACTGCCTCTCAATAATTTTCACTACATTTACACCCAAATTTTAACAAATACCCCTTATAATTTCAAATGCTTTTTTCTTATTAGTGACTATGCCTTTTAGTAATACCTGATATTTGCAAAATGTACCTTTGTAAATTAAAATTATTCAAATGAAATTACTAACTTTTTATCAAATGCAGCTGCCAACTTTTTCAATGTTTTTAATGAAGGATTGGCATTTCCATTTTCTATTTTGCTTATATCTCCCTGAGTTATCCCCGTTAAATCCGACAATTCTTTCTGCGTAATATTTTTATCTTTTCTTGCTGAAATAATTTCTCTTATAATCTGAAATTCAGCCTCAAGACTCTCATATTCTTTTCTAAATTCTTCATCTTTTAGCTGTTCATTCAAAGAATCTCTAAAATATTTACTCATTTTCTTCACTCCTTTTCATATCCAGATATTCAGAACAAAATTTTTTTGCTTTATTTATCTATGATTTTGGTGTTTTTTGAGATTTTTTTATAAACCCATTTGTCAGAATAATTTTTTTGTTTACTACAAAAAAATATAAAACTCTCGCTATATTATTTACTTGCTGTACTCTCACTTCATAAATACCATCTCCTAAAAATTTGGAATAAGGCTCTCTGATATTATTTCCATCTGTTTCTAGCACAGCTAATGTACGATATAGTCTAGATTTCATCTTTAAATTCTAAGATAAATTTACTCATATTTTCCCCTCCCTTTTATATTTTATATGATATAACATATAAAGTCAATGATAATTTTTATAAAAACAAAAAAGGCAAACCTTTCAAAACTAGATTACCTAATAATTTTCCATTGTCAAAAGATAGAACATTTAATTTTTATTAATACGATTGCTAAAATATCACAATACACCTGATAAAATAACTTTAAAATTAAGAAAAAAATATGTTGACAATAAATATCAAATATAGTAAACTATATATGAATAAATGTTCATATGTTAAAATAACATAAAATTAATAAATAAAAAAATTTGGGAGGTTAGGCTCATGAAAACTAATGAATGTACGCTATTTATTGAAGGGTTAGATTGCCCTAATTGTGCTGCTAAGATTGAACGTAAATTAAATACATTACAAAGGATTAAGGCGGCTACCGTTGATTTTCTTGGAAAAAGAGTTATTGTAGAGTCTGAAGATTTTTCACAAGATGAACTGGCAAAGTTTATTCAGACTGAAGTAGATAAAATTGAGGATGGAGTTAAGATTTCCACTAAAAGACTTCATTCCCATGGACACACTCATCATCACAGCCATAGTAATTCCCATGTTCATAGCCACTCTCATACTCATGGAGAAGGGGATACTGATAAGATTAAGAAAAAATTGTTAATTGGCGGGATTATATTTGTTTTAGGAATTTTTATTCCAAAAACTTTGTTTATTCCAAAATTCGCAGTATTTTTAGTAAGTTATTTCATTATTGGTGGAGATGTGCTGGTTTCTGCAGTGAAAAATATTTTAAGAGGACAGGTTTTTGATGAAAATTTTTTGATGTCAATTGCAACCATTGGGGCATTTGCTATTGGGGAATATCCTGAAGGTGTGGCTGTTATGTTATTCTATCAGCTTGGGGAACTGTTTCAGGGTATTGCAGTTAATAATTCAAGAAAATCTATTATTGCATTAATGGATATTCGTCCTGATTATGCAAATCTTAAAACTGATAGTGAAATAAAAAAAGTAAATCCTGATGAAATAAAAGTTGCTGATATTATTGTAGTAAAGCCAGGAGAAAAAGTACCTTTAGATGGAAAAATAATAACTGGAAATTCCACTTTTGACACTTCTGCACTAACTGGAGAATCATTACCACGTGAAGCAAAAACTGGAGATATTGTCCTAAGCGGATTTATAAATAAAACAGGGCTTGTGGAAATTGAAGTTACAAAAGTGTTTTCTGAATCAACTGTTTCCAAAATTCTTGACTTGGTAGAAAATTCTAGCAGTAAGAAATCAAAAACAGAGAACTTTATTACAAAATTTGCAAAATACTACACTCCAGCAGTTGTAATAACAGCTTTAATTATGGCAATTTTTCCTCCATTGTTAATTTCAGGTGCAACATTTACAGACTGGATTTACCGTGCTTTAATTTTCCTTGTTGTATCTTGTCCATGTGCTTTGATTATCTCTATTCCATTAGGATTTTTTGGCGGAATTGGCGGTGCTTCAAAACATGGAATTTTGGTAAAAGGTGCAAATTATTTGGAAGCGTTAAATGACGTAGAAAGTATCGTTATGGACAAAACTGGAACTTTGACAAAAGGTGTATTCAAAGTTACTGAAATTAATGTTGAAAATAATGTAAAAATAAATGATTTTGAAAACAATAAAACTGATTTGACACAGCCTTTACTACTAAAATATGCCGCACACATTGAAAAATTTTCAAATCACCCTATTGCACAGTCGATAGTTTCTGAATATGAAAATTCTATTGCCAAAACTGATGAAAGTATTGTAAAAGATTTTAAAGAAATTTCAGGATTTGGAATAAAGGCTAACATAAACAATCATCAGATTTTAGCTGGAAATTCTAAATTGATGAACTCGGAAAATATTAGATTTGATAAAAAAGAAAATTTAGGAACTGTGGTTTATATCGCATTTAACAGACAATACATCGGAAATATCCTAATTTCTGACGAAATAAAGGAAGATTCTCCAAAAGCTATTAGAGGAATGAAAGCAAACGGAATAAAGGAAATTGTAATGCTTACTGGAGATAACAATGCAATTGGTAAAAATATTGCTGAAAAATTAGAAATTGATAAAGTATTTGCCGAACTTCTTCCAAATGAAAAAGTTGAAAAACTGGAAGAAATTTACAAGACTAAAAGTGAAAAAGGGAAAGTTGTCTTTGTAGGAGATGGAATAAACGACGCTCCTGTACTTGCCAGAGCCGATATTGGAATCGCAATGGGAGGTGTTGGAAGTGATGCCGCCATCGAAGCTGCCGATGTTGTAATAATGAACGATGAACCTTCAAAAATCGTAACTGCTATGAAAATAGCCAAAAAAACTAAAACAATTGTATGGCAAAACATTACTTTAGCATTTGCTGTAAAATTAATAGTTCTAATTATAGGGCTTTTTGGGGATGCAACAATGTGGGAAGCTGTATTTGCCGACGTTGGTGTTGCCTTGCTTGCTGTATTGAATGCAACTAGAGTCTTGAAATATAAAGTTAATGAAAACTAAATAAATCAGTGCTTAAATGAATTTTAGCTAATCTTTAAATTTAGCCTCAAAATTATTTTGTCACGGTTTATGAAAATAAATTTTAAAAATTAAGTACAAAAAGCTAAAAAATATGATATAATAACACGTACAAAAAATTTTTTTAAAATAATAAGTATAAATTAAACTATAAAACGAAAGAAGGTAAATAAAAAAGTAATGCAAAGATTTGAAGATTTTGGATTAAGCACGGAGATGCTTAACGCTTTAAGCAAAAAAGGATTTGAGGAGCCAAGTGAAATACAGAAACTGGTAGTCCCTGAATTATTAAAGGAAAGAACTCACTTGATAGGACAAGCGCAGACAGGAACAGGTAAAACTGCGGCATTTGGTATCCCAATTTTAGAAACAATTGAAGCTGATAAGACAGTTAGAGCCTTAATTTTAGCACCAACAAG
>ERZ772926.1329-NODE-1329-length-12060-cov-6.780342_pt1 | contig 12060 bp, 16 predicted proteins | sample MGYA00511136_ERZ772926 | MGnify/ENA primary metagenome ERZ772926 (study PRJEB29015, sample SAMEA2737917) | human oral metagenome | biome: human oral; feature: human-associated habitat; material: dental | place: China | collected 2153 ... | reverse complement strand
CAACTGCATCCGCTTCGAGGATGACGGTTTTGCTGTATTGACGCGCATGAACGATGTGGCGCATTTGCGTGCGGGAGCGGTGCAGTGAGTGTCCTCGCCGTCGGGCTTGGCGGCGCGGTCGGAGCAGTTCTGCGCTTCCTGCTGGGACAGGTCGTGCCGAAACTCGGGAGCGGTTTTCCTCTTGCTACGTTTGCTGTCAACATCCTTGGATGTTTCGCCATCGGCGCCGTCGTCGGTCTGGCGGGACGTCAGAGCGGCCTTGACCCACGCCTTGTCCTCTTTCTCCAGACAGGGATATGCGGCGGCTTTACGACATTCTCCACCTTTTCGTTGGAAACGCTTTCTCTCATCGAGAACGGAAAGCTCGCCGTCGCCCTTGCCTATATCGCGCTGAGCATCGTGCTCGGCATTCTTGCCCTCCTGCTGGCAAAGCATCTGGTGAGCGGGTGGGAATAGGGGCATCTCCTATCATTTCAATCATTTGGGCCGCTGCGTGAAGCTATTCAACTTCGCTCAGCAGCCCTGCCTTCTGTGCATGGCGGGCTGAATCGCCTTTCCCGATAGAGAAATGCTTCAAGAACCTGTATGGGAATATTGTTTTGTTGGCATGCGGAAATAAAATCTTTGGCGGTATGATTAAAGAATAGATATATATTATCGTAAATAATGATCTTGTTTCGATAGTTGTTTGTTATATCGTTCACAGAGCAGTTCCTTTTTGAGCATCAGCTTCATTGAGGGAGATTCTCTAAAGATATTTTCGTTCCGATCATTTTTATTGTGTCACCAGAGTTCAACGTTATGGTCAAATATAGTTCTCCATTTGGATAATGCCTTATTTCTTCTGAGGCGATATATGTTCCTTGTCCCCATGGTTCTTCGAATGATATGGCAAAATGTGATGTGTTCTCCATAATTAGAGCTGCTGCCTGTTCTGCGTTTCTTATGGGAGGAAATTGGGGCAATATCAATGATATGACAATCCTTTTTTCTTGATATAAAACCGTTATATCTTGCAGTAATGAATCATGCAAATCTATTTCTGAAATTTGGAAGTTCTGACATATCGGCTTCATTCTATCTGTCTCCTTTCAACGGATGAGTTTGTCTTACTTATGGAGAGAGCCTTCTTTATGCCATGAAGGACGCTCTGTCTTCTGTAATCCACACTAATAATAACATGAGTCAGCGGAGAATGACAGCAGAATCGAGGGAGTGTTCTATCTCTCCGTCTTGACAACTGCCCTTTTGATATGCTATTATCCCCTAATGTAGGCGTATAGCCTGTTTGGGCGAAAGCCCATCCCCAACCGCACGGCGAGGTCACACAATCGGCGCTGCCGAACCGCAGCCGGCGAGTAACGTGATAGGGAGGTGTTTTCATGTATGCAATCGTAAAGACGGGCGGCAAGCAGTACAAGGTCGCTGAGGGTGATACCATTTTTGTGGAGAAGCTCGAGGCGGGCGAGGGCGAGGCTGTCGTTTTCGATCAGGTTCTGACCGTTGTCAACGGCGCAGATGTCAAGATCGGTCGTCCGATGGTGGACGGCGCGAAGGTGACGGGCAAGGTCGCGGCACACGGCAAGGGCAAGAAGATCCTGGTCTTCAAGTACAAGGCGAAGTCGAACTATCGCAAGCGTCAGGGGCATCGTCAGCCGTTCACGAAAGTCGTTATCGAGAAGATCGAGGGCTAATCCGTGATTTCGGTCAAGATCTTCGTGAATGAAGACAGAATGATCGACGGCTATGCTGTTTCAGGGCACAGCGGAACGGCGGCACGCGGACAGGATATTGTCTGTGCCGGTGTATCTGCGCTCACGCAGTCCGCGCTTCTCGGAATAATGGAGCATCTGCATCGCGCCGTCACCTATGACATTGCGAGCGGCAACCTCCGTGTGCGGCTCTCTGAACCGCCGGATGAACGCAGTGAAGCGATTCTGCGAACCATGTGGATGGGACTCGCAGAGATTGAAAAGATCAGCCCGAAAGGCATTCAGATTCAGGCAGTAAAGGGGTGAATAATTTGTTCTCGTTTGATTTGCAGCTTTTTGCACATAAAAAGGGTGTCAGCTCGACGCGCAATGGACGTGACAGCCATTCGAAGCGCCTTGGCGTGAAGGAGCAGGCGGGTACGCATGTGACGGCAGGCAGCATTATCGTACGTCAGCGCGGTACGCATTTCCATCCGGGGCACAATGTCGGCATCGGCAAGGATGACACGATCTTTGCAAAGATTGACGGCAAGGTCGCCTTCGAGCGCAAGGGACGCCATCAGCGTCAGATCAGCGTATATCCGCTCGCGGGCGCAGCGGTCTAAGCACGGAAGTTTGATATGCAGAGATGCCTGTACTCTCTAGTACAGGCTCTTTTAGAAGCTGTTTTCGCAGGTGAAAATGCACTTGCGGGAACAGCTTATTGTGTAAAGAGGGAGGGACGTATGCAGTTTATCGATCGTGCCCAAATCACGGTGAAAGCGGGGGACGGCGGTCACGGCAAGTCCGCGTTTCGCCATGAAAAGTTTATGCCCAAGGGCGGTCCTTCGGGCGGTGACGGCGGACGCGGCGGCGATGTGATCTTTCGTGCCGACCGCAATCTGAATACGCTGCTCTCCTTTCGCTATCGCCGCAAGTTCGTCGCGAAGAACGGCGAGAACGGTGAGTACAAGAACCAGTTCGGTAAAAATGCGGCCCCCCTCTATGTCGATGTCCCGCCCGGTACGATTGTGATGGATGAGGCGACAGGAGAGGTGCTTGCCGACCTCGCAGAGATTGGGATGGAGGCGGTGATTGCACGCGGCGGACGCGGCGGGCGCGGCAATGCCAAGTTTGCCAACTCTGCCAACCGTGCGCCGTCCTTTGCTGAGTTCGGTGAGCCGGGCGAGGGACGAAAGCTTCGCCTTGAGCTGAAGCTGCTTGCCGATGTCGGGCTGGTCGGCTATCCGAGTGTCGGGAAATCGAGCCTTGTCGCCTCCTGTTCGGCTGCACGTCCCGAGATCGCAGACTACCATTTTACGACGATTACGCCTGTCCTCGGCGTTGTCCAGACGGACTATGAGAAGAGCTTCGTCATGGCGGATATCCCAGGGCTGATCGAGGGCGCCGCCGACGGCGTTGGGCTGGGGCATGACTTCCTGCGCCATGTGGAGCGCACACGGCTGATCCTGCACATTGTGGATGCTTCCGGGATCGAAGGCCGTGACCCTGTAGAGGACTACTACAAGATCAATGCGGAGCTGGCACGCTACAGCGAGAAGATTGCGCGGCGCACACAGTTCCTCGTTGCCAACAAGATTGATCTTCCCTCTGCGGCGGAGCATCTGCCGCGTCTGAAGGAGCTCGCTGCACAGGAGGGGCTTGCGTTCTTCGCTATCTCTGCGGCGACGCGTGAAGGCGTGCAGGAGCTGATTGATCGGGTCGGTGCGTGGCTGGACGCCTATGTCCCTGAGCCGGAGGCGCAGGAGGATGATGTCGTCGTCTACGATCAGAATGCGGACGATGACGAGAAGGTGACGGTCTCACGCAACGATGCGGGCGATTTCGTCGTCTCGGGAAAGGCCATCGAGAAGCTGGTCGCCATGACCAATTTCAACAATGATGAAGCCGTGCGCCGATTCCAGTATATATGGCGGCTCAAGGGGCTGGATGAGAAGCTCCGTGCACGCGGCATCAAGGAAGGCATGACCGTCCACATCGGTGATATGGCGTTCGATTATCAGGATTAACGGAGGAAAGACGTTGCTGCGAAAATCACTTTCCAGTAAGCAGATACGAAAGCTGCGCTCCCTCGGCATGACGGAGGAAGCGGTCGTCATGATCGGCAAGGAGGGAGTCAGTCCTGCTGTGGTGGCATCCGCACGTGAGGTGATAAAAAAGCGCGAGCTGATCAAGGTGCGTGTTCTGCAGAATGCGCCGGAGGAACCGGCAGACGCGATTACCATGCTTGCCGAGCGCGCCGACGCCAACCTCGTTCAGGTGATCGGCAGGAACGGGCTCCTGTTCAAACGAAATTTTGACAAGCCGAGGATTGAGCTGTGAATGCGCGGGCGCGTCTCTCCGAGGCGAAGCGCATTGTCGTAAAGGTTGGAACAAGTACGCTGACGCATCCCTCGGGCGGAATGAATCTGCGCCGCATCGAGCATCTTGTGCGTGAGCTGATCGACGAGGCCAATCAGGGCAAGGAGATTCTCCTCGTTTCCTCCGGTGCGATTGCGGCGGGGATGAATGCGCTCGGCATGAAGGAACGTCCTGCAGCGGTGCCTGCGCGGCAGGCCCTTGCGGCGATCGGGCAGGGATACCTTCTCCACATTTATGAAAAGCTCTTTCATGAGTATGGACGAACGATGGCACAGGTGCTCCTGACCAAGGAGAATGCGGCGCGTCATCATCAGTACATCAACTCGCGCCGTGCCCTTCTCGCCCTGCTCGATATGCAGGTCATTCCCGTCATCAATGAGAACGACGCTGTGGCGGTGGATGAGATCAAAATCGGAGACAACGACAGTCTTTCGGCGGTTGTCGCGGCACTTGTCGATGCCGATGCGCTCATTATCCTTTCGGATATCGACGGAGTCTATACGGCAAACCCGCGGACGGATGCGTCGGCGCAGCTGATCTCCGAGATCGCAGAGATTACGCCCGAGATTGAGCATCTTGCGGGCGGTGCCGGATCAGCGCAGGGCACGGGCGGGATGCAGACGAAGATCGAGGCGGCGAAAATTGCGCGCAATGCCGGTGCGACGATGGTGATTGCGCGCGGTGATGAGGACGGCATCATCCGCAACATTCTGCGTGGGGAGGAGATCGGGACGATCTTCCCTGCGCGTGAGGCGCATCTCAGGACGCGCAAGAGCTGGCTCGCCTTTGGCAAGAAGCTCGCGGGAGAGCTTTCTGTCGATGCCGGGTGCGCGGCAGCGATGCGGCGCGGCGCGAGTGTTCTCGCTGTCGGTGTGACGGCAGTGGACGGCGACTTTGCCGCGGGCGAGATGGTACGTGTGCTCAGCCCCCTGGGGCAGGAGATTGCGCGTGGGATCACTGCCTACGGTGCGGCGGATACAGCGCGGCTGATGGGGCATCAGACACAGGACTTTCAAGGCCTTGTCTCGGACGCATCACATGAGGAGATCATACACCGGGATAATTTGGTGCTGATGCAGTAAGGAGCGACGGCGATGATGGAGCAGGCAGTGCGGGCACAGGCAGAAGCGGCAAAGGAGGCATCCTATGCCCTTGCGGTGCTCCGCAGCGATGTGCGTGATGCGGCGCTGCATGCGATGGCGGCGGCACTGACGGAACATGCGGCGGAGATCCTGCATGAGAACGCCGCCGATGTGGCAGACGCCGAGGCGGCGGGTGTGCGTGCTTCCTACATCGACCGCCTGCGGCTCACGTCGGAGCGCATTCATGCGATGGCGGAGGGGCTGCGGCTGACCGCAGCGCTTCCTGACCCGCTTGGGCGGGAGGACTACGCTGTGCGCCGTCCGAATGGTCTGGAGATTCACCGTGTCCGCGTACCGCTCGGGGTTGTCGGCATGATCTACGAGGCGCGCCCGAATGTGACGGCGGATGCGATCGGGCTCTGCCTGAAGTCAGGAAATGCCGTGCTCCTGCGCGGCGGCTCGGATGCACTGCGCTCCAACGCTGTTATTGCCGATGTCCTTTCACGCGCTGCCTATGCTGCCGGCATTCCTGTGGGAGCCGTTCAGATGCTCGCGATGAAGGAGCGCAGCGCCGTGGATGTGATGACGCATCTCACAGGGCTGCTGGATGTCCTTATTCCGCGCGGCGGGGCAGGGCTGATTCGCCACATCGTGGAGAGCAGCAGCGTCCCTGTGATCGAGACGGGATCCGGCATCTGTCATATCTATGTTGACCGCGGCGCGGACCTCACGATGGCGTGCCGTATCGTGAGGAATGCCAAGGTCTCGCGCCCCTCGGTCTGCAACGCGGCGGAGACCTTGCTCGTACACCGTGATGTTGCCGCTGCATTTTTGCCGCAGATGGCAGAGCAGCTGCGTGCCGATGGGGTGGAGCTGCGCGGCTGCGCAGAGACGTGTGCGATTCTCAGCGACGTGGCTGCGGCAGCGCAGGAGGACTGGGCGACGGAGTACGGTGATCTCATCCTCTCCGTCCGTGTCGTTGCGGACATGGATGCCGCACTGCGGCACATCAATCGCTATGGGACGGGGCATTCCGAGGCGATTGTGACGAATGACATCCGTACGGCACATACCTTCCAACAGAGGGCCGATGCTTCGACGGTTTATGTCAATGCCTCGACGCGGTTTACGGACGGGTTCGAATTTGGCTTTGGCGCGGAGATCGGCATCAGCACGCAGAAACTTCATGCGCGAGGTCCGATGGGGCTGGAAGCTCTGACGAGTACGAAGTATCTTGTCTATGGAGAGGGGCAGGTGCGGGAAAATACGCCTGCACCATCGGAGACGTGCGGCGGATGCGGCGCCTGATCGGGTACTGGCACACACTGCAGCAGTATGCAGCATCGCCGAAGGGGCAGCATGATCTGCGTGACTATCTGTATGCGGGCGTGATCTTCCTGCTTCTCTGCACCGTTCTTCTGCTGCTGCTCTGCATCGTGAGGTGACTCGGATGAAAAAGCGAATTGGAATTATGGGCGGAACGTTCGACCCAATTCACATGGGACATCTGATCACGGCGGAGATGGTGCGCGCAGAGGCGGAGCTGGACGAGGTGCTCTTTATCCCCTCTGCACGTCCCCCACACAAGGATGGCACGCGAGCGGCGTCCATCGCGGATCGGTTAGCCATGACGGCGTGTGCCATACGGGACAATCCGAACTTTTCTCTTTCAGACATGGAACTGCGTCGGGAGGGACCGTCCTATACCGTGGATACCATAGCGGTGCTCCACGATTATTTTGATGGAGCGCCGCTTTTCTTCATCACGGGTGCGGATGCGATGAATGATCTCTATCGCTGGCATGAACCGCATCGGCTCCTGCGTTCCTGTCAGTTCATTGTTGCAACGCGGCAGGGGACGCCGCTCGATGAAACGCTTCTCGCAGAGAAGTTTACACCGGAGGAACGACGTCACATTTTTATCGTGCCGACACCGCATCTGGAAATCTCATCAACGATGATCCGTGCGCGCGTGCGTGCAGGAAAATCCATTCGGCATCTTGTACCGCGTGCTGTGGAAGAGTATATTGCAGAAAGGGGGCTGTATCGTGCGCATGAACATGACGTATGAGGAGATGTGTACGCGCTTGGAGAAGCGTCTTGCGCCGGGACGCTATCAGCATTCGCTTGGTGTGGCAGATACGGCGGCAGCACTGGCACGCCGCTTCGGTCTGGATGAAGAGCGAGCGCGTGTTGCAGGACTCCTGCACGACTGCGGCCGTACTTATGCGACGGAGATGCTTCCGGCGGAGGCACGGCGCCGAGGGATTCCCATCGGCAGGATCGAGGCAGCAATGCCGCTGCTCCTGCATGCCTATGTAGGGGCATACCTCATCTATGAGGACTATGGTGTCGATGATGCGGGCATTGCACAGGCGATATGGCGGCATACGGTTGGGGGAAACAGTATGACTGCACTGGATAAAATCATCTATTATGCAGATATGATCGAGCCATCGCGTGTCTACCCGGGGGTGGAACACCTGCGGGAGCTTGCACGCACCGTATCACTCGACGCAATGGTGTTGGTGGGGCTTACAGAGTCCATTCAATTCGTTCTGCAGCGGGGGGGACTCGTTCACCCGGACACGGTGACGGCACGGAATGAACTGCTGTTGGAACAACACTGATGTGATCGAGAATCTACGACAGCACTGAACAGCGGGAAAAGGGGGAGAGGGACGTTGTCCGAATATGATACGGAAGAACTTGCTGCACAGTTGGCAAGTGAAAATTCACGCGAAAATATAAAACGACGTCGTTCCCAGCGTGCACGGCGCCGCCGCATAGCGATACTGCGTGGTTTCTTTCGTCTCATTTTCGCCGTTGTTTTCCTCGTTGTTGTCGGTATCTCTGGATATTATTTGATCGGATGGGGGGTAGAGGCATATCATGACCTGCGGAGCATGTATGAGGCGTATCTTGTTCGGCAGGAGGAGAATCGCGGTGAGGTCGATGTACGGTTTGACGGTTATACAAACGTGCTTGTTCTTGGACTCGACGATGCGGTAAATGTGGACGAGGCACCAGAAAAACGTGCCGATGCCATTCTCCTCGTGAGTATGGAGAACGCGACAGGTAAGGTGCGTATCCTCAACATTCCGCGGGATACGTGGGTGCCCATGGCACAGGAGAAGGGAGAAACACGGCTTTCCCACGTCTATGCAGTGGGCGGTGCGCCGTTGATGGTACGGACCATCAATCAGATGTTTGGCATCTCGATTCACCAATATGTCGTCATCGATTTGGATACATTTGCCAAGATCATTGATGCTGTCGGCGGGATTGACATCTATGTCGAGCGGGATATGGACTATGATGATCCGGAAGCAGGGCTTTCCATTCACATGCGGCAGGGGTATCGTCATCTTGACGGTGTCGGTGCAGAGTGCTATCTGCGTTACCGCAGTGATGATCTCGGGGACCTTGGACGCACGCAGCGGCAGCAGAAATTTGTCAAGGCATTCTATGCCAAGCTGCTGCGCGTCGATACACTGCCGAAGGTTCCGCAGATTGCGGATATTCTTAAGCAAAACGTGACGACAAGTGCTGAGTTATTTGATTCCGTGCATATCGGGAATGTGGTGCGGAAACTCAATGCACAGCCGCCGCGCACCATCATGCTGCCTGGTGACTTTGCACGGGATGATGATACGGTGTGGATTATGGATCGTAAAGCGACGGATAAAGTCATTCATGAGCTCTTTCCGCCGGAGGAGGCGGAGCAGAAGGATGAGGAGGAGTAGAACTTGACAGAGCAGGAAAAGTGCCGCATGATTGAGGCGGCGGCAGATGAGAAAAAGGCACGGGATATTGTGCAGATGAATATGGTCGGCCTGATGTCGACCAATGATTATTTTATTATTTGCTCCGCAAATACTGCGACACAGGTGCGTGCAATTGCAGACAACATCGAGGAGAAGATGGAGGAAGCGGGCGTAACCTTTCTCCACAAGGAAGGTTATCGCGAAGGCGAGTGGATACTGCTTGACTATGGTGATACCGTTGCCCACATCTTCCAGCAGGATGCACGCGAGTACTATGCACTTGAGCGGCTCTGGGGCGATGCCAAACTTACGCCCTACGAGGAATAGGCCGTGGCGGAGCGGCAAAAACCCGCGCTTTTGCACCGTAAATACGGCCCAAGTCAGGTGGCGGAACTCACTGCCGTGCGCGAATCCGAGTGGGGCATCTTTCTGGATGCGGAGACGGGCAATACGAGTGATGATATTCTGCTGCACACGATGCAGCAGACTGCACCGGTCAAGGTGGGCGACCGCGTCCGTGTCTTTCTCTATCTTGATCCGAAACGGCGGCTGACGGCGAGCATGCGCACACCGCGCATGAAGGAAGGGCAAGTTGCTCGTTTGCGCGTTATCAACGTGACGAAGGAAGGTGCCTTCCTCGATGTCGGAGCGGAGCGCGGGATCTTTCTGCCCTACGCAGGGATGCGCGGACGGCCGCAGGTCGGTGAGGTCGTTTGGGCGAAGCTCTATACGGATAAATCCGGGCGTCTTGCCGTGACGATGGAGGTGGAGGATGAGCTGCGCCGTGCCTCTCGCCCTGCCACGGGTGTGCATGTAGGCGATCAGCTGAGAGGCTCTGTCTATAACATTACAGAACGCGGTATTTTTCTCTTTACTGAGGAGCACTATATTGCATTCGTCGATCATCGCGAGGCGCCGCGGCGTCCGCGTGTCGGCGAGAGCGTGGTGATCCGTGTGACTTATCTGCGTGAGGATGGACGTCTGAACGCATCTCTGCGTCCGCCGAAGGAAGAGGCACGCGCTCTAGATGCCGATCGTCTGCTTGCCCTTTTGGAGGAACACAACGGCAAGATGCCATATACGGACAATACATCGCCTGCCGTTATCAAGGATCGTTTTCAGATCAGTAAGGCGGCGTTTAAGCGCGCGCTTGGGTATTTGATGAAAGAAGGCCGTGTATACCAGCAGGACGGCTGGACATATTTGTCGCAAGAAAATAAAATGACTTAGTTTTTTCTTAATCAAGGAAGGATTTTTATTCCAAAGGGCGAATAGAGAGCATAGCGAAGAATGTAGACGTGCAGGGGGAGAGATACATGGCAGATACGGTAACCGAAGAGAGAAAAGGGATCCTGCTTGAGACGGGAACAAATGAGTTTGAAATTGTCGAGTTCAGCATAGGCAAGGTGAATTACGGCATCAATGTCGCGAAGGTGCGCGAAGTCATCACACGTGTGCCGGTGACTGCCATGCCCGAGGCACATCCTTACGTTGATGGGCTGTTTACGCTGCGCGGCAAGGCCATTCCTCTCGTGAATATGGCACGTTGCCTCAATCTCCAGACCTCGGATGAGATGCAGAACATCATTGTGACGGAGATCAACAATTACGACATTGGTTTCCTTGTCGGCAGCGTCTACCGTATCCATCGCATCTCGTGGAAAAATATGGAGCCGGCACCGAACGTTGGTGAGGGGTCACGTGTTGTCGGTATCATCAAGATGGAAGATCGTATCGTCCTACTGCTGGACTTTGAGACGATCATCGCGGAGATCAATCCAGAGATCAACCAGAAGCTCACGACCGTTGCCGAGGCAACGCAGGATGCCAAGACGCGGCGCGGCACGGCGCATATCGTCGTTGCCGAGGACTCCAAGATGCTGCGTGACCTCCTTGTGGCGACACTGCATGAGGCAGGCTACAAGTTCATTCGTGACTTTGGCAACGGACAGGATGCATGGGATTATCTGCAGGATCTTGCCCGCAAGAATGGTCCGATCGAGAATCATGTCCGTATCATCATTTCTGATGTTGAGATGCCAAAAATGGACGGACATCGCCTGCTGAAGCTCGTCCGTGAGGACAGCCGCCTCGGTGAAGTTCCACTCGTCCTTTTCTCCTCCCTGATCAGCGAGGAGATGAGGCGCAAGGGCGAGAGCCTTGGAGCATCGGGACAGGTATCGAAACCAGAGATCAATCAACTGATCGATCTTCTGGATACACTGATCTTTGGTGAGCCCCTGCACGACACGAGCAAAGAAATTTGAGACTTGTTCTATGGGACTGCTGTATCCTGTGATACGGCAGTCCTTTTCGTTCTATTGACATGGATTTGAAATCTCGCTATCATAGGCATAAGGAGATGATAATATGAAGGTAGCAGTCCTGATGGGCAGCGATTCTGATTGGCCAATTCTCAAGCCTGCGGTTGAGCTTCTGAAGCAGTTTGGCATTACCCCCGTGATCAAGGTAGCATCGGCACATCGCACACCGTCGATTGTTCGTGATTTCGTCATGGAAGCGGATCATGACAAGGAATTTGCCGCATTTATCGTGGCGGCAGGCGCGGCGGCACATCTGGCGGGGGTCGTGGCAAGCTATACAATTAAGCCTGTGGTGGGGGTTCCGATCAATGCAACGCCTCTAAACGGCATGGATGCTCTGCTCAGCACGGTACAGATGCCGTCAGGGGTACCTGTGGCGACCATGGCCGTCAATGGCGCAAAGAACGCGGCGATTTTTGCGCTGGAGATTTTCGGCGCGAGCGATGTGGCCGTGGCGAGCCAACTTGAAGAATACCGCGAAAAGCTGCGCGAAGGCGTGGCCAAAAAAGCGGCGCGCGTGGCGGCTCAGGTCGATCGGTAGGCCGCTCGGTGACCAGGTTGCGGGGACAGCTTCGGGAAAGAGCTGTACGCAGCCGTGTTTTGCAGGAAAATAATGGGAGGACATAGTAAGATGAGCAAAAAGGTTCTGTATGAAGGCAAGGCAAAGATCATGTATGAAACGGACAATCCGGATGAATTGCTCGTTTATTACAAGGACGATGCGACGGCCGGCAACGGTGCGAAGAAGGGCACGATTGTCGATAAGGGTGTCATGAACAACAAGATTACGGCTTTTTTCTTTGACCTCCTGAAG
>ERZ772926.1328-NODE-1328-length-12070-cov-2.080982_pt1 | contig 12070 bp, 9 predicted proteins | sample MGYA00511136_ERZ772926 | MGnify/ENA primary metagenome ERZ772926 (study PRJEB29015, sample SAMEA2737917) | human oral metagenome | biome: human oral; feature: human-associated habitat; material: dental | place: China | collected 2153 ... | reverse complement strand
TGGTGGAAGAGTTTAGAAGCATTCCGCAATTCGTTTACCAGCATACACATGATCTCTCTTACAGCAACTCCACCTTATGATGACGATCCGGCACTCTGGAAACGCTACATTACTATGTGTGGCCAGATTGACGAAGAAATAACCGTACCTGAACTAGTTAAAGAGAATAGCCTCTGTCCTCATCAAGATTACGTATATTTTTCGTTTCCCACCCGAGAAGAGAAAAAGCAACTTAAAGCCATCGATATACAAAAAGAGAATGTTCTCCACGATATATCATCCGACAATCTATTCATCGAAAAAATACAGGACTGTGCTGCTCTTACTGGTCGAATTAGTATTGACGAGCTACTTGAAGAGCCAAAATTCCTTTCAGCTACACTTATTTTCTTGCATAGCAAGGGATGCTCATATCCAAAAAACTTCCAGCAACTTCTCGCAGTAAAAAAGCTTCCTCCTTTGGACCTTGAATGGTTTGAAATTTTGTTGCAAGGAGCTCTTTTTACAGTTCCTCACTGGTATGACTTTACAAAAGACGAAGTCAAACAGATAAAGCATCAATTGCGTTCTGCTGGTTTAATTGAACGAAAGCAAGTCAAACTTTGTCGAAATAAAGAGCGGGATCTTCTCTTAACACAATCTCTTGGAAAACTTAAAGCTGTTCAGGAGATTTTCTCCTCTGAATATCAGTCACTCGGCGCTAATCTACGCCAGCTCATACTTACTGACTATATCCGTAAAGACTTTGAGCCACGTCTAGGCGACGAAAATGCAAAATTAACCCAACTTGGGACACTTTCTTTTTTTGAATCCATCCGTAGAGAAACCGTAAAGCAGCAAATACCAGTAGCTCTTGCTGTTCTTACCGGAAGTCTTGTTATTATTCCAACAGCTGCTCGACACCGATTAGAAGATCTTCTTGATGCAGATCGCCTAAAATTCTTACCAGTTGGATGTTTAAACCCTAATGACTATCTCAAAGTTTACCTATTTGGAGACCAACACGATTTAGTTGGTGCTGTTACACAGCTCTTCCAAGAAGGCTTTATCCAGGTTGTTATTGGAACAAAATCTCTACTTGGAGAAGGTTGGGACGCGCCCTGCATTAATTCACTTGTTCTGGCAAGCTTCGTAGGTAGCTTTATGCTAAGCAATCAAATGCGAGGACGTGCAATTCGTGTTATGCCAAATAATCCTGATAAGACCAGTAATATATGGCATCTTATTTCCGTCAATATATCAAAAAATACCGCAGATAATCCATTTGAATCCTCTTCTACATGGGCAAACACTCGCTTTGATGGCGATAGCCCAGACATGGAACTTCTGAACCGTCGTATGCAACAATTTTTGGGTCTTAGTTATACAGAAAACGTTATCGAATCAGGAATTGAACGCTTTAATTTTGGATTTATTACATTCACCAAAGAGAATCTAACGCATCTTAATGAACAGACTCTTTTGCGCTCAAGGCTTCGCCAAAACCTTAAAGAGGGTTGGCGAGAAGCACTTCCAATTTACGACAACATGGAAGTAACACAAGAAATCAAAATTGATAACAAAATAATCCCTCATGCAGAATTTTGGGATACCCAGAAATTACTTCTTTTGACTCTCGCAACAATGGCATCCAACATTATCTTCTATATATTTCAATCAATCAGAAGTCGGTCTGGTCAAGTCCCAATAAATATTGCCTCATTTTTGCTGATTGTACTGGGGTTTTTATGGTTAAGATATTTTCTTTATCGTAGCCCTTATAAACGACTAAAAATACTTGGTAAATCTATCCATAAAGCACTTCTAAATAAAAATTTTATCCAAACTCAACAAACTGATGTACAAGTCATCCAACATGATAAACATGCAATTTCAACAGAAGTATTCCTCAAAGGCGGAACCAATCGAGAAAAAGCAGTCTTTACAAATACCGTTCTTGAGTTCTTTGCACCAATTGAAAATCAACGTTATATTCTTAAAGCTCGTCATAAAGTGAGCGACCAAACCAGCTATTTTGCTGTGCCAAACTTATTTAGTAAAAATAAATCCGATGCTCAAGAATTTGCAAACTGCATAAGTAACAAACTTAGAAATTACGAGCTTATTTATACACGCAGCGAAGAAGGACGACGGATACTCCTTGATGCTCGCATAAAAGCACTCTCAAACAAACAGGACCGTACGTCCACTAAAAAACGAGTAATCTCACCTTTAAAGTAGCTACCGTTCGTGACCACGCCTATCACATTCATGGTCAACGTGACTACTATGTTCGCAGTGGTCATGTTGGTGCGCACCGTGCACGTGACCCTCGTGCTCACAACATCGCGCAAATTCAACCCCTTTGAGCTTGCTGGTATAATTCTTGCAGACGGGTTTCTCACCAAATAAACTTCATTTAGAGAAAACCAGCAATTACGGAAGGAACGTGCATGCCCATAGACAACCTATTGAGAGACGCAGGAGCTCATTTTAACTGGGAATATATAGTTTCAATTGCGCTTTTACTGGCTCCGGCGGTTGTTCCAGGTGTGCTTTTTATTTACTCCTTTATCAAAGAGCCTCGACAGTTCCGCAATGCACTTTTCCTGTTTGCAGCTCTTGCATGGTCCTCAGTTCTTCTAGTATTAAGGTTTAACAACTATATTCTTGGATTAATTTTAGTTGCTCTTGTGTTGCTAACACCTTTTCTGACCATTATTTTCTTAGTAATTAACACCGTAGTTGTTGTAAAAAATAATGGATTTTCGCTGACATCAATGTTGCCGTTGTTGATGGCTGGATTCCTTATCCTGCTCATTGCTTCTCCCGCTATCGTGAATAATTTGGACCCAGATACTCACCGCGTTGTTGTCGTTTTACTGGGGCTTTTTATACTTGAAAGCCTGTGGTTCTCGTTTACCTTTGTAGCTTTGCTGTTCTATTCATGGATATACCGAATCCTTCCCCGTCGCCGCACCTATGATTACATCATTATTCATGGCGCCGGACTTGATGGTCCGCGGCCAACTCCTCTGCTTGCAGGCAGAATAGACAAGGCTCTCGAACTTTGGAACAAGCAACATCAATACGGAAAGTTTGTTGTTTCCGGAGGTCAAGGTGCTGATGAAGTTGTCTCCGAGGCTCAAGCTATGCGCGACTATCTTCTAGAAAAGGGCGTTCCATTTGGTGTAATCCTCATGGAAGACAAGTCAACCACTACCTGGGAAAATCTTAAATACTCAATAGGCATTATCAACAATGACCGCACAGCAGCTGCCAGCACCGCCAGCGCTGACGCAAGCACATCCAACGCTTCTTCCGCAGCTTCTACTATAGATGCCGACTTCACCACCGCAGTTGTTACCAGCGATTTCCATGTTTTTCGTTGCGCTGAATATGCTCATAATCTAGGCCTTAACGCAGACGGCATTGGATCTCACACAAAGGGCTGGTACTGGCCTACAGCATTTATCCGCGAGTTTATTGCAATCACTAAAGCGCACCTCTGGCCATATTTGGTTTTTGCTAGCATTTATATATTGATTAACGTCCTCGACTACGTATTCTTCTTCCTAGGGGTTTTGTAGCTACGAGGTACACCTCATTGCCCCCTACAACCAGGAAGGAAGTCAGTTGGAGACATTTGAATTTGTACTCATCGTTTTAACGTGCGTCGCAGCTTCCTCGGTCATCGACAAGTTTGTCAATGTCTCCATCCCGGTAATCCAGGTGGTCATCGGCCTATTGATGGCACTCGTTTTACCCAGCGTCCAAGAAGTGCATTTTGAATCCGAGCTCTTTATGCTGGTCTTCATTGCTCCGCTCCTCTTCAACGAGACAAGGGAAACCAACATCCGTGCACTTCTTCTCAACTTAAACAGTATTTTGTCGTTAGCAATTGCACTAGTAATTGTCAGTGTTCTCTCGGTTGGCTATGCCCTCCATTTTATGGTTCCCTCAATCCCTCTAGCTGCAGCTTTTGCACTTGCCTCAGCGCTCGGACCAACGGATGCAGCCACTGTTACTGCACTTAAATCAAACATTCATCTAACCCATCGCCAGCAGACGCTTCTCTCCGGAGAGTCCCTCATTAATGATGCATCCGGCGTTGTTGCATTCCAATTCTCCGTTGCAGCAGCTGTTACGGGCACGTTTTCACTAATAGATGCAGCAGGTTCATTCACGGTGCTTTTTGTAGGCGGCGTGGCAGTGGGAATTGTCACAGGCTTTACCTTCTCTGCCGTCAACGCAATGCTTGGCAGATTGGGCTATAAGGACACTGTCGCAAACGTCCTCTACGAAGTACTCACGCCATTTCTTGTCTATCTTCTTGCCGAAACTTTTCACGTTTCTGGCGTACTTGCCGTTGTAGCGGCGGGCTTAGTAATTGCACTTCCTCGCAGACAACACAATAAAGCGCTGGTAGCAAGACAGAAGCTGATATCCGATTCCACATGGAAAGTCATAAGCTTCCTCATCAACGGCACTATCTTTGTCTTCCTGGGAATACAGCTTCCACTTGCCGTACTCCCTGGTACTGACGGCGGCCTTAATATCGTGCAGATTCTGGGTATTGTTGCTGCAATCACCCTGTTCATGCATGGCGTCCGCTTTGCATGGCTCTACGCACTGGAAACTCACAAGCTCCACAAAGGTGGACACCTCTGCACTGGTAAAGACAACGAGAAGGACGATGGCGAGAATACCGTCGAGCAGCACTCTGAACTGGACTCTACTCAAAGTGCCGAACAATCCCTCAACCAGTCCAAAGCCACGTGTACTCCAAAGCCTATCTCTATCACATCTACCGAGCTCATTAAAAACGTACTGGTCACCACCATTGCGGGTGCAAAAGGCGCAGTAACGTTGTCGATCATCCTCACCTTGCCCCTAGTAACTCAGTCCGGAGCAGTATTTCCACAGAGAGATCTGTTAATTACCATTGCCGCCGGCGTTATTCTCGCCACATTGTTCTTGGCAGACAACCTATTACCTGTGTTGTCCAAGTCTCCGGAAGCTGACTCTAACCTACCTGAACACCTCCACAAAGGAGAGATTGCCGTTTTGGAAGCAACTCTTGCCGAACTCAGGAGCATGCTACAGTCAGAAAACCCCATGTCAGAGTATCTACCTGCTCTTCGTTTGACCATCACGCGCTATACCAACCGCCTATTTGCTTCTCGTATTACCGCGCCCGACTCGGGCAAACTGATGAAAGAAGTAATACTTCACGAGACAGAAGTCCAACGGAAATGCCTTGAGGAGCTTCGCAAGCGTCACGTTAAGACCAACAACCCCATTCCATGGGACCAAATTGTCGATGATATTACTTCAATCCGCAGGTCAGTGGGTTATTATGGACCTATTGCAAACATTGCTGCAAAGACGAACCACCGCTCGAGGTTTGCCGTTGCTCTCCACGAGCTTAAGCTGTCAGCACAACGCATCATCAATGGTGGCATCAGACATCTAGAGGATGCTGACCAGTCCTACTACCAGGCATGTCTATACGCGCTTGAGATGGAATACGCAGGGCTCGACGAACTAAAGCGCATTGCAAACGGCGACGATGAAGAAATGGCGGTCATTGCGTCAAACTTGATGATTGACCACGAGTCGGCAATTGAGTCTATTTGGAGCCGCATCAATATCAACGATGAGCACGGCTCTAGTACTACTCAAGTTTCCTACCTACTGCCTTACAATCTGAGCTCACATAAGATGTCCCCGCACTTTAGACAACAAATTGCCAATGCTCGCGAGTACGCCGATGATGTGGCAGAAAACGCACTGCGCATTGAGTTGGACCAGATCTCGCGCCTTCAGTCTGAGGGCATCATTGACCGCGAAGTTGTTGCTCACCTACGCGAAAACGTCTACTATCTGCAGATGGCTCTGGGCGAGTAGTATGAGCGCCGCACCAGACACGCGCCCAGCCGACGACGCCGCAGCCTCCCGTCCCGCTGATGGCGCAGCCTCGCGCTCCGCCAACCCCGTGGCGAGAAAAACGATCATCTCCGGATTTTCTGTCCACGTGAAGATGTCCTCTGTAGCTGGAGCTCCTGTTGTTTACCTCTTGGATAACGTAGCCGACCACTCTCCCGTTCAGGTACCTGCAGGCGTCAGCCTAGTGCGCATTGGCGTTGACCTGTGGGAAGAGAATTTCTCGCCCTGGTGTGCTCCGCGCGTTTTTGCCAAGGGTCCCAACTTTGGTGACGGCGCCCAAAAGACGCTTGATACCCTTATCAACCAAGTTGTCCCCTGGGCAGAATCGGACCTTACTGAGCCGCCAGCGTATAGGGTGCTTGTGGGATATTCGCTTGCGGGCCTGTTCAGCCTCTGGGCCGGCGTGACGCAGTCCGCCGCTGCCACGACGCCGCAGCTCAGCACCCTCACTGCACTACACGCCGCCGCTCCCGCCGCAACCTTCCAGCGCATCGGAGCCGTCTCGGGATCGTTCTGGTTCCCAAGCCTTCTGAGCTACGTTGACCAGCAGCTCAGAGGAGGGGTGGTCGGCCTCACACACGCCTATCTTTCCCTGGGCGACCGAGAAGCACGAACCCCCAATCCGCAAATAATGCACGTGCGAGAAAACGCCGAACTTCTCGCCAGCAGGTTGGAGAAAGCCGGGATCACCTCGACGTTTGAACTCAACCGCGGAAATCACTTCCAAAACGTTGAGGGAAGAATGCAGAAAGCTCTGAACTGGCTGCTCAAATAGGGTAAGATTCTTCAGAACGAACGTGTCCAGAGAGGTTTTATGCCCAACCGAAAGCAATTTGACAGCAAAACTGAATCACCCAATACAGCCTCCGGCAAGCAGTCTAACTACTTTTTTGCGCTCATTCTTTCCCTAATCTTTGGCATTTTTGGTATTCCACAGTTTTATCTCAAGGGCTGGAAGTCGGGACTTACCAGACTTGTCATAAACGCAGCGCTGATTGTTGGCGCATTTGCCCTAGCTCAAATACTTGCCTTGCCAGCAATGCTTTCTTATCTTCTACCAGCAATTCTTTCGTACCCAATTATCGAGAGCGCTCTAAACCTCATTTACGAAGATGCCAATGCCTCCAAAAAACTCATAAAAGGTACGCTCAAGCTCCACAAGCGATACGCCGGAAAACAGAAAGCTGGAATTGCGCTTGCTACGTTGACGGTAGTGCTCTACTTTAGCGCCGCGCTAACGCAGCTGCTTCCAACCACCCTATCAACCGCGGGATTCTCGGGCCAACAAACCGCAGTTCAAACGCCTAGCACATCATCCCAATTAGACTCCGGTGCTCCGTCAGCCATCGCTCAGACCAGCACAAACGTAACCATCAAGTTTATCGACGTGGGCCAGGGAGAAGCCATTCTCATTGCGTTTCCTGAGAAAACTATGCTCATTGACGCTGGTCCCACAGGGTCTGCCCCAAAAATTGCTCAGGCGCTCCAGGAGCTTGGTCGAGACAAGATTGATTACCTGGTAGCTACCCATCCCGACGAAGATCACATCGGCGGCATAGCAGACGTCATTTCTAGCACCCAAATCGGGACCATTTACGCGCCAAATAAGACAAACAACACGGCAACATACAGAAAGTTTCTAACCGCTATTCAGAACAATAACCTGCAAATAACCCTTGCTGAAGCAGGAGCAATCATCGACCAAACCAATGACTACAAGATAGAAATTCTCTGGCCCACCAAGGACGCAAATTTTCCTGACACCAACGATTACTCGATAATCATCAAGCTGACCGTTGGCAACAAAACCTTCCTCTTCACGGGTGATGCGCCACAAGCGCCATTCTGGACGCTAATCCAGGCCACATTGACGTGCTCAAACTCTCGCATCACGGCTCCCGAACAGGTACTACCGAGCAGCTGGTTCGCAAGCTCTCGCCCACCTACGCCGTCGTCTCGTATGCCCTAGACAACTCCTACGGTCATCCCATGCAATCGGTCCTGAACGCCCTCCACAAGCATTCTGTAGAGGTTTGGGGCACGGGCGTCAACGGAACTATTACCATTACCTGCGACGGTACAAACATTGATATATCTGGCGAGAAGAACGGCATTGTTGTTGCTCCCACCTCACAAGAAAAATCTGGCACGTCGTCGACATCAAGGACCAAGTAATGAAAGCAATCATTGATCGATTTGAAGACAACAACCTTGCCGTACTTGAGCTAAATGACCAGCCAGGCAATATGCTTACCGTTTCTCGCCACAAGCTCCCAAGCAATGCTTGCCAGGGTGACGTTCTTTATTATCAAGACGGTGCATGGACACTGGCCGAAGAAGAGACTATCCAGAAGCAAAACGATATCGACGAGCTGTTCAACTCCCTGCTTGTGCGTGATGATAACGAAGAGGATTCCTACCAAGATAACGTATATTCAGAGGACGAATAACTGGTTCTACATTTCAGTCGCTTGCAATAACCACCTCTCCACCGCAGCTTCTTTCAGCAAAACACAATCCATATCCCTTTACAACAGAAAACACCCTGCGAGCTTATAACCCGCAGGGTGTCTTTTGTAGCTGTGGCTTTGCGTTACTACACGTTCTTCTCCCTTAATCAGGTTCCCGTGAGTGCTGTACCTTTTACGTACAATGTGTGACCGTTAGCAATAACGTTTGCTGCAGCGCCATTGAACTCGGTAACATAGCTATCTGCCGTCAAAGTCCAAGTGCTGTTATTGTCTAGCGTTACCGTAACAGTGCCTACCTCGGTAGAAACAGTCTGGTTAGTAGCGTTAACGATATTGCCGTTAACGTAACCCTCAAACGTGGTTCCTTCAGTGAGGTTTAGAGCAAGCGTGGAGTTATTACCAACGAGCACTGCTCCTACCAGATCCTGTGCCTTAGCGTTAAAGGTGGCCTGATTGTTACCGCCATTCCAACCGTCATCGCAGACAGAGATAAGAACGTTAGCAGCGTCTTCGTTAGTTAACTTGACGCCATTGAGCTCAATGTCAGCGTTTGTGTTAGTAACGTGGAACATGTGGCCATTCTTGCTGGTAAGCGATCCGCCGGTCATAGCGAAGGTAGAATTGCCGCTTGCCGCATCTCCGGACATGGACTGGTAGATCATGATGGTATCCATGAAGGTTGCATTGCCATTGCACTTGGTGTTGTTTGCCGTGAGGTCGCAATCGGTAAGCTCAATGGAGTTTAAGCCCTCAATACAAACGCCCTCGGAGAGATTGGAGACAAGTGCGGCGTTAGCAACGTGAATCTCTGCCGTGGAGTAGATGGCCGGTGAGCCTAGACCGTTTGAGGTATAGGTACCGCCGTCTACGTAGACTATTCCGCCGCCCCTATCGGTACGAATAGCTGCAGAAGACTGACCGTTTGTGGTAACCGTGAGGTTGTAGGCATTGGTGGTGCCGCCACCGGTTGTCATGGTGCCACCCGCGCCGTCGCCGGTTGTGGTGATGGTGGTGTCCTTGATAATGACTTTGGTGCCATCACCGTCACCGCCGTTCTGACCGCCATTGCCTCCGTAACTAAAAATGCCGTTGGCACCCTTTGCATCTGAAGTAACGGTGAGGTTTGTGAGCGTAGTGGTTGAACCTCCCTCAACAAGAACTGCAGCGTTCTGACCGTAGAAGTTACAGTTATCTCCGCCGTCAGAATCTCCTGTTTTAGTAACCGTGGAATTGGTAATGGTTACATCATCGGTAGTATTGACCAAGATGGTATTCTCATCAGCAGTAGTGCTGTTGACTGCATAACCATCTAGGGTCTGAGCGGCGGTAATCCGAAGTGCTTCTGAAGCCTTCTTGGTGTCTTCAGTTGTGTTATCAGCGGTTGCTTTTGCGGTTTTGCAACCAGCAAGTCCGAATGCCATCAAAACTGGAAGACCGGCTACTACATCTCTTCTTGTGTACTGCATAATGTGCGCCTCCTTGCACTCATTTGGTGTATGCAATGAAGTGATTTTTACTCCCTTGCATCTGATGAGGACATAGTAGGAGGCAAAGATTGAACAAAGATTGAATTCTCAAAAATTTTTTAGAAAATTTTGGGAAGTTAGTAAATCCCCAGTTCAAACGTAAAATATACTAAAATCGCATATTTTGCTTTATAGACTTTTAACTGCACAAATAAAAAAGACGCCTTAACGAGAAAGACGTCTATATAAAACATTTTTATTGAACTAAAAATTGAATATTGCATTTCTACTTATATGTTATTTGCCCTTAATAGGAAGCTGAACAGTAAAAGTAATTCGACCCTCTGAATAGCCTACATTAATGGTTCCACCATGCTTTTGAACTACAGCTTGTGCAATCGAAAGACCCAACCCATAGTGATTATCCTCACTGTTTCGAACGTCATCAACACGATAAAAACGATCAAACAGATGCTCAAGCTTTTCTTGAGAAATTTCTTCTGCGTCATTACTAACACTTAAGAGAGCGCTGTGACCTTGTTTCTTGAGATTTAACTCAATCTGAGTACCCGTTGTATGCCTCAGGGCGTTATCAAGCAGCACAGAAATAACCTGCGTAAGCTGATTCTGATTGCCTGTAAGAACAATCCCCTCTTCAATGTTGCTTTGAAGTGCCTTGCCATTCTCGAACGCAAACGTCTCAAAGACCAGTGATTCTCCAGTAACTACATGAGAAAAGTCCAGCTTTTCCATAGGAACTTCTCTATTCTCCGCACTAGAAAAATCTAGCAGCTGTTTTACCAACTTTCCCATACGATTGCTTTCGTATTGAATGTTGGAGAGCCATTCGTTGTGGTTAAGCTCTCTGGATAGAATCTCTGCATTGGCGTCAATAACCGCAATAGGAGTCTTGAGCTCGTGACTTGCGTCGGATATAAACTGCTTCTGCTTTTTATCGCTCTCTTCAAGTGGGTGAATGATGCGCTTTGCCAGAAACACAGAAATAAAGAACATAACTACCAGCGACGCGCCTCCTACAAGCAGAGCGTTTCGCATCATGGTCTGAAGACCGGCTTCAGAAACGGTGTTATCCATAAACGCCACAAGCGTATAGCCATCTTTTTTCATAACCACGTAGGAAAGATTACCTGTTCTGCCAGAAGAATTTCCTTCGTTCAAAATCTGACGAGCAAACTCAGTAAGGTTTTCATCGGAGCTAACGGTTTTCTCGCCATTAAAAACTGAGAGTACAGAGCCGTCTGCAGAAAACGATACTGAGTAAAACGTTGAGAGCTCGTAAGCAGATCTCTGGCCTGGCGGTTGATTGTCAGATTTGTTTGACAGCTGAGCGTCAGGTTTGACCAGTGGCTGCTGCGGACTCTGACCTTCGGAGCTTGTCTGTCCCTCGGAACTACCCTGCCCCTCAGAACTACTTTTTTCCTTCTCAAGCGAATACTGACTGGCGTAGCGATTGAGCACGTCCATGTTCTTCTGTCTGATCTCCTGAGTGCTAACAAACATGATGACCGACAGCGTCACTGTGAACAGCAGAACAAGAGACACCATAATAGAGAGGATAATTTTTCTTCTGGATTGCCTAAACAGTTTAGTCCCTCAATTCATATCCCAAGCCGCGAACTGCTTTAATCTCTACCGTAGAACCAATAAATGCTAACTTTTTACGGGTAAACGACATGTATACCTCAACGTTGTTGTACTCGGCGTCGCTTTCAAATCCCCAAATCTTAATGGCAAGCTGATCACGCGTCATAATGCGACCGTGATTGCCAATCATATACTCAAGAATGCGCAACTCTTTCTCGCTTAGGCGCACATTTTGACCCGATGTCTCACAGGTCAGTATTGCGGTTGTGGTATCAAGCGAGAGGTCACCAAAACGCAGGACATTCTCTTGGAAGCTGGAGCTTCTTCTTCCTAGCGCACGCAAACGAGCTAAAAGTTCTGCTGTCTGGAATGGCTTGGTTAGATAGTCGTCAGCACCGTTATCCAGTCCCTCGACCTTATCGTCTAGCTGGCTTTTTGCCGTCAGCATTAAAATAGGAATGGTAATTCCTTTGCTACGAGCCTTTCTAGAAACCTCAAAGCCACTCATCTTAGGCATCATGACATCCAGGATTGCAATGTCGTACATGTTGCTTTCTAGGGCGAGAAGGGCGGATGTGCCGTCAGTCATATGATCAACGT
>ERZ772926.1327-NODE-1327-length-12071-cov-5.398469_pt1 | contig 12071 bp, 15 predicted proteins | sample MGYA00511136_ERZ772926 | MGnify/ENA primary metagenome ERZ772926 (study PRJEB29015, sample SAMEA2737917) | human oral metagenome | biome: human oral; feature: human-associated habitat; material: dental | place: China | collected 2153 ... | reverse complement strand
TCCATGACGCCGCTGTAGTTCATATCTCCATCCGCGCGCACGACGACGGCAAAGCGCGGATTTTTTTGTGACTCCATGCGTGCCTGCTGCACGAGGGTATCCGCATCAATCGGCTGATCCTCGAGCCAGAGTGAGCCATCCTTGCGCACTGTGACGAGATAGGTCACGTTCAGCTGGGTCTGTGCCGACTGCGCCTTGGGGAGGTTGACATCCACGGTCTTGACGTTGACCATGTAGAGTGTACTCATGATGAAGAAGACGAGCAGGAAGAACATGATGTCGATCATCGGAATGATGACGACCTCAGGCTTTCCGAATGCCCTGCGGTCACGCAGTCTCATTGTGCCGCCCCCTCCGCTGGATTGTCTGCCGTGACGCCGGCAGCATCGGCGAGAGCAAGACGGCTGCTCTCAGCGGCAGAAAAACACATCTCCATATCCGTGACGATGTTCTCAATTCGCTGCGAAAAATACGCATGTACCATGAGTGCGATGAGTGCAACACAGAGTCCCATCGCCGTAGCGATCAGTGCCTCGCCGATACCCCCCGTGATCGCCGCCGGCTCGCCCGCCTGGATGTTGAACACGCTGAACGTCGTAATCATTCCGCTGATCGTTCCCAAGAGCCCAAGGAGGGGGGCCATCGTTACGATCACGCTCAGATAATAGATGCGGCGACGCATCTTGGATAGTGCGATGCCGGACTGGATCTCCATGTAGGAGCTCATCTGATCGGCACGGCTGCTGTTCTTGGTGATTGCACTGAACAAAATATCGGCAATCGCCCCGCGACGATCGCGCGCGAGGGCAAGTGCCTCCGCATAGCGCGCATTTGCAATATCGAGCATGAATGCGTGAGCAAAGGCACGGCCCGCATCAGCACGTGAAAAGTAAAACGCGCGCTCAATCCCAATAAAGACAACAAAAATGGACGCTATCGTCAAGAAATACATGACGATACCTCCCTGCTGAAAAAATGCAATGCCTTGCGCAATAGAATTCATGGCAGTCCCTTTCCATTTGATAAATATGGGCTTAAATTCAGCTGTATTCTACTATATATTGATGTGTTCGTCAATGATAGCATCTTTCATTTCCCGATGCGCTCCCTTGCGGTTCTGATGAAAAAATACTATAATATATACCGTTCGTTCAAAAAAGGAGGATACAGCGTGAAACTGCCCCTCATCCGTGGCTTTTGGCAGCTGTTCAAGGGATATTGGAGCTCTGCGGAAAAGTGGAAAGCGCGCGGACTGCTTGCATCCGTGATCGTGCTCAATCTCGTCATGGTCTATCTGCTCGTCCGCATCAATGACTGGTACCGCAATTTCTACGATGCACTCCAAGCGTATGACTGGGCTTCCTTTTGGCCGCTCATCGGCACGTTTACGGGGCTTGCCCTCCTCTACATCGTCATTGCCGTCTATGCCGTCTATCTGCGGCAGATGCTGACGATCCACTGGCGCACATGGATGACGGAGGAGTATCTCACGCGCTGGATGCGTGGGCAGGTCTACTACCGTCTGCAGGTACTGCGCAGCGACACGGACAACCCCGACCAGCGTATCAGCGAGGACATCAACCAGTTCGTCACGCTGACGCTGACGCTTCTCGTCGGCGCACTGAAACAGCTCACGACACTCGGCGCATTCGCCGTCGTGCTGTGGAATCTGTCGGGGGCGCTCACCGTCCCCATCGGGAGTGAGGCATTCACCATCTACGGCTATATGTTCTGGCTGTCCCTCCTCTATGCGGGCGTTGGCAGCGTCCTCGTCCATCTGGTCGGGCGAAAACTCATCCGACTGAATTTCGATCAGCAGCGCTACGAGGCGGATTTCCGTTTCAGCATGATGCGCGTGCGCGAGAACAGCGAGAGCATCGCGTTCTATCGCGGCGAGATGGCAGAGACACAGGGGTTCAAGGAACGCTTTGCCAATGTCATTAAAAACTACTGGGGGCTGATGCGGCGGACGAAGCTGCTGAACTTCTATGTGAACGGCTACGGGCAGCTCGCTATTATCTTTCCGCTCATCATGGCGGCGCCACGCTACTATGCGGGCGAGATCGCCCTCGGCGGTCTGATGCAGACCATCTCGGCATTCGGCCGTGTGCAGGATGCGCTGTCCTTCTTCGTTGACTCCTACAGCTCCATCGCCGAGCTGTCCGCCGTCATCCAGCGACTGTCGGGCTTTACTGCGCATATCAACGAGGCCGCTGCCGTTCCGCCCATGATCGTCCACGAGGACGATGCGGAGGACGCATTGCGTCTCAGTGATCTGCACGTCGCGCTCCCGCACGGTGCGGAGCTCTTTGCCGTCTCCGCACTGACCCTGCCAGAGGGCAGCCGCGTGCTCGTTACGGGGGAGTCGGGCGTCGGCAAGAGCACGCTCCTGCGCGCTGTCGCAGGGATTTGGTTTGCGGGCAGCGGCACTGTGACGATGCCTGAACGCTCGTCGCGCCTCTTCCTCCCGCAGCATCCCTATCTGCCGCTCGGCACACTCCGCCGCGCACTCTCCTACCCGTGTACGGCGGCCGTCTCTGATACGGAGATGGCGCACGTGCTCGCGCAGGTCGGACTCCCCCACCTCGCGCCACGCCTATCCGACACGGACGACTGGAGCCGTATCCTGTCGCTCGGTGAGCAGCAGCGTCTTGCCTTTGCACGCATCCTGCTCATCCGCCCCGACTGGATCTTCCTCGACGAGGCGACATCTGCCCTCGATGAGGCACGCGAGCACGCTCTTTATCAACTCTTATATCAGGAACTCCCCAACGCAAGCATCATCAGCGTCGGGCATCGCTCGACCCTTTTTGTCCTTCATGACACGGAGCTCCGCCTAGCAGACCAAACGTATACCTATCAGGAGATCCCCCATGAATCGTAGAGATTTTTTACGCCAACTGGCACTCATCGGCATCGGTACCGCCGTCTTCCCCCTCTTCCCCTCCGCAGCGGAGGCATCATGGTACATACCATCCGTACTGCCGGGCGTCAGCATTCGCCCGACACATTTGAAGTTCAGATCGCTGGAAAACCGCTATATGACGGACTGTATCGTTGTTCATCACATTGGCATGCCAAATAATGACGATGTCGCGGCAGAAACCGTGCATGAATGGCATTTGAATCAAGGGTGGGCAGGCATCGGCTATCACTTTCTCATCCGCAAGGACGGCACGATTGAGGAGGGGCGTCCGCTCGGCACGATTGGCGCACATGTTTACGGCGAAAACAACCACACCGTCGGCATCAATCTCGCGGGCAACTTCGAGATCGGTACTCCAACCGAGGCGCAAAAATCCTCAGCGGCGCATCTCATCGCCTCGCTCTGCACGATCTATCAGCTCGACCCACGGTGGCAGGGTACGGTCAAGGGACACCGTGACCTCAACGCGACCGCCTGTCCCGGCCGCTATCTCTATGCTCAGATGCCCGATATTGTCCAACAGGCACGTCTCTACTACGCGTCCGAGGAGCTGCAAGCGGAGCGTCTGCGCATTGCGCAGCGTGAACGCGAGGCACAGGAAGCACAGCGTGCACGCATCCGTGCGCAGATGGAGGAGACGCAGCGCAGGAACGGCATGGCGCGCCCCTCACATCCGACACCGAGCAGTCCCAACCCGCCCGTGCAGCCCCCACCGGCAAAACCGAACATCAAGCCGAGCAAACGCCCCGATCTACCGAAACCAAATCCGAATCCCGCACAGCGGCGTATTGCAACATAACACACAGGAGGTGAAGAACGATGGGGTTTCATTACCGCTGGTTCGACCGCGACCAGGAGAAGGTCGATGAGATGGGCATTCCGCTGACCCGTGCGCAGATCGATGCACGAGAACACGCAAAGGAACCTGAGCGCATCTTCTCACGCGGCGAGCAGACGGGCATCGTTCTCTCCGCGCTGATCTTTGCCTACGGCTGGACGGAGGGCGATCTGCCGCTCATCTTCTTCTGCCTTTCCTTCCTGATCTTCGAGCTGCGAAAAATTGTCGCACGATACTCCCGAACCTATGGAAAGAGCATCGCAAACGCCATGCAGGGATTCAGCATTGCGCTGATTCTCGGTGCACTCACGCTGGTGCTGACCACCTAGGAGGTTCAATTTTCATGAAACAGCAAATGGGTATGGGCGTTTTGAAGGTCTGCGCCGCGCTGGCGATTGTCCTGCTCTTCGTCATCATCCACCTCATCGCACCAGAATTTCTGCCCGAGATGTTCGCCCTGCTCGCCAGCGGCGATATCCCTGCAACGGTGGAGTACATTCGCTCGTTTGGTGAAGGCGCACTCGTTTTCGCCTTCCTTCTCACCCTCTTTACGAACGCGCTCGGCTTCCCGCCTGCCGTCATCTTCTCGACGGCGAACGTCATTCTCTTCGGCATCGTTCCCGGCATCATCCTCTCCTGCGTGGCAGAGACAGTCGGAGTTACGATTGCATTCGCCCTCATGCGCTTCTACTTCCGCGAAGCGGCGGAAAAGGCAATCGCGAAGAGCCCCTTCCTCGCAAAGGTCGACCAGTACAGCGGCAGCAAGGGCTTCTTCATCATGCTGATCGGACGTATGGTGCCCTATCTCCCCTCTGCCGTCATGAACGCCGTCGGTGCCCTCTCCTCGATTCGCTTCCGCGACTATGTGCTCGCCTCGCTCGTCGGCAAATTCCCCTCGACGGGCATCGAGGCAATCATCGGGCATGACATCATCATGCAGCAGGAGAACAACACGCGCCTCATCATTGTCATCATCGCCGCCGGTATCCTGATCTACGCTGCCATTCGCTACGAGAAACATCTCATGCGTGAAGAGGCTGTCCCACAGGAAATGGAGAAAAAAGAATGACGCGACGCTCGTTTTTGCAGGCTGCCGCCAAGACCATCTTCACGATGAGCTTCGGCGGTCTCTTTTCGTCCCGCTCTGCCCACGCCGCTGCTGACGGCATCCATCATCTGCGCCAGATCGTGACGGCGAATCCCGCACGCACGCGCATGATTCAGTGGGACAGCCCGCAGCTGCTCCAAAATGTGCGCGTTGAGCTGCGCAGCCCCCACAAGCAAGTGGAGAGCCTGATCCCCGCCTACACCTATCTTTCGATGGACGACGAGGTACAGTTTATCTATCATGCAGAGATTTCTTTCGCTGAGGACAGTGCCTACCGCGTCACGCATGCGGGAAGTGCGACGGAATGGATCCCACTACTCGGTGTGGGTAATCCGGTACGTGCCCTGCTCTTCTCGGACAGTCAGTGCGGCGAGAGCTACGATGTGTGGCGCACGACCTATCAGACGGCATGGCAGCGTCATCCGGACGCTGACGCTGCCGCCATCGTCGGCGACCTCACGGACAACGGGGAGTCCGCATGGCACTGGCGCTCATTCTTCGAGGCGATGGAGGCGGCAGGTGCACCGCTCGCCCGCCATCCCCACATCCCCGTCCTCGGCAACCACGAATACTACGGACTGAACTGGACAGCTGTCCCTCCTGTGCGCTATCTGCATACCTTTGCGTTGCCCAAGAACGGCAGCCGTGAATTTCACGGACGCTACTATTCCTTTGACCTCGGTGCTGTACACGTTATCGTCCTTGATACGCAGTTCCTTGAAGCTGAGGAACAGGGCGAATCATTGAAAGAGGAGCAAATGAACTGGCTCGTACGTGATGCAGCGGCAAGCACAGCTCCGTGGAAGATCGTCCTCATGCACAAAGACATTCTCTCGTACGGCGAGTATCAGCCCGAACAGAAAACAAATGTCGGCATCAGTGACGTGGGGCAGATTTTCTTGGACACATTCGACACAATCGGCATCGACCTCGTCATCTCGGGGCACGTCCACGCCTATCGGAGGCGCCAGCTCCGTGCGCGGCAGACAGATGTGCGCGGTACACTCTACCTCCTCGCAGGACCTGCTGGAAATCAATACTTTAACGTTCGTGCTGAGTCCCATGACATCGTCGCAGGACCTGATCCCACACCGTCCAACTACCTCTATATGGAAGCGGACACACAGCGTCTTCACATCCGCTGTGAGACTTTAGACGGGCGTGTATTGGATGCAGTGGAACTGCACAAATAAAAGAACTTACCCCATGTGACAGGCCGACATGGGATAAGTTCTTTTATTTGTCAATGGTCAATGCTTCCACGGTGTCCGATCTCTGTAGTCTCTCTTGATCCTCTTCACCGCCTGATCGTGGCGCTTCTGCTCCTCCTGCATCGCTCGGTCATACTTCGCCTGATCGCCGTCACGCTGGAACTCAAAGCGGATCTTGCGCACATTCTGCTCGTGCACGCGATCCTCCTCCTTCATGCGGAAGCTGTACTCATTCGTCGCACCGTTGATGTAGTCGAGCGACTGATAAACGGGCGCAGCCTCCACCGCAGGAGACAGTGTCATCATGCCAAATCCCAGAGCTGCCGCAAAAACACCTGCAATGCATTTTCTGTTCTTCATCATCATTTACTCCTTTGCCTCGTGTCCTTCCACCTCTACCCTACTGCCTTTGGGTTGGAGGGTATTTAAGAGCAGGTAAAGAATTCATTATTTCACGAGCAGAACGGGGCTGTGTGCATGGTGCGTGACATAGGTGGATACGCTGCCGAACGCGATTCGCTCGAACGTACCGAAGCCACGCGAGCCCATGACGATAAGATGGCTCTCCTCCTCTGCTGCCACCGCGACCGTTACCTCGCCGGGATCGCCCTCCTCGACGCGCGTATGCGCACGTACGCTGCGCGGGATCTCGTGCATCAGCTCCGCGAGGAAGCGATATGCCGCGATCTTCAGCTCCGACGGCAGATAACCGCTCATGCTCACCTGCTCGAATGCGGAGATATGCGCGTCGTAGTCGATCACCATGAGGATGGTCAGTTCGGCATCTGCCGCTCGCGCTAAATCGATTGCCCACTCCCCGCGTGCATGGATGCCGGAGAGCCGTCAATCGGTACGAGGATACGGTCACAGACAATCGTCTGCGCCGGACGGCTCTGAATTTCAGAAATCAGAGATGCAGTATCCATCATACGCCCTCCTCCAGAGCAAGTTTTGCCCCTTTATGCGTGCGCTCCTCGGCATCCTGCCGCAGAAGTTCTTTTTTAGCACGGTAGAATTTCAGCGTATAGAGAATGCCAATGACGGCAATATAGATGAGGAATGCGCCGAAGGTCGCGGCGTAGCCCATAAAGTCCGCGCCGCGCGAGATGATGTCACGCGTAAAGTGGAACTGCCACGTCAGCGGCCAGATATGCGAAAATGTGACGACCCAGTCGGCAAAATGCGCAAGCGGTCCCGTTGTCCCGCCGAAGATGAATCCGCCCGGGATGATGAGGATCATGCGGCTCGCAGCAACGCCCGGATTCGCCGCTGTCCAGCCGGTCAGAGTGGTCACCATGCCGAGGACAAAGACATAGAAGATCTGTACGAATACGAAGTTCACCAGATGCCCTGCAAAGATGAGATCACCCCAGATGCGCAGTACCGCAAGCCCGACTGTAAACGAGACGATGAGGAGTGCGCCGTAGGGAAGTGTCCGCAGAATGAGATCCCACGGTGTGCCCGTACGCAGGACTGTGTCCAGTTCCCCCGTCAGGCGTAGGCGCGGAATCATGCCGATAGTCGCAAAGGTATAGAACATCGACCCGAAGAAGAACAGGAAGCCGAGCGACATGGCGTTGCTCGTCGAAGCATTCGGACTGAAGAGGTTGCGTCCCGCAATCTGAATGCCGCCATCCAGTGCATCGTTCGTGCTGCCTATATCCCCGTTTGCCGCCGCGTTGTCAAGTGCAGCAAGTTCGTTCATCGCCTCCTTAATCTCAGCGGTCTGTGCCACATTCGTATTGTCATAGAATACACCAATGTGGTTCTCGGTCCCTGTAAAGCGATCCTTTTCAAGCCCCTGTGGGAAGTAGATGACGGCAATCGCCTGATCGCGGTAGAGGAAGCTCTCGGGGTCGGCGGGCGTATTGATGATCGCCGTCACCTTCATATATTCGGATGCGTCAATCCGCGTCGCGAGTTCGCGCGTATAGGCGGAGTTGTCGCGATCGATGATGACGACGGGCGCGTCCTTGGAGTAGTTGCCCGCAAGCATGATCGAGAGCAGGACGGAGACTACCATCGCCACCATGATGGAGACCTTCTCATACGGCATTCCCTGCCCCGAGAAGAGGTAGCGCAGTTCAGCTTTGAGTGAATTCACGGTCGCTCACTCCAATCGTCATACCCGGGATAACACCATCGGTCGGGTCGATGTAGATGCGGATCTGAAATGCGGAGAGATCCGCCTGACTCTTTTCGCGCGTCATCTTGAGGTCGGCAAAGCCCGCCGCCTTCGTGACAAGGCGCACCGTCCCCGTTACGCTCCGATTGCCCGCGATCGTTTTGCCCGTGATGCGCGATCCCTCCTTGATCCCCTGCACCTGCTCCTCACTGACGTAGATGTCGTAGTAGCTGCGGCTGCTCTCAAGGAGCACGACGGGGCGCGACGGGGACACCATCTCGCCCTCCTTGGCGAGGATTTTCAGCACTTTTCCGTCTTCGGGAGCACGCAGGACAAGGCGCTCACGCGCTACCTCGAGTTCCTTTTTCTGTACGAGAAGCGCATCGCGCTGTGACTCAAGCGCGGCAATGTCATTCGTCATATTCGCCGCAGCCGCGCGTGCCTGTTCGATCGTCGGCAGGGCAAGCGACTCCGTGTAGCCTGTATCGACTGCACCGCCGAGGAGGCGGGCAAGCCCCTCCTCCTGCTGGCGCGTTGCTGCTGCGGCAACCGATACACGCATCTCTGCGTTGTCCAAAGCCTCCTTCGACACGGCTCCCTCTGCATAGAGTGCCGTCATGCGCTCGTAGTCGCGCTCACTGTTGCGCTGTGTCGCACGCGCCGAGTCGATCGCCGCACGCTGGGCATCGATCTGACGAAAGGTCTGCGTCTCATTTGTCCCAACCTGCTGCATGGAAATCCCCATCGACGTACTTCTCCCCGCGATCTGTGCCTCGATCTGCGCAAGCTGCGCATCGATGCGTGCGAGCGCGAGCGTGTTGTCCGTCGCGTCGAGTTCCATGATGATATCGCCCGCCTTCACCTCGTCGCCCTCCTGCACCGCCTCGCGGACAAGACGCCCACTCACCGAGTCAAACGACATCTTCACCTGCTCGGCAGTGAGAATTCCTTCCTTTTGACGCACAGCAAGCACGACGGCATCATTGCCCGTATACATGAGCACAACTCCTGCAATAATAAATAATGCAATGAACGCGATGCCGACACGCTTTGCCCTGTTCTTCGGCTCCATCATATCCCCCTTTTTCTTTCAAAAACAAAAAGCGCCGCACCTGTGAGGTGCGACGCTCGGAGAATCGCTGCATCGAGCAGTGATTCTTTCAGTCTCCCTTACTCCGCTGTGAACGGAAGAAGCGCAATGTTGCGCGCGCGCTTGATCGCAAGCGTCACCTGACGCTGATGCTTCGCGCAGTTGCCGGAAATACGGCGCGGCAGGATCTTGCCGCGCTCCGTCGTGAAGCGACGCAGCTTTGCGGCGTCCTTATAGTCGATATGATCCACCTTGTCCACGCAGAACGAGCAGACCTTACGACGAGGCTTGCGGCCTCGATCTCGTTTCATCATTTCGCTGTCCCTCCTTATTACGGGATGTACTGAGCATCACGTGCTCAGAATGGAATGTCGTCGTCAGGAATCACGGGACCCATCATATCCGGTGCACCGCCGCCCGCAGCGGGCGCGGCACTGTGCCCCATCGGCGCGTCATAGCCGCCCGAGGAACTGCCGGCATTCTTGGAATCGAGAAACTCGACATTGTCCGCCACGACATCCGTCGCATACTTGCGCTGTCCGTCATTGCCGTCGTAGCTGCGCACCTGAATGCGCCCCTCAACGCCGACACGGCGACCCTTCGTCAGATTGTTTCCGCAGATCTCGGCAAGTTTTTCCCAGCAAGTGACGGGAATAAAGTCCGCCGTCTGCTGACCTTCCTGCTGTGCCGCCCGCGAAAAGCGACGATCCACCGCGATCGTGAAGCGGCAAAACGCCTTGCCGCTCTGTGTGTAGCGAATCTCCGGGTCGCGCGCAAGGCGACCGATCAATATGACTCTGTTCATCGGTTTCTCTCTCCTGCATGGATTCCCGTCAGTCGATTACTCCTCGACGCCGTCCGCACGGACGATCATGTGCTTCAAAAGCTCGTCCGTGATCTTCATCACGCGGTCGCACTCAGCGACGCAGGCGGGCTCTGCATTGACGTACAGCAGAACATAGTATCCTTCACTGTGGTCCTTGATCTCATAGGCGAGGCGCTTCTTGCCCCAGCGGTCCTCTTTCTCGATCTTACCACCGTTTGCCTGAATGAGCTTCGTGAACTTCTCGATGACGGCGTTTGTCGCTTCTTCCTCCATCGGCTTCACAATAAATATGACTTCGTACAATCTCACGAAATCACCTCCTCTTCGGTCTATGGCCGCCGCTTTGTGCAGCGGCAGAGTTACTCCTATGTGAGCGCGCACGAAAAAAGCACACGCTCACGCGACAAGGGTTAGTATATCATGTTTGAGGACGGCGCGCAAGGGCTTAATTCCCAATTTCCGTGGGACGGCTCTGTAGGAGGTTCATTGTAAAACGAAATCGGATACGCAAAGAAGAAGACTATACAGAATCAAACCTGTAAAATATCTTTGCCAAGACACCACCATGAGGTTCTGTGTACCCCTGCACATTGAAGATCTGATTCTTCAAGAGCGATACAAAGATTCTTGCACACACTCAATGTAAGTCTTATGTTGCAAGGTTGCTCGACCATAACAAATTCTCGTATGCAAATCACGTTCTTACAAAGGAGGTGAATGGATGAATTTTGCTGCAATATATCAGCCGCTGCTCATCATCGCAGCGGCGCTGGCAGGAATCGGTCTCGGATGTATGACGCCATTCTGCGCGGCTGCTTCGCATATCATTACGCCGGCGCTCATGGCACTCCTCTACATTGTGTTTCTCTCCGCAGACGGCAGTGAGCTGCGTGCAGCGTTCCAGAATATCCGCTTCACACTGACCGCTGCCGCAGTCAATTTCCTGTGGGCCCCCGTTTTTTCCTATGGACTGGGACTTCTTTTCTTTCATGAGAACATTGATATGCAGCTTGGGCTGATGATGCTCCTCGTGACACCATGCACGGACTGGTATCTCGTCTTTACAGCGCAGGCACGCGGCAACACGGTGCTCGGTGCCTCGATCCTTCCGCTGAACCTCGCACTGCAAATTCTGCTTCTGCCTGTCGATCTGGCTCTGTTCTACGGGGATGCTATCCGTATAACCGACGCGGAGGTCGTTCGCAGTGCTCTGGTCGTGCTTCTCCTGCCCTTGGGACTCGCGGCGTGCAGCAATGTACTTGGACGCATCTCCCCGCTTATGGCACGCAGCATCGCTCATCTCCGCACATGGGGAGACACGTTGCAGCTCGGCTTTCTCATGACTGCTGTGCTCGCTATGTTTGCATCGGAAAGTGCAGTACTGTTTGCACATTCGAAACTCTTCGCCGATATGCTCCTCGTTATGCTGATCTTCTTCAGTGTCAACTATGTGCTCGTACGTCAGCTTGGTATGCGTCTGGGCTTTCGGCGGGCAGACCTCACGGCACTCAGCTTCACCACGCTTGCACGCAACTCACCTCTCGCCCTTGCGATTGCCGCCGCTGCATTCCCTGATCGCCCACTGACCATACTTGCCCTCATCATTGGACCGCTGATCGAGCTTCCGGTACTCGCTCTAATTGCGCAGCGCATCCGAAAGATACAGCCCCACGAATGATAGAATCTGCTCCGGACAGAAGCTTGACGGGTTTGTCAGTGATTCCTTCATATATGATCTCTTGTATACAGCAAAAAGAGGCTGTTGCACGAAGCTAAAAAACTTCGTGCAACAGCCCCTTTTTTAGGAAGCACGGATAAATTCAGCTTATCAGCGATTCCTTTATTTTTTCGGTTGTTCCGATGAATGGCAGCAGGAAGGAGGTTCGTCACATGACGAGCAGCTGCTGCCGCAGCAGTCCTCCCTGCCCAGACAAAAGTTCCGATAGA
>ERZ772926.1326-NODE-1326-length-12071-cov-6.303346_pt1 | contig 12071 bp, 10 predicted proteins | sample MGYA00511136_ERZ772926 | MGnify/ENA primary metagenome ERZ772926 (study PRJEB29015, sample SAMEA2737917) | human oral metagenome | biome: human oral; feature: human-associated habitat; material: dental | place: China | collected 2153 ... | reverse complement strand
GGGAAATCCTATGGCAATCAGTATGGGACGTTTCTTACCAGAATATTATAAACCTAGTTTTGTAGCAGCTCAGATGCAGTTCTGCCACACTTCAAATGGTGTATTTCCGCATATCAATCCTGGGGAATTGTTTGTATGGATGGGAATTGCAACAGGAATTCAAACTTTAGGTTTAAGTCAAATGGACTTAGCCATTCGTTACATGCTTGTTGGGCTTGTCATGAACTTTGTAGGCGGTTGGGTGACCGATTTTACAACTGCTTATGTAGCAAAACAGCAAGGTGTTACCTTGAGTAAAACATTTGATTGATAGAAAGAGTGAAATTATGTCATATAAGAGTATAAAAGTTGTTAAAGGAAATGGCGGCTTCGGAGGACCTTTGGTCATTACACCTAGTGAGGCTAAGCACAAATTTATCTATATCACTGGCGGCGGAGAAAAGCCAGATATTGTAGATAAAATTGCTGATTTGACCGGTATGGAAGCTGTTAACGGGTTTAAAACTTCTATCCCTGATGAGGAAATTGCTTTAGCAATCGTGGATTGTGGCGGTACTCTTCGCTGCGGTATTTATCCTAAAAAGGGGATCCCTACAATCAATATTGTCGCTACAGGGAAAAGTGGCCCTCTAGCTCAATATATCACTGAGGAAATCTATGTGTCAGCAGTTGGCCTTAATCAAATTTCTGCTGCTAATGAAGATGAAAAAGAGACAACTGTGGTAACAGAAAAGCCAACTTACGATACTACTAAAAAAATTACAGAGCAAAAAGCTGAAACAAGTATTGTAGCACGAATTGGGATGGGCGCTGGGAAGGTCGTTGCGACTTTCAACCAGGCTGCTCGTGAAGCCATCCAAACAATGCTCAACACAATCATTCCTTTCATGGCCTTTGTTTCCTTGCTGATTGGGGTTATTCAAGGTTCCGGTGTTGGAAATTGGCTGGCAAAATTAATGGTTCCCCTAGCAGGGAACATCTGGGGACTCATTTTGATTGGCTTTATCTGTTCCTTGCCATTCCTTTCTCCTTTGTTAGGCCCCGGAGCTGTTATCAGTCAGATTATTGGAACCTTAATTGGAGTTGAAATCGGCAAAGGGAATATTCCGCCCCAAATGGCTCTGCCAGCTATATTTGCTATCAACACTCAAAACGGTTGTGATTTCATTCCTGTAGCACTCGGTCTATCTGAAGCCAAGTCTGAAACAGTTGAGGTTGGTGTCCCTTCTGTGCTTTATTCACGCTTCCTCAATGGTGTTCCGCGGGTGCTAGTAGCTTGGATAGCTAGTATTGGTCTTTATCAGTAGACCTTTGATAGATGCACGTAAACATAGCAACTATTATGTTAAACTTATCTATAAGCATAAGTTTATGACAGATTTGAGAAAGGATGAATAGGAATTAGATGAAGAAAATTTTTGAAGCTAAAGTAATTCAAGTGGGGCCTGAAGCTCAGAATATGATTCAAGATGCCAATATGCTCATTTTGTTTGGAGAAGAAGCTCCGGAAGACTTAGCAGAGTATTGTTTTAAAATCGATAACAAAAATCTTCTAGGTGCAATACTAGAAGGTGGAAAGCTAGTCGTAGATAGTCAGGAATATTCGATTACTGCCGTAGGAAATGTAGTAGAAAAAAATCTAACTGGACTGGGCCATATCACGATTTCTTTTGATGGTTCAAAAGAGGGCAGCCTGCCGGGCACTCTCCATGTTGCAGCAGACCAAGCAGTAGTAATTGAAAAGAGCTCTACCATTCAGATTTTCGAAACTGCTTGACCATAATAAAATTTCAAATCAAGCAATTTAGAAAAATAAAAGTCTAAAACTAGGTACAACCTCCCTTCTAGGAGGTTTTTTGCTATTTTAAAAAATAGATTTTATCATGTTTTGTTAGTTAGCTCGCTATCTAGCTTGTCTTTTACTTACTTATCTATTCAGCTCTATTCAGCAGCAGTTTTCCTTTCCCTGATTATATGTTACAGTCAGAGAAGATGCAGGAGCAATGGGATAGGCTTTTATCCAGAAAGTTGAGCTGGCTGCTATTTGGACGGTTCTAGAAAAGCAGAGGACCAAGATCGGAAAGGAGTTCGGATGAAGTTATTTTTGGCTGAAAAAGTGAAACAAAAATAGTCATATATAGTTGGTTTTGTGGGCACGGAAGAGAGTTCGTGCCTTTTTGCTTGTGTGCTTTCAAGCTAAGCCAGTTCAAAATATGATATACTGGAATAAAGTTATATTAGCATGACAAGTTTCACGCTAGGCTACTGTCTTCAAACAGTTGTTTTATAAAAGGTAGCCACCCTGATAGTTTGTGTAGCTAATTGACTGCTTAACGGTGTATGCAGTCGCGGGATGTTGCCCCCAGTATGAATGTTATAGAAAAGAGAATAGCAGCATTCAGCGGGTAGGAATTGTGAACTGTTAATAGAGTCGTCTTTTCAATGATAGAAGAGTCAATAGATGAGGAGGAGTTATGGGAAAAAGAAATCTGGAAGCTTTGAGGCAGAAACATCAATCAAAATTCAAGAATGCTCAAACGAAAAAGCCAGCAGATAGCCATTTATCTTTTCTATCCAAATGGAAAACCAAGGAAGACCAAGACATCAAACCGTCTGCTAAATTGAAAGAAGCGCAGGGAGGGGCAGAAGAAAATCAAACTCGTCCTTCAGGTTCGTCTCCATCAAAAGTGGTATTTCCAATAGAGAGCTCAAGCAATGAGCCGTCTGCCGTCTCTTCGATAGAGGACAAAAACGGCTATGGGGCTAAAACAAGTTCTCAAGACCAGCCGGTGTTTTCTGAGCAGTTAGAAGGAGTTCAGCAGGTAAAGGAGCCTCTGTCGCTTCTATCACAGAATTTGTTGGAATTAAAGCAGAGGGAGCTGAAGCGTCTCATTTCTAGTTTAGAATCACTGAAAGCTAAAAAACAAAATCAAGTTTTTCGTGGAAATCAAGTTAGCCAGTCGATGTCAGGCCTTATAACTGAAGCAAAACAGACCAAGCTTTCTCCGCGAATATCTTCTAATGAGCTTGCTAGAGAGATAGATAAAGTAGAGTTTAAGAAGAAAAAACTAGGAATCTTTTCTAAGATATGGATGATGGTACTTTCTAGTTTGGGGATTATGACTTTTTTGGCTAACGCTGGAATAACGTGGCTAGAGATGGAAAAGGTAAAAGATAAAGAAAAAGCTGCAGCTATTTCTCGTATGTTAGACTCATATGGTAAGGATCAAGATTTAAAATCTGATAATCGTCCAGAATGGATTGCTAAGAAAGAGGAGTATCAGTTTCATATTACCTATGATGATATCACTTCTTTATTCTCAGACTTCACTTCATCGGTTCCAAATCTGACAAAGGTCGACGAGGTGGTTGCAAAGTTAGGGAAAGCTGAGTCTGGTAGGGAAACGAACCAAGATAATCTAATCAAGACAATAGATTTAAACTATTCACAAGCAGGGACGGAAGCGAAAGTTAGCCTCTCTTTTAAGAGCCATTTTGGTTCTTCTGAAACTCCTAAGTTACAGTCCCTAAAATGTACGCATCTCAGTAGTGCGCAACTGCCTAACCGAAATGCTCAGCTCACTCGTCAAGATCTTTCTGGTATAGAGAAAGGAAAGACCTATCAAGAGATTGTCAGTCAGTTGGGACTTCCAGAGCGCCTCGATTGGCATGGGGGAATCTTGAGCTATACGACTTTATCGATTTCTTATCGTTTGGAGGATGGTCAAGAGGTTAGTTTTTCTTTTGAAAAAGATGACACTCAGAGCTATCGACTGAAAGACAGCTCAGGTTTGGCAAGCGAAGCAGGAGAAGCAAGTGCTCAGTAGTGCTTGCCTAGCAGGAAAATCAGCCGTTTGTAGAAAGGGAATGAGCAATCAAGTTTTTAGTTGATAGGTGAAAAGGTGAAAGATAGAAATTTAGAAGCATTGAGGCGGGAGCATAAATCCAAGTTTAAAGCCAGAAACACTTCGTCGGTCAAGAATCAGCGGGAAAGGGGAGGAGCTGACCTCGAACAGACAAAGGCTTTATCCAAACCAATTCATAAAACGAAGTCTAGGAAACTAAAGGTATCGCAAAAATCCCCTTTTTTCAGGGTAGTGAGTGCTGTCGCCCTGCTAGGTGTTGTGATAGGACTACTCGTCCTAATTGGGAATTGGACAAATTCTCACCGAAAGAATGAGTTCATAAGCACAGAATCAAAATATACTTTTCCAGATGCTAAATCTTTGGATTGGGAACAAATGGATTTTATAAACTACACTATTGAAGAGGATGAAGATAAAAATATTACAGTGTCTGACTTTGTCAAACGGTATGGGTTAGCTAAAAGCAGCGAAGATATGACAATGGGGCAGAAAGATAAATTATTGTCACTTACTTATACTCTAGCGGGAGGGGGATTTGCGTTTTTTCAATTTTGGGATTTTGGTTCAGGTCTACATCTTGCTAGCGTTACTTACTATACAGATAAAAAAGAAGAGTTGTCAGATGAGGAACTTTCCTTTCTTAAGGAATTGAAATCAGACCCAGAAAAAGGAATGAGTGATCAAGGAATCCTAGAATATTTGAGGCCTCCAAAAAGTTACACAAAAATAGGCATTAAGGGTTATTACTCTGTGACCATGGTCTACAAAATATTAGATAGTACTTACTACTATTTAGAATTTTCAGAGGGTAAGGATGGGAACCTGCATTTGAAAAATATACAAGTCTCTGAACAGGAGGTAATAAGTCCTTCCTAAGAAAGTCAAAACGAAACGACTGAATTGTGTTATAATAGAGAAATAAAAGAGATAGGAGAGGGAACTTTCCTCTCCCAACAAAGATAGAAAGAACAAAGAGGTGCCACCATGTCTGCTACGAAAATGAACGCTCAAGAAATCATCAAATTTATCTCTGATGCCAAGAAAAAGACTCCTGTCAAAGTAACCTTTAACGGGGAATTGCACGGTTTTATTCCGTGGTCTGTTGTGAAATTAGGCAATGTTCTTTTTGGAGACTGGGAAGAAATTAAGCCACTCCTAGTGAACTTAGAGGAAAATAAGACCTATGTCGTAGAGCAGGATGCCCGCAACTCAGCGGTGCCGCTTTTGGACAAGCGCAACATCAATGCCCGTATTGAGCCAGGGGCTATTATCCGTGACCAAGTCGAAATTGGTGATAATGCTGTCATCATGATGGGTGCGGTCATCAATATCGGTGCGGAGATTGATGCTGGAACCATGATTGATATGGGTGCTATTCTGGGCGGTCGAGCGATTGTTGGCAAAAACAGTCATATTGGTGCTGGTGCGGTTCTGGCGGGAGTCATTGAGCCGGCTAGTGCTGAGCCAGTTCGGGTTGGAGACAATGTGCTGATTGGTGCCAATGCGGTTGTTATTGAAGGAGTACAAATCGGCAGTGGTTCTGTTGTTGCTGCTGGTGCGATTGTGACCCAGGATGTTCCGGAAAACGTAGTGGTTGCTGGCGTTCCGGCACGCGTTATCAAGACCATTGACGAGAAGACCCAGCAGAAGACAGCTCTGGAAGATGCCCTGCGTACTCTTTAAAAATAGCATAAATTTGAATTGATTGGGCCTAGCCCAAAACTTTGACAGGTCTGACAAGATTTTAAAGGAAAGAAAAATGCTTGATTATCTGAACATTCGCCGTGATTTGCACCAGATACCGGAAATAGGTCTGGAAGAATACAAGACTCATGCCTACCTGATGCAGGTCATTGATGGACTGACAGCAGGTCTAGACTTTGTGGAAATCCGAACTTGGCGGACGGGTATTTTGGTCTTTATCAAGGGATGTTCACCGGATAAGACGATTGGCTGGCGGACAGATATTGATGGTCTGCCGATTGTGGAGGATACAGGACTGGACTTTGCCAGTACCCATGCAGGTCGGATGCATGCCTGTGGACACGATATGCATATGACGGTGGCTCTTGGCCTACTGGAGCAAGCTGTGAGCGCTCAGCCCACCCATAATCTACTCTTTCTCTTTCAGCCTGCTGAGGAAAATGAAGCTGGCGGTATGCTCATGTATGAAGACGGTGCCTTTGGCGACTGGCTGCCAGATGAGTTTTACGGTCTCCATGTGCGACCAGACCTCAAGGTCGGCGATATTGCCACTAACAGAGGAACGCTTTTTGCTGGTACCTGTGAAGTCAAGCTGACCTTTAAGGGGAAGGGAGGCCATGCGGCCTTTCCTCATGAAGCCAATGATGCTTTGGTGGCGGCTAGCTACTTTATCACCCAGGTGCAGACCATTGTCAGCCGCAATGTCGATCCTATCGAGGGGGCGGTTGTGACCTTTGGTTCGCTCCATGCTGGCACGACCAACAATGTCATCGCAGAAACGGCCTTTTTGCATGGCACCATTCGGACCTTGACTCAGGAGATGAACCTCTTGACTCAGAAGCGCTTACGGGAAATAGCAGAGGGCATAGCCCAAAGTTTCGATCTGGAATTGGACTTGGAACTCAAGCAAGGCGGCTATCTGCCTGTAGAAAACCATCCTGACCTAGCGGACGAATTGATGGATTTTTTCCAGAAGGAAGAAGGAGTGCAGCTGATTGATATTGCGCCGGCTATGACAGGCGAGGATTTTGGCTATCTGCTCAGCAAGGTCAAGGGCGTCATGTTCTGGCTGGGAGTGGACAGTCCCTATGCCCTCCATCATCCCAAGATGACACCGGACGAGGCAGCACTGCCCTTTGCTATTGAAAAGATTGGGAAATTCCTAGATTATAAAATCAACGAAAGATAAAGAAAGGTTGGACGAGCTGCATGAAAAAAGAGTTGAGACAAGCTGTATTGAACCAGATGAAGAAACTTTCAGGAAAAGAAAAAGAGCAGGCAGACAGCTGGCTGACCCAGAGCTTGCTCAACTCAAAGGCATATCAAGAGGCTGAGGTTATAGCAACCTACCTCTCTATGCCGCATGAAGTCTCAACTGCAGCTTTTATCAAGCAGGCACAGTTGGACGGCAAGCGGGTTTTGGTGCCCAAAACCTATGGCCGGGGTCGGATGATATTTGTGGATTATGATGAAAGCCGCCTGCAAAAGAGCTCTTTTGGCCTTATGGAGCCGACGAGCGAAGAGGCTGTGGAGAAGACGGAGATTGATCTGATTCATGTGCCGGGTGTGGTCTTCAATTCACAAGGCTTTCGGATCGGTTACGGCGGTGGCTACTATGACCGTTATCTGGCTGATTATGCAGGAGCATCCATCAGCACTATTTATGCAGCCCAGCAGGCAGATTTTACACCAGCTCAACATGATGTTGCAGTAAAGGAGTTACTCATTTATGAAACAAATCTTTGATAGAGACTATCCCGTGACAAGCATTTTGCTTATCCTAACGAGCCTTGTTTTCGCCTTGATGTTTCTTTCCTACGGTTTTCAATACAGCAGTACGGATGCCTTGTATCGCTTTGGGGCAGTACGTGGCTATACAATCCAAGAGATGCCTATAGAATTTTGGCGAGTTTTTGCCGCTATTTTTGTCCATATTGGTTTAGAGCATTTTGTGGTTAATATGCTGACGCTCTACTTTCTTGGTCGACAGATTGAAGCTATCTTCGGCTCTTGGAAATTTTTGATACTCTACCTGATGTCAGGAGTGATGGGGAACTTATTTGTTGTCTATTTTTCACCCGACAGCTTGGCAGCTGGGGCTTCTACTGCTCTTTTCGGTCTTTTTACTTCCGTTGTTGTGCTTCGTTATGCTACGCGAAACTACTATCTGCAGCAGCTGGGTCAGTCCTATATGAGCCTGCTGGCTGTCAATCTGATCATGAGTTTTTTACCGGGAATTAGTCTTGCAGGCCACTTGGGCGGTCTAGTCGGTGGAGCTTTAGGAGCTGTGATCTTACCAGTTTCAGGAGAGCGCTACGCTTTTAGCAAGTCTCAACGTTTTTTAGCATTAGCGGCCTACCTTGGATTAGCAGCTATTCTGATTTTTCTGACTTTTCAAAGACCAATTTTTTAAGAAATGAACCCAATGAAAGTGGGACAGAAATCTGTAATTCGTTAGAATTTGATTTCGTCGTCCCACCTCCGCACAGTTGAGTAGGGCTGTAAAAGCTGATGAAATCAGCCTAGTAGAGCCCACTCAACCACTGCGTCTTGCTCGACAATCCAAAGACAATTGAGAGGCTAGGACTTTTGTCCCAGCCTCTTTTCTGTTACTTAACGTGACTTGCTAACTCTTCTTGAGCTTTTTTAGTTGATTCTTCTTTTTCTTTTTCCCATTTTTTCAAAGCTTTTTGATAATCAGCTACTGTCAGAACCTTATCTTGAAGCTCCATTCCCTTAAATACATAGGTATCGCCCTTGATACCTACATAAGAGTAGGCTTTGGTAAATGGTACGACCTTTTGAACCATTGGTGACGCACCTGCAGAAATAGATGGGATCACAATAGAACTATCTGTTAACCAAGCCTGCGCTGCTGCATACTTGGTATAGCGAGCATTGGTATCTTGCTTTTCTGCATCTGCCTGATCCAAAAGCGCTTTGTAGTCCGTTAAACCAACCTTGGAAGCAAGGTCTTGGTTTTGGCCTTTTGTCAGACCAATATTGTCCAAGATATCCCCTGTCTCTGGGTTAAAGATATTCAAATAAGTCACTGGATCTTGATAGTCCGCTGACCAACCAGACATATTAAGGTCATAGTCCTTTTGGGCAGCTGTTTCCGCAAAGTAAGTAGAGTTATCAAAATCGTCTGATGACATTTGATGCACGTCAATCACAACGTTTTCTTGGCCTAGAGCTGCCTCAACAGATTGTTTGAAGGAATTGGTCCGCTGCACCATGATTTTATCAGTTTGGTCAACTGGTACATCTAGATGAATCGGGAATTCAACTCCCTGTGCTTGCAAAGCTTCTTTCGCCTTAGCAAATTCTGCCTTGGCCTTATCTGGGTTGTAAATGCTGTCTTGAGCATCAGCTAATTTGACACCTTGCCATTCATCGCCATAAGAAGCCAACTGTGATTCAACGACATCCGAGAAGTCCTTGCCATCTACTTGCACAAAACTAGGAGGGACAAGCAAGCTTCTGATGATCTTCGTTGCTCCTTCATTACCATTCATCTGGGCACCAAAGGATTTACGGTCAAAAGCAAAGTTGATTGCTTGGCGGAAGTCTTTATTTTGAATCGCTTCTTTGCTGGCAGCTTTTTGGGCATCTGTCTTAGAAGTGTGGCTATAAGCCTGACGATTCAAGTTAAAGGCATAGAAATAGCTAGTTGAGTTTTGTGGAGTAAAGATGATGTTGTCTTTGTATTTCTTTTCTACTGATGCGTAGTTTGAGCTAGTCGGATAGAGACGAGCTTGCGTGTAAGCACCATCAGTAAAGTTACGGATCAATGACTCTTGGTCAGAACCATCGTAGTAAGTCAACTTGACATCTTCGATCTTCACATTGTCCTTGTCCCAATAGTTTTGGTTTTTAGAATATTCGATAACAGACTTAGAAGTAAATGACTTTAATACATATGGACCATTGTAGAGGATACCGGAAGGTTTCACGGTACCAAAGTCTTTGCCTTCTTTCTTCAGAAATTCTTCGTTAATCGGGAAGAGAATGCCCATGGTTGTCTTAGAATTCCAGTAGCTTTCTGGCTGATTCAGAGTGTATTGAACTGTATTGTCGTCGATTGCCTTGACACCTACAGTAGAGAAATCATTGCTTTCTCCTTTGATATAAGCATCCAAGCCCTTGATAGAGTTTTGCACGATTGGTAATGCTTCTGATTTTTCATCTGCAGCGTGCTTAAGCCCTGTGACAAAGTCTTGTGCCTTGACAGCAGCATATTCTTCACCTTCTGCTGTGTACCATTTAGCATCCTTACGCAACTTATAAGTATAAGTTAGGCCATCTTTAGACACAGTCCAGTCTTCAGCTAATGAAGGGATAAGATTCCCATATTGATCATTTTCTAAAAGACCGTCGACCAAATTGGCAATAACGTCAGAAGTAGAGGAGCGATTGGAGTTTACATAATCCAATGTATCTGGATCTGTTCCATAGACATAAGAATATGTCTTTGCCGAGCTAGTGCTTGACTTGCCACAAGCAGCCAAGAATAGCGCTGATGCTGCAACCAAACCAGTAATAGCCAACCATTTAGATTTTTTCATGAGCAAATCTCCTTCTTTAGATTATGTATTATTATACATCATTTCCAGACAAAAACAAGTCTTATTTAAGAAAATTTTAAAATTCTATGCATTTTTCTTATTTTTATTGAAACAAAGTATAGGAAAATTTTTATGCATTTTCATATATTTTCATAAACATGCAGAAAATCTTATAAATAAAAATTTGTTCAATATTTTACAAGGATTCTTGAATAGGATTATCAAAAATATCGGCTTTTTTATGTTACAATAGATTTATTACTGATCTAGGGGAAAGAAATGAAAAAACTTTTTGTATTTCTACTGCTATTCTTTGGTCTGATTGCCAAGCCTGTTCTGGCAGATGACTATGAAATTGCCGCTAAAAGTGCCATTGCTGTCGATGCAAACTCAGGAAAAATCCTCTATGAAAAGGAGGCTACAAGCCCACTAGAAGTCGGTGCTATTACTAACATTTTGACTGTTTATCTGGTTTACGAAGCCATTGCTGATGGCAAACTGAGCCTAGAAACTGAGGTTGATATTTCTGATTATGCTTACCAGCTGACAGTAAATCCCTCTATCGCTAACCTGCCTCTGGAAGCGCGACGCTACAAAGTAAAGGACTTGCTAAATGCTTCTCTTTTAGCAAGCGCCAACAGCGCTACCATTGCTCTGGCAGAAAAAGTTGGTGGAAGTGAGGAAAATTTTGTCAAGATGATGAAAGCCAAACTCAAAGAATGGAATATTTCTGATGCAACCATTGTAAATGCTACTGGTACGGATATTCGTTTACTAGATGGTTCGCTAGAAACTACTAATACCGAAGAGGAGTCCGCAGAGAATTCTAAAAGCAAGAAAAAACAAGAAACTGCTAATAAGTTCAGTGCTTATGATATAGCTGTGATTGCTTCACATCTGATCGATGACTACCCAGAAGTCCTTGGCATCACTTCCAAATCTCATGTGAATTTTGCGGGAATCCAACTAGAAAATCCCAACTTAATGTTGGAAGGCTCTCCTAGTTTTCGGACAGGAGTGAAGGGGTTGAAGACAGGCGGGTCTGAGCAGAGTGGTGTTTCATTTGTCGGTGTAACAAATGAAAAAGGGATGCGATTGATCACAGTCGTTTTAGGAGTCGCACAAGAAAATAACGACCCTAATACCCGTTTTGGCGTTACATCTAGCCTAATGACCTACGTTACACAGAATTTCTCTCCGACAGTCCTTGTCAAAAAAGGGGAACGATATAATAACTCACAAGTAGCTATTAGAGACAGCCAAGAGGATAAGGTAGCTGCAGTTGCTAGTGAGGACCTGGTAATTCTAGAACGGATAGCCAATCAGGCTGAACATAAAGTCACCTTTACTCCAAGTCCACAGGAGCTGCAGGCACCCTTGAAAAAGGGTAGTGTAGTAGGTACCCTCACTTATACAGATTCTGAGCCGATCGGCCAGGGCTACATCGAAAATAAGAAAACTTCTATTTCTATGGTTACAGAAAAAAAGGTTGAAAAAGCTATCATTTTCAAAGTCTGGTGGAACGACTTCATCCGCTTTGTCAATGAGAAGTTATAAAAGAAATAGCCGCGAATCAATTGATTCGCGGTTATTTGTATAGTCGTAAACGTTTAATATAATCAAAAAAATTCTTTGAGAGTTGACTAGCAATATAGTATTCTGCTACTGTTTAACAGGTCCTCTAAATCTTTTAAACACTTTGCTTAAGCAAACAATTAAAAAGAGGCTAACGCCTCTTTTTATCCAACAGACCCTTCCATTTCATAGCTGATGAGACGGTTCAACTCAACAGCGTATTCCATTGGCAGTTCCTTGGTGAATGGCTCAACAAAGCCCATGACAATCATTTCAGTTGCTTCGGACTCCGACAAACCACGGCTCATGAGATAGTAGAGCTGCTCTTCAGAAATCTTAGAAACCTTGGCCTCATGCT
>ERZ772926.1323-NODE-1323-length-12084-cov-12.516917_pt1 | contig 12084 bp, 11 predicted proteins | sample MGYA00511136_ERZ772926 | MGnify/ENA primary metagenome ERZ772926 (study PRJEB29015, sample SAMEA2737917) | human oral metagenome | biome: human oral; feature: human-associated habitat; material: dental | place: China | collected 2153 ... | reverse complement strand
ACCCTTGTCTTTGGCTATGTCTTTCCCGCTACCGGGCAGACTCCGGTCTTTCACCAGTTAGAAACGTGCGCCGCCGGGCGCACCATGAAAAAAGAGTGGCTTCCCAGCGGAAGCCACTCTTTTTCTGTCAGATCTGCTGGCGTTCGTTTGTGATCGGCATGCCCGAGATATGAGCGTGCAGGATCTTCCAACCTTCCTGCGAGGTGCGGCGGTACGTCTGGCTCGTGCGTCCCTTATGCTCGATCTCCGTGCCATCGGAGCGCAGCTTGCCGTGAAAGTCCCATGTGTACATGGCAATCGCCGTATCGCGATAGACTTCGATCTCGAGGTCGCGGAACTCGAAGTGGCGCTCCGTGTAGAGCTTCTGCAGACGATCAATGTAGAAGTGCTGCCGGATGTTCTCCCAGCCGACGTCCTCCCCGCGCGGGTGCACCATGGACGTCTTCGGTCCTGATTGCCAGATGCTGTCTGCAAGCGCCGTGTTTGCATCATTCAGCGTCTTTTTGTAGAGATCGACGAACTGCTCTACGATGGCGGCGTCTCCTTCACGAACTGTCATGGACGATTCCTCCTTTGGATGGGGGAGTGCGACCGTGTGGAGCAAGAACCCCGTTCGGGGCAGAGGGTCACGCCTCCCGCTGTTGAAATTTTCCACAATCATCTATTTTTATTGTACCATGAAAATCCAAGAGGTCAAGCCCGAAGGGCGCAGACTGATTGGCTTTTTCATGTAAGGGCGGCGCACAATGTCCACGAAGTGGACGTTTGTGCGTGTAGTTTATTAACGCCTTTCTGCTACACAAAACAGCATCCGTCAAAGAAAAAAGGGCTGCCGCACAAATCGTGCGGCAGCCCTTTTCTTTGCAGCAAACCTCGCCTTACTTGCCGGCGAGCTTCTTGTAGCCTTCGATTCTCATCCTTGCGTCGTTCTCCGTCTTCTCGAAGAGCGCCTCGGCTGCTTCGGGGAAGCTGCGCTTCAAGGAAGCATAGCGGACTTCGCCCTGCAGGAATTCCTGGAACTTGCTGAAATCCGGCTCCTTCGAGTCGAGCGTGAACGGATTCTTGTCCGTGCCAACGAGCGTCGGGTTGAAGCGGTAGTTCGCCCAGTAACCGCAGGCGTTGGCGCGCTTGCCCTCTTCCTGGCTGCAGCCCATGCCAATGCGGATGCCATGGTTGATGCACGGCGCATAAGCGATGATGAGCGACGGTCCTTTATAAGCCTCGGCTTCCTTGATCGCCTTCAAGACCTGGTTGTGGTCGGCGCCCATGTTGACCTGTGCGACGTAGACGTAGCCATAGGACATCGCCATCATGCCGAGATCCTTCTTCTTCGTCTTCTTGCCCGTCGCAGCGAACTCTGCAATCGCAGCCGCCGGCGTGGACTTCGAAGCCTGACCACCCGTGTTGGAGTAAACCTCCGTATCGAAAACGAAGATGTTGACATCCTCGCCCGAAGCGAGCACATGATCGACGCCGCCGTAGCCGATATCGTAAGCCCAGCCGTCGCCGCCGAAGATCCACTGCGAACGCTTCACGAAGTAGTCGCGCTCATCGTAAATCTTGTTCAGAAGCTCGTCCGTGCCCTTCTCCTTTTCGAGAAGTTCCGTCAGCTTGTCAGCGCGCTCGCGCGTGCCTTCGCCCTCGGCCATGTTGTCCTTCCAGTCCTTCAAAGCAGCCTGGAGATCTGCACTTCCCTTGCCGTCCGCAAGCGCCGCATCGACATCGGCCGCAATGCGGTCACGGATCGCACGAACGCCGAGGAACATGCCGAGACCGAACTCTGCGTTGTCCTCGAAGAGGGAGTTCGCCCAAGCCGGGCCATAGCCCTTCTCGTTCTTCGTGTACGGCATCGCCGGTGCGCTGCCGCCCCAGATCGACGAGCAACCCGTAGCATTCGAGATCATCATGCGGTCGCCGAAGAGCTGCGTGAGGAGCTTCGCGTACGGCGTCTCGCCGCAGCCTGCGCAAGCGCCCGAGAATTCGAGCAGCGGCTTCTCAAACTGCGAGCCGATGACCGTATCCTTCTTCATCGGGTTCTTCTTCGGTGCGACCTTCGTCGCATCGACGCCATAGTCGAAGTAGACCTGCTTCGCCTTGAGATCGTCGTCGAGCGGCTTCATGTCGAGCGCCTTCGCCGGGCAGACCTGCGCGCAGTTGCCGCAGCCGAGGCAGTCCATCGTGGAGACGGCAATCGTGAAGTTGTAGTCCTTGATCGCCTTGGTCTTCTTCCACGGGAAGCCCTCCGGCGCCGCATCCTTCTCGGCGTCCGTCGTGAGCACGGGACGAATGGTCGCATGCGGGCAGACGTAGGAGCACTGATTGCAGCCGATGCACTTCTCGGCATTCCATACGGGAACATTGATCGCCGTGCCGCGCTTCTCGTAAGCCGCGCCGCCGACGGGGAACGTGCCGTCGACCATTTCCTCAGCGAACTGCGAAACCTTGAGACGGTCGCCTTCCTGACGGTTCATGACGTTCTGAACGCCCGTGATGAACGCCGGAATATCATGTGCTTCTTCCTTCTCGTCCTCAGCATTCGCCCAGTCCGCAGGAACATTGACGCGATGCAGAGCCTCGATGCCCTTGTCGATGGCGCCGTTGTTCATGTCGACAATCTTTTGACCCTTCTTGCCGTACGATGTGACGACAGCATCCTTGAGGTACTTGACAGCCGTCTCGATCGGAATGATGTTCGCGAGCTTGAAGAACGCGGACTGCATGACCATGTTGAAGCGACCACCAAGGCCGAGTTCCTTGGCAATTTCCACAGCGTTGACCGTGTAGAACTCGATGTCGTTCTTCGCGATGTAGCGCTTCATGTAGGCGGGCAGGTGCTTCGAGAGATCCTCCTCGCTCCAGACCGTGTTGAGCAGGAATTTGCCGCCGCGCTTGAGACCTGCGAGGAGATCGTACTTCGTCACATACGACTGCTGCGAACACGAGATGAAGTTCGCGTTATGAATGAGGTACGGCGAATTGATCGGAGACTTGCCGAAGCGCAGATGCGACATCGTGATGCCGCCCGACTTCTTCGAGTCATAGGCGAAATACGCCTGCGCATACATGTCGGTCTTGTCGCCGATGATCTTGATGGCACTCTTGTTCGCACCGACCGTGCCGTCCGAGCCAAGACCCCAGAACTTGCAGGCCGTCGTGCCTTCCGGCGTGAGATCGACGTCCTCGGGATACTCAGCGAGCGACGTATGCGTGACATCATCGTCGATGGCAATCGTGAAGCCGTGCTTCGGATCGTCCTTCTTGAGTTCCTCATAGACCGAGAGGACATGATCGGGCGTCGTGTCCTTGCCGCCGAGACCGTAGCGGCCGCCGACGATGACAGGGTTCATGTCGGAGTTGTAGAACGCCGCCTTGACATCGAGGTAGAGCGGCTCGCCGATCGCGCCCGGCTCCTTCGTGCGGTCGAGGACAGCGATCTTCTTGACCGTCTTCGGCAGATACTTGAAGAAATGCTCTAGCGAGAACGGACGATAGAGATGCACGGAAAGAAGGCCGACCTTTTCACCCTTGGAATTGAGATAATCCACGGCTTCGCCGGCCGTCTGACAGATCGAGCCCATGGCGATGATGATGCGCTCGGCATCCTTTGCACCATGATAGTCGAAGAGATGGTGCTCGCGTCCCGTGATCTTCGCGAGATCTGCCATGGCTTCCTCGACAAGCTCAGGCAGCGCTTCATAGTACTTGTTGGCGGCTTCCTGCGACTGGAAGTAGATATCCGGGTTCTGCGCCGTACCGCGGATGACCGGATGATTCGGGTTCAGTGCGCGTGCACGGAACTCCTTGACCGCATCCCAGTCGAGGAGTTTCGCAAGATCGTCAAAGTCGATGACTTCGATCTTCTGAATCTCATGCGACGTGCGGAAACCGTCGAAGAAGTTGATGAAAGGCACGCGGCCCTTGATGGCGACGAGATGCGCGACGGCGGCGAGATCCATGACCTCCTGCACGCTCGCCTCACACAGCATCGCACAGCCCGTCTGACGCGCTGCCATGACATCGCGCTGATCGCCGAAAATATTGAGGGAGGAAGTCGCCAGAGCACGGGCGCTCACATGGAAGACACCGGGAAGGAGCTCGCCGGCAATCTTGTAGAGGTTCGGGATCATCAGCAGGAAGCCCTGCGAAGCCGTGTACGTCGTCGTCAGAGCGCCTGCCTGCAAAGAGCCGTGCACAGCGCCTGCAGCGCCTGCCTCGGACTGCATCTCGATGACGCGCACCTTCTGACCGAAGATGTTCTTCGTTCCCTTCGCCGCCAGAGCGTCGACATGCTCCGCCATCGGCGAGGACGGCGTGATCGGGTAGATGGCGGCAACATCGGTGAATGCGTAGGAAATATATCCCGCAGCCGTGTTGCCGTCCATGGTCTTCATTTTTTTGCTCATGTTTTGAATTGCTCCCCTCTTTATAAAAAGATACAAAACACATAAATGTGGGTAATACCCGCTATGACCTATTATACACCGAACCATTCCTGTTGTAAATAAACAGCATGAGGAACAATTCGGAAAAATAGGAGAAAATCACAGATTTATTGACCTTGCGTCCGCCTCCCGATATATATAGAAACCATTATGAAAACTGCACCAAGACCGCCAAGAAAGCTAGGAGTGGAATCGCTTGCATCACCTTCGCCGCCTGAGGCCTCTCGTGCCCGCACTCATCGTCCCTCTGATCCTTTGGGCGACCGTCATCGAAAGTGATGAAGCGCTCTATGCCAAGGCGCCGCTTCGCGCCATAACGGAGACGTCCATGCTGCATCCTCTGTCCTTCTCCCCCATTCTCGCGTGGGAGAAGAACGTCAACGCCACGCACTACGAAATCGAATTCTTCCGCGAACAGCCTGCCATTTGCTATCCCGATACGGCGTCCTCCGAATCCGTCTGGCGCTCCGATGACGTCTATGCAAGCAGTTACAACCCGCCGCTCTTCCTCTTCGCTGCCGATCTCTTGGGGCGCGCGCCGCTCTATTGGCGCGTGCGCGCCCTCGACTTCGACGGCACGCCCGTGTCGCTTTTCAGTGCCGTCATGCCGCTCTACACGAGCGCCGCCGTCGCGCCGAGCGTCATGACCGTGCCACTTCCCATCGCCTTCTCCGAGCTCACAGCGCCTCTTCTCTATCCCGTCTACCATTGGGTGCGCCCCTATCGTGCGCATGCCTTCGAGGTCGCACTCTACGCAGAAGATCCGACGGAAACCCCCGACGTCGAGCCGATCGACACGATGACGACGCGGCTTTCTGAAATCTACGACCAGAAGCCCCGCATCGGCTCTGGATTCTTCTACTGGCGCGTGCGTTCGCTCGACGAGGCAGACGAACCCGCAAGCGACTGGTCTCCCGTGCTGAAGTTCCGCAACGACCCCCAAGACAACTGGGAAATCGCTGTTTTCGGCGACAGCATCAGCCACGGCGGCGGTCATATCTCCTACGGACCCGCCGACCACGAATTCAGCTGGCTCTCCTATCTCGACTTTCCTGCCATCAACCTCTCGATGAGCGGCGATACGAGCGTGACAATGCTCGAACGCTTCGAAGCGGACGTCCTGCCCTTCCATCCGCGCTATCTGCTTATCCTGAATGGCACGAACAGCCTGCGTGCGGGCGTCAGCGCCGCCGAGGTCATCGCCGACCTTGAAGAACTCAAGGCACGCTGCCTCGCGAACGGCATCCGCCCCATCTTCCTCACGCTGCCGCCGATCAACCCCGAGAACATCGCACGCGCCTTTGACGAGCCGACGGCGGATGACTGGCAGACGCAGTTCTCCCTCGTCAACGCCTTCCTGCGCACCGAGGTGCACATCGATGTGGCGGCGGCATTCTCCACCCATCCCCTGCTGCCGACGGAACTGGCTCTGGACGGACTGCACGAGGACGTGATCGGAAAGCAGCTCATCGCCCAGACGGTCAACCGCGCCTGGCCGGAAACGAAGCAGCAAGCTGACCGACTTCCCGCGCAGTAGGTTTTGGGGCGTGATGACAATATATTAAGGAGAATATATTGTATTTATCTCTCTTCCGATATAGAATAAGGAGTATAGATTCAAAATACACGGACATGCTCCGTTCCAAAAGAAAGGCGGTCATATTCATGCAGGCAATCGAAATCAAGAAAGGCATCTACTGGGTCGGCGCCATCGACTGGTCGATGCGCAGTTTTCACGGCTACGAGACGGGACGCGGTTCAAGCTACAATGCCTACCTCATCCTCGACGAGAAAATCACGCTGATCGACACGGTGAAAGAACCGTTCCGCGATGAGCTGATTTCACGCATCTCCTCCGTCATCGACCCCGCCAAGATCGACATCATCGTTTCAAACCATGTCGAGCCCGATCACTCCGGCTCTATCCCTGCGATGATGAAGCTTTGCCCCAAGGCGGAAATCTATACGAGCGATCCCAACGGCTTCAAGGGGTTGACCGCCCACTACGGCGATCTTCCCTACCACGGCGTCAAGGCGGGTGACACACTGAGCCTCGGCAAGCGCACGCTCACGTTCGTGCCGACGCCCATGCTCCACTGGCCCGACAGCATGGTCACCTACTGCCCCGAAGAGAAGATTCTCTTCTCAAACGACGCTTTCGGTCAGCACCTTGCCGCTTCCAAGCTCTTCGACGATGAAGTGGACTTCGCCGTACTCATGGAAGAGGCGAAAAAGTACTATGCGAACATCCTCATGCTCTACGGACGCCAGGCGCAGACGGCCTTGAAAGCGCTCGCAGGGATCGACATCGAGATGATCGCCACAGGACACGGCCGACTCTGGCGCTCCCATATCCCCGACATTCTCGCCGCCTACCAGAAGTGGAGTACGGGCGAGCTGGAAGATAAGGCCGTCGTCGTCTTCGACTCCATGTGGCATTCGACGGAAAAGATGGCGCGCGCCATCGCCGAGGCCTTCGCCGAAAAAGGTCTGTCCACGCAGTTCTATGACATCAAGAAGACGCATATGTCCGACATCGTCGTCGACGTCCTCACGAGCCGCTACCTCGCCGTCGGCTCGCCGACCATCAACAACCAGATGATGCCGCCGATCGCGGGCTTCCTCTGCTACCTCAAGGGACTCGCACCGAAAGGCCGCGAAGCCTTCGCCTTCGGCTCCTACGGCTGGGGCGGTCAGAGCATCAAGCTCGTCGAAGACGAGCTAAAAGCCGCCGGCTGCAACATCTGCCTCGACATGATCCGCATCGCGAACGTGCCGAGCAAGGAACAGCTCGATGAAGTCCGCGAGAAGGTCAAGGGAATCGAGATGAAGTAAAAGGTATAAGCGGGGCTGCTGTATAAGTCGAATCTGACTTATACAACAGCCCCGCTTTTCTGCATCATATCATCTCGCGCAGAAGCTGTTCCAACGCCTTGGTATCCCCCTTGTCCATGGCAGCCTTCATCTCAAACATTTGCCTCGCCATATTCTTTGCGCCAAGGCTTGCCGCTTCCCGCATTGCCTGCTTCTCATATCCCTGCTGTTCTGCAATGCGTGCACATGCCTCATCCCGCAGGCGGCGTATTTCCTGACGCTTAACCTCTTCCGTCTCGGTTATTTCAGCCAGGCGTGCAGCATTCACCGCAAGCTGTTGTTGAAGTTCTCTTTTTTCATCCTCCGTCATTTCAGCCTCCGCATACCAAAATCCTGCCCTGCCGACAATGCATTTTGCAGAGATTGCATACGCTCATCACTGGCTTTATAATATACATTTTGCAAAAACTGCAGTAAGCCGCGTATCGTTTCTTCACTGACAGACGGCATACTGAGCATTGGCTTTGCCAAATTGGCTGCAATCATGAATTGCTCATGCGAGTTTCTCAGTGCTTGTTTATATAAAGCAAACCGTGCATTGATCTGGGCAAGCACGACTTCCAAGGTTGCCTCAATACGCTCGCGCTCCGTCTTTTCCCGCTCTCGGCACGCAAGATAGTCGGTGCATCCCTTAATCAAAGCAGAAATCGCTTCCGCCGCCATCGCCTCTGGAATTGCCGGAACTCCCATCATATCCCTCCTAGACTCCACCACGGATTGTGTTGATAAATTGGTCACCATAGAGATCTTGCAGCAACGTCAAAGCCATTGCAGCGATTTTTTCATCACCCTTTTCAATCGCACGTTCTATACTCAGCATGCAGATATCTCGAAGTTTCTCACGCTCTCCCAGAAAATGCTCTGCATACAGATTGACAGCTTTATTTCTCGCACGCAACTGTTCGCACTGAAGTTCAAGTTCCGCTATACGCTTGACCTGCAATGTTTCAAAGCGCTCCCGATCCTGCACATAACGCTTGAAGTCATGACGCACCCGCTGCATCCTCATGGCGATTTCCAGCACATCCGGCACTTCATCATACATCATAAGACGCCAAGATCGAAAGCCACGAACGGTCTGTCAGCGAAGGCGCTGAAGGCAGCGAATTGTTCAATTCCTTCATGCGCGCACAGAATTGTGCATAGGCGTTCGTACGCTTTCCGTCGTTTCCCATTACAGACTGCTCCAGTGAATCTTTAATCATACCCGCAATCTTATAGATGGCTTTAAAATATTCCGCCTCATCCTCCGTAAAAGAATCTTTCTGCATAGATTCCTTCAGCAGTCCCATGATCTTGCGAATCTTTCCCATCATCTCTTCCATGCAGATGCGATTATCGCGAATGTCCTTCCGAATCCAGCGCAATCGATCGCGAATCCCTTCCATTTTACCAGCCGCACAAATCATCTCAGAACAATAATTTCGTGCTTGGAACATCTCTTCCATTGCGCGTTCCTTCTCTTTGAAAGGATCGCTCAGCATACTGGCGAGTTTGAAAATCGAAGGTGTGGGCATATCCGGCATTCTCATGAATCCTGAAGAGGAACTTAATCCATCAGTAGCTTTCTTCAAAAGCTCCGATGTGATATTGGTATCTATCTTGATTTTCTCGGGCACACGCACCTCGATTTTAAAATCTTTAAAGGACTGCATGGTCTGCCCCACTTCCGTCCCCAACTCATTCAAAACAGATGCTTTATATTCAAAATAAGATTTCATTTCCTTAGAAAGTTCGTAAGCTTCTTCCTTCGCATCGCGGCGATATTCCTTAAAATCCTCAAGGTGATCCTTTGCATCATCCAGATTCTCACGCGCCTCTCTTCGATACTCTTCGGCATCAGCACGAGCCTCTCTCCTATAACGCCGTTCATCAGGATTAACCAAATTGTAAAGCCACCCCATGTTGCAGTCTCCCCCTTATAATCTGTACATATAAACTCAAACCTTTTAGAATGATTATATTATACTCTCAATGTCCCCCCCCGCAAGACATTTATTTTCATAGAAAAATTAGGACTTTCTCTTGTATCGTGATATCCCTTCAGGCGCACGCAAAAAGCGACAGGAGCATAGTTCCTGCCGCTTCTGCGAACAATATGAAATCCACTAGGACTTCTCTCTTTACCGTCCGAGCATCGCGAGCATCGTGCCTGCGGCGACGGCGGTGCCGATGACGCCAGCGACGTTCGGTCCCATGGCGTGCATGAGGAGGAAGTTGCCGGGCTTCGCCTTTGCACCGACGACCTGGCTGACGCGCGCTGCCATCGGCACGGCGGAGACGCCGGCGGAGCCGATCAACGGGTTGACCTTGTGACCCGAAACGACGTACATGATCTTGCCGAAGATGACGCCGCCCGCCGTGCCGCCGATAAAGGCGACGAGGCCGAGCATGATGATGAGCAGCGTGTCGCGCGTGAGGAAGTGCTCCGCCGACATCGTCATGCCCGTGCCCGTGGCAAGGAAAATCGTGATGATGTTGCACAGCGAGTTCTGCGCCGTATCCGAAAGGCGGTCGGTGACGCCCGATTCACGGAAGAGGTTGCCGAGCATGAGCATGCCCAAAAGTGCTGCGATCGACGGCAGCAGCAAGCTGATGAAGATGGTCGCGACGAGCGGGAAGATGACCTTCTCGAACTTCGTGACGTCACGCAGCTGCTCCATGACGACCTCGCGCTCCGCCTTCGTCGTGAAGAGCTTCATGATGGGCGGCTGAATGAGCGGCACGAGCGACATGTAGGAGTACGCTGCGACAGCGATCGCCCCCAAGAGATTCGGCGCGAGCTTCGTCGCCAGATAGATGGACGTCGGTCCGTCGGCGCCGCCGATGATGCCGATGGCGGCGGATTCCTCGACGGAGAAGCCGAAGACCATGGCGAGACCGAGGGCTACGAAGACGCCGATCTGCGCCGCCGCACCCAAGAGGAGCGTGTTCGGATTGGCGATCAGCGGGCCGAAGTCCGTCATCGCACCGATACCGAGGAAGATCAGCGGCGGAAAGATTTCATAGGTGATGCCGAAGTTAATCGCCTTCATGACGTTCATCTCTTCAGCGAAGAAGCCCGTCTCCGGAAAATTCGCCAAGATACAGCCAAAAGCGATCGGGCCGAGGAGCAGCGGCTCGAACTCCTTGGCAAAAGCCAGATAAAGAAGCACGAGTCCGACGAGAATCATGATGCCGTTGCCCATCGTGAAGTGGGAAAAGCCCGATCCTGCCCAGACGGCCTGCAGTGATACGATAAAAGCATTGAGGAATTCCATGATTTTGCCTCCTTTGCATCCGATGGTCTAGCGCAGGGCGCGGCCGGAGTTCTTCCAGCCATCGCGCGCCAGCGGGCGGATCGTGCGGATCGCGCCTGCCGAAAATCCCGCGAGCGTGACAGCCGCCGCAATCGCCGCGACAACCTCCGCCGAAAGGCCTTCCGGCTCGGGAGCGCGCACAGACTCCGGCGCGGCAATCGGTGCTGCTGCGGGGGCTGCAACGGAAACCGGCGTTTCCTTCTTGCGCGTCGGATCAACGGCATGGATCAGCCGAATCAGGAGACTCAGCGAAATCAAGACGATGAATACGACGGTCATGTTGATCAGCATGATGATCAAAGGATTCGTTGTTACTGGCTGTGACATACACTCACCTCATTCTTGATAGATGAAAATGCTGCGTCTTGCAAGGAAGTGTATCGTTTCCTCATTTCTATTATAGATGAATTTTCAAAAAACTTAAAATACATTATATGAATAAAGAGGATAACTTTGAGTTATCCTCTGATGAGACGATGTACTTTTTCCACATAGATTCTCCAAAAGGAGTCTCTTTCCCCAAGCGTCCTCCTGTCGATCCGCACGGAAAATCCCGACTTCTGCAGGCGGCTCTTCCACGAGGCGGGCTCATCCCCTGCCAGATCGTGCGTGACATGGCGTCCGCCCGCCAGGAGGAGCGGGGCGAGCAGCACGCGCTTTTTCCCGCTTTTTTCAAGGCGATCGAGCACCATGGCGAAGTTCGGCACATCCGCCTCCTCCAGCACGCCGATGTGTACGGGAAGCCCCTCCTCATCGGCACGCTGCTGCAGCAGCGTGTAGACGGGATTGTGTCTGTGCGGCGAACCGTGGCCGAGGAGCACCATCTCCTCTCCTTCCTGCGCTGCAAGACCGGAAAAGATCGCAGCCAAACCGTGCGCGATATCATCGTTTTTCGTACCATCTGCGCGAAAGAACACAGGCTCGCCGACCTTGAGCACGTCGAAACGCGAAGAGAACGCTTCCGCTTCCTTGAGGATCTTGTTCTCGTATTCCTCGCCCGGCGTCAGATGCGTCGGCTGCACATAGACCTCACGCACACCCGCCCGGCAAAGTTCTTCCAAGCGCTCTGCCAGAGAAGCCATATCGATTCCCGCCTCCTGCAGGCGGCGGCGGATGAAAGCGGACGTATACGCCTCGACAACCGTGAACTCCGGAAAGTCCGCCGCGATCTCGCGCACGATTGGAACAAGGCTCTTCTCCCGCGCCTCGGACGCACTGACGCCGAAGCTCGTGACGACGATAGCAGGGCGCATCAGCCCTGCTCCTTCTTGACGACGTCGGCGATGCGGCGGCATATCGTCTCAAGCTGCGCCTGGTCAGGGCCTTCCGCCATCACGCGGATCAAAGGCTCCGTGCCCGACGGGCGCACGAGGATGCGGCCATCGCTGCCAAGCTCTTCTTCACCTGCACGGATGGCCGCAGCAATCGCCGCATTCTCCTCCCAGCCTTCCTTCGAAGCGACGACGACG
>ERZ772926.1318-NODE-1318-length-12128-cov-7.759298_pt1 | contig 12128 bp, 10 predicted proteins | sample MGYA00511136_ERZ772926 | MGnify/ENA primary metagenome ERZ772926 (study PRJEB29015, sample SAMEA2737917) | human oral metagenome | biome: human oral; feature: human-associated habitat; material: dental | place: China | collected 2153 ... | reverse complement strand
CTTGGCACCGCGCCGTCATGCCGCCGGGCTTTCCATAGAAGACGCGCTCGATCTCCGCCTTGCTTGCCGTATCCTCGTCTGCACGCTCCAAATAGCCGAGAGCCAAACGCAGAATGCACAGCTTCGGATACCGATTGACCGCATAAAAGTAGAGGGCATAGCCCATACGATAGTTCCAGAGCGCATCACGCGCGGATTCCGAAACCTCGTTCAGCGTCTTGATGGCATCGAAAAAGCTGCGCTCCTCTATATATTCCTGCGCGGTCTTCATGCCGCCGCCCTCTTTGCGCGCATGTACTGCATCGCGAGAATCACGGCAAAGACAGCGAGACCGATCATGTCGGTCATGCCGCCGGGCTTGATCATGAGGAGTCCCGCAACGATGAGCAGGACGCGCTCATACAGGCGGCAGTGATCGGCGAGAAAGCCGCAGAGCGCGGAGCTGACGGCAATCATGCCGAGGAGCGCGGAGAGCGTCGCGACAATGAGTGTCAGCGGGGTTGCGTCGACCATCAGAATGACGGGAGACAACACGAAGATGTACGGGATGATGAATGCCGCAACGGCAAGTTTTGACGCGTGCACCCCCGTCCTCAGGGCATTTCCTCCGCTGATTCCCGCTCCCGCGTAGGCGGCGAGGGCGACGGGCGGTGTCACGTCCGCAATGATGCCGAAGTAGAACACGAACATGTGCGCCGCAAGGATGGGGACACCCATCTGCACGAGTGCAGGCGCAGCGATAGTCGAGGTGATGACGTAGTTCGCCGTGGTCGGCACGCCCATGCCGAGCACGATTGCCGTAATCATGGTGAAGAACATCGCGGGCAGGAGCATCCCCCCTGCCATCTCGATCAGCCCCGAGGCAAGGCGCAGCCCGACGCCCGTCTTCGTGACGACACCGATGATGATGCCCGCCGCCGCACACGCGATGAGCACGCCGAGCACCGCCTTCGCGCCGCGCTCAAGCCCGTAGACGATCTCAATCGGCTTCATGCGCGTGGATTTGCGCAGCATGGCACAGGCGATGGAGAGGACGATGGCGACCAGTGCCGCACGCATGGGTGTGTAGCCCGAGACGAGGAGATAGACAATGACAACGAGCGGGATCGCGAGGTGCCCGCGTTCCTTGATGAGGGTCAACGGGTTCGGCAGTTCGTGGCGCGGGATTCCTTTGAGGTTCTTGCGCTTCGCCTCGAAGTGCACGCCGAGCCAGACACCCGTGAAGTAGAGGAGTGCGGGGATCGCTGCCGCCTTGACGACCTCGATGTAGGAAACGCCGACGAACTCCGCCATGAGGAATGCCGCTGCACCCATGACCGGAGGCATGAGCTGCCCGCCCGTGGAGGCCGCCGCCTCGACCGCGCCCGCGAAGTTCGGATGGTAGCCGAGCTTCTTCATCATCGGGATCGTGAGCGAACCCGTGCCGACGACATTCGCGACGGAGCTGCCTGAGACCGTGCCCATCAGTCCGCTCGACAGCACGGCAACCTTCGCAGGGCCGCCGCTCGCCCATCCCGCGACTGCGTTCGCGAGGTCGATGAAGAACTTGCCGAGCCCCGTACTTTCAAGGTACGCACCGAAGAGGATAAAGAGGAAGATAAAGGTCGAGGAGACACCGAGCGGAATGCCGAAGATGCCCTCTGTCGTGAAGTAGAGATGGCTGACGAGCTGTTCGATCGAGAGGCCTCGGTGTGCCAGCACACCCGGCATATAAGGTCCGAGGAAAGCGTACGCGAGGAAGAAGAGGACGACGGTCACCATCGGCAGCCCCACAACACGCCGCGTCGCCTCAATGACGAGCAGGATACCGATGCCGCCGACGACGGCATCCACCGTTGACACAGAGCCTGCGCGTGTTACGAGCTCACGGTACTGGATGACGATGTAGGCAGGTGCCGCCGCGCCGAGAACGGCGAAGATCACATCGATCGGGTGAAAGAAGCTGTCCCGTGTCCACGCGCGCCGAAATGGATAGAGGAGATAGGCGAGCGCAAGGCCGAAGCCGAGGTGGACAGCGCGCTGGAGCTGCGCATCGAGGATGCCGAAGGTTGCCGTATAGAGCTGGAAGACGGAAAATGTGATGGCAATCGCGGCGACGATTTTCTTCGGTAGACCTGCGTAGTGGACGGTGTTCGATTCGCGGTCGTATTTTTTGAGGACTGCTTCGGCAGTCTTGTGATCGGTCATAGAGAGTTCACATCCTTTGACGAAAGTGTCTTTATATTTCGCAAAAACAGGACAAAAGAAATATGAGGCCACCGATTGGCGGCCTCGGATTATCTCACAGAAAATACGTGTAAAGCGGCGCAACGACGAGGTCGATACGCGTGCCGACAGGGTACATCTCGTAGGCGGGGATGGTCTTCCCCCCCGCCGTGATGGTGAGCTCCGTGCCGACGCCCGTGCGGAGGCTCAGGTTCACATAGTCGCGATCCATATCGAGGACGAAGCAGTCCCCCTCCTGTCGGAACGCCCCTTCCTCGGGGAGAAAGGGCAGCCCCACGCCGTGCGATTGATAGCGCGTGCCCGTCAGATGGAAATGCCCGTCCGCATGCACGGTCAGGAACTCCTCGACAGGGGTTTTCTGCACAGAATGGATGAAGTGGATCGTCAGCGGAATTTCATCCCCAATCTGCCGCACAAGGACGATCTTTGTCCCGTCCGCATGCAGCAGGAGCGCCGGCGCACTCAGGATGTCAAACGCAACAAGAAGCACCGCCGCCGCAAGGGCGATCAGATACGCTCTCATTTCTCGTTAAAGTACTTCTCCGCACCCGCGTTCATCGGCAGGGACATCCCCGCCTTCGCTGTGTCCTTCGTAATCTGCTTGCCGACAGCATGCGCAGCCTGCAGACGGTCGAGGTTCGAGAAGATCGCCTTCGTGATGCTGTAGCCGAGGTCGGCGTTCACCGAGGGTCCCGCGACGAGCATCGCCATGACGGAGACACTCGGAACAGCCTCATCAAAGCCCGCATACGTTCCTGCGGGGATGACGGTCTTCGTGTAGAACGGATACTGCGCGATCAGCTCGTCCGCAATTTTCTCCTCCACGGGGAGCAGACGCACGGGGTTCTGCGAAGCGATGTCCTGCACCGATGCGGTTGGGTAGCCCGCCGTGAGGACGGCGACATCCACGTTGCCGTCCTTCAGCGCACTTGCCCCCTCGGCAAACGAGAGGAACTGCGCGTCGATGTCGTCATAGCTTACGCCGTATGCTGCGAGAATCTGGCGGACATTCGCCTCTACGCCCGAGCCTGCAGCTCCTACGGCAACACGCTTGCCCTTGAGCTCTGAGAGACTCTTGATGCCGGAGGACTGGAGCGTCACAAACTGGCAGGTCTCCGGATAGAGCGAGGCGATGCCCTGCAGCCCGTCCACCTTCTTGTCCTTGAACATCTCCGTACCGTTCACCGCATAGTAGGTGATGTCGTTCTGCACCGTCGCAAGGTCGACCGCACCGTCACGCAGCATATTGATGTTCGCAACCGACGCACCCGTGCTCTGTGCACTCGCGTTCATGCCCGGGATGTCCTTGTTCAGCACCTCGGCAATCGCGCCGCCGATGGGGTAGTACGTACCTGCTGTGCCGCCTGTTCCGATGTTGAGGAACTTCTTGTCTCCCGACGATGCGGAGTCGCCGCCGCAGCCGGTGAGAAGCGCAGCAGAGAATACAAGGACCGCGCCTGCCGCAAGAATTTTCTTTACGGTAGAGATATTCATGTTCTTTCCCTCCATTATACAATAGAAAAGTTCTCGAACTATCGTCGCATGCGGCGATAATAAACGTATCTTATCATAAAAAGCCCTCCATACGCAAGCGGAGGGCTTCTTGTATGATGGTATACACGCGTATACAGGAGCACTGCGGCATCGTCATCGGAACACGCGCGTCAAATCCGCACTCACTTTCCGCTGAAATACTTCTCCGCGCCCTCGTTCATCGGCAGCGACATGCCGCTCTTTGCCGTCTCCTTGGAGATCTGCTTGCCGACGGCATGCGCCGCCTGCAGCCGGTCGAGATTCGTGAAGATCGCCTTCGTCACGCTGTAGCCGAGGTCGGCGTTCACCGTGGGTCCCGCGACGAGCATCGCCATAACGGAGACGCCCGGCACCGCCTCATCAAAGCCCGCATAGGTCCCTGCGGGAATGACGGTCTTCGTGTAGAACGGATACTTCGCCGTCAGGCGGTCTGCAATATTTTCGTCCACAGGGAGGAGCCGAATCGGATTCTGTGCGGCGATGTCCTGCACAGACGCCGTCGGATAGCCCGCGGTGAGAACGGCGACATCCACATTGCCGTCCTTCAGCGCGCTTGCCCCCTCAGCGAACGAGAGGAACTGCTCGTCGATATCGTCATAGGTAACACCATACGCCTCGAGAATCTGGCGTGCATTCGCCTCCACACCGGAGCCTACTGCGCCGACGGCAACACGCTTCCCCTTTAGTTCTGAGAGGCTCTTGATCCCAGAGGACTTCAGCGTCACGAACTGGCAGGTCTCAGGATAGAGCGAGGCGATGCCCTGCAGCCCGTCGATCTTCTTGTCCTTGAACATCTCCGTTCCGTTCGCGGCATAATACGCAATATCGTTCTGCACCGTCGCGAGATCGATCTCGCCGTCGCCAAGCATATTGACATTGGCAACGGAGGCTCCCGTGCTCTGCGCGCTCGCACTCATGCCCGGAATCTCCTTGTTCAAGACTTCCGCAATGGCACCGCCGATTGGATAGTACGTCCCCGCCGTGCCGCCCGTACCGATGTTGAGGAACTTCTTCCCCTCCACGTCGGAGTTGCCGTTGCACCCTGTGAAGAGCAGCGCTGCGGCTGCAAGGACTGCGCCTGCCGCAAAAACTTTCTTTACGGTAGAAATCTTCATGATCCACTCCTCCTGCCGATACTTCCAACAGTTCTCGAAATCATCCCGCAATTCTGGGATTTGTCTATATTTTATCACAAAAAAGCCCATACGCGCAAGGTATGAGCTTTATGATTTTTATGTATAAAATTGTGCGCCAAATCGGTCTAGTTCTTCACAATCTCCGTCGTCTCACCGTTCGCCTTTGCACGTGCGATGCACTCCTTCAGACGTGCGATGTTCTTGACATGGAGGTCAATGGCAAAGCGGATGCGCTTCTTCTCCTCCTCTGTGAACTCCGGCTTCTCGTAGGCGATGCGGATGCGCGCAAGGCGCTCCTCCACATCGCGCAGCTCGTCCTCCATCGGGCGCACGTGCATGAGTGCACAGCCATACACCGCGCGTATAGCGTCTTCGACGTACTGTGCGTATCCCGGCTCACCCGAGGCTTTCTCAAGCCACTGCGCAACGTGAAAAATCACATCGTAGGGCGACTCGCCGCCATGAATCATGGAGACGATCTCCATCTTCACCTGCTGCTCACGCCCGTGCGGTTGGCGGACGAGATCCTCCTCCGCCATCAAATGACCTTCTCGCCGTGGAAGCGCTCGCCGCCGATCTCGGGATAGACACCGTACTCCACTGCCCACTCACATTTGTACTTGAGCGCCTGCGCATGGATGGTCGCGACGCGGTCGATATTCTCACGCACGATCTTCGCGGGAACCCCTGCGACGAGGGAGTTCGGCGGGATGACGGCATTCTCCTTCACGACAGCACCCGCCGCGACAATGGAACCGCGCCCAATCTTTGCGCCCGTCAGGACAATCGCGCCCATGCCGATGAGGACGTGATCCTCGATCTCACAGCCGTGGATGCACGCGCTGTGGCCGACGGTCACATAGTCGCCGATGATGCACGGGTTGTCGTCCGCGACGTGCAGACAGGTGAGATCCTGAATATTCGAGCAGTCACCGACGGAGATGTAGTTCACATCACCGCGCGCGACCACGCCCGGCCAGAGACTCGCATACTGTCCGATGCGTACATCGCCCGAGAGGAATACCTGCGGAGCGACGAACGCCTCCTCGTGAATCTGCGGCGTGATGCCGTGAAAACTGGGAAATCCGTCCCCTTTGAATGTAAACATATATAGATCCTTTCTAAAGGAATCAACCTCTTGCCTCAAAGGCTTCGCCGGACTGCGCCGTATGGTAATAGCGACGGGCGGCAGTGAGGATCTCGGCAGGGCTCGGCGTGAGCGCACGCGCGGGAGTGCCTTCCGCCTCCGTGCGCTTTTTGCGGCGCACGCCGTGTTCCTCCTCCTCCGCCGCATCCAGCGCTGTGTTCGGGAGGTTCTTATACTCCTCGGAGTTCGCAAACTCCATCCACTCGCGCTGCAGCGCACGCAGGAGATAGACCTTCTCGTTGTCGAGCGGCGTGAGCTTTCCCGATTCCTGCGCCTGACGCAGCATGTCGTCCATCTCCTCGCGCGAGAGTACACGGCGGTTGCCGTATTGATCGCGCGTCGAAGGACCGGGCTGGAAGCCCTCCTTCTCCGCATTTCCTTCCGCGTGCCCGCCATGTGCGGCGTCCATATGCTCCGCTGTATGCGCCCCGCCGCTCTGCGCGGGTACATCACCGGGCGATGCGCTCTGCATCTCGCCCGCCGCCGGTGCGGCATCGCCGCTGTCCGCCGCAGGAGCATCGAGTGCGTCCCCCATGCCGCCGCCTGCGGTCATAGCAGAGGAGGCTGCCCCCTCAGAGGAACCGCTGCCCATGCCGTGCAGCGAGGGTGTCTCACCGCCGCCCTTCTGCATCTCCGAGAGCACCGAGATGTTTGCCTGCGCGACTGCACGCTGCGCCTCCTCCTTCGTCTTGGCACGCTTCAGCGCACGTGCCAGCATCTCGCGCCGTTCCTCGATCCGCACCACCTTCTCATAGAGATCGGGGTTGTTCTCTTTCAGATACCTCATATCGACGGCAGAGAGCTTCTGCCCCTGCCGCAGCTTCTGACGAATCTGCATCTCGCGGTTTGCGTCGGATTTTTCCCGCGTCTGCTGCAGTTCGCTTGACTTTACCTTGCCCGGCTGCACAGGCGCTCCCATTGCCTCCGCGAGACTCTTGCCTGTCTTTATGCGATACTTCATCTCGCGCCTGAGATTCTTCAGCTGCGCATACTCTCCGATCCTTCCGATTCCCTCGAAAATCGCCATGTCATTACCTCCGTGTAATGCAAATCCATACCATATTATTGTAATCGTCAAATCTTCCCGTCTTCAAAAGTATTCTACCGCATTTTGGACAAAAAGAAAAGCTGGTGAATGCACCAGCTTCGATTTCCTGCCGTCATTTGGTCGTCTATGCACAATATATATCAAAGATTCCGTCGTGCAGACACTAATCATCCCGCCAAGTCCCGAGGTGCTCCCTCACCAAGGCCGGCTAATTGTTCCAAAAGTGCGTGCACCGCCCCCGTCGTCCACAGCGAACGCCCGGTGCATCGTGCAGGCAGGAAATTTATGGATGTAAATTTATCATATTCCCTGCCTCATTGCAATAGCCTGTGTCTGGTTTAGAAAAAAATTTTTCTCATTCTAAAAAAAGGGATTGACAAGTTGTCCCATCAAGCGCAAAATATTTACGCACATATATGGTGTCACAGTGCGTGAGAACACGCAGGAATGTGACCGAGGGAAGGAAACGAGGAGGATTTTTATGGGACAGCGAATGCCCATCGGGCTGCAGCTCACAGGGCTGGTCGGCAGCGTCATCGCACTGATGATCGTGCTGCTTGCCGTCGTGCTCTATGAGTTCAAGACATCGAGTGCAGACTATCAGCATCTGCTCTCCGTCACGGTCAAGAACAGCATCACACTGCTCGAGGCGGAGGATGACTTCCATCAGGGGCTGAGCGAGCTGCGCGGCTACATCATCACGCGCGATCCGAGCCGTGCGGCGGATACGGAGAACGCACTCAAGAAGGCGGACACGAATCTCAGCACGTTTGCCGACCATGCGGTCAATGCCGACGCGAAGGCACGCGGCGAGGAACTGCGCAAGGCGGTACACGACTATACAGGGAAGACGAAGGATATCATCGATCTTTACCAGCGCAACGACATGGAGGCGGCGACGGCAGCAGCCACGGAACTCCGCAAAAAGACGGACGAGATCGACGCCCTCTTTAACAAAGCGGCAGAGATCCAGACCACCGTACAGGAGCAGCAGCTTGAGAAGCTGAACAGCAACGTCGATCACATCTTTATCATCGTGCTCGTCATCAGCATTGTCGGCATCATCGGCATCGGTGTCGCCGCCACATGGTATGCACGAAAACTTGCAGGCCGCCTCGTCAAGCTGCGCGGCGAAGTCGGCAAGCTCGGCAAGCTTGACCTCTCCTTCCAGGGCTCGCGTGCTACGTGGAACGACGAGATCGGCGATATGGCAAACGAGCTGCTCGAGATGAAGGATGCGCTTCACCACATCGTCCGCTCCATCCAGACGGAGGCGGACAATCTCTCCAAGGCAAGCGGCGACCTCTCGAACTCCGTCCAGTCACAGATGCAGGTCTCCGAGAGCATCGCCCATACGATCACGGATGTCGCCTCCGATGCGGTACACAACAACACCAGCATCGGCGAGATCACATCTGCCATCGAGCAGGTCAGTGCACGCACCGAGGAGATGAGTGCAAGCGGCGTCCATGCAAACCAGACAGCAAGCGACGCCGTAAACGACGCGAACCAGGGCATGAAGTATATTCACCAGCTTGTCCAGCAGAACGATACCGTCGGCGACGCCATGACGGAGATCTCGCAGGTCTCGGAGAAGCTCGTCACGGGATCCGATGCCATCAAGAACGTCGTCACAACCATTCGCGAGATCGCAGGTCAGACGAATCTCCTCGCGCTCAACGCCGCCATCGAGGCAGCGCGCGCAGGTGAGGCGGGGCGCGGCTTTGCCGTCGTCGCCGAGGAGGTCAGGAAGCTCGCCGAGCAGAGCTCTGCTGCGACGAACGAGATCGAACAGACCATCACCCATATGATCGAGAGCATCCAGGTCGCCGCAGGCGCAATCGAGAGCGCCGAGGAGAAGGTTGCGGCGAGCAAAGAAGTCACCGTGGAGACAGAGAAGAGCTTTGACTCCATCCAGAAGCGTCTCGACGAAGTCCAAAACAGCATCGCACACATCAGTCAGGCAGTCGACCACACGGCGAACGATATGCAGGATGTCGTCGGCAACGTCCAGAGCATCAGTTCTGTCGCCGAGAAGACGGGCGCGAATGCCGAGACCGTCGCTGCCGCCTCCGAGGAGCAGAGCGCAAGCCTGCACGACGTGAGTGACAATGCCGAGGCGCTCGCACAGACCGCGACGAAGCTCAATGACATCGCGTCGAAGTTTAGGCTGTAAGATATTCTTGCATTGGCTGCCCTGTGCTGTACCGACCTAAGCCAATGAACGACGATATATATGCACACAAAGAACCCCGAAGCTGCCGCTTCGGGGTTCTTTGCTTGTAAAAAATAAATTCTCTTCCTATTGACACAAACACCATCTCCCTATATAATCAAACATGTGAATAGTTATTCATATGTTTTCTGTACAAAAGGAGTGGATTTCCATGAAAAAGGCATTCAAGTTTCGCGATATCGACTGCGCCAACTGTGCGCAGAAGATTGAGGATGCTGCGGCAAAGATCGAGGGCGTGAACAAGGTGCGCATCAACTTCCTCAGCGAGCGCATGACCCTCGACGCGGACGACGCGCGCTTCGACGAGATCGTCGCAGAGATCAAGAAGATCGCCAAGACCATCGAGCCGGACGCCGTACTCGAGGCTTAATTCGGAGAAAGGGGAGGCAGCAATGACGAAGAAGCAAAAGAGGATGCTCATGCGCATCAGCGGAGCAGCCGCACTCTTCATCCTGGGAATGGTCCTCGAAGACACAATCGTTGGCGTTGTGCTCCTCCTCGCAGCTTACGCTCTCATCGGCTGGGACATTCTCTGGCGCGCGGCGGTGAACATCCGCCAAGGACGCGTCTTTGACGAGAACTTCCTCATTGCAGTCGCCACCCTCGGCGCGATTGCCCTCGGCGACTACTCCGAGGGCGTTGCCGTCATGCTGCTCTATCAGATCGGAGAGTGGTTCCAGGGCTACGCCGTTCAACGCTCCCGCCGCTCCATCTCCTCTCTCATGGACATCCGTCCCGACACGGCATGCGTCCTGCGCAACGGTGCGGAGGAGGAGGTATTCCCCGACGAGGTCGAGGTCGGCGAGACCATCATCGTCCGCCCGGGGGAGCGCGTGCCGCTCGACGGGATCATCCGAAAGGGCGAGGGGCTGCTCGACACCTCCGCGCTCACAGGTGAATCCATGCCCCGCGCAGTACGCGCAGGCAACGAGATCATCAGCGGCTGCATCAATCAGACCGGCGTACTCGAGGTGGAGGTCACAACCCCCTACGAGGAATCGACCGTCGAGCGCATCCTCTCGCTTGTGGAGGAGGCGACGGATAAGAAGGCGACCACCGAGACGCTCATCACGCGCTTTGCCCGCTGGTACACGCCCGCCGTTGTCATCGGTGCCGTGCTGCTCGCCGTCATCCCGCCGCTCGCGACGGGCGATTCCTTCGCCGTATGGATCTACCGCGCACTGACCTTCCTCGTCATCTCCTGCCCCTGTGCCCTCGTCATCTCCGTGCCCCTCTCCTTTTTTGCGGGAATCGGCGGTGCGAGCCGCGCGGGCATCCTCATCAAGGGCGGCAACTACCTGGAGGCTCTGGCAAAGGCGGACACCGTCGTATTCGACAAGACCGGCACGCTCACAAAGGGCAGCTTCCACGTCGCGAGCGTCATCCCCGCCGAGGGATTCGCAGAGGAAGACGTGCTCTTTTACGCGGCGAACGCCGAGCGCTACTCCACCCATCCCATCGGCCGCTCCATCCTCCGTGCCTTCACAGACAGCGGCGGGACAATCGAGGACACGGACGTACACGCGATGGAGGAAAACGCGGGCCGCGGCATCTCCGCGCATATCAACGGGCATTTCATCCTGCTCGGTACACATGACCTCCTCACAGCAAAGAACACGGTAAACATCCCTCCCGTCCCCCACGCGGGCGCGGTCTACCTCTCCATTGACGGGCGCTTCGCAGGCGTCGTCCACGTCGCAGACGAGATCAAGGAGGACGCGGCGGAGGCGATCCGCGCCCTGAAGGAGCGCGGCATCCGTGAGACCGTTATGCTCACGGGCGACACACGCCCAATCGGCGCGAGTGTTGGCAAGCGCCTCGGCATCGACACCGTCCATGCCGAACTGCTCCCGCAGGACAAGGTCGCACAGGTTGAAGCACGTCTCGCAGCGCAGCAGGAGGGCAGAACACTCGCCTACGTCGGCGATGGCATCAACGATGCCCCTGTCCTCGCACGCGCCGATGTCGGCATCGCCATGGGTGTACTCGGCTCGGACGCGGCAATCGAAGCGGCGGATGTCGTCCTCATGACCGACGAGCCGAAGAAGATCGCGACCGCCATCGACATCGCACGCAAGACCATGCGCATCGCATGGCAGAACATCACCTTCGCCATCGGCATCAAGGGCATCGTCCTTGTCCTTGGTGCAATCGGCTGGGCAGGGCTCTGGGCGGCGATCTTCGCCGATGTCGGTGTCACCGTCCTCGCCATCTTCAACGCCATGCGCGCGCTGAGCGTAAAGGAATGACTTGCATCGCAGCCTCGTATCTGATATAATAAAGACACAAAAAAGAGAACCGTGACAAGACGGCTACCTCTTCACGGGAAACGATTTAACCGCTCCGGTTTCGAAGGCAGGGCGGTTATTTCTTTGACACTGCGAGGATGTAACCCGTAGCGAATACCAGAATCAGTATGCACTCGTAGCTGTCCATATGCACCACCTCCCACTTACATGATTGGGAAGGTGAAGAAGGTCGCCGCCACTGCTTGTCTTTGGTTCTCTTCCTCTATTATACACATATTTATCTCAATAGCAACACGAAAGCCCCCTGACGACTGGTCAGGGGGCTTTCGTCTATTCTGTTACGCCTCACCGCGTCGCCCGTGGTACAGGCACCACGGTTCCTCCGCCATGAAGTCGCCGTCATGATAGTACGCCGCACGCGCACGGCAGCCGCCGCAGGACTTCTTGTAGCTGCACGAGCCGCAGCCGCCGCCGTAGTCGAGCGTGCGCAGCTCCTGGAACACCTCATTCTTCGCCCAGATCTCGTCGAACGGCGTCTCGCGCACATCGCCGA
>ERZ772926.1317-NODE-1317-length-12129-cov-3.209707_pt1 | contig 12129 bp, 10 predicted proteins | sample MGYA00511136_ERZ772926 | MGnify/ENA primary metagenome ERZ772926 (study PRJEB29015, sample SAMEA2737917) | human oral metagenome | biome: human oral; feature: human-associated habitat; material: dental | place: China | collected 2153 ... | reverse complement strand
GGCGAAGATAACTCGTTGGAATGGGAAGACTGGATTCTTTTCATTCTTAAAGGAGTCGAACAAACGGCTCGCGACACCATTCGATTGGTGCAGGGTATCTCTAAACTAATGCAGGACTATAAGCAGATTCTGCGTCCTCTATTTGGCAAGAACTATAAACACGAGTTGCTCAACAATCTATTTTCACATCCTTATACCAAAATTGAGTTTATCGAACGTGATATGATGGTGCAACGACAAACCGCATCCAAATATCTGGATATGATTGTTGATACAGGTCTTTTGTCTAAAATCAAATTAGGCAGGTCGAATTATTACATGAACATAAAACTAATTGACCTATTCATCAACCACGCAAAAGTACCATCCCAAGAAACAGACACAGTTGAATCCGTGCATAATACGGTTTCACACGGATAGCATTATGTTTACAAAAATCCGAAATGACATACACGACACGAATGACATGTACACGAAAACGCAAAATCGTGTACATATCAGAAGCAATATGTACACGAAAACACAAAATCGGATACATAATAATTGTAATTAATTGTATACTAATATCGTATCTCGAAGAGCAGGTGCACTGCTTTGCTTGCTGCCATGGCATTGGGATTGATACCCAACTCTCCTTCGGGGATAGTGCTACCGTGTCGGTCGAAATACTCTACCCAAGTGGGGTCAAACGCTCCCGTCGAAGCATTTTTGAATGTCATTACATTCGGCGAAAAAGCGTCACGCTGACCTGCTGCCACAAACATCTTGTAAACCAACTCGGAGCAATACATCGCCGAGTCGTTCCAATCGAAGGCATAGTCGTAAGGCTTGTTTAGCTGCTGTCGTCCGTACGCTTTCAGACGCTTCACGTCGAACTTATACCTCTTGTCGAGCCGCCCGAGCACCACTCTTACCGTTTCCCCTTTGGCCGGTAGTCCGAACAACTCTATGGGCGTCAGGCACACACCCTTTCCGTGCGTTGCCTCTACGACCATCCACCGTCTGCCCTCTTTTATCAACACTCCTACGTGCGAAAAACGGAGATTACCCGTCGAGTCCGTTACGTCGCTGATAGCATCGGACAAAGCGTTGTTGCGTGTTTCGCGAAACAGTATGTCGCCCTCACGAAGCTTACGGGCACTATTGGCGTTACAGGTATTGAGCAGTATTACAATAATAACGGCAAGGTATTTCATCTTACATTCTGAGGTATTTGGAATATTCTAAAAATCACATCTATTCACATAACCGATACACGCAGAGACCGATAGCAGACGCAAGCGTGTTCTTAAAACTCGCTCGAGAAGTGGAATTTGATGTTTTTGAACTCCTCCTGTGCCATTTGCAGTATATATCCGCTCTCGGCGAGGAATACGTCGCGGTCGTGGATGTCTTTTGCCATATACTGAAACTTACGACGGCGGAATTGTTCGAGCTCCTTCGGGTCGTCGCACTCTATCCAACAAGCCTTGTAGAGCGACAGCGGCTCCCAACGACACTGTGCTCCGTATTCGTGCAGCAGGCGGTATTCGATGACCTCAAACTGCAACTGACCGACGGTGCCGATTATCTTACGACCGTTGTTTTGATGAACGAAGAGCTGTGCCACGCCTTCGCCCATCAGTTGCTCTATTCCTTTGTTAAGCTGCTTGCTCTTCATCGGGTCTGAGTTTTCGATATACTTGAACATCTCGGGCGAGAACGACGGCAACCCCTTGAAGTGCAAGTTTTCGCCCTCGGTGAGCGTATCGCCTATCTTGAAATTGCCCGAATCTGGCAGACCTACTATGTCGCCTGCGAAGGCTTCGTCGACGGTCTCTTTTTTCTGTGCCATAAAAGCCGTGGGCGACGAGAATTTAAGTTGTTTGCCGAGCCTTACGTGGAGGTACGGAGCGTTGCGTTCGAACCGCCCCGAACATATCTTGACGAAAGCGATACTCGACCTGTGGTTCGGGTCCATATTGGCGTGTATCTTGAAGACAAAGCCGCTAAAACCCTCATCTGTCGGTACTACCGTGCGTTCGACAGCAACCGTAGGCAACGGGCTGGGGGCTATCTGCACGAAACAGTCGAGCAGTTCGCGGATACCGAAGTTGTTCAGTGCCGAGCCGAAAAAGACGGGTGCAACCTTGGCGTCGAGATACCGACGGCGGTCGAAGTCGTCGTACACTCCGCCGATGAGTTCCAAGTCTTGCCTGAGCTGTGCCGCCTGCCCGCCGATGTGCTCTTCGAGGTCGGGCGAAGCGATGTCGGTGAACTTTATCGACTCGCCGACGGTCTGCTTAGCAGGCTTGTATAGGTTGAGATTTTTTTCGTAAATATTATAAACGCCTTTGAACGTCTGCCCGATACCGATGGGGAAGCTCAGCGGACAAACGCCTATCTGCAGCTCGCGTTCGAGTTCGTCGAGCAGGTCGAAAGGGTTTTTGCCCTCACGGTCCATCTTATTGACGAAAATCATTATCGGCGTCTTACGCATACGGCACACCTGCATCAGTCGTCGGGTCTGCATCTCCACACCCTTGGCGCAATCGACCACTATTATGACGCTATCGACAGCCGTCAGCGTACGAAACGTATCTTCGGCAAAGTCTTGGTGTCCGGGGGTGTCGAGGATATTTATCTTGTAACCGGCGTAGTCGAAGCCCATCACCGAGGTAGCCACCGATATGCCGCGTTGCTTCTCTATCTCCATCCAGTCGGAGGTGGCGGTCTTTTTTATCTTGTTCGACTTGACGGCTCCCGCCACGTGTATGGCTCCGCCGAACAGCAACATCTTTTCGGTGAGCGTAGTTTTCCCCGCGTCGGGGTGCGATATAATGGCAAAAGTCCGCCTTTTGTGTATCTCTTCTTCGTACATTCTCTGTTTTTTATATTTATAAAAGATAAATTTTCAAACGGGTGGGCAAAGGTAATAATTAATTACTGTCCGATAAAAGTTTATGCTTAGCTACCAAAGGAGAAAAAAACAACACTCCAAAAGAAAAAAAACACCTCCCATAATAAGCCTGATAATCAAGAGGTAAGTCAAACGAATAGTACCCTCGCAGGGAATCGAACCCTGATCTGAAGTTTAGGAAACTTCCGTTCTATCCATTGAACTACAAGGGCAAAAATACCGTTCTCTTTTTTATCGGGATGCAAAAGTAATCATTTTAGTCCGATTATTCGCACTCAAACGGATAATGTACCTGAGCATAAGGCATAGCACCGCTATCGAACCATACGTCTATGAGGTCGGCTTCTCGCTTCATCGGCTTGCCCGAAGGCGATACCAGAATTATATTGTCTACATACGGACGATGCAGGTCGATATTCTTTTCGCTGTAATTATCGGCAGTATAGACACCCACCTCGAAGTTCTTATACGGGTTTTCGGTCATTATACCTGCCTCGATAGACTTATCTATTTCCTCGATGAGCTCTGCCACAGAGCCGATACATATCTCTTCCTGCCCGTCGTCGGTACGCCATATCGGCAGCGGAGTACCCCAATAGCGACTACGCGATAAGTTCCAGTCTTGTAGGTTTTCGAGCCATTTGCCGAAACGCCCCGACCCTGTCGACTGAGGCTTCCAGTTGATAGTATCGTTGAGGGTAATCATCTCGTCTTTTACCGCAGTAGTACGGATAAACCACGAGTCGAGCGGATAATATAATACGGGTTTGTCCGTACGCCAGCAGTGCGGGTAGTTGTGGGTGTGTTTCTCTATCTTGAATACCTGTCCACGCTGCTTGAGCTCCATACAGATGTCTACGTCGAGAGTAACGTCGGCATCACTCAGATGTTGGTCGTAAGCATTTTTTACAAAACGCCCCGCCCACTGTTGGTATGACGGCGTATTGATATTTGTTTTTACAAAATTATCGTCCAAATCGCTTATGTTGAAATATTTTCCCGTCAGGTCTACCATCGGACGAGTGTCGCCTTTCTTATCTACCACAAACAGCGGAGCGATGCCGTTCTGTTTTGCGACCTTATCGTCGTCGGCACCAAAGGTAGGAGCGATGTGTACGATACCGGTACCGTCTTCGGTAGTTACGAAGTCGCCGCAGATGACCCTGAAAGCCGATAGCTTGCTGCCTGCAAGTATGGGATTTACCCAGTCGAAGAGCTGTTCGTACTCGATACCTTCCATATCTTTACCGCTAAACTTAGCCAAGAGCTCATATTCGTTTTTGCCGACTACACTTGCCAAAAGCGATTCGGCAAGTACCACCGTTACACTCTGTTTGGTGTATTGATTTTGCGTTTTTATCAATACGTAATCGATATTTGCTCCTACTGCCAGAGCAGTGTTCGAGGGCAACGTCCAAGGCGTCGTAGTCCAAGCTACGAAAAACACGGGTTCGCTGCCTGCTTTTTGTATAAGAGTCTGTGCCTGCAGAGTACTGTTTTTTACTTTGAACTGAGCAATGCAGGTAGTGTCTTTTACATCGCGATATGCTCCGGGCTGATTGAGTTCGTGCGTACTCAACCCCGTGCCGGCAGCAGGCGAATAGGGCTGTATGGTATATCCCTTGTACAACAATCCCTTATCGTACAACTGTTTGAGCAAATACCAGAGCGTCTCTATATAACGGTTATCGTAGGTTATATACGGGTCTGTCATATCCACCCAATAGCCCATCTTCTTCGTGAGGTCTTCCCACTCGCGTGTATATTTCATCACCTCACGCCTACAAGCATCGTTGTACTGCTCCACAGAGATGTTTTTGCCGATATCTTCTTTGGTGATTCCCAGCATTTTCTCCACACCGAGCTCCACGGGCAACCCGTGTGTATCCCAGCCTGCCTTGCGTTTTACCTGATAGCCCTGCATAGTCTTGAAGCGGCAAAAGACATCTTTTATGGTACGAGCCATCACGTGATGTATACCCGGCATACCGTTTGCAGACGGCGGTCCCTCGTAGAATACGAACGAGCGATGTCCTTGGCGTTCTTCCACAGAGCGATGGAAGACATTGTTTTCTTCCCAGTACTGCAATATATCTTTATTTATATCGGAGAGGTTAAGTCCTTTGTGTTCACGAAAATACTTCATTTTATCGATTTCTTTTTACGAAGTCGCAAAGTTACAACTTTTTTTGGAGAATTACCTGCAGAAAAACCTTCTCTGTTTGTCGCTCTACATTGATATATAAAAAACTACCTCTCGTAAAATGATACGGGCGGTAGTTTGTGTTATTGGCTAAAACAAATCCGTATGTGTTTTTTTATTTCTTAAGCCTTGAGTTCAGATATTCGAGTACTTCGTTGGTAACTATCAAAGCGTCATCGGCATACAATACATTACCATTCTGGGAGTTCGTCGATATTATCATTGCAAAACGTTTCGGGTTATTTATAGCTTTGATAGCCATCGAGAGGCTGTCTTCGATTTGTTTGGAGAGTTTCTGTTGGTTTTCTATGAGCTTATTTTCGAGCGACTCTTTGTATTTGGCAAGTTCTTCGCCTTTGCGTTGCAGACGGGCTTCCTCTTCTTCTTTTCTTTTGACACTCATAAAGCCATTGTTGGCTTGTTTCGTCTGGAAGTCTACCACTTCACGTTGGAACGCCTCTGTCCGTGTGCGGAGTATACGTTGACTCTCTTCCATCTTCTTTATCATCGACTCTCGGGCTTCAACAGCAAAAGTATATTTTGCCAAAACCGAATCCGTATTTACCACTCCCAATACGAAAGCGGCAGTGTCGTTTTTTATTGTCGGAAGAGCCTCGTTTGTGTTTATCTCTTTCGACGATTTGCCTTTACAGGCTACCAATAGCGATAATGCTACGAAAAACAATAGTGATTTTCTCATTGTCTAATGATTTATACGTTCGTGCAAAGGTAATATATTATTTCTATCTCACACATACAATAATAGTTAAATCATACTATTTGTGTATACCGTACATCTGTTTTTTGATAAATATTCCTCTTTTACGGCGATATTGTTTGTTAAAATAGGAGCATTCACTCCCGTGCCGACTCTCTGTGGCGACACTTCGATCAGAGCCTCGTCCCACGTCCCCATATCTATGAACGATTGCAAGAGTTGCCTACCTCCTTCCACTATTACCGATACTACTCCTTGTCGGTACAAGAAGTCGAGCATTTGGGGTATGATATTTTGCTCGAAATCGAGCTTTACGAAAACGATATTTAGGTGTGTTTCGTCTTGTATACCGTTAAAAACTATAGTCCGTGCCGTGCCGTCGAACACACGATAATTACGGGGCGTTCGCAGATTTTTATCTATAATGATTCTTATCGGATTTCTTCCTGTCCACTTGCTTACGGTCAGATGAGGATTGTCGAGAAATACAGTGCGTGTGCCTACCATTATCGCGGCTTCGTGGGTACGGATTTGGTGGTTGAGGGTTTTAGTGATGGTGTTAGAGATTTTGAGCGGAGGTAGCTCGGGGCTGTCTCTGATGATATCGATAAAACCGTCGGCAGTCTGTGCCCATTTCAGTATAATATATGGGCGATGCCGCCTGACAAATGTGATAAATCGCCTATTGAGCAGGTGGCATTCTTCCGCCAATACTCCTTCCGTAACATCGATACCTGCCTGCCGAAGCTGACCGATGCCTTTTCCGTTTGTCTTGGTATCGACATTGCGCATACCTACGACGACGCGAGGAATGCCGCTTTTTATAATCGACTGTGAGTCGGAAGGTTCGATGTTAACGTATAGAGTAGAGTGTCGGAGCAGCGACTTGTCCATTACCGCAGCAATAGCATTATCCTCTGCGTGAGGTTCACCGCAACGACCATAACCCTCGCCGATGATTTTACCGTTGTGTACGACGACCGCACCTACCAAAGGACTTGGCGAAGTCTGTCTTTGGGCGTAGCGGGCAAGTGTAAGGCATCTATTGATATGAATTTCGTCGTTGTTCATTGGTAACGTCCTCTTATTACGCCACAAAATTATAAGTTCACCAAAAACTCTCTAGCCCTTGATGTGATTATGTCTATTAGTAAACCCATTGTAAAAAAAAACGCCTATAAGACATATTTCTTATAGACGTTTTTTTATTATTGCCGCGTTTTAGGGGGAAAAAATTTATTTACAGCAAAAGTTCCAACAAAGGCTATGGCAATTATTATAAGAAAATTGCCAAAAGCCTCGTATGTCCGAAAGAAAGCCCTTATTGTAAAACCTATAAATACGCATAGTACCGATAGCCCCGATAAAACTTTTAGTCTCAATGATACATTCGGTATAGCACCACTTACAAATACGGACAATCCTAAACCGATTGAGAACCATAGAAAAATGTTGCCTAAAGCGGTCGCTATGTGAAAAAGTTTTAGAGTCACCCCTGCCAATTGGAATACAACCGTAAAAATCAATAAAATCTTCGATGGTTTGCTCATGTTGTTTTTCATTTTCTTAAAAATTTAAATTCTCTCCACCTTTATATTTACCATATAATCATCAAAATCGAGGGCTTCAAAATCGTCCAATTTCTCCACTATCTCTAGAGAATTTGCTAAAACTTGGCTTGAAATATATGAACCAAACTCAATAATAGTGTCGTCGGTATGTTCGTTTGCCTCTATCTTGACAGATATTTTGTCGGTTATCTCGTAATTGTTAGCCTTCCTGATATTCTGTATACGGTTTACCAACTCGCGAGCAATACCTTCGCGCTCCAGCTCGGGCGTAACGGTAATATCGAGTGCCACCGTAAGTTTGCCCTCGCTTGCCATAAGCCAGCCCGGCATATCTTCGGTGGTGATTTCTACGTCAGCCTCGAGGAGGTCTACCTCCTCTCCGCTCGGCAGCGAGAAGGTGTATCGTTCGCTCTTCTCTATCTCGTTTATCTCTCTATTGCCGAAGGTGGCAAAAGCGGCGGCTATCTCTTTCATCAGCTTGCCGTAACGCTTACCGAGTGTCTTGAAGTTGGGTTTTATCTTCTTGACGATATTGTCCATCTCCGTATTGGGCGATAGCACTTCGAGGTTTTTGATGTTTACCTCCGTCTTTATGAGCTCTGCTACGTACTTTATCTGCTCGAAGGTCTCCGCATCGTTCGTAGGCACAACGGCTTTGAGCAGCGGCTGCCTTACCTTTTTGTCTGCCTTGCGACGCAGTGCAAGTATCATCGACGATATCTGCTGAGCGTACTGCATACAGGCTTCGAGGTTTCGGTCTATCAGACCCTCGTTGGCTTTGGGGAAGTCTTGCAAATGTACAGACTCGCCTTTTTTCGGCGAACCGTTGAGGTCGAGCCAGAGACGCTCGGCATAGAACGGAGCTATCGGAGCCATAAGCTTAGCCACCGTCAGCAGACAGGTATACAGTGTCTGATAAGCAGCTATCTTGTCGCTGTCGTACTCACCGCCCCAGAACCGCTTGCGGTTGAGACGCACATACCAGTTCGACAGATTGTCGTTGACGAAGTCCTGAATGGCACGCCCCGCACGAGTCGGCTCGTAGTGTTCGTAGTGTTCGGCGACTTCTTTTACCAAAGAGTTGAGCAACGACACTATCCAACGGTCTATCTCGGGACGCTCCGAGAGCGGTATCTCCTTTTCGGCGGGCGTGAATCCGTCGACATTTGCGTAGAGAGCAAAAAACGAATAGGTGTTGTACAGCGTACCGAAAAACTTACGGCGAACCTCTTCGACACCTTCGACATCGAATTTCAGGTTGTCCCAAGGCGACGAATTGGTCATCATATACCAGCGCAGCGGGTCGGAACCGAAGGTCTCTATCGTAGAGAAAGGGTCGACGGCATTGCCGAGACGTTTCGACATCTTATTGCCGTTTTTATCGAGCACCAGACCGTTGGAAATAACGTTCTTGAACGCCACGCTGCCTTTTATCATCGTGCTTATGGCGTGGAGCGTAAAAAACCAACCGCGTGTCTGGTCTACCCCTTCCGATATGAAGTCGGCGGGGAATACTTCTTTGAAATCGGGTTTATTGTTCATTTTACAATGAAATATATTCTAAATGAATTGTTTATTTATAGTACAATATTATTTTTCTTTCGGCTGAAAAAAGGCTCTAAACCAATAAAAATCACTTACCTTCGACCAACTCTTCGGTATCGATAGCGATTGCCAGCTCTTCGTTCGTAGGAATGACTGCAACGCGTACTTTGGAGTTCGGGAAAGTCAGCTCCGTCTCACGCCCTTTTATACGGTCGTTAAGCTCATTGTTGAAATCCACACCCAAGAACGCAAGGCTGTCGCAGACATATTTACGCATAATAGGCTGATTTTCGCCCACACCGCCGGTAAATATTATGGCGTCTACACCGCCGAGTACGGCTATATAACCGCTAACATATTTCAGTATGTAGTAGAAATACATATCCATAGCGAGTCGGGCACGTTCGTTGCCCTGCTCTATGGCGTTCTCTATGTCGCGCATATCGGACGATACGCCCGATACGCCCACAAGTCCGCTCTTTTTGTTGATAATATCGTTTATCTGCTGTGTGCTGAGGTTCTCTTTATCCATCAGATAGGTGAGCACACCCAAGTCGATATTACCGCTTCGAGAGCCCATCATAAGCCCTTCGACAGGCGTCATACCCATCGACGTATCGATAGACTTACCGTTTTTGATAGCGGTGATAGAGCCGCCGTTGCCGATGTGTGCGGTGATAATACGCGAGTTTTCGAGGTCGATACCCAGAAATTCGCAGCCGCGTTTTGCCACATAGCGATGCGACGTACCGTGGAAGCCATAGCGACGGACACCGTATTTCTCGTAGTAATCGTACGGAAGTGCATATATATATGCATACGGCGGCATCGTCTGGTGGAACGACGTATCGAATACAGCCACCTGAGGCACTTTGGGCAATATCTTTTGTATGGCGAATATACCTTTCAGGTTGGCAGGATTGTGCAGCGGAGCGAGGTCGACGCACTCCTCTATCTTGTCTATCACCTCTTGGTTGATGACAACCGAAGAACAGAATTTGTCGCCTCCGTGAACCACCCTGTGTCCGACGGCATCTATCTGGTCGAGCGATTTTATGACTCCATACTTGGCGTCGGTCAATGTTTTTAGTATTAGCTCTATACCTGCGGTATGTTCTTTTATCTCTTGTGTGATGACCTGCTTGCTGCCATCGCTAAGGGTAAATTTGAGGAACGAGTCGGGCAAACCGATTTTTTCTATTCCGCCCGAGGCGAGCTCTTTTTGTCCGTTCATATCGTACAGTTTGTACTTGATAGACGAACTTCCACAGTTCAAAACTAAAACTTTCATTGCATTTACTTTTTTATTTATTTAAACTTCAATATATTACATCAATAGAAATAACTTTGCAAAATTACAAATATTTTGGCGAATACAAATAGGTATTGTGTTTGAGACGACTACGATACGTTATATCCGTATAGTTATCAATCAGAAAAGGCTGCCCCACGATAGACAGCCTCTTCTTCCAAAACAAATTAATTTAGTATTATATTTATGAAAAAGTTTTATTTTTATTTCTCTTTTTAATTGAGGTCTACTACGTAGTGTTTTATTACGCCGGCTCTATTGATACCTGTTACAAGCAGTACCTTATCGGTAGCTTCGCTATTCAGAGCCTCGGTGTATATCTCTTTTACCTCTTTTACCGACGATACGGTTTTGTTGTTTATCTTCAATATGATAAATCCTTTATAGATACCCGCTTTTGCGAATAATCCGCCTCGTTGTACTTCGTCGACAAGTAAACCTCCGTTGTAGTTGAGACGCTGTTTTGTCTGTATCGATAGCGGTTCGAGCGTAGCTCCGAGCCTATCCATATCCACAGCTTTCACTATGTTGGTGTTTTTACTGCTGTTTTTCAGTGTAACGCGCAGAGTTATCTCTTTATTGCTGCGATTTACGGTTACATTTATATTATCGCCCGGACGATATGCCGCTACCTGCTCCTGAAGCTCGGCTACCGACTTTATCCTTACGTCATTGATAGCCACTATTATATCGCCTTGCTTTATTCCTGCGTCTTTTGCCGACGAATTGCTGACAACATCGTCTACATAAGCACCGTCCATAGTTTTCAGGTTTTTGTCTTTTGCCAGTTTATCGTTGATATTGGCTATCTTCACTCCGAGTACGGCGCGTTGCACTATGCCATAATCTTTGAGGTCTCTGACCACTTTACTTACTATAGTGGTAGGTATTGCAAATCCGTATCCTATATAAGAGCCTGTTTGCGAGGCGATAGCAGTATTTATCCCAACGAGTTCTCCGGCAGTATTGACGAGTGCTCCGCCGCTGTTTCCTGGATTCACTGCCGCATCAGTCTGTATGAACGACTCGATCTTATTGCGATCCGACCCGCCGGACATGATGCCGCGTTCGGAAGGAACTATGTCCATTTCTCTTGCTTTTGCCGATATTATCCCTGCCGTTACCGTCGAGGTAAGATTGAACGGATTGCCGATAGCAAGTACCCATTCGCCTACTTTGAGGTTGTCGGAGTTGCCTATGGTTATGGGTTGCAGGTCGGTAGCCTCTATCTTTATCAGAGCCACGTCGGTCGAAGGGTCGGTACCTATTACTTTGGCTTTGAAAGTACGTTTGTCGTTGAGAGTTACCTCTATCTCTGTCGCATTGTCTATGACGTGATTGTTTGTGACGATATATCCGTCGGTCGAAATTATTACGCCCGATCCTGCTCCGGTAGTAGCTTCGGGCTGCTGAAAACTACGAGGCTGTCCGAAGAAAAAATCGAAAAACGGATCGCCAAATTCTTGAATCGAATTTTTCACCTCTTGCTTCACTTTTACGTGTACTACCGAGTGTACGGTTCGTTCGGCAGCATACGTAAGGTCGGTAGAGCCTATTTTCGTATCCGACATCGAGGCGAATTTCACAGGAACTTTGTCTTTTGCCGTCGGTGAAAAATAGTCGGCGTTATACTGTCGCTTTTCGTAGACTTTTATAGTAGCAATAGAGGTCGTAGCCGATAGCAATATTGCTACTAATACTAACATTAAATTCTTTCTATTCATAGTTGTTTCTAAGTGGTTTAAGTGTAATTGAAAATATTGTTTACACCATTAATAACGATATTTAGTTCCGTTTATTGTGTTAAACCGACGGCAAAAGTAATACTTTTTCTTGTTAATACGACATTTTGCGACTAAAAAAGACAATAAATTAACCTAT
>ERZ772926.1316-NODE-1316-length-12132-cov-2.820071_pt1 | contig 12132 bp, 7 predicted proteins | sample MGYA00511136_ERZ772926 | MGnify/ENA primary metagenome ERZ772926 (study PRJEB29015, sample SAMEA2737917) | human oral metagenome | biome: human oral; feature: human-associated habitat; material: dental | place: China | collected 2153 ... | reverse complement strand
TTTTTCGTCCGAACAAGGAGGCAAACCGGACGCATAGCAGGGCTATGTGGAGGATCGAGGGCACAGTGCGGGCAAAAAAGATGCGTCGAGAGGCACAAGCTGAATTTATCAGCGCTTCCTTAAAACCGCAGACATCCGCGATCTCCTCGATGGAGGTCTCCGTCGCCTGTAGGAGTCGCTTGGACTGGCGCCGTCAGAATATGGTCGATGCGATGGGAGTGCAGCGTCTCCCCCTGCATCGTGTACTGCCCCGCCGCGAGGATGTCGACAAACTTTATCCGACAATTATGCGTGATCTGATTGCGCGCGACCCAAAGAATGCGGTATAATGAACAGAAGGAGGTAATTCACATGAGAAAAAACACCGTTATCACCATCAGCCGCCAGTTTGGCAGCGGCGGCCGTCAGATCTCACGTCTCCTCGCGGAGAAGATGGGCGTCAAGCGCTATGACCAGACGGTCGTCGCCATGGCCGCGGAGAGCCTTGGTGCCGGCGACCAGATCGAGGAGGTCATCAACCGTTCCTACTCGGTGCCAGAAGCTAGTCTCGGTGCGATCAGCACAGCGTCGTTCGACCGCGTGCCCGCATACAACCAGCTCTACATTGAGCAGGGCAAGATCATCCGCGCCATCGCGGCAAAGGGTGAGGGTGCTGTTTTCCTTGGTCGCTGCGCCGATGTTGTCCTCGCGGGACAGCCCGACGTCTACTCCTTCTTCATCTGTGCCGACGATGAGTTCCGCACAAGGCGTGCGCAGACCCACTACGGCGGCATGAGCCTCAAGCAGCTCAACGAGATCGAAAACAAACGCAAGAACTACTACTCCTTCTACACGGGCAAGACGTGGGGCGATCCGCTGAACTTCGACCTCACGATCAACACGAGCCGCGTGCCGCTGGAGAAGGCCGCCGACCTCATCCTCAGCTACGTCGAATTCTGCCAGGCAGAGTAAAAATAAAGCCCATCAGATTGTCATAGATTTTGTCTGCCAAAGAAACAAAGGCAGTGCAAAAAAGATGCGTCAAGATGGCACGGCTGAATTTCCCCAAATCCCCATTGAGAACAAGAACACCCCATCCTGTATAATACAGGATGGGGCATTTTTATGCGTTCGGTCGCTGCCGATAGCTCCCCGGGCTGATGCCGACAATACGCTTAAAGAGCTTGCAGAAATACTGATAGTCCGCGAAACCCTCAGCCTCGGCGATATCCTTGATGCGCCCGTCCTCGGCGCGCAGCCGCTGCTGCACACGTCCGATGCGCAGACGTGCAAGATGCTCGCTGAAGCTGACACCCGTCGTTTTCTTGAAGAGCGTCGAGAAATACGCTGCGTTCAGATGTACATGATCGGCAACCTCCGTTTGAGAAAGCTCCTCTTGGCAGTGTTCCTCCATATAGCGCAGAGCGCTGCGGATCGCAGGATGCGGGAGCCGATGCTCCGCTCCCTTCTTCGTGAGCCACGCGCCGAGTACCGCACGGAGCTGTGCGGACATCTCGAACGCTCCGCCCTCCCAGCCCGCCAGTCGTTCCCGAAGCAGGCGCTCAAGTTCCTGCGGCGCGATCCGCTGCGCGTGGAGAAGGGCAAAGAACGCCTCTTCCTCTGCCCGGATCTCCTCCGCATCGCCTTCCTGCACCGCCCGCACAAGACGTGTGAGCGCATCCTCGTGCACCGCCCCGACCGCCCCCGTCGGCACCAACGTCTGTGCCGAGATACAGCCGGGCGCTTCATAAAAGAGTGCCTCGCGCTCCGCATAGAGGCGCCGCCATACATCCTGCAGCGCCACGAGGCTGCGTACGGATGCGGCTGTAACGATGATCGTCTCCACACCGAGATAGCGTTCCATCATGTGCCGCAGCTTTGCCGCCATCTCTTGGAGCGCCCGATCGGCGTGCGCGGAGCCGCCGCGTAGCGTGTAGTCCGCAAGCAGCCCCCAGTCTGCCGCCTCCTCGACGGGCTGAAAGAGTTCCATGCGCAGCACCGTTCCGTCCCGGCCGCACAGATCACGGCACAGATCGTGAAACGCACGGAAAAATGACGCGAATCCGTCCGACGAAAGTTCCTGCCGGCGCCGTCCCCAGTCCCGTATGTGAATGAGCATCGCCCCTGCGAGCTGAATCTCCGGATCGATCCCGCCCGCACGTGCCAGCGCACGCAATTCATCTTCCCCCACACCGCGCGTAAAGGCGGCAAAGAAGTCCTGCCGCAGCTTCCCGCGTCCAATGCGTACGAGATCGTCCGTGCCGAGCGTCTCCGACACTTCTCCCTCACTTGCCTGCACGCAGCGGCTCAGGAACTCCTCCATCTTCTCCGGTGTCAGATCTGTCTTGAGGATGTAGTCGTCGATGCCGAGCTGCATCGCCTCCTTCACATAGGCAAAATCATCATGACAGCTCAGTACGAGAATATGGACAGGACTGCTCGCCGCCTTGAGCGCTTTGATGAGGTCGATGCCGTTCATCACAGGCATACATATATCCGTGATGAGGAGGGTTGGCTGCTCCTGCTGTACAAGCGTCAGCGCCTCCTTGCCATTCCTCGCGTCGCCGGCAACGACAAAGCCCATCTCCTCCCATGGGAGCAGCTGCTTCAAGTAGGTGCGTACGAGGAAATCATCATCCGCAATCACGATCTTTTTCATCAGAAGTCCTCCTGCAGCAGATAGTCCTGTGCATTCGCCGCCGTGATGAGCGCATTTGTGATATAACTGTTGGGAGGGATCGTGCGCCCCGCAAGGGCATCGGACACCGACTCAATCGCCGCGCGCCCCGTATCGTTTCCGTCCTGCGAGATGATGGCATCCATACGCCCGTCGCGGAGCGCGCGCAGCGCATCGTTCTGCGTGTCCACGCCGACGAGGACGGGATGCGCCGTATGCTCAGAGAGCGTATCGACCGCGCCGAGCGACATGATCGCACTCGTGACAAACAGTCCAGCGAGATCCGGATGTGCCTCGATCATGCGCTCCGTCTGCAGCGCCGCCTCCCGATACTGTGCTGCATCCATTGTAACTGCAACGAGGCGCAGGCCGCCATGCTCCCGCACATAGTCCCGAAAGCCCGCGACACGCTGTCGATGCGCGTCCTGCTGCGCGACCCCTGCAAGGATGCCGACCGTCCCCCCCTCCGGAATATGCTCTGCCATATACGCCGCCGCCATCTGCCCAATGGCATAGTTGTCCGAGCCAATATAGGGTACGTCCGTGATTTTCTCATCGATGGTCAGGAGCGGCACCGCCCTCTCCGCCGCCATCCCCACATACACGTCCGCCCGATCAATGTCCACGGGAGCGATGACAAGCGCGTCCACATCTGCCGCGAGAAGATCCCGCACGATTTGCTCCTGCTCCGCGTAGGCTGCCTCGTTTTCGGGTGCCATGACGATGAGCCGCATCCCCTTTTCACGCGCGGTGTTTTCCATACGCGAGCGCACGGCAAGCCAATGCTCACTGTCCATCGCCTTGAGCACGACCCCCACCTTGTACTCCTGCGGCAGAGAACGCGCTGAGAAATTCAGCTGCCCGTAGAAAAGGGCGGCAAGAAACGCGACCGTTACCCAAACGCCAAGCACAATCCAACGGCTCATCATACACCTCCTATCTCCCGTATTCGTCCATATCATACGAAACGGGCAGCATGATAATAGCGCGTGTATAGGAACAGCCATCACTCTCATATTGCAGCGTACCGCGCTCGCCGTAGTAGAGACGTAGACGCTCGCGCACGTTTGCAACCCCCACGCCGGACATACCGCCGGGGGAAGACGCATCTGCGCCCGCCATCCGCTCCACCGCGTCCACACGCATCCCCTGTCCATCGTCCTCCACCGTGAGGCGCAGCACATCTCCCTCGACCACAGAGCGAACGACAATACGGCAGGAGGGGCGTTCCTCCGACGGCGCGTGCAGGATACTGTTCTCCACGAGCGGCTGCAAGATGAGGCGCGGTACACAGCATGCGAGGCTCTCCTCGGCGAGGTCGAACGTCACGGAGAACACATCCATCATGCGGAACTCCTGCAGAGCAATGTGGCTGCGGAGCGTCGCGATCTCATCGCGGAGCGGAGCAAAGCTGCCCTCGCGGTTCGTACTCACACGCAGTACCTCGATGAAGCTGCCAAGGAGCGCAGCGATGTTCTTCGCCCCCTGCATCAGTGCCGCAAGACGGATCGCATTCAGCGTATTGTAGATGAAATGCGGTCGGATCTGATACTGCAGCGCCTTCAGCTCCGCCTCCTTCTTTTGGACGCGCTCCCCCGCCAACCGCTCCACAAGGCTCTTGATATGCGAGAGCATACGATTGAACGCAGCGGCGAGATAGCCAATCTCATCCTTGCCGCGCACCGCAGCGCGCACATCGAGATCACCTCTGCCGACCGCCTTCATCGTCTCCGCCAGTTCCTCTACGGGCGCACTGATGCGCGCCGAGACCGCATACAGAAAGACGGCGGAAAGCGCTGCGATGACGAGCGCACAGAGCACCGTCATCAGCTGCATGAGCAGGATCTGGTGAAGCAGACGATCCTGTTTTTCCACGAGCAGGAGTGTCATGCCGGAGAAGGGGAGTTCTGCCCACGCGATGGTACAGCGCTCACCGCCAATCCGTGCGCTCCCCCGTCCCGCCGGGGCATCCTGCACGAGCGCCCCGATCTCTGCCGCCTCTGCCGTATCGGGCAGACGGCTGCCCGACACGATGCGCCGAGTCCCATCGAGCAGCAGGACATCGCGGCTCGCATCTCTGCTGAAATCATCGAGATACGCATAGTATAGTCCGCGTTCACTAACGGTATATGTGAGATCGGCGATCACCGCGTCTCCGCTGTGAACAGCGGCATGATAGAGAAAGATCTTCTTTCGTGCGGCGCCGAGCACATCCTCTGCCGCCAGAGGGCGCAGCCCCGTCTGCCGGGCAATCGTCTCCGCCCACATGGCGCGTTCTTCCGACGGCAGAAGCGCGACCGGACGATAGCCGTTCGCCTTGACGAGAATCCCACGTGCGGGCAGGTAGCAATAGACGGCGTCGACGAGAGGGCTCTGTGCCTTGTACTGCTGCAGGAGCAGTGACAGTTCCTGCAGCGCCGCCGGATCTCCCTGCTCTGCAAGCTCTTTGATGCGCGCATCGAAGGATGCCTCGAGGGCGATGCGGTAGACCGTCTGAAATCCTCCGTCGAGCGCCTTTCCGCCAATGTGAACACCGTCATAGAGAGAGTCCGCATACGCCTCCTCAAAAAAGGACGTCGCCCGCTGTTGAAAGAATACCGCGATCAGGGCAATGGCAAGGAAGTTGACGAACATGACGGCGGCAAATGTCTTCATACGCAGCGTTCCGAATATTGCCATGGGCAGCCCCCCCTTTTTTCGCGTCGATGGATTCATTATAGCATAAAAGAGGCTGCTGCACGAAGCTTTCCAGCCTTGTGCAACAGCCCGTCATTTATGGGATAGGGCGCCCCAGTCGTCCCTTCCAGCATGCTGGGCATGGTTCCCCCGTACCGACGAGGGAGATTTGAGACTGCGGTATATCAGCTTCCCCCTTCCACGGCGAGGCTTGGGAGCGTTGTCAAAGCTCGCCGCGCGCCTCGCGCTCGATGAGATCCTTCATGATGGTCGGATAGAGCTTATCCAGCTTGTAGCAGAAGAGGACAATGAGCAGGATCACCCAGATCAGGATGATGCCGTATTCATACATGTGGACAATCATGTCGATTGCCGACTGCGGCTGTACCGCATCCGCCGTGCTCGAGGCGATGTAGCCCGACCACGACATGAGTGCCGTGATGAGTGCGCCCGTCGCGCCCGTACCGACCTTGTAGCCGACCGAGCCGCCGGAGAAGATCAGACCTTCCTGGCGCACATGGAACTTCCACTGGCCGTACTCCACGACATCGCCGAGGAAGCCAAAGATGACGGAGTTCAGCGGAGCAAAGCCGATACCGCGGATCACACAGCTGAAGACCACCCAGTTGAAATCAAGCGGATTCAGACAGTAGATGAGATGTCCCGCGAGTGCGACCGAGACACCGATGATGGACATATTGCGCTTGCCGAACCGCTTGAGAAGCGCAGGGCAGAAGAGTAGGGTAAAGACGATGGTGACGACCACCTCGAGGAGCAGCAGGATGCTAAAGAGAGAGCCATCGTTGAAGATGTATTTACAGTAGTACGGCAGAAGGGTTCCTGTTACCATCTGGATAATACACTGCATCATCCAGATCGTCATACCAACCCAGAAGTAGGGGTTGACAGCGAGGCACTTCAGAGCCTTGCCGACGGGAATCTTTGCGACCTTTTCGCGCGCCTCGATAACGACCGTCTCTTTGCAGCGCGAGAAGCAGAAGAGCAGCAGTCCGAGTCCGACGACAGCCCAGATGCTCATGACCTGAACCCACGCCATCTGCGTGTCGCCAAAGACCTTGACGAGCGGGAGCGTCGCCGAGACCGAGAGGATACGCCCCCACGGCGAGAGGCACATACGCGTGATCGAGAGCATATCGCGCTCACGCGAGGAGCGCGTCATCATTGCCGACAGCGAGCCGTACGGCAGGTTCAGCGCCGTGTAGCAGACCGTCGTACAGAGGTTGTAGGTAACGAACAGATAGGCGAACTGCATCGCCGACGAACCTTGTGGTACCGTATAGATAAGTACAATGGAAACGGCGAACGGTATGCTCCCCCAAAGAATCCAAGGGCGCGATTTACCCCATTTGGAGTTCGTCTTCTCGACGATAAATCCCATGACAACGTCGGACACACCGTCAAAGCAGCGCGAGAGCAGCATGACCATACCGACCATCGCGGGGTCAATCCCAGCGTAGTCCGTGTAGAAAAATGTCAGAATGCCCATTGCGCCCCATACAACGTTCTGGGCGGTATCGCCCAGACCGTAGGCGACACGGGTCATCCACGGCAGTCTGCTATCCACAGCAGGCGTTGGTGAATTACTCATCACTTTTCCTCCTTACCATCCACAAAAACGAGACATTTGAAATGCTTCGAACCTCCCCGTCCCCCATCACCTCCACACAGGAATAGTTAGATTCTTATAATATCTTTATCACTTCATGTGTATCTATTTTATATTTTTTTGCGTTTTGTATTCTATAAAATCTTGCTTTCCATGACAGAAAGTGAAATCTGAGATGCACCGCAGAACCCTACGTAAAATCTGCATAATCGCAAGTTTTATGAAAAATCTCTGAAATTTTTCTGCTTAGAACTATAATATATTGCTTTTATAGTAAAATAAGAAAACACTTTTTTGTAGTTTATGTATTATTCTGATGATATTGTGATTTTTCACAGCTAAAAAGGTGCTGCTCCACGAAGACGGCGGAGTCCTCGTGAGCAACACCTTTTAGTCCATGGTGTGTTCCCTATCCATGGATAATATCCGTATATGCCGGATAGTCGCGCAGGCGGTCGACAGGCGCAAACCCCACCGCACCGGAGAATGTACCGCGCTCCCAGTCGGGGCGCGTCGCCCACAGCATATCCGCGAAATCGACCTCATTCTCTGCCGTAATCTGATATTCGTAGAGCACAGGCACAAACGTCCCCTGCTCCCCAACGGTCGCCGAGAAGTCTGTGACAATGCGAAGGTACTGCGCTTCCGGCAGCTGCGATAATTCGATGTAGTTCGTGCCGTCCTTCAGCACGATTTTCATGTGCGCCTTCACGGAGATTTTATCATCCGACACCTCAACGTTCGCCCGAAGCGTCGCCTGCGGGGGCAGCTTCGTCTTGGCGCGGAGCTGACGGAAGCGCCAATATTTCTTCTGTGCCTTGAATGCCGGATCGTAGATCGCGGGATGACGCCACTCCGTCGTATGCGTACCGACCGTCAGGATGTGACGGAAATCGAGCCATACTGCGAGCTGCCCACGATCCGCTCCCGCTTCTTCGGGTGCGGCAAGCACGGCGCGCACAGCCTCCCCCGTCAGCCCCTTACGGTAGAAGCGCACCCCTCCGATGCGCCCCGGAAGATGCGTGAAATACTTGGGCTTGCCCAGCTCCGGAATCACGTGACCGATATGGGAATACCCGATGAAGATCGGCTGATTCTCCCACTGGCGAATCTCCGCTTTCGCAGGAATGCCCGGCACATGCGCCACCGCCTGCCCGTCGCAGTAGGACGTACCGCCGCGCCGCTTATCGAACGAGATGGCATAGTCCGCCCACGCGCCGACTCTTGCCGCACCGCCCTGCCACTGGTACTCGGTCACGTCGTAGCACGTTCCCCATTTGAGATTGCCGCTACGATCAACGACCATGCGCAACGTGTACGCCGCGCCCCATCCGACGGAAATACCACGCATCATCAAGGGGTTGTGCCCCATCTCATCTTCGTTGGCGAGCCGGTCGACGGCAGCCCTAACTATGCCGGTAAATCCCTGTGGAGCGACAAGTCCCGGCGACGGCGGAATCTCGATATAGTCTCCATAGGATTCCAAGTATACTTCGCGCTGCCCGTCGATCTCCACAACTTTGGGCGATCCTTGCAGCAGCGCATAGTGTCCGCTCCCGGACTTATCCAATACGCGCGGGATCACGCGGATACTGCCCTCGACGCAGATCTCCTCGGGCAGCTGATCCGCAATGCTGACCTGATAGGTGCCGCCCCGACGGAAGGCATGACAGAAACTCAAAAGCCGCCGCTCGCGTGCACGGAAGAAACTGCTCTGCGTAGCTGCAATGCGCTGATCGACGTAAAGGGGAACGGTCGTATAGATCTCACGGTCGAGATTGTTGACCGCCTCGATGGTCGCATAGATACAGTCTGCCTTATCCGCCTGCAGCGGAGCAATGTGCATGTGGGAGAAGGAGAGTTCCTTCGGCTCAAAGACAAAGATCTCTTCCTGCACACCGCCGCATTCAATGCGGTGCACGCCCGGCACCCGCATCGACGCGACCGCCCGCGTCCTGCCCGACGAGCCCTCCCCGGGTTCAAGGAGCACGACGCGACTCTGACGAGGCTCACCGAAGAGATTCAGCTTTTTTTTGCAGCCGTTGTCCGAGAGTTTCATGACGACGGCAGCAAGCACCGTCCCGACATTTGATACATCCGCCTGAATCTCGATATGTCCGTTGTTGTCGAGGCGGCGCAGATGAATGTTCTCAAAGGCGAGCTGCGGCTCACCGTGCTCCATGCGAACGGTATCGACAAGAATCCGCGTACCGTCGGGACGAAATCCATAGAAGCGATAGTCCAGCGCATCCGCCGAGATATCCAAAATGCCATAGTTGTTTCTGCCCATGGCGACCACCTCGGGAAACTCCTCGAGGAGGCGGCGTTCCGGCAGCCCCTTGTCACAGCCCTCAGCCGGATTCTGCAGACTGCCCTGCATGACATAGACCGTTCGCGCCCCGATCTCTGGATTGACCGACACCGCCTTGACATAGCGGTGGAGATGCCCGCCCACGACGAGATCGACGCGGCACTTTTCGGCAAGAGGGACAATGTGGCGGTTGTTGAACACATCCGTATAGGGATGGTGCATCATGAGGATGCGCCACTGCGCTGCCTGCGCCGCTGCACTCATCAGATCGGACTCCACCCATGCGAGCGTCTCCTGTATGCGCTGCCGATTCTCCGCATCCAACGTGCAGCCTGCATTCTCCGCATTCATCTCAAAGAGTCCCCACGGCGTGCTGTCCACCATGACAATATGCGCAATGCCGTAGTCCATGGAAAAACTATGCCCGTCCGGTGCTGCATTCAGATACTTCGCCTGTGGCCGTAAAAACAACGTCTCAAAGAACGGACCATCATCGTGATTGCCCCGCGCGTAGAACACAGGGGTAGAAGCGAGCACTGCAGGAATCCGCTGGAACCAATTCTCCTCGTACTGTTCATGCTGATACCCCGTTCCGAAGGAAATATCTCCGCCGTGCAGGATAAAGTCTGGGCGTTCCTCCTTCGCCATCGCAGTAAACGCCTCGTGAGGACGAAAAATCTGCGTATCAGAGATGGTTAGGAGATGCAGTTGTTCCGGCTCCTCGTGCAGGGTTCGAAACGAAGCTGTAACTAGCAGCCGTGTACCAACACAGATGGAGTACCTGTACTCAGTATCTGCAGCCATCCCCGTCAAGCGTGCATGACAAAGAAAACACTCCTCCCCACCCTCCTTGCTCACGGAAAGTCGCTGTCTGCGGACGACTGCAATCTGTGAGAGTGTTTCTGTCCCATAGTGGAGCACGGCAGCTTCTTCCTCACGGAGCTCCCATGCAATCGTAATTTCGTGTGCGGTGGGGCTGAGCAGATAGGGTCCGTTGCGAAGCAAATCCTTTTTTTCCATGGTTTCCCCTTCTTTTTCAGGAAGTAACTATTAGCACATTATCTCCAAAAATAAAAATAAGTCGAAAAAGCTGGATTTTATATTATTTTACAGATATAATATAAATATGGAGAGTTTCATCGTAAGGTCGTTATTATTATTTAGCTTCCTTTCTGAATTTATTATACAAAGATGTGCACGGTACAATCTATAGTTTTTTGTCCCGTTGCAAAGAAAAGCTTCTCTATCTTGCTTTTTCTGCATTCTTTTGAAACGTATTTTCAGAAGGGGTTTTCGTATGTCCTCCTACTTCTTTGGTGCGCCAGATGAATCCTCATTCGAGGCTGGCAATGCGCCCTATCTGGAATCCGTCAAAACGGTCTTCGACACCAATCATTCTGATATGCAGAACATACATTACGGCATCGTCGAGATCGTCCTCATCGAAAAAGGGATATGCAGCCTCGTCACACAGGACAATCATGTCCACTCTCTCCGCAAGGGAAGTCTTGTTGTTATCGGAGGCGGAATCTTCCACGATTTCCGAGACGGTGAAAATCTGCAGGCACTCATGCTCCACATTGGGGATGTACATCTGCGCGGACTTCCTGCTGCACAAGTCTCAAACGAAAAATATCCGATCCCCATTGCGATCAACGCTGCAGCATCCAAGGGGATCCTCATTGCCCTGCTGCAGAGCATCAAACTGCTTGCTTTGGAGCAGGAACTTGACCATCGCTCGGAGGCGGGTGCAAGTCTCGCACGGGCGCTGATCATCATGCTTCTCTCCCTAATTGAGGAGCGTGCACAGCTGTCTGCCGAAAAATCCTTACAGGGCATCGGCGTTCGCATCAAGGAGTACATCGATGCACATTATCTCGAAGATCTGAAGCTTCCAGAAATTGCCGCTGCCCTACATATCAACCCCTACTATCTCTCCCATACGTTCAAGGATCTGACCGGCTCCTCTCCCATGTCGTACATCATCCGACGCCGCATCGATGAAGCGCAAAGTCTTCTTCTGACAACGAATCTAACCATCACCGCCATTGCTATGGAATGTGGCTATAACAACTCCAACTACTTCCAATCCGTCTTCAAGAACATTGTTGGCATGACCCCTGGAAAATACCGCAAGATGTGGAAACAGGATCTATGAAGATAAGATACGCAGCAAAAACGCCCCTGCCGTTTGGCGGGGCGTTTTTGCGTGTTCATCTTTATGTAGGAAATCAGTATTTACTCAGAAGTTCCACGTAAGACTTGCATAGGCCTTACTTGCATCCTTATCGGTAGAAATATCCTTCCCACGGAAGTATACGACCTTACTGGATACGTTCTTGAGCGGTGCGTATGTAAAGCCAATCTCAACGCCCTTCTGCCCTCTGCCAACCCCCTTATAGGCAGGCTTGAGCGCGACATTCGCACCGAGGTGACGGTAGCCAAGGAACAGCCCCCACGAACCGGGCTTTGATTTCTTCGCTCCCTTGTAGGCAAGTGCAATATTTCCTGCCTTATCGTAGATATCGGCTTCCGAATTCTCAGCATAAGCACCGTTGATGCTGATATTCTTATCGAAGGCATAGCTCCCACCAACGGTCCAGATATTTGCATTGTCCGTTGGAGCAGATTTTGAATAGCCCGCAATATCCTTGAAATAACCGCTGTTGAGATGGTGATAGCCTGCACCTGCAGTCAGCTTTCCCGTCGTATAAAGGAGTTCAAGTCCCTGATAGTTCGCCGCTACATCATAGTTCGTGGCGCTGCGCAAATTGGAGAACTCCGTCATACGACCAGCAACCGCCTTAGCACGGAGGACGTTGCCAAACCGTGCAACCACGCCGGAAACGTTCGTCTTCAAGA